>Ga0209810_1000699_pt1 | contig 65359 bp, 64 predicted proteins | sample Coa_R1_7_FD_187159 | JGI IMG/M metagenome (GOLD analysis project Ga0209810, IMG submission 187159) | Surface soil microbial communities from Centralia Pennsylvania, which are recovering from an underground coalmine fire - Coalmine... | ecosystem: Environmental > Terrestrial > Soil > Unclassified...
GCCCAGCCCTTCGCCTTCTTCCCCTTCTCGGGCTGGAAGAGCTCCTTCTACGGCGACCTCCACATCCACGGCACCGACGGCGTCGACTTCTACACCCGAAAGAAGATGCTGATCTCGCGCTGGTGAGCCACGCCCAGGTGACCCGCGGCGGCGCTCACGAAGTCGACCGAAGGCGAGTTGAACCGGGTCGGGTGCGCCGAGGGCAGGTGCGCTCCTCGGCCGCGGGGGATGGTGGGGCCGCGGGTACCCCGACCGGGACGAGCGGTGCCCGCGCCTTCGACGCGGACGCTCCTCTCGGGCCCAGGAGCTCGGGAGGAGCGGAGCCCGCTTTGACGGCTTCCGCCGATAGATGTATCTTCATGTCCAGATACTCCATAAAGAGCTTCTTTAGATGGAGGGATGAGGGAGGTGTCGGGATATGGGACGCAGGCTCGGTGTCGTAGGTGGGCAGCTCCCCGCAAGCCTGATCCTGATCGGGACGCTGTTGCTCGCCGCCTGCCAGTCCGGAGGCCAGCAGCCGACGGCCTCGGCGGCCAGGATCACGATCGCGCTAGGATCGGAGCCGACCACCCTCGACCCGCTCGCGCGCGACGACGGTAACGAGCGGGCCGTCACGGACAACATCTACGAGACGCTCATCAAGCGGACCGCCGACGGCAAGCTGGAGCCAGGACTGGCCACGGCCATGCCCACCCAGGTGAACCCGACGACCTGGGAGTTCAAACTCCGCCGAGGCATCAAGTTCACGGACGGCGAGCCATTGAACGCCGACGCCGTGGTGGCCACCGTGCAGCGGGTGCTCGACCCCTCGTTCAAGTCCGAGCAGCTCTCCTTCCTCGGCTCGATCACCGGTGCGAAGAAGGTCGACGAAACCACCGTGGACATCATCTCCAGGGACCCCAACCCACTCGTCCCGGCGAGCATGTACTGGCTGCGGATCGCGCCCCCCAGAGCCCTGCGCGATCCCAACTTCGCCAGCAAGCCGGTCGGGACCGGCCCCTACGTCCTGGAGCAGTGGGTCAAAGGCGACCACATCACGCTGAAGGCCAACCCGAACTACTGGGGCCCAAAGCCACCCATCCAGGAGGTCACCTACCGCTTCGTCGAGGAGCCGGGAACGCGCCTCTCCGGCCTGCTGAACGGCGAATTCGACCTGATCGAGAACCTTTCCCCCGACGACGCCAGCAGGGCGCCCAAAGTCGCGACCGTGGACGGCGGCCAGAACAGCCTGGTCATCCTCAACACGATGAGCGGGATCACGGCGGACCCGCGGGTACGCGCCGCACTCAACTACGCCGTCGACAAGCAGGCGCTGGCGAGCAAGCTGTTCGACGGGTACGCCACGGTCGAGAACTGCCAGTTCATGAGCCCGGACTGGTTCGGCTACAACCCCTCGCTCCAGCCGATACCGTACGACCCCACCCGGGCCAAACAGCTCCTGCAGGAGGCCAACGCCACCGGAGCCTCGATCGACCTGACGAGCACGTCAGGCCGATGGCTCAAGGACCGGGAGGAGACCGAGGCCATCGCCGACTACTGGCGGGCGGTCGGCCTCAAGGTCAACGTCAGCATCCTCGAGTTCAACGACTACCTCAACCGGCTCTTCGACCAGAAGAACCGTCCTCAGGCCATCTTCCTCGATCATGACAACGCCCTCTTCGACGCCTCGCGGACCATGGACGCCTACTTCGCCCGGGGTGGGACCGGGACCTCGAACAACGACCCCCAGCTGACGCAGCTGGTCAACGCCGGCGACAAGGAGCTCAACCAGCAGGCACGGTTGCAGGACTACCAACAGGCGGCCAAGATCGCGTGCGACGGCTCCTACTTCACGTTCCTGGTCCGGCTGAAGGACGTGTACGGGTTGAGCAAGCGCCTGGTGTGGCGACCCCGGACCGACGGCAAGATCTTCGTCAGCGAGATGCGACTCACCTCCTGATCGGCCATGCTGCGCTTCGTGCTCCAGCGGATCGGCTATGGGGCGGTGGTGATCGTCCTGGTCGGGGTGGTCGTGTTCGTGGTGACCCATCTGGTCACCAACCCGGTGCAGGCGATGCTCCCGCTGGAGGCGAGCGCCGCCCAGCGCCGGGCGCTGACCCATCAGCTGGGGCTCGACCGACCCCTGCCGGTGCAGTTCGTGGACTACGTCACCCACGTGAGCCGGCTGGACTTCGGCACCTCGCTGTGGCAGCGGCGGCCGGCGCTGCAGATCATCGGCGAGCGGCTGCCGTACACCCTGGAGCTGGTCATGGTCGCCATGGTCGTGGCCTCGGCCCTCGGCCTCCTGCTGGGGGCGGTGGCAGCCCTCCGGCCGGGGGGCCTGGTCGACCGCTTGATCGTCACCCTCAGCGTCGCCGGGTTGTCGGTGCCCCAGTTCTGGCTGGGCTTGCTGCTGATCGTCCTGTTCGCGGTCAACCTCCACTGGCTCCCGACCTCCGGCGCCGGCGACCTGCGCTACCTCGTGCTTCCGGTGGTGACCCTGGCCATGCCCTCGATCGCCAACCTCGCCATGATGGTGCGCTCGTCCATGATCGACGAGCTGAACCAGCAGTACGTCCGCTTCGCGGTGGCGAAGGGCCTGGGCCGGGCACGGGTGGTCGGGGTGCACGCGCTCCGCAACGCCTCCATCCCGGCGCTCACGCTGGCGGGCTGGGAGCTGATCCGGGCGCTCGCGGGCTACACCGTGGTGGTCGAGGTGGTGTTCGGCTGGCCCGGTCTCGGCCACCTCGCCATGGACGCCATCGAGCGCCAGGACATCACGCTGCTACAGGCGATCGTGCTCGTGGTCGCCGTCATGGTGGTGGTCATCAACGTCGCCATCGACGTGCTGTACAAGGCCATCGACCCACGGGTGAACCTGGGGTAAGCGGATGGCGTCGTCCGGCGGGAGACCGTACGGCGGACGGGAGGGGCGCGGTGCAGGCCTTTGGGCAGGGCCCGGCACACCTGACAGCGGCTGGGGAGGCTGACGGGTGGCCCACGCGCACGCGCCCCACGAGCCGGTGGAGGTGGCGGCCACCCGGCGGCAGGAACTGCACCGGGGGCGACCCTTCCAGGCCATGGCCGCCGCCGGCGACACGCTGCGGGCCCTGTGGCACGACAAGGCCGGGCTCCTGGGGTTGGTGATCGTGGTCGGGCTGGCCTGGATGGCCATCCTGGCGCCGTTGCTGGCCCCCCACGACCCCACCGCCCAGTCGCTGCGCGACCGGCTGCTGCCCCCCTTCTGGTCCCCCGGCGGCAGCTTCGCCCACCCGCTGGGCACCGACAATCTGGGACGGGACGTACTCTCCCGGGTGATCTTCGGGTCCCGCACCTCGCTGACGGTCGGGGCGAGCGTGGTCGCCTTGGCCGGGAGCGCCGGCGTCCTGGTCGGGCTCTTCTCGGGCTACGTCGGCGGCCGACTGGACACGGTGCTCATGCGGCTGGTCGACATCCAGATCGCGTTCCCCGGCCTGCTGCTAGCCCTGCTCATCCTGTTCATGGTCGGCCCCAGCGAGCGCACCGTGATCGCGGTGCTCGCCCTCAACGGCTGGATGGTGTACGCCCGGGTCACGCGGGGTACCGTGCTGTCGGTGCGCGAGACGCCCTACGTGGAGGCGGCGGAGGTGATCGGCTGCGGACCGGTTCGGGTCATGCTCCGCCACGTGCTGCCCAACCTCGCCTCCCCCCTGCTCACCCTGGCCGTGCTCGAGTTCGCGCGCATCGTCCTCGCCGAGGCCGCGCTCTCCTTCCTCGGCCTGGGCATCCAGCCGCCGGACACGTCGTGGGGGCTGGACGTGGCGACGGGGCGCGACTACCTGTACACGGCATGGTGGCTGGTCACGTTCCCCGGCGCGGCCATCGCCCTCACCGTGATGGGCTTGAACCTGCTCGCGAGCTGGTTGCGCATCCAGGCGGATCCCCACGAGCGGGCCAGGCGGTTCGCGACCTCGGTCCTCCGGCAGCGGTCCGCGACATGAGCCCGCTGCTCGAGGTCCGCGACCTGGAGGTCCACTTCCTCACACCGGGCGGCACCGTCCAGGCGGTGCGTGGCGTCACCTTCCACATCGACCAGGGGGAGTCGGTGGCGCTGGTCGGCGAGTCGGGGTCGGGCAAGAGCGTGACGGCCCAGGCAATCATGGGGCTGGTGGAGCTGCCCGGCCACGTCGTGGCCGGCGAGGTCATCTGGAAGGGCCGGCCGCTGTCCGCCGCCGGCCGCGGCGAGGTGGCGCGGATCCGGGGCCGGGAGCTGGCGATCGTGTTCCAGGACCCCATGACCTCGCTCAACCCGCTGCTCACGATCGGGGTACAGATCACCGAGGTACTGCGTCGGCACCTTCGCCTGGGGCGCCGCCAGGCCGCGCAGCGGGCCCTGGAGCTGCTCGACCTGGTCGGGGTCTCATCGCCCCGGCAGCGCCTGCGCCAGCGTCCCCACGAGCTGTCGGGGGGTATGCGCCAGCGCGTCCTGATCGCGATCGCGCTCGCCTGCGAGCCCGACCTCCTGATCGCGGACGAGCCGACCACGGCCCTCGACGTGACCATCCAGGCCCAGATCCTGGAGCTGCTCCGGGACCTGCGTGAACGCCTCGGGCTGTCGCTGCTCCTCATCACCCACGACCTGGGGGTGGTGGCCGGCACCTGCGACCGCATCCTCGTCATGTACGCGGGACGGCTCGCGGAAGCCGGGACGGCCGATGAGGTGTTCGCCCGGCCGGCCCACCCCTACACCGTCGGCCTCCTGCGCTCGACGCCGCGGGTCGACGTGGTGCACCCCCGCCTGATCGCCATCGAGGGGTCGCCGCCCGACCTCTCGGCGCCGCCGCCGGGCTGCGCGTTCCACCCCCGGTGCCCGGTGGCGACCGCGCGCTGCCGTCGGGAGCCACCGGTCCTGACCCCCCTGGGAGGACGCGAGGTCGCCTGCTGGAACGCGTTCGCGGCATCCGGGGTCGAAGCCACGGCCACCAGCCACGAGGAGGTGGGCCGGTGAGGGGGGCGACCGAACCGCTGCTGCGGGTTGAGGGCCTGACCGTCAACTACCCCGGGGGTCGCGCCGGCTGGCTCGGACGCGAGCGGCTGCTCGTCCACGCCGTGGACGACGTCTCGTTCACGATCTCCCAGGGGGAGACGCTCGGCCTCGTCGGCGAAACCGGCAGCGGCAAGACGACCACCGGGCGGGCCGTCCTCCGCCGGGTGCCGCTGACCTCGGGCCGGATCTGGTTCGACGGCCACGACATCACCGAGATCGGCGGGCGCGAGCTACGGCGGCTCCGGGCCCGCATGCAGCTCGTCTTCCAGGACCCCTACGCCAGCCTCAACCCTCGGATGACGGTGGGGGACATCGTGGCCGAGCCCCTGGTGGTTCACCATGCCGTCCAGGGCCGGCACGAGCTGCGGGAGCGGGTCCGCGAGCTGCTGCGGCTGGTCGGCCTGCCGCCGGACGCGGCCAGCCGGTACCCGATGGCGTTCAGCGGCGGCCAGCGACAGCGGATCGGGATCGCGCGCGCCCTCGCCCTGCGCCCCGACCTGGTGGTCGCCGACGAGCCCGTCTCCGCGCTGGACGTCTCCATCCGGGCCCAGGTCGTGAACCTGATGCAGGACCTTCAAGAACAGCTGGGCCTGGCCTACCTTTTCATCGCCCACGACCTGGCCGTGGTGCGGCACATCTCGCACCGGGTCGCGATCATGTACGCTGGCCGCATCGTCGAGCTGGCCGGCCGCGACGACATCTACGAACGCCCCCTCCATCCCTACACGCGGGCGCTGCTCTCCGCGGTGCCCATCCCGGATCCGGCGACGCAGCGGGAGCGCCGGCGGGTGGTGCTCCGGGGCGAGATCCCGAGCCCGATCCGGCCGCCGGCCGGCTGCCGGTTCCACACCCGCTGCCCCCTGGCCGAGGCGCGCTGTCGCGTCGAGCGGCCGCCCCTCGTGGAGCGGCACCCCGGCCACCGGGTCGCGTGCTGGCTCGCCTGACCGTCCCGCGAGCCGTGGCGAGGCCGCCCGCGCCGTACTTCGGGGGCCGCCGCGGGATCCGATCAGCCGGTCGGGATCGAGCGTGGCCGACGACCGCCGCCGAGGGTCCCGGGCGGCGCGGCCGCGGCCCTCGCACCCCGCCCCGCCTCACGGCCGGAGCCCGGCCCGAGTTCGGCGGAGGGCTCGTCTACCCCCCCAATCCCGGTTCGTGGTCCGGGACGGCGCCCTCCGCCCGGGCAGCTGCCTCCCGGATCGCCCGCCAGAGCCGCTCCGGATGGAGCGGGACCCGGTCGACGGGGACCTCCAGGGGTCGGAGCGCGTCCGCGACCGCGGCCGCGATGGCGGCCGGGGGCGGGACGGCGCCTCCCTCGCCGCAGCCCTTGATGCCGAAGGGATTGAGCTGAGAGAGATGACAGCGGTGGTGCACCTCGAGCGGCGGTACCTCGACCGCGGTCGGGAGTAGGTAGTCCATGAAGCTACCGCTCAGGAGCTGGCCGTCAGGGCCGTAGGCCACCTCCTCCAGCAGCCCGTTCCCAATCCCATGGGCGATCCCGCCCATGACCTGGCCACGGACGACGACCGGATTCAGCACCTGCCCGCAGTCGTCTACGGTCAGGTAGCGCAAGAGGCGCACCAGGCCGGTCTCGGGATCCACCTCGACGGCCACGACGTGGGTGCCCGAGCCCCAGGTCACGGTCGGAGGAACGAAGTAGTGGGTAGCCTCCAGCCCCGGCTCCATCCCCTCCGGGAGCCGGCAGCGGGGGCCGGGGGCGGCCGCCCTGGCCAGCGTGGCCAGGTCCAGGCCACGGCCAGGGAGGCCCCGGGGATGGACGGTCCCTTCCTCCAGCACCAGGTCCTCGGGGGCGACCTCGAGCAGCTCCGCGGCCACCGCCAGCGCCTTCCGGCGCACCTGGCCGGCGGCGACCCCGACCGCGGTCCCGGCGGTGACCGCACTCCGGCTGGCGAAGGTGCCGACGCCGTGCGGGATGAGCGCGGTGTCCCCGGCGAGCACGGTCACGTCCTCCGGCCTCACCCCGAGCTGGTCGGCGCAGACTTGGGCCAGCGTGGTCTCCAACCCCTGGCCGTGGGGCTTGGCCCCGGTCAAGACCGTGATCCGCCCGTCCTCGTTCACACGCACCGTCGCCCCCTCGTGAGGGCCGAAGCCCGACCCCTCCATGAAGGAGGACACACCCACGCCGAGGAAGCGTCCCTCCGCCCGCGCCCGCTCCTGCTCGCGCCGGAACTCCAGGTAGCCGAAACGCTCCAGCGCCTCCTCCAGCTGGGCCGGGAAGTCGCCGCCGTCGTAGACGATGTCCTTCCCGTCCCGGTAGGGCATGCCAGCCGCATAGGGCATGGCCTCCGCCGGGATCAGATTGCGACGTCGGCACTCGGCCGGGTCCAGCCCGCAAGCCCGCGCGACCCGTTCCAGGACGGAGTCGATCACGAAGGTGGCCTCCGGCCGGCCGGCCCCGCGGACTGGCGTCACCGGCGCCTTGGTGGTGAGGACGTTCCAGCCCTCCACGCTCAGGTGCTCGATCCGGAACTGGTTGCGGAGGTGGGCGGCGGAGTTGTAGGAGACCGTGATCGCGTAGGGGTTGTAGGCGCCGCAGTCGACCCAGAAGCGGTCGCGCAGCCCCTGGATGCGGCCGTCGGTGTCGAAGGCGACCTCTACCTCGTGGACCTGGTCGCGCGCGTGTCTGGTCACGGCCAGGTTCTCGCGCCGGTCCTCGACCCACCGCACTGGGCGACCGAGGCGGCGGGCCGCGAGCGGGACCAGCACGTCCTCCTGGAAGAGGCCGGTGCCGAAGCTGCCCCCCATGTCGGGGCCGATCACCCGGACCGAGCCGGCCGGCAGGCCCAGCATCTGCACGATGCACGAGCGGACCAGGTGAGGGCGGGCGTTGGTGCACCAGACCGTCAGCTCGCCTCGGCCCTCTTCCCAGCTCGCCAGCACCCCCCGCGGCTCCATCGCGCAGGCGGCCTGACGGCCCATGGTCAGCTCGAGCCGGAGCCGGCGCGGCGCCTGCCGGAACGCTCGGTCGGGCTCTCCCACCTCGACCCGGAAGTGGGCGGCGACGTTGTCCTGGAGCTCGGGGTGCAGGACCGGCGCCCCCGGCTCCAGAGCGGCCCGGGGGTCGAGGACCGGCGGCAGGGGATCGTAGACGACCTCGACCAGGTCGAGCGCATCCTCGGCCAGGGCCCGGCTCGCCGCCACCACCATGACCACCGGCTCGCCCACCCAGCGCACCCGTTCTCCGGCCAGGAGCGGCATCGCCAGTGGCTTCACCTCGGGTCGGACCCGCTCCTGGAGCGCGGGCGCGATCTCCAGCCGGGCCGCTTCCAGGAAGGGTCCCACCCCCTCCAGGTCCCTGGCGGTGAGTACCGCCATCACTCCCTCGGCTCGGCGGGCGGCGGTCACGTCGAGGTGGGCGATGCGACCATGGGGAATGGGGCTCCGGAGCAGGGCGGCATGGAGGAGGCCGGGGAGGCACAGGTCGGCCAGGTAGCGTCCACGCCCGGTCAGCAACCGTTGGTCTTCGACCCGGCGCAGGGGCCGGCCCACGAAATGGGGCGGCCGGACCTCAGCCGGCTCAGGCACCGTCGCGCAGCATGGTGGAGGCGCGCCGGACGGCGGCCACGATGTTCTGGTAACCGGTGCAGCGGCAGAGGTTGCCCGAGAGCCAGGTCCGGATCTCCTGCTCCGTGGGGTCCGGGTTCTCGTGCAGCAGCTCTCGCACCGACATGAGGACGCCCGGGGTGCAGAACCCGCACTGGAGCCCGTGCTCCAGCGAGAACGCCTCCTGGATCGGGTGCAGGCGGCCGTCCGGGGCAGCCATTCCCTCTACCGTCTCCAGCTCGTGGCCCTCGGCCTGGACCGCAAAGATGAGGCAGGAGCGCACCGTGGCGCCGTCCATCAGGAGCGTGCAGGCTCCGCACACCCCGTGCTCGCAGCCGAGGTGGGTGCCGGTCAGACCCAGCTCGTCGCGAAGGAAATCGGCCAGGGTCGTTCTGGGCTCGGCCCGGCCCGAGAGTCGCCGGCCATTGACCGTCAGCGTCAGCTCACGCCAGCTCATGGTCGCCTCCCGGCCCGTTCCCGGGCTTGTACCAGGGCCCGCCTCGTCAGCACGCGGGCCACGTGGAGCCGGTACTCGGCCGACCCATGTAGGTCGCTCGAGGGATGGAGATCGGGGTCCACCGCCTCGGCGGCGGCGGCGATAGTCCGGTCGTCCGGGCGCTCGCCGAGCAGGCGGGCCTCCGCGGCCCGGGCTCGAACCGCCGTCTCCCCGACCCCGAAAAGGGCAAGGCGGGCGTCCTGCACGGCCCCCTCACCGTCCGTCTCGAGCACCGCGACGACGCCCGCAATGGCGAAGTCGCCATGCCGCCGACTGAGCTCCAGGACCGCCGTCCCAGCCCGCTCCGAGGGCAGGCCGAGCCGGACCTCGACCAGCACCTCGTCAGGGCGCAGCGCGGTCTCGAAGACGCTGGTGAAGAAGTCGGGGGCGGAGATGGTCCGGGTCCCGGCGGGACCCCGGGCGACCAGCTCTGCGTCCAGCGCCAGGACGAGCGCGGGCCACTCGGCGGCGGGGTCGGCGTGGGCGAGACTTCCCCCCACCGTGCCCCGGTTCCGGATCGCGACGTGCCCGATCTGCTCGACCGCCTCCGCGATCAAAGAGCAACGGCGGCGGAGTTCTGGGTGCCGCTCCACCTGCCGGTGGCGAGTCATCGCCCCCAGGCTCAGCCGGTCACCATCCAGGCGCACCCAGTCCAGCCCGGGGATGGGGTTCAGGTCGACCAGACGGGAAGGACGCGCGAGCCGCATGGCCATCAGCGGCACCAGGCTCTGGCCGCCTGCCAGCACCTTCGCATCCTCGTCCCCGGCCAGCAACGCCACCGCCTCATCGAGGCTGGCGGCCGGGCAGTACTCGAAAGGCGCCGCCTTCATGCCGATCCCGGTCCCCTATCCCTGCTCACCAGCCCTGAATGTTACTTGAAGTCGAAATTCTTTTGGAGGCGTTCTCGCGCTCCACGAGCTCGGAGGAAGCGAAGGTCAGGTTGCTACGCCGCTTCGTTCCGCTGTGGAGTATCTCTTCATATCGAGATAATCTCTTCCAGCCCCGGTCCTATCACCGCCGCCGTTCCGGCGGGCGCGGTAGGGATGCGAGAGCCTCTGCTGGCCGCGGCGGACACGGCCGGGCTGCCTCGGCACGAAGGCCGGGCCACGGTGTACAGCGGCCTCGGGGTGGGCATGCAGACGTTGGGAGGGCCACCGGGGCCGCCCCCGCGGAGTGATCCCGGTCGTGGCCCCGGCACGTGGTCGGGGCCGCGCCAGGTGCTGGCGCTGCGGGCGGACGTGCCTTTCCCGCTCCGTCTCGAGTTGGCGCCGCTCCGCTCCGACCACGTCGGTTTCGCTGGATCAGATGTCCGCTTTCAGCTGGAACGGCTGTCACAGCTGTCCGGAATCGCTGGAATACGCACTTCGAGACCGCGACGCAGAGTGCTCGTCGATGCGAGCCCGATATCGAGGTCTAGCTCCATCCGAGGTTCCTCTCGGATGAGGGTGGGCGTTCGGAGATGTCGCGGCGGAGGTAGCGCTGGCGGGTTTTCTGGGTCCCTTCCTCCACGGCTCCCACGGATGAGGGACAGGTGGCCGTGGCGGCCGTTGACCAGGTGGCTGGGCGCAGCCCCTGGCATCGTTCGGTCAGGTGGCACAGGCGAGCGTTTCGGGCAGCGCCTCCTGGAATTCGGTCGAGACTCGGCCGCGATCGCCTCCGACCAAAACCACCTCCTGCTGCATCACACTCACCGAAATCCTCCTGCATTCGAGGCCTCAACGGACGGCCTCGGAGGTCAAACGACGAACTCGACGCCGGCCGCTACTCGCCGAGGAGCTGGCTGATGCGCTGTCGGGAGACGCCCAGCAGTGCCGCAGCGTCACGGCGAGTGTAGCCGGCGGCGGTAAGCATCCGCGCCGCCCGCTCCAACGCGGCTACGGACTGCCGTTGCGCCGCCGCCGCCTTGCGGCGCAGCCGGCGGGCCAGCACGACCGGCTCCTGCAGCTCCGGCGCTAGCACGACCTCGATCGACAGCTCGAAGGAGTCGATGGGTGCCCCTACCAGACCGGCGAGCGCGGCGCGAGCCGCGTCGTCGACGTCCTCGTACGTGCGGGCCTGCGTCACGTACTCCTCGGCGAGACCCGGCCCCCCGATCCACAGCAACCAGCCGCCGCCCCGGCGCTCGCAGCGCACGCGGTAGGCCGCCCCCGCTCCCGCACTCGCCATCGCCTGCTGGACGAACTCCTCGGGCATCGCCCCAAGGATAGGCTTTCTCGCTTGCGCTAGTTGTCTAGCGTGATTAGGCTACTCGAATAGCATCACGAGCAAGGCATGCTCGCCTGTTTGCCCGAGGGAGGGAGGACATGGAACGCCTGGAGGGATCGTTCACGAAGGCCCAGCGGAGGACCGTCGTCACGCTCGCGATGCTGGGCACGTTGCTGGACGGCGTCGATTTCACAATCATGCTGTACTTCCTGGCCCCGATCGCCAGGTATTTCCACGTCCCCCTGACCCAGGTCGCGGCCATTCAGGCAGTGAGCTACATCGCCGGGGTGGCCGGCGGCATCCTGTTCGGTATCGTCGCCGATCGCTGGGGTCGCCGTCTCGGCCTGACGCTCACGGTCGGCCTGTTCAGCCTGTTCAGCCTGGTGGCGGCGCTGTCCCCCAGCTTCGCGTTCCTGTTCGTCGTCAAGGTGCTGATGGGCGTACCCATCGGCGGCGAGACGGGCATCGCTATGGCCTACCTGAACGAGGCGCTGCCGGACCGTGGCGACCGCCGAGGCCTGGCCACGGGGGCCCTCCAGGGAATGTTCCAGCTCGGTCTGTTCGTCACCATCGGCATCTTCACGTACACCCAGACGCACTTCGGGGCCGAGGCCTGGCGCTACGCCTTCGGCATGCTCGGCCTGGGCGCTCTGGCCGCCGGCCTGATCCGGATCGCCATGCCGGAGTCCAGGCTCTGGCTGGCGGCGCGGTCCGCCGGTGCGGTCGCTCGGGAGCGTCCGGTCCTGGGCCTGTTCCGGGACGGCCTCGCGTCCACCACGATCGTGGCCAGCCTGCTGCTCACCGCCGTCTTCTTCGCCGGCTTCGCCTTCGGCACCTACTCCCCCGCCGCCTGGCAGTCCGTCTACCACCTGCCCGCCGGTACCGTGGCGCTGATCGGAGCGGTTGGATCCATCATCTCGATCGCCGGCTACCTCCTGGCCGGGTTCCTCTCGGATGCCGTCGGCCGGCGCACGCCGTTCGTCGTCCTGCCGGCCTTCGGCGCCGTGGCCGGTGTGGCCTTCCTGCTCCTGGCCACGGCCACCCCCATCCCGGTCGTGCGGTCCACCTTCTTCCTGGCCTCGCCGGTCGTCCTGACCGCCCTGCTCCTCCTGCTGGGCAACCCACTGGGAGGCCAGGGCTCGTGGCTGGGCGAGCTGTTCCCGACCGCCCTCCGCTCGACCGGGATCAACCTGCCCTTCTACGCCGGGCGGGCGATCGGTGGCGGACTGCTCCCCTACCTGGGCCTGCTCGCGGTGACCGCGGCCGGCCTCGACCTCCGTTACACGGTGATCTTCGCGGTCATCGCGAACCTGCTCGCCATCAGCCTCTCGTTCGGCCTGCGCGAGACCCGCGGCGTCCTGCTCCGGCCAGCAGACTCGATGGAGGTGCCCACGACGTGACCCTGAACCTGTGCCTGCTCGGCGACATCAACCTCAAGCGCGACCTCGACTTCTCCGCGGAGGTCGCGCTCAGCGCCGTCCGGAGCGAGCTGGAGTCGGCGGATCTGCGCCTCGGCAACCTCGAGGGCTGCTTCTCGGACCCGACGGTCGAGCTGCCGTACAAGCGGGGCTGGTTCCACTGCGAGCCGGAGATGGCGCTGCACCTGCGTGGTCTGGTCGACGCGGTGGCGTGCGCCAACAACGTGCACTTCGGCCCTGCCATCGTCGACTCGATGCGCCGGCTCGACGACCTGGGCATCCTGCACAGCGGCGCCGGCCGCAATCGCGCCGAGGCCCGCCGGCCTGCTGTCATCGAGCGGTCTGGCGTCCGCGTGGGACTGCTGGCGTACACGTCGGTGTTCACCCCCGTTGGCCATGCCGCCACCGAGGACCGCCCGGGCGTGGCGACGATCCGGGCGCGGGCGGCCTTCGAGCCCCATCCCCGCCACTTCGAGATGCCTGGCGTGGCGCCCGTCGTCCGCTCGTGGCCCGATCCTGCCGAACTCGACGCCGCCTGCCAGGACGTCCGCTCGCTCCGTGAACGCGTCGACCTGCTCGTGGTGTATTGCCACTGGGGCGTGACCGCGACGGTTACACCGACCGAGTACCAGCGCACGATCGGCCATGCGCTCGTGGACGCTGGGGCGCACGTCGTCGCCGGCTCCCACCCCCACCGCGCCCAGGGCGTGGAGCGACACGGCACCGGGGTCATCTTCTACAGCCTGGGCAACTTCGTCTTCGGCTGGAAGCTCCACCGCGAATCGACCCGCGATGGCCTCCTGGCCCGTCTCACCCTGGAGAACGGAGAGCTCGACCGGGTGGCGCTGCTGCCGGTCGCGCGCGATGCGAGGGGACGGACGCAGCTGCTCTCACCCGAACACGGCCACGGCCGTGAGCTGGCCGACAGCGTGATCGCCCTGTCCGCCGACCTGGGCACCGAGATCCACGTCGCGGACGGCGAGTTACGCCTCTGACCACCAGAACCGCCGTCCTCCGCTCCGTTCCGGCTCGCCAACGGTCAGCGTGATCGCTGCCCTCAGGGGTCCACCCGTCTCACCGTGGCCAGCCGAGGAGGCAAGCGAGCGCGGGGCGGCCGGCGGGAAGTGGCCCTGCCAGCTCGTGGCGAACAGGCCCACCAGCAGGTCGGCCACTCGCTCTCGCAGGCTGTGAGCGAGCAGCCCCGCATGTGGTCGGCATCGGAGACGACGATCCGTCGGATGGAGTGGCCCGTGGGTTGCGTGGTGATCGCCGCTACGCCGGCCATCTCGATTGCCTCGCGACCGGTGGACACTGGTGTCGCCCGTCGAGGTGCTTGGTGGTGAGAGGGAGCGCACCTTGGTGGCGGCGTCGGATCGGGCGTCGCGGGAACGGAGAGGCTGGGCTCGAGCCCATGTGGCTTTGTGGAGGATGCGTCTAGTCCAGCCGATGACCGACCTGGGCATGCGCTCCTGCCGGATTCCCAGGGCGCGGCGGCGAGGGAGCGGGCCGTCGCTTGGACGGTCTGGGCACGACGGGTCCGCCGGCCCGGAGCCGACGGCGCGGTTCGTCACGGCAGGGTGGCCGCGCCCTCCCGCGGTGGCGCCGGCCGCCGCTCGTGCCCCTCCAGTTGGATCAGCCAGGACGGGACCTCGACGCTGAGGTACCGTACCTCCTCGGCGCTGAACCCGAGTGAGAGGAGACCGGTCAGCGTCTCCCGCAGCAGGTCCACCGGAGCCGGGTCGGACACCGGGCCCGCGTCGGTCGCGATCACGCAGCGGGCCACGCCGACCGCTCTGATGAGTTCGGCCCGCCGCTCGATCGGGCCCACCTTCGTGATTTCGATGAAGGCCCCGGCATCGGCCAGCGCTTTGATGTCCTCCAGCGTGAACCCCATGTACTCGGCCTCGGCATGGTTCACCACCATCCGCTCGATGCCGCGCCGCCGCGCCTCGGAGAAGAGCACCAGCGTGTCCGCTGCCGACAGGTGGCCCCCGCAGAGCAAGAGGTCGTGCTCGGCGACCAGGTCCAGGATGCGCGCGACCTCGGGCAGCAGCACGCCGTCTCGGGAGGCCACCAGCCCCGGCACCTCGGGTGGGATCGCCGCGGCCAGCATCGGGGCCATGTGCGCCCTGGGGATGAAGTTGGCCGCGTTGATCGACGGCATCCAGACGCAGCGCCCGCCCTGACGCGCCGTCTCCAGGACCGCGTACGGGTTCATGCCCCCAACGGGATAGTTCAGGCAGACCCCGCCATAGACCGGGAACCCGGTCAGTTCCCGCACCATCTCGGCCCGTGCGGCGGTGTCGGTCGAGTGGCTCTTGATGACGATCGCCGCCATTCCCGCCGCCTGCGCGGCCTGGGCCGCGGAGAGCGCCGTTACCCGGCGCGGGAAGATGTCGGGGGCGGTGTGGATGTGGATGTCCACGGCGCCGGAGAGGACATCTCGTTCACTGCTCACGGCCAGGTCTCCTTGCGCGCATTGCGCGCGATTGTGCGAAATTCGCATCTCACTGTAGCATAGGGGCGTACGTGCCGCCGATCGGTCTCGTCCTCGGGAACGACCCCTCCGCGAACGTTCGCGAGCTGGCCCGCGACGCCGTGGCGGCCGAGCGCGCCGGCTTCCAGATGGCCTTCTTCTCCGAGACCATGGCCAGCAACCGCGACTCGGTCACCGCCCTCGCCGCCTTCGCGCTGGCGACCGAGGCGATCGAGCTGAGCGCCATTCAGGTCGTGAGGTTGCGCACGCCGCTCCTGCTCGCCGAGACCGCAGCCACCCTGGACGAGCTCTGTGGTGGCCGCCTCACCCTGGCCCTGGGCGCCTTCACGAAGCGGCACGCACAGCGCCATGGTCTCGAGCCCAGCAAGCCCGCCACCACCCTCCGGGAGTACGTCGAGGTGACCCGGCGCCTGCTCACGGGGGAGCCCGTCCGCTACCACGGCGAGTACGTCCGCATGGACGGGACGGCCCTCGCCTGGCGGCCGCACCGGGCGAGGATCCCGATCTGGATCGCCGCCAACAGCGCCGGCGGCCTCGCCACCGCGGCGCGAATCGGCGATGGCGTCCTGCTCGACGGCGCCACCTCTCCCGAGTATGCGAGGGCCGCCATCGCCCGCATGAGGGCCGGGGCTGAGGCCGCCGGCCGCGACCCGGACGGGCTCAAGGTCGCGCAGCTCGTGAACGTCTCGATCGCGAAGACGCGGCGCGAGGCGCTGGACGCCGTCCGGCCCGAAATCGCGAGCCGCTTCCGGCATCCCCAGCCGGCCACGGCCAGGGCCGAGATCGGGGAGCCCCACGTGGACGCGCGGGCGGTCGCCGACTACGTCGCCACCTTCAGGGAGCACGGCCAGGAGGCGCTCGAGCGCCGCTTCAGCGACGAGCTCCTCCTGGCCCTCTCCGCAACCGGCACGGCAGAGGAGGTCCGGGAGCGGATCGCGGCCTATCGGGCCGCCGGGGTCGACCTGCCCCTCCTGCGACCGGCACGGCACGAGCAGCTCGCGCCGCTGCTGGCAGCGTTCGGAGAGAGGGGGTAGCGGGCCAGCCGGGTAGGGACCGAAAATCCCCAACCGGCCGGGTCACACCCGCTCGTCGAGCGCGGCCGCCTCGTCAGGCAAGAATCGCTTGCCGCAGTACGGACAGATCAGCTGTCTTCCCGCGTGGCGCAGCTCCCAGTTGACGATGAACGCCTTCATGCACGCCGGGCAGGTTGCCCAGAAGACACGATCCATGTTCACCTCCCCTCCTGACCAACTGGGTCGAGCCACTCCTCGAGCTTGATTCTCGCCATCACCTCGGGCGGCACCCTAAGGCGGGTCGGGAACGCCTTGTGCGTCGGCCGCGTCGCGTCGATCAGGAGCCGGCTGGAGCCGAGACCGCGGGGGTCGCTGGGCGGTCGCAGGTTCTTGATCAGGTCGACGTCGCGGGCCGGGTCCACGTAGGTGTTGACCGCCCAGAGGACGTCCTCCTCGTTGAAGACGTCGATGTCGTCGTCCACCACCACCACCGTCTGCAGGTTGGCCGCCTGCGCGATCGCCTGCAGGGCGGCCAGCTTGGGCTGACCCTCCGACGTCTTCTTGAGGGAGATGTAGGCCACGAAACGTCCCACGCCTGAGAGCGGCACATGGACCGCCGTCACGTTGTCGCCGACGGTCTGGCGGAGGTGTCTCATCAGGCTCCCCTCGCGCGGGATCGACCCCAGCAACATGTGCTCCGGGTGCCCGCTGAAGATGTCCTGCATGATCGCCCCGTCGCGATACGTGATCGCTTTGACGTGCATGACCGGCGCCAGCTCCTGCGGTTGGTACTGACGGCTGATCTCGCCGAAGGGGTCCACGATCGTCCGCTCGACCGCGTCGATCTCGCCTTCGATGACGATCTCAGCGTCGGCAGGGACCAGGAAGTCCTTCCCCCAGGTGACCGAGGGCACCAGCCGCAGCGGCTCGCGCAGGAAGCCGCCCACGGTCGCGTACTCGTTGTCGCCCCAGGGCGTGGACGCCATGCTGCCGAGCCAGAAGGCGGGATGATGGCCGAGGATGTTGATGACCGGGAACGGGCGCCCGCGGCGCTCCCAGGCCCGCGTCATCCGCGACATGTGCGCCGAGTGAATGGTGAGGCCGCCCCGGCGGCCCGTCTCCGGGAAGGTCTTGACGAAGGTGATGTTGTAGAAGGTCTCGTCCGGCTCGCGCATGGCGAGCGCCATGGTGAGGACGGGGCCCAGGTCCATCTCGAAGTGTCGCACCACCGGGAGCAGGTGCATGTCGGCGTCGTCGCCCCGGAGCACGTTCGCCTGGACCGGCGCCTCGGAGACGATGATCGGTTCCCGCTTCTGATCCACCAGCTCGGCGTAGAGAGGCCCGAGCTCTCTCCCCGCCTTGGTGCGGGGGATCTCAAGCATGTCCGCACAGCGCTCGCGCGTCGCCCACAGGTTGCTCACCAGCGGGAACCGCGACGGGTTGCCGTGCACGTCGAGGGGGTTCTCGAAGAAGACGGTCGGGAACTCCTTTCGGAGATGCAGGTGCTCGAGGACCGCCGTCACCTCGAAGCTCTGCGGGACGATCCGCCGGCTGACCGTCCGGAACTCGGCGGGGTCGTGGCGGATACGGTCGAGGTAGGCCCCGAGGCTCTTCGGCGCGCCTGCGGAGACCTCCCGTCCGCCCCGGCTCCTCGTCTCAAGCATGCCCTACTCCTCTGTGTGCGCTATACGCGCACATGCGCGTATTCCGCACAGCAGCATACCATCCGGAGGGCACCGTCAACGCCTCTCGAGCGGGACCGTCGCCGAGTAGGAAAGGCCGAAGGTAGGGATCCACGAGGAGTGCTTGCCGGCGCCACCCGCGACCAGGACGTGGATCTGGTCCGGCCCCCGGGTCAGCGCCAGGAGCGAGGTCTCCATGTCCGCCGGACGGGGCTCGTCCTCCGGCCAGCGCCCGGTGAAGTGCTCGTAGCAGTCCCGGCCGAGGTTCTTCCCGGGCACGCGCGCCGTCTCGAAGATGTGCTCTCGAATTCGCCTCCGGTCGTAGCCCGCCGAGGCCAGCAGCTCCGCGTGCTCGGGGCAGAGGACCAGGAAGAGGTCGCCCTTGTGGTAGATCCCGTTGTGGCCGCTGTGCGCCATCGAGGTACAGAGGTAGCGGAGCAGGCTCTCGGCGGTCCGGCTGGCGGGGTCGTGCACGTTGTGGGGGCCTTCCCCGGAGGCAACGGTCACGGTCGTGGCGGAGGCGTCGAAGCCGCGCTCCACGTGGTACGGCCCCCAGGGGCTCGCCTCCAGGTTCTCGGCGAAGCAGTAGGTGTACTTGGCCGGGCTCCCCTGCGTGCTCTTGTCCACCGAGCCGGGCCAGGCGCCGCCCAGGTTCTGGAGGGCGAGCCGCACGGCACGGCCGATCCCCGCGTTGAGCCGGCTCCCGGGTCCATAGAGGCTGAGTCCGGAGTTGAGTCCCAGTGATCGGGCTGCCGGGCCGCTCACGATCACGGTGATCCCGCAGGGATGGGTGGTGGCGAGCACGCCAAGGAGGTTGAACTCCTCCGCGAGAGCGGCCCGCAGCGCCGCCAGCACGACCGGGAAGCCAGGCTCCGGGCAGCCGGCCAGAACCGCGTTCACCGCCACGTCGCGCACCGTCGCCAGCAGACGCCGAGGCGGGAACCGCCCGACCACCTGCTCGGGATCGGCGCCGCAGGACCGTAGCATGGCCTCGACGCGGGCCGGCGTCGGCGGGACCACCGGGAGCCCGTCGCCCAGGCCACGGGCGGCGACGAAGTCCAGAAACGCTACCACGTCGGCGGGGGCTCGCAGCATCGGGTCCTGCGGGATCTGCGGCACCTCCACCGCGGCGGTCGCTCCCTCACCGGTGGTCTGGGCGAGGAAGAACTCCACCACCGCATCCGCCCGGGAGGCCACCTGGTCCAGGGGGATGCCCCCCAGCGGGTGCTGAATCCGGGCCAGCGGTACCTCCCAGCCCCAGGCCTTCATCTCGATCCGGGCCAGGGGGGCGAAGGCCTCGGTCGCCACCGAGACCACCGGGACTCCGAGCTTCTCCAGCTCGACCGGGTCGTGGATACACCACGACGTGCACGACCCTCAATCGCAGGTCGCGGTGATCGCCACCTCCGCGAAGGACGCCAGTTCCCGGATCATCTCGGACGGGGCGCCATGGGCGCCATCGCCTTTGGTGTAGGTGCGCGCCTCGAGCTGGAAGAGGCGGCCCAGGCGCTCCTCGATGAGTTTCAGCAGCTCGGTTCCGTTCGGCTTCTTGTTGTTCAGCAGCCCGAGTCGGAGCCGGGCGCCGCGCTTCAGCCGCGGGAAGGAAACCCGCTGAAGCGTCGCCTCGGGCGGCAACCCGGCGTAGGCGGGGTTGTGGATCTCGATCTCGGCCTCGCTCATACCCGACCTCCTCGAACCTTGACGGCCCCAACCAGTGATTCTAGATTTTGTGCGAAAAACGAACCATTGCGCGTATAGCGCACAAACGGAGGACCGATGCCCGGGATCGTGAGCGTGCCCCCATCGCCTCCGGAGGGGGGAAGGCGCGCTCGCGAGGTCATGTTCGCCGGCGCCTGCCTCGCCGTGCTGATGCCCAGCATCGACCAGACGATCGTGGCGACGGCCCTCCCCACCATCACCCGCGCCCTCCACACCACCCTCGCCTGGAGCGTCTGGACGGTCTCGGTCTACCAGCTGGGGATGGTGATGGCCACCCCGATCGCCGGTCGCCTCAGCGACACCCTGGGCCGGCGCCGCACCTTCCTCGCCTTCGTCGCCCTCTTCACCGCCTCGAGCGTCCTCTGCGGCCTCTCGGCCAACGTCTATATGCTGGTCGGCTTCCGGCTCCTGGAGGCCCTGGGTGGGGGCGGTTTCACACCTTCCATCACGGGGCTCGTCGCCGACCACTTCGGCGCTGATCGCGACCGTCGCGTCGGGCTGGTGATGGGGATCGTGCCCCTGGGCGCCCTGGTGGGGCCGGCGATCGGCGGGGTCGTCGTCACCTACCTCAGCTGGCGCCTCATCTTCTTCGTGAACCTGCCCCTGAGCCTGGTCGTGCTCACCGTCCTTTCCAGAGTCCTGCCCCGCTCCCCGCGGCCGCGCGCGGACGGTGTCCCCATTGACTTCCTTGGCTCCGGCCTCCTCTGCGCCGCGATCCTGGCCTTCATGCTGGGGGTGAGTCAGCTGGGCGACCGCCACCCGGCCCCCCTCCCGGTCGCGCTCTCTCTGGCCGCAGCCGCCGTCCTGGTCCCGGGCTTCTCTCTTCGACAGAAGCACACGAGGTTCCCGATCTTCCCCGCCCTGCCCCGCCGTCGCGTCTTCGCCCTCCTGAACGTCCTCAACTTCCTCTACGGCGCCGCTTCGATCGGGGCCTTCTCCCTGGTCCCGCTCTATGCCCAGGTCCGCTACGGGATCAGCCCTCTTGAGGCCGGGCTCTTTTTGACCGTGAGGGCCCTCACCCTGGCGGCGATGACCTCTCTCACCTCGATGCTGCTGCTGGACCGCCTCGGCTACCGGCGCCCGATCGCGATTGGCTATCTCGTCGCCGTCACCGGCATGCTCCTGACCGCCCTGCCATCGCCGCCGGGGACGGCCCCCATCGCATGGCTCACGCTCACCACCGCCCTCTACGGCTCCGGGATCGGCACCGCGATGCCGCTCAACGTGGCCGCCTTCCAGCTGATGCCGGAGCGGATCGGCGCTCTCACCGGCATCCGGATGATGTTCCGTCAGCTGGGGGCGATCACCTCCCTCTCCATCGCCGGGGCGGTGACCGCCAGGAACGCCTCGCCAGCCACCGCGCTGGCCAGCGTCTTCGCCGTCCTCGGCCTCCTCACGCTGGCGGCGATGCCCCTGATCCGGAGCGTCCCCGAGCCAAGAGAGGGAGGCTGAGTTGTGCGCATTTCGCACTCTTGTGCGAAACGCGGTTCCGAGCTAGCATAGCGGGCGGCGCCGGCACCCGAGGAAAGGAGCGGCAGATGAGCGAGATGGTGACGAACGGGCCGAGGGGTATCGACGTCCACGCCCACGGGGTTCCCGAGGCCTTCCTCAAAGAGATGGCGCGCTCGCGCTTCGCGGGGGTCGAGATCGAGGCCTCTGACGGCCGCTACGTGGTGACCTACCCGGGCGGCAAGCCGCTGCGGCCCTGCACGGGGCTCATGATCGACTTCACGCGCCGGCTCCGGTGGCTGGACGAGCAGGGGATGCGCCACCAGATCCTGGCGCCCTGGCTGGACGTTCACGGTCAGGAGCTGCCGGCCGCAGCCGGCCAGGAGTGGGTACGGAGCCTGAACGATGCCCTGGCGGAGGCGGTCTCCTCCTCCGGCGGCCGCCTTCTCGCCCACGCCACCCTGCATCTGGCCGATCCCGGGGCGGCCGCACGGGAGCTCGAGCGCTGCGCGACCGGGCTGGGCATGACCGGCGCCATGATCCCGACCAACTTCCCCCACGGCCACCTCGCCCAGCCGGGTTTCGACGCCCTCTGGGAGGCGGCGCAGTCGCTCCGGATCCCGATCGTCCTCCATCCGCCCACGGTCGCCCCTTCGGGCTGCCTCTTCGGCGGTGACATGCCGGACTTCCGCGGCCTCTACGGGAGGCTGATCGACACCACGCTGACGGCGGCCAGGCTGATCGTCACCGGCATCTTCGACCGCTTCCCGGACCTCCAGCTGGTGCTGGTTCACGGCGGTGGCTTCCTGCCCTATCAGACGGGCCGCTTCGACCGTGAGTACGGCGACAAGCTGGGCGGGACGATGCCGGTCGAGCTGGTGAAGCGCTTCCACTACGACACCACGCTGATGTCAGCTCCTGCGCTGGGACTCCTGATCGAGCTGGTCGGCGCCCGGCGGATCATGATCGGCTCCGACTACGCGGCCGGGCCGGTCGAGCGGCCGGGCCCGAAGCTCACCGACGCGCTCGAGGTGGCGGCGAAGCGGCCGGAGGACCGCGAAGCGATCCTCCGCGAGAACGCCGAGGAGCTCTTCAGGGTCGGGGCCGTGGTGTGACTCGAGGGGAGGTTCCCGGGCCTCGGCGAGGCGGTCGCCGCGGCGTGGGAGGGTGAGGTCGAGGAGCTGATGGAGGCGCTGGTCCGCTCCGGCCGCGACCTCACGGTCGCTCTCAACGCCCGCGGGACCGGCGACACCGGTCCCTTACTGTCCGGCGAGCGCACGCCGGAGGCGGCCCCGGGGAACACGACAGCCGGGCGCATGCGCGCCATGGGGGGCTGGGCAACTCCTTCATGCCCACCGGTGCGGCCGCCGGGCCAGCCCGGGAGACGATGGCCGCAGCCATCCCACGGAAGGTGACGGCGTGACCCGTTCGCTGACGCGCGAGCTGGTGGGTGCGGTCCTGGAGCTGCGCCCGGCTGAGGCTGACCTCGCCGCCGTGCGGGCCCTCCTCCTCGACCACCTGGCGGTCGCCGCGTTCGGCGCCGGGACCGACGCCGGCCGGATCATGCGCGAGCACGTACTCGGCGACCTGGGCGGCGACGGTCCTACGCTTCCCCTGGTCGGCACCGCGCAGGAGGCTCCGGCCCTGGCCGCGGCGATGGGGAACGCGGTCGCCGCCGCCTCCTACGAGTACGACGACACCCACACCGCCGCCTCGCTACATCCGGGCGCGGTGATCTTCCCGTCCGCCCTGGCGGCGGTCGTGGTCTCCGGCGGCGACGAGGAGCGGTTCCTGCGGGCGGTGGTCGCCGGGTACGAGGTGATGTGCCGCACGGGCCGCGCCGTCAATCCCCAGGCGCACCGTGCCCGCCACTTCCACCCCACCTCGACCACCGGACACTTCGGTGCCGCCGCCGCGGCGGCCGTCTGCTTCGGCCTCGACGTAGACCGCACCGTGGCTGCGTTGACGCTCTCGGGGACGGTGGCGGGCGGCAGCATGCAGTTTCTGGCCGAGGGGGCCTGGACGAAGCAGGTGCACCCGGCCTTTGCGGTCCAGCGGGGCGTGCAGGCGGCACAGCTGGCCGCCCGCGGCTTCCCGGGGGTGCACGACCCGATCGCCGGCGAGCGCGCCTTCCTGGCCGCGGAGAGCGCCGACCCCCGCCCGGAGCTGCTCCTTCAGGGGCTGGGCCGGGACCCGCTCGAGGTCCGCAACACGGGCATCAAGCCCTATCCAAGCTGCCGCAACACCCAGACCCCGCTCGACGCCCTGCTTCTGCTGAAGCGCGCCCACGGCCTCCGTCCGGAGGAGGTTGCCTCGATCAGGTTTGGCCTCGTGAAGCCGGGCATCGTCACGGTCTGGGAACCCGTCGACCGAAAGCGCCGCCCGCAGGGCCTGGTGGATGCCCAGTTCAGCCTTCCCTATGTGGCGGCGATCGCGCTCGTCGAGGGACGGGTCGGGCTCGAGCACTTCCGTCCCGAGCGGATCACCGACCGCTCACTCTGGGCCTTGATGGACAGGGTCGAGTGCATCAACGACCCCGCACTCGACCGACGTCACCCGCCGAGCTGGCCCGCCTGGGTCGAGGTCCGGACGAAGGAAGGAGCCATCCTCCGACAGGAGGTCGAGAACCCGAGGGGGGATCCGGCGAACCCACTCACCGAGGCGGAGCTGCTGGAGAAGTTCGCCGACTGCGCCGATGGAGCCTTCGACGAGCGCCGGCGCGAGGAGCTCTGGCGCACCATCCAGAGGCTCCCCGAGCGGGGCTCGCTGGAGCGCCTGCTCGAGCTGCTCCGGCAGGGGGTCACGGGCTGATGGGACTCCTGGCGGCATCCCGCCGGCGAGCGCTCTCCATCTTCCCCGTGGAGGGGATCCTGGCCACGGCCCTCTTTCTCGTGGCCTGGCAGGTGGTCTCGCTCTTCATGAACCAGACCCTCCTGCCCGGCCCGGTCAAGGTCGCCGCCGCGGTCTGGCACATCCTGAGCACACCGGCCTGGCTGGGCGCGGCCGGAGTGAGCTACCTCCGCGTGCTGGCGGGCCTCCTCGGGGGCTTCCTGATCGGAACCGCGATCGCGCTGGTGATGATGCTGCACCGCCGGGCCGCGGTCTTCGTGACCACCTACCTGACCTTCATCCAGGGCGTTCCCTCGCTCTGCTGGGTGGTGATGGCGATCCTCTGGTTTCGGGACGTGGAGACCCGCATCTGGTTCATCCTCGTCATGGTCACCCTGCCCGGCTTCGCTCTCCAGATCTACGACGGCTACCGCTCGATCCCCCACGACCTGAAGGAGATGCTGCGCTCACTGCGACCGAACCCGCTCCAGCGTGTGCGCTATCTCTACGTCCCGGCCCTGGTCGCGCCCGTGCTGACCATCTGGAAGATCAGCCTCGGCATCGGGATCCGGGTCGTGCTGGTCGCGGAGCTGGTGGGCGGCACGCTGGGGATCGGCTTCCAGCTGGCCGCGGCGCAGATGCTGATCAACATGGCCCTGGTCCTGGCCTGGACGGCGCTCCTGGTCGCCTTCGTGCTGGTGACGGAGAAGCTGGTCAGCCTGCTGGAGGCGTACGCACTCCGCTGGAGGCCAGAGGCGACGGCTCGGAGGGAGCGCATGGAGGCAGCGGTGGCGAAGGCGGCATGAGGCGGGCCAGGCGCTTCACCATCCTGGGCACGGCACCCGAGGCGTGGGCGGCGACGATCGTGCTGATCGTTGCCTGGCGGATCGCGGCCGGCGTGAGTCGGCCCTTCCTGCTCCCCGGCCCTCAGCTGGTCTGGCAAGAGCTGGTGGGTCAGTACCGCCAGCACCTCCTCGTCTCAAGTGCCTCGGTCAGCTTTGCCCGTGTCCTGGGGGGCGTCACGGCAGCCTTCCTGGTGGGCCTCCTGGTGGGAACGTTGATGGGTATCCTGCCTCGCTTCGCCGCCTTCGCCCACACCTACCTCAATTTCATCCAGGGCATCCCATCACTCTGTTGGATCGTGATCGCCATCATCTGGTTCCGTCCCGTCGAGGTCCGGATCCTCTTCATCGTGATGATGGCCACCCTGCCCAGCTTCACCCTCCAGGTCTACGACGGCTACCGCGGCATCTCGCAGGACTTGAAGGAGATGGTCCGCTCGCTTCGCCCCTCCTGGTGGCAACGGTTCCGCTACCTGACCCTGCCCGCCCTGGTGCCACCCATCGTGACCATCTGGAAGATCAACCTGGGCGCGGGGACCCGCGACGTCGTGATCGCGGAGCTGGTGGGCTCCAGTACCGGGATCGGACTTCAGATCAACCACGCCGAGGAGGCCTTCAGCATGGCCAGGGTGATGGCGTGGACCCTGGTGCTGGTGGTCTTCGTGCTGGTCGCCCAGAAGCTCCTGAGTCTGGTCGAGGGACGACTCCTCCGCTGGCGGGAGGACGATTCAGGCGGAGGAGAGGGCCGGGAGGAGACCTCCGCTGACCTCGCCCCGGCCCATGAGGCGGGCTAAGAGGGTGCGCGGATAGGCGGCGAGGAAACGTGGCCAAACCGGCACCGGACCCGATGGTCATGACGTCACTACCCATCGATGGCCGCTGGAGCGCCGCTGCCCGCCGTCCCATCATGCGTCCTCGAGCCGCTGGTCCAGCTCTGCTCGTGCCCCAGCGGCCGGATTCCCATCCCCTGGGCTGCCCCGCCCACGCATCCCCGACCGCGTGGTCTTCGAGCGGCCGGTCCAGCTGCTCAGGTTCGGCGGCAGCGACCGCGAGGCCGCCGATCACGCCGGCTCGGCGACCACAGGGTCCCCATCGGAACCCGTATCGGGGCACCCCATGGGAGCAAGCTCCGATGGGGACCCCTCGATGGGGTGCCCACGCTGCGCACTCGCCGCAACGAGTGGCTGGCTGCGGGCGTGTCCCAGGAGTTGGAACGGATCGTGCTGGAGCGCGACGCCGCCATGATCGCCTGGAACTGGCCGGTGGGACGCACCCACGCCTGGGTCAACCACTTCCGCAAGCTGGCTCGCGGCACGGAGCGGGTGACGGCGGTGATCGAGCTCTGGCTCAGCCTTGCCCACGTCATCGTCACGCTCCGCGTCTGATCTACGTGGCCTGGGTTCGCTACCGCTGGGATGCGCCCCCCAGCCGATGCCCATGACGTCGCCCACCTATCCGCGCACCCTCTAAGGGGACCCACGACCACCGATGACCAGCGATCCCGTCAGGGCACACAGCGCAGCGTCGGCGAGAGATGCCGCCGCCAGCCCCCTCGGGGTCGATCCTCAGAGGCGGACCAGCTCGACCCGACAGCGCACTCCAGGTGCGCTGGCGATGGCCACATCCGCCGTCAGCAACGCGGTCCGCAGCCGCTCCGCCAGCGCGACATAGGCCGCATCGTATGGCGTCAGGTTGTCGCGCAGCTCCCAGGCGCGGTCGACGAGGGCAACCAGCGGGTGGCGGACGACCGGCAACCGTTGCAGCCGGCGCAGTGCCTCGGTGGCCTCGTCGAGGGTCATCTCACCCCGGAGCGTCCGGTTGCGCACTGCCGCCGCAACCTCGAGCACGAAGTGCTCCGGCGCCTCCAGGTTGGCCGCCCCGATCATCGCACGCATCGCTGCCCCCGGCGGGTCGATGATCGCAGCGGCGACGATCGAGGCGTCGACGACCATCAGCGCGAGGCTGAACGGGCGCCGCGCTCCTCCCGTACGGCCTCGGCCACGCTTCGCGCCAGGCCCGGCCGGCCGAGCGGGGCCCAGTCCGCCACCAGCTCGGCGAGCGAGCGCGCCGGGCGCATCGTGATGGCGTCGGGGCCGGCCTCGATCACGACCTCGTCGCCCTCGTGGATGTCGAGGTGCCGAGCGGCCTCGGCGGGAATGGTCACCACCAGCGATCCGCCATAGCGCTGCACCCGTCGCTTCACAGGGATAGCATACCCTCATCCCGATATATTCATCGGGATGGAGGTCGCCGTCTCTCGATGAGGCCCGCCACATCGAGACGGTCACGGACCCGAGGCCCCGATCCCTGAGAGCAGCTGGCTGGGGGCGCGGCCCCCCTGCTGCTGAGTCCATCCTGGGGTGGGATGCCGCTCGCGCCGCCCGCGGCCATGCTCCGGGAGCTGGAGGTGGTGGCGGACGGGGCCTCCTGCCCACTCGCCCGAGCCGGCCTGCCGCGGACGGTGGTGGTCTCGAGGATCCGCCGCAACGCCGAGCGCTACCGCCCCGACCTTCCCCCACGGCGACCGCGGAGGAGGTGGTGCTCGCCTACGCCGATCGGTGGGCAATCGAGGAAGCCATCGCAGCTGCAAGCAGTTCCTGGGTGGCGAGGATCCTCAATGCTGGCGGCAGAAGGGACCGGAGCGGGTGAGCGCGATGTCGCTCTTCACCTCCACGCTGGTCTGTGCTGGTACGTGATCACCCAGGGCAACCGACCGTCCTGGTCGTCGCATCCCTGGTACAAGGGTGCGCGGATAGGCATGGGCGAGATCACGACGGACGTCGCGCGGGGCGTCCATCCCAGCGGTAGCGAGCCCAGGCCTCGCAGATCAGACGCCGGAGCGTGACGATGACGTGGGCAAGGCTGAGCCAGAGCTCGATCACCGCCGTCACCCGCTCCGTGCCGCGAGCCAGCTTGCGGAAGTGGTTGACCCAGGCGTGGGTGCGTCCCACCGGCCAGTTCCAGGCGATCATGGCGGCGTCGCGCTCCAGCACGATCCGTTCCAACTCCTGGGACACGCCCGCAGCCAGCCACTCGTTGCGGCGAGTGCGCAGCGTGGGCACCCCATCGAGGGGTCCCCATCGGAGCTTGCTCCCATGGGGTGCCCCGATACGGGTTCCGATGGGGACCCTGTGGTCGCCGAGCCGGCGTGATCGGCGGCCTCGCGGTCGCTGCCGCCGAACCTGAGCAGCTGGACCGGCCGCTCGAAGACCACGCGGTCGGGGATGCGTGGGCGGGGCAGCCCAGGGGATGGGAATCCGGCCGCTGGGGCACGAGCAGAGCTGGACCAGCGGCTCGAGGACGCATGATGGGACGGCGGGCAGCGGCGCTCCAGCGGCCATCGATGGGTAGTGACGTCATGACCATCGGGTCCGGTGCCGGTTTGACCACGTTTCCTCGCCGCCTATCCGCGCACCCTCTTAGCAACCGCGGCCTCCCCTCGAGCCGCCATCACCTTGCGCAGCAACAGGGCCGGTGTGATCGGCACCTCGTCGATGCGGACGTCCAGCGGTGCGAGCGCGTCCTCGACCGCGCTCGCGATCGCGGCCGGTGCCGTCATGTAGGCACCCTCCGCGGTGCCCTTGGCGCCATAGGGATGATGAGGCGAGGGCGTGCACATCTCGTAGAGCTCGATGGATGGGACCTCGGCCGCCGTCGGCATCAGGTAGTCCATGAAGGTGGCCGCCTTGAGAAGCCCCTGCGAGTCGTAGAGGAAGTTCTCGTACAGGGCTCCCCCGATCCCGTGGCCGATGCCACCATAAATGAAGCCGTGGACGACCAGTGGGTTCATCACCGTGCCGCAGTCGTGCACGACGATGTAGCGGCGGAAGCGAATCTGGAAGGTCTCCGGGTCCACCTCGACCACCGGGATGTGGAAGTCGAAGGCATAGGACGGGAACCGCCGTGGCCCTGGTCGGTCGATCATCTCGAAGGGCCCTGGGTAGACCGCGTCCTCGACCACGCCCGGCTCGTCATTGGGGCCGAGCACACTGCGGTCGTTGTAGGCGTGGTCGGCGACCTCCCGGAGGTCGAGTGCGCGTGAAGGGAAGCCTCTCACGTGGAATCTTCGGCCATCGACGACGATGTCCTCCGGCTCCACCTCGAGCAGGTGGGCGGCAACCGAACGCAGCTTCGCCCGGACCTTTTCGGAGCAGCGAGTGAGGGCGGTCCCCAGCATCAGCGTCATCCGAGATCCCGTGGTGGCGCCGCCGATGATGCCGCCCAGCCCGTGAGCGCGCTGCACGGTGACGTCCCCCGGCTCGACTCCAAACTCTTCGCAGATGATCTGGGTGACCATGCTCTCGTGGCTCTGGCCCGAGGACTGGAAGCCGATGGTCACGAAGACGTGGCCACGGGGGTCCACCTGGATCCGGGCGCCCTCCGGGTCGGCGATGCCACCGCTGGGTTCAATCGCCCCCCCGAAGCCAATCCCGAACAGCCGCCCGGCGCGTCGCGCCTCCTCCTGCTCCCGGAACAGTGTCTCAAGGCCGGCCTTCTCGAGCGCCATCTGGAGGGCGCCCTGGTAGTCGCCGGAGTCGTAGACCGCCCCGCTGGGGATGGTGTAGGGGAACTGGTCCTTCTCGATGTAGTTGCGCCGGCGGATCTCGACGCGGTCGATGCCCAGCTCGCGCGCCACCGAGTCGATGGTCCTCTCCAGCATGAAGTTGTGAGGTGACTGGCCGGCGCCACGGAAGGGCACCTGGTTCGTCTTGCAGGTGAGCACACCGTAGCCGCCATAACGGACAGCCGGGATCCGGTAGGGGCCGACCACCGCCGCCGTCGGCTTGGTGATCTGGCGGGGCCCCCGGCCGCAGTAGGCCCCGAGGTCCTCGATGACCTGGACGTCCAGCGCCTGCAGGATCCCGTCCCCGGAGACGCCCACCTTCACGTTGAAGATGCGGTCGGGACCGTGGCCGTCGCTGGAGACCATGTTCTCGAGGCGATCCTCGATGAACTTGCAGGGTTTGCCGGTCACCATCGCGGCCAGGGCCGTGAGGTACATCTGCTTGCGGCCCCGTTTCGACCCGTAGGACCCGCCCACGTCCACGTCCATGTGCACCCGGCAGGCCGGCACGCGGAGGACGTTCATGAACTCCTCCTGGATCCCCGGGTTCTGGTGCGAGGCCCAGATGTCCAGCATGTTGGTCGAGGGCTCGACCGCAGCCACCGCACCGAACGTCTCGATGGGGACTCCGGAGTGGCGATGCCAGCGCCAGCGGTAGGTGAAGACGTGGTCCGCCGCGGCCATCGCCCCGTCCACGTCACCCCAGGTATAGGTCTCGTTCCAGACCACGTTGGAGCCGTGGGCCTCGTGGAGGACCGGCGCGTCCGGCTTGAGGGCTTCCTCGGGATCCACGACCGGCGGCAGTTCCTCGTATTCGATCCTCACCAGCTCGGCCGCGTCCTCGGCCAGGGCACGGCTGGTGGCAACGATCGCCGCCGTCCACTCGCCCGCGACCCGGATCTTGTCCACCGCCAGCGGGTACCACCTGACGTTGGGGATGGGCAGCTCCTGGGGGATCGGCTCCATCATCCGGACCACGTCCTGCCCGGTCAGGACGGCGATCACGCCCGGCGCCCTCCGGGCGGCCTCGACGTCCACGGAGATGAGGCGGGCGTGCGCCACCGGCGCGGTGGCCACGGCGATGTGGTGCATACCCGGAAGCTCGAGGTCGTTGATGTAGCGGCCACGGCCCCGCACGAAGCGCCGGTCTTCGATCACCGGCATCGGTTTCCCAATCCAGCGGAACTCGGTTTGGGGTTGTGCCATCAGCTGAGCCCCGAGTAGAGGAAGCTGTTACCCGGCCTGGACCTGATGTATCCGGTCGCCAGACCTGCCTCGAGCATGCCCTTCAGTCCGGGCTTGATCTGCTGTGCGGGGACGACGTCGAGCGGCATCCGTTGCTTGTCGGCGAGCAGTCTCTGGATCACGTCCGCTCGGCCGCCGGGGATCGTCCTGGCGATGATCGTCGCCGCCTGAGAGGGGTTCCTGGACACGAAGTCGGCCGCCTCCTTGTAGGTCCGGTAGAGCTCCTGGATCTCCTTCTTGTGGGAACTCACCCAGTCGGGCAGCGCGGCGACACCCAGGAAGGGGATGTACGTGGTGTTGAACTTCCTCTTCCAGATCCCGGTGATGTCGAGCGGGATCGCGTGCAGGTTGGGATCGAGACCGAGCGCGGTGTCATAGCCGGGCTCGGGAATGTCAATCGCCTGAACCTGGCCGGCTTCGAGGGCAGGACCCATGGCCGCGCTGGTCAGGTTCACGACCTTGACCTTGCTGATGTCGAGCCCGGCTTGCTGCAGGTACCAAACCGAGAGGGCGTAGTTGGTCGAACCGGTCGTCATCCCGACCGTCTTACCGGCCAGGTCCGTGATCGACTTGATGCTGGGGTCTTTGGTGAGGAACCCGGTCCAGAAGTCCACCACGTTGAAGAGGTAGACGGACTGCACCCCCTGCTGCCAGCGGAGTGCCTCCTGGATCAGACTCGCGCTGCCGCCGACCTGGAGCTGGCCCGAGGTGTAGGAGAGGTTGTAGGCGTCGTTGGCCGAGTAGGTGAACCGGAGATCGAGACCGTTCTGGGTGTCGAGGTGGCGGTCCTTGATGATGGGTGGCAAGAAAGCGCCGAGCGAGGGCGGGGTGAGGGCCCCGATCGTGATCTGCGTCAACCCGCCCGAGGAGGAGCTGGACGGCGCCGAGCCACCGCAACTCACCGCCAGGACCGCCACCAGGGCGGCCCATACCGCTGCCAACGACATCCGCCGTCTCATCGGGCTCCCTCCATCGATGCCGTTCCCTCCTTCACGCGGGCACGTAGACCGCCCGCACGCGGCCTCGTGTGTAGGACCGCATCCGCCGCGTCCACTCGCTCCCGCCGACCGCCTTCCAGCGCGGGTCGTCCATGACGTCCCTGGAGGCGAGGTGGTAGACGGCGAAGAAGCGCGGCCTCCCCGAGATCGCCTCGAAGCGGCGGGCGGCGAGCACGCCCGGGACGGACGCCAGCCCGGGAACGTGCTCCTGGTCCATCCAGGCCCTGAACTCCTCCTCGGCGCCCTCCACCGGCTCCTGGCAGACCGCCAGCAGGGCGCCGGCGCCCTCCGGGCTGGCCAGGTCGGCGGCGGGAAAGACCTGCCGTCCGGTCCAGAGCTGCTCGCCCGAGTGCCAGGCAGAGACGTCCAGCGGCTGTCCGTCGGGCACGTCGACCAGCCGCCGGTAGGCGGGCTCACCCTCGATCGCCTTCCAGTGCTGGCCGCCGCCCGGCAGCGGGCCGGCGCCGCCGACCAGGATCATCTGCATCGCTTCAGCCCTCCCCGAACTCCCCCAGCCGGTAGAAACGCTCCAGCTCCTGCAGCCGGCCCGTCGGCGGCCGGTCGGTGTAGTAGCCGCCCCGCGCCGGCCGCTGCCCCGAGACCGCGGCCAGCTTCACCATGGCCTCTCCGAACTTCACGGTGACGCCGAGGGCGTCCACGATCGTGACCCCGGCCAGCCGGGAGACGCCCACCCTGGCCAGGACCGTGGCCACCGGCGCCTCACCCGGGATGATCACGTCCACGCCCTCGGAGGCCAGCTCCTTCGCTCGCGCCTCCATGGCGTCGATCACCGGCCCCGGATCCTCGAAGCCGGCGAAAACGCCGCTGTGGTCGAGGCCGAGCCATCTCACCGCCCCGGCTTTCGAGGTCATCCCGTAGCGGGCGACGTGCGACTCGTAGAGCGGCAGCAGCTCTTTGATCATGGCCACGATCGCGAAGCGCCGGCCCAGCATCGCCGCCGCGTACATGGCCGCCTGGCCGTAGGCCACGACCGGGATGTCGACCAGCGTCTGAGCTTCCTCGTGCACGGTCTCGGGGAGGTTCATGAGCAGGAAGCCGTCGTAGCCCTCGGCCTCGGCCCGGCGGACGTGGTTCAGGACCTGGAGCGAGTGCAGGTAGGAGAAGTAGAGGTAGCGGGTGTCGTGGCCCGGATACTCGGTCACGTAGGTGCCGGGGGCCAGTCCGTGCAGGTCGATGGTGGTCCCCGGCTCCGCCACCTTCCGGAAGTGGGCGGCCATGGCCTCTCGGTAGGCCGGCAGCCGGTCCAGCTCGGTGCGGCTCTGGTGCCAGAGTCGCATCTCAGGCGAGAAACGCGATCAACGGTCCGTCTCCTTGTACGCTATGCGTACAATTGGGCGATTTACGCACAAGCATAAATCGAACCGAAGGGCTTGTCAAACGGCGGGCAGAGGCGCAGGATATGTGCGTATGCCGAACCAATGTGCGCAATGCGGATAAAATGGCAACCGGCGACACCGCTCCCGAGATCGTCTTCTCGCACGTGGACAAGGTCTTCCGCCGAGGCATCGGCGGCGGCCGCCTGCACGCGGTCAAGGACCTGACCTTCGAGGTCCGGGCTGGGGAGGTGGTCGCCATCGTCGGCCGGACGGGCTGTGGGAAGTCGACCGCCTTCAACCTCATGATGGGCCTGCTGGCGCCCACCGCCGGCACCGTCCGGGTGATGGGACACGATCCCCACACCGAGTTCAACTGGTTCCGGGGCAAGATCGCGGTCGTGTTCCAGAACGACCGTCTGCTGCCCTGGCGAACCGCGCTCGACAACGTCTGCCTCGGGCTCGAGATCCTGGGGAAGCAGAGCGCCGCCGAGCGGAGGGCGATCGCCCAGGAGTGGCTGCGCCGGCTGGGACTGTTCGGCGCTGAACACGCCTACCCACATCAGCTCTCGGGCGGCATGCGCCAGCGGGTCGCCATCGCACGCACGTTCGCGCTCGATCCCGAGATCGTGCTCTGCGACGAGTCCTTCACCGCCCTGGATGAGGTCACGGCCGAGGTCCTGCGGCGTGAGTTCATCCAGCTGGTCCGCCAGCAGAAGAAGACGGCCGTCTTCATCACCCACGCGATCACGGAGGCGCTCACCATGGGCGAACGGGTCCTCGTCTTCGCGCCCCCCGGCCACGTCGTGAAGGACCTCCGGGTGCCCCCGGCTGACGACGCCGAGGGGCTTCAGCGCTGCCGGTCCGAGATCATGGCCGCAATGGGCCAGACGACCGAGGCGGCGTACCAGATGGAGGCGTCGGCTTGAGGTTCTACCACTTCAGCCTGACCGAGTTGGATCGACTGCCGGCCTACCGAGAGGCCATGGCCGCCCACTTCCGGAAGGTGGCGGAGCCCGACACCGTCGTCGATCTCCACGGGATGGCGCCCAGGACCTACGTGACGCTCTATCCGGGCGTGGACCTCCGCTACGTCTACATCCAGACCCTGCACTCGCTCCAGGTCCTGAACCACGTCCGCCGGGCCGAGGCCGAGGGCTACGACGGCTTCCTGCTCATGACGCTGCCCGAGCCGGCGCTCGAGGTCGCCCGGACGCTGGTCGACATCCCGGTGATCGGCTACGGCCAGGCCTCGATGCAGGTCGCGACCCTGCTCGGCCGTCGCTTTGCCGTGCTGGCGATGATCGAGGAGCTGGTACCGCTCTACGAGTCCCACATCGAGCAACACGGGATGTCCTCCAGGGCGTGGGGGGTGACCCCTCTCGGGCTTCCCTTCGAAATCGTCCTGAAGGGCTTCGAGGACCCCGAGCCGGTGCTCAAGCACGTCCGCCAGAAAGCGCGCGAGCTGGCGAAGCAGGGCGTGGACGTGATCATCCCGGGTGAGGCGCCGGTGGCCGCGGTCCTGGCCAGGAACGGGCTCACCCGTGTGGACGAGATCCCGATCGTGGACACCCTGGGTGCGACGCTCAAGTACGGCGAGTTGATGGCGACGCTCCACCAGCGGAGTCAGCAGTTCCCCGCCCGAACCTCTTACCACACGACGAAGCCTCCCGCCGGCAGGCTGGCCGAGCTGGACCGTTTCTACCGCCTCCAGGAATTCGGCCAGGCGCCAAAATGACCGCCCGGGTGCCGCCCGACCGCGATTTCGTCCAGTCGCTTGGGCGGGGGCTTGCCGTGATCCAGGCCTTCACCGACCAGCAACCCGCCCTGAGCATCGCCAGGGTCGCCGAGCGGACGCGTCTTTCGCGGGCGGCCTGTCGCCGCTTTCTGGTCACCCTGGAACGGTTGGGCTACGTCGTCCGCGATGAAGCGGGACGGTACCGGCTCCTGCCGGCCGTGCTCCGGCTCGGCTACGCCTACCTCTCCAGTCAGGAACTGCCGCAGATCGTCCGTCCGCACTGCGACCGACTGGCGAAGACGCTGCACGTCTCCTCGAGCCTGGGCGTGCTCGACGGCACCGACATCGTTTTCCTCTATCGGGCGCTACCGCGCGGCTACCTGCACACCCGCCTCGGCGTCGGTAGCCGGCTGCCGGCGCACTCCACGGCGATGGGAAGGGCGATCCTGGCCGAGATGAGCGACGCCGAGCTGGACGCCCACCTGGAGCGGGCCGAGACCGTCGCTTACACACCCTTCACCGCGACCGAGACGGCAACGATCAAGACGCGGATCAAGCAGGTCCGCGAGCTCGGCTATTCACTGCTCGACCAGGAGATCGACCTCGGAGTCCGGGCCCTGGCGCTGCCGCTCCGCTATCGCTCGGGCAAGATCGCGGGCAGCATCTGCCTCGGTCTCTACGACCCGCGGATCGAGCCGGCGACCGTCGTCAGGGACTACCTCCGTCCGCTCCGCCAGGCGGCGGCGGAGATCAACTCGACGCTGGCCCTGCTTCCGAGCTAGGGGAGGGCCGGGCTCCGAGCTCCTTCAGCTCCAGGACGAGCCCGTCGTCGAGCTCGATCCCGCGCTCCAGTCGCCGCGTCCGCTCCTCCCGTCGCCGGTCCCCGGGCAGCCGTGGTCCCTCGCCCTCGCCCACGGGCGGAGACCCCCGGACCAGCGCGGCGAGGCTCGCCATCCGCGCCTCGAAGTCGACCCCCAGCGTGGAGGGAGCGAAGAGGATGAAGAGGTGCCCGACGTCGCTGACCCGGTCCGAGTCGCTGACCGTCCCCGTCACCTCCGGACCCACGCCCGCTCCGGTCAACACGCCGGCCAGCGCCTCCACCAGCAACGCCAGCCCGAACCCCTTGACGCCACCCAGGGGCGCGACCGTCCCCGCCAGAGCGGCCGCCGCCGAGGTGGTCGGCCGTCCCTCGGGGTCGAAGGCCCACCCGGCGGGAATGGGCTCTCCGCGGACCGCGGCGGCCGTGATCCGCGCCCGCGCCACCTGTGAGGTCGCCAGGTCGACGACCACCGGTCCACGAGTGCCAGAGGGCAGCCCTGCGGCGAGAGGATTGGTCCCCAGCAACCGCGCGCGCCCGCCTGGCGCCGCCATGGTCGCGGGCGCGTTGGTGAAGGCCAGCGCGACCATCCCCTCACGAGCTGCCGCCTCCACGTACCAGCCGAGCATGCCCAGGTGGTTGGAGCGCCGGACCCCGCAGACCCCGACGCCGCACGAGCGCGCCTTCTCTCCGGCGATCGAGACCGCCCGCCGCCCGCCCACCGGGCCGAGCCCGTTCCCTGCGTCCAGGAGCGCGGCCGAGAGCGTCTCCTCCACCACGGTGAGCGCCGGCCGGGGCTCGATCAGGCCACGCCGTAGCCGCGAGCAGTAGAAGGGCAACCGGACGACGCCGTGCGTCGGCACGCCCTGGAGATCGGCCTCCACCAGACAGTCGGCCACGACCGCGGCGTCGGCAGTCGAAACGCCGTGGGCGCGAAGCGCCGCCTCGGCGAGGCCGCGGACCTGTTCGGCGCTCAGCAGCAGGGGACTACTGAACCTCCGAGTACGAGCAGGCGTTCCAGAACTTCGAGCTGGTCCTGGCGATCAGGGGCCCCCTTGCCTCGCTGGCCGCCTTTCCCTTTTGCCACTCGGGATCGGCCTGGAACGCCTTCCACTTCGCCTCGCACTCCGCCCTGTCGTTCCATTTCAGGATGTAGGCCAGCTCGTTCGAATCCTCCGGGATCCAGAAGCCGACCTGCCGGAAGCCGTGCTTCTGCATCAGCGGCCAGGTCAGCTCCCGGAAGCGCCGGTCGAGGTCCTCGAGCCGGCCGGGGGCGGCTTCGTAGGAGCGGAACTCGAAGATCATTGCGCTACCTCCTGGAAGCGGGCCGCCCGGAGCTCGGGCAGCACCTTCTCGGCCGCCACGGCGGCGGCGTGGACGGGATCGGGAGGGCGGATGCCGATGACGGGCTCGAAGAAGCCGCGCGCCGCGTACTCGTGGACGAGGGAGACGGTCCGCGAAGGATCGTCGACGTCGAGCGGCAGCTGGGCCGAGCGCCGGATCTCGGCCGGCGAGCGGCCCACCGCCGCGCAGTGTGCGTCGAGCACCGAGCCCAGCCGTCCGGCCTCGACCGGGTCGACGTTGATCACGTTCCAGGCATCCGCCAGCTCGGCGACCACCCGCAGCGTCTTCCGCTCACCCCTGCCGCCGACCCAGACCGGCGGGCAGGGCCGCTGCAGGGGTTTGGGGTCCGAGATCGCCTCCTGCAGCCGGTAGTGCCTCCCCGAGAAGGTGGTCGAGGGCCTGGTCCAGAGCGAGCGGATCACCTGGATCGCCTCCGCCAGCTTTGCGATGTGGACGCCGGGCGTTTCCAGCGGGATGCCAAGCATCCTGTGCTCGCGCTCGTTCCAGCCCGCGCCCAGCCCGAACTCCAGCCGCCCACCGGAGAGGTGGTCGACCGTGGTCGCCATCTTCGCCAGCACGCCCGGATGACGGTAGGTGTTGCCGGTCACCATGACGCCGATCCGGACCCGCCGGGTGTCCACGGCCATGGCGGCCAGCAGCGTCCAGGCCTCGAGGATCTCGGCACCGACCTCGGGCAGGATGGGGACGAAGTGGTCGAAGTTCCAGAGATGGTCGAATCCGGCCTCGTCCGCGATCCGCCAGACCTCGCGCAGCTCGGCCACGCTGACCCCCTGCTGGGGAAGCTTGAGGCCGACCCGGAGGCTCACCGAGCGCGCTCGAGGGCGCGGGCCAGCGCTCGCCGGGTGAGCACCCTGGCCACGTGGAGCCGGTACTCCCGGTCGGCGTGGATGTCATCGGTGGGCTCCAGCTCGGAGATCGCCAGCTCGGCCGCCTCCGCGAAGGCCTCCGGCCCCGCCGTCCGGCCGGTGAGCGCCGCCTCGGCGCGGCCCGCCCGCAAGGGCGTCGGTCCCATCGAGGCGTAGGCCAGCCGCGCCTGCACGACCGAGCCATCGGCACCCACACCCAGCACCACCGCCACCCCCACCATGGCGAAGTCGCCCTTCCGGCGCGCGACCTCTTCGAAGGCCCAGCCGGTCGAGGCGGGCAGCCGGGGGAAACGGACCTCGATCAGGAGTTCGTCCGGCTCCAGGGCGGTCGTGAACGGCCCCAGGAAGAACTCGGCGGCCGGGATCTCACGCCGGCCCCTCCGGCTGACGGCCACCAGTACGGCGTCCAGCGCCAGGGCCACGGCACAGAGCTCGGCCGCGGCGTCGGCATGGGCGAGGCTTCCGCCCAGCGTGCCCCGGTTTCGGATCGGGACGTGGGCGACCAATGGTAGGGCCTCGGCGACGAGCGGCGCCAGCCGCGCCACCGGCTCGCTCCGCTCCAGCGCCCGCTGCCGGGTCAGCGCCCCGACCGCGAGCCCGCCCGCCTCCTCGCGGACGTACTGCAGCTCAGAGATCCGGTTGATGTCCACCAGTAGCTCAGGCCGGGCGAGCCGGAAGTTGAGCAGGGGCACCAGACTCTGGCCGCCGGCCAGCACCTTCACCTCGCCGTCGCCGGTCAGCAACTCGACGGCTTCGTCCACGGTCCCAGGCTGGCGCAGGTCGAAGGCGACCGGCTTCATCGCTCACTCCTCCGTCATGGCATCACGAGACGTCGGCGAACCGGCCGCCGGCGCGGATGACCCGGGCCAGCTCCCGCTCTCGGGCCACGATCGCGGTCGCGCCCTCGATCACCTCAGCTACGCGCGCCGGCGGGATCACCACCACACCGCTGTCGTCGCCGACCACGATGTCGCCGGGCGAGACCAGTACGCCACCACAGGTGATGGGGACGTCGACGGCGACCGTCTCCAGCCGGAACTTGCTGCCAGCCGGGCAGCTCTGGTCCGTCCGGACGAAGAGGGCGTAGCCGAGCTCCAGGATCTCAGCGGGGTCACGAACGGTCCCGTCCAGAACGGTCCCTGCCACACCCCGCACCTTGCAGCGGAGCGAGAGCAGGAACCCCCAGGAGCTGGCGGCGACCCGGGACGGCGTGCTCACCAGCACCACGTCGCCGGGCCGCAGGCCACCGTCGACGAGGCCGAGGTGTTTCGTATAGCTCACGCCGGGCGCCGCGTCCACGCGCCGGGGCGCCTGGAGGACCGTCCGGGCCGTCCCCACCATCCGGTAGGGCGAGCGGCCCCAGAGCGGCGAGATGCCGCCCATGGTCCCGGCCAGTCCGAGGGCATCGAGCGCGTCGGACAGGGCCGCCGTCGGCAGCTCCGCCAGCCGCCGGTGCTCCTCCGGGAGGCCGGAGGTGGCTAGCTCCTCGACACCCATTCCAGGTGCTCCTGCACCGCCGCCCGGAAGCGCTCTGGGAACTCCATGTAGAGGATGTGCGGGCCCTCCAGCACGACGAAGCGCGAGCCGGGGATGGCCGCGTGGATCTCACGCACGTGCTCGACCGGGCCAGCCCTGTCCACCGTCCCGGCGATCACGGTCACCGGAACCCTGAGCTCGCCCAGGCAGGCCCTCACGTCGTGCTCGGCGATCGCCTCCCAGCCGGCCGCGAAGGCCTCGGGGTCGTTGCGGCGGAGCCGGTCGCGCGCGTACCGCACCGCCGGATGATCGGAGGTGAGCGCCTCCTCGGTGAACCAGCGCTGGAGGGTGACCTCGATCTGCCCCTCCATGTCGGCGCGGACGGCGGCTGCCCGCTGGCGCATGACCTCGGGGTTGGCGGCGGGGCCGGTGTTGGCGACCACCAGCGAGCGGACACGGTCGGGGTGGCGGAGCCCGATCAGCATCGCCACCTGGCCGCCCATCGAGACGCCCACGACGTCGAGCGGGCCCGCCGGAGCCCGGCGCACGATGTCGTCCGCCATCTCCGTCTCCTTCAGGCCGCCGGGGGGCAGCGGCTGCTCGCCGAAGCCAGGCATGTCCATGGCCACGGCGCCCGGGATGTCGGCGAACCGCCAGGAGCCGGCGTCGAGACCGATGGCGTGGAGAAGGATCGTGGTCATACGGACACCGACCTCCACGACGAGGCCAGCGCTTCCGGCGTCTCGGGCTCGTCCACCACGTTGTTCTCGAGCACCCCGATCCGCTCGATCTCGACCTCGATCCGATCACCCGCCCGAAGCCAGACCGGCGGCTTGCGCGCGAAGCCGACCCCGGGGGGCGTCCCCGTCGCGATCACGTCGCCCGGCAGGAGGGGCATGAACTGCGAGATGTAGGAGACGAGGAAGCCGACGTCGTAGAGCATCCCGCCGGTGTTGGCGTCCTGCATCACCCGGCCGTTGAGCCGGGTCGTCAGCCGAAGGTTCTGGGGGTCCGGGATCTCGTCGGAGGTGACCAGCCAGGGCCCCAGGGCGCCCGAGTGCAGAAAGTTCTTCCCCGCCATCTGCGTCGGGGCTCGCAGCTGCCAATCGCGGACGCTGCCCTCCTGGAGGATCGTGTAGCCGCCCACCATCTCCAGTGCGCGCTCGCGCGGCACGTAGCGACACTCCCGCCCGATCACGGCGCAGAGTTCACCTTCGTAGTCGAGCTGCTCGGAGAGTTGGGGCCGGAGCAACGCCTGCCGGTGGCCGACCACGCTCGACCAGTACCGCGAGAAGAGAACCGGGAGTTTGGGTACCTCACGGCCGGCCTCCTTCACGTGCTCCAGGTAGTTCCGGCCGACGCAGATGAACTTGTCGGCGCCCCGCAGCGTGGGCAGGAACTCGACCGCGTCCAACGTCACCCCGGCACTCGACGCCGCCTGCTCGGCCCGATGGCGGGCCTCGGCGCCTCCGGCGAGGAATCCCGCCACCGACGTCTCGCCCGGAATCTCGTGGAGTCGTCCGTCCACGACCACCCCCACCCGCGTCCTGGCATCCTGCCGGTAGAGTGCGACCTTCATACGAGCCGGAACCTGGCCATCGCCAGTCCTCCTTCTTCCTGGATCTCGAGCTGTACCGGCGCCTCGATCCGCGGGGACCTCCCGTCGTCGCCGAGCAGATTCGTGATCAGCCGCGGCCCCTCATCGAGTTCGACGATGGCAACGTTGTAGGGAACACGGGAGGCGAACATCTGGTTGGGCGCCACGTGGTAGACGACCCAGCTGATGACGCGACCGTGCCCGGACGCCGTCTCCCAGGCCCAGTCGGCCTCAAGGCAGCGCGGACACTCCTCACGCGGTGGCAACCATGCGTTGCCGCAGGCGCGGCAGCGCTGGAAGTCGAGCCGGCCAGCCCGCAGCGCCGCCCAGTAGGGAACCGAGACCGGTGTCTCGGTGATCAGCGAGGTGAGATCGAGGTCGGTCCCGCTCACCCGCCCAGCACCAGCGTGGAGTGCGTGTGCATCGTGCCTCCCTGGTTCGAGACCACCACCACCCCGGCGTTCTTGACCTGGTTCACCGAGGTGCCGCGCACCTGACGCACGCCCTCCAGGACGTGTTGCATGCCGGGCATCCCCGTCTCCGAGAGCAGGCCGCCGCTGGTGTTGATAGGTAGCGACCCGTCCAGCGCGATCCTGCCCCCCTCGACGAAGTGTCCGCCCTCCCCTTTCTTACAGAAGCCGTAGTCCTCCAGCGTCATGAGGACGACGATGGTGAAGCAGTCGTAGAGTTCGCAGACATCCACGTCCCCGGGCTGGATGCCGGCCATCCGGAAGGCCACGGCCGCCGATTCCCTGGCGCAGGTCTCGGTGAGGGTCGGCCGCTGAGCGACCTCCCAGGAGGTCTGGCCCTGGCCGAAGCCGAGGATGGGCACCGGCGCCCTGACGCCCAGCTGCCGCGCCCGCTCGGCGCTCATCACCACCACCGCCGCGCCCCCGTCGGAGACGAGGCAGCAGTCGTCACGGTGGAGCGGCTCCACGATCCAGGGGGAGGCCTGATGGTCGTCCAGCGTGATCGCCTTCCGGAGCTGGGCATCGGGGTTGCGGGCGCCGTTGGCGCGACAGACAACCGCGATCTCGCCCAGCTGGCGACTCGTGGTCCCGAACTCCTCCATGTGCCGGCGGGCGATCATGGCGTAGGTCGCGGGCACACCGAACCAGCCGTAGGGGGCGTCGTCGCCGCGCGGGCGAGAGTAGGCCTCCCTGGTCCCCGACTTCGGGTTGTCGGCGAAGGTGACCAGCGCCACCTCGCAGAGCCCGGCCTCGATCGACATGCAGGCGAAGGCGATCTGGCTGATGTTGGAGGCACCGGCCTGGTCCCAGACGCCGCCGACCCTGGGCTGGATGCCCATGGCCTCGGCCAGCTTCTGCCCGTACATCGACTCGAACCTCGAGGTCGGGTACTTGACGAAGAGGGCGTCCACCGCCTCCTTCTCCACCCCGGCGTCGGCCAGCGCCTCGCGGCAGGCCTCGACGTTCATGGAGATGGTGGAGCGGTCCGGGAGCCGTCCGAACCGCGTCTTGCCGATCCCGGCGATCACGTACTTGCCGCGCAACGGGTGGCTCATCGTCCGGCGAACCTCGCCGGCCGCTTCTCGGCGAAGGCCGAGGTGCCCTCCCTCACGTCCTGGCTGGTGGAGAGCAGCCGGTTCATCGACTGCTCCATCCGGAGGCCGGTGTTGATGTCGGTGTCGCGGGCGCGAACGGCCAGCTCCTTCGCCGCCTGCACGGCGAGGGGTGCGTTGGCGGCGATCCGCCGTGCGTAGTCTCGGGCGACCTCCATCAGGCGATCGGCAGAGACCACCTCGTTGATCAACCCCCAGCGGGCGGCGGTCTCGGCGTCGATGGGGTCGCCGGTCAGGAGCAGCTCCATGCCGATCGCCCAGGGCAGCTGGTCGAGCACCCGCTGGGTGCCGCCGTTGCCGGGCACGATTCCGCGCTTCACCTCGGGGAGCCCGAAGGTCGCGTGGGCGGCCGCGACGCGGATGTCGGTGGCGAAGAGGAGGGTCATTCCGCCACCCAGGCAGTAGCCGTTGACGGCCGCCACGACCGGCTTCCAGACCTCGAGCCCGCGGTTCAGGATCTGGTCCTTCTGGGTGAGCCAGTGCTCGGCCAGCTCGACCTCGGCCCCCACGTGCGTCTTCAGGTCGGCCCCGACCGTGAAGGAGCGGTCCCCCGCGCCGGTCACGATGGCGACCCGCACCTCGGGGTCGTCGCGGACCCGTTTCCAGGCCTCGGAGAGCAGACGGTAGTGTTCGGTGTCCATCGCGTTCAGCCGCTCGGGCCGGTTGATGGTCACCGTCGCGATGCCATCTTCGAGTTCGAAGTCGATACTCACAGCTTCTCGATCGTCGAGTAGGTGAGGCCGAACGTCGGCAGCCAGCTGGAGTGCTTGCCAGGGCCGCCGGCGACCACCACGTTGATCTCCTCCGGGGCGTCAACGATCGAGAGCGTCCCGGTCTCGAAGTCGATCTTCTCCTTCCGCGGCCAATGCGAGGTGAAGTGTTCGAACGCCTCCCGGCCCATCGCCCGAGCGGGAACTCGCGCCCGCGCGAAGATCTCTTGCCGGATTCGCGCACGATCGTAGCCGTCACGGGCCAGCATGGTCGCGTGCTCGGGGCAGAGCACCAGAAAGGTGTCGCCACGATGGTAGAGGTTGTTGTGGCCACAGTGGGTCATGCTGCCGATCACGTACTGCAAAAAGTTGTCACCGCTCGTGCTCGCCGGATCGTGCATGTTGTGCGGACCTTCGGGTGCGATCATGGTCACCGTCGAATCCGATTCCTTGAAGCCCCGGTCCACGTGGTACGGCCCCCAGGGGCTCTCCTCCAGGTTCTCGGCGAAGCAGTAGGTGTACTTGGCCGGGCTCCCCTGCGTGCTCTTGTCCACTGGGCCAGGCCAGGCACCGCCCAGGTTCTGGAGGGCCAGCCGGACAGCGCGACCGATGGTCGCGTTCATACGGTTGCCGGGTCCGTAGACGCTGGCGCCCGCGTTCATCCCGAGTTCCTTCGCGATCGGTCCGCTGACCAGCACGGTCGTCGCGCAGGGATTCGTGGTGGCCAGCACCCCGAGCAAGTTGAATCGTTCCTGGAGCCCCGCCCTGATCGCCGCCAGGACGACCGGGAAGGCGGCATCGGGCAGGCCCGCGAGGACGCAGTTGGCGGCCACGTCCCGGGCCGTGCAGTGCAGCTTCTCGGGCGGGATGAAGCCGACGAAGGCATCCGCGGGCACGCCTGCCGAGCGGAGCATCCGCTCGACCCGGTCGGGCGTGGGCGGAAGAACGGGGAGGCCGTCGCCCCACCCCTTCGACTGGATGAAGTCGAAGAACGCCCAGGGATCGGAGGGGACCGAGAGCACCGGCTCGCCGACGGCGTGAGCGGTACCGCCGGCCCTGCCACCCTCCTGGCCTCGAGCCTGGGAGACGAAATACTCGACCACCTCACGTGCCCGTGACCCGAGGCGGTCGGTGGGGACGCCGCCCAACGGGTGCTCGATCCTGGCGATCGGTACCTGCCAGCCCCAGGCCTTCGATTCGATCTGGGCGAGCGGCATGAAGGCCGCCGTGGCCACCGTGACCACCGGGGTTCCGAGCTTCAGGAGCTCGACCGAGTCGTGGAGACTCCACGACGTGCACGACCCTCAATCGGCCGTCGCCAGCACCGCCACATCGGCGAACCGGCTGAGCTCCTCGATCACCTCCGGCGGCGCGGGATGGGCGGCATCGCCTTTGAAGAAGGTCCGCGACTCAACCTGGTAGTGCTCCCGCAACCCCGACTCCACCAGGGCAAGCAGCTCCTGTGTGTTCGGCTTCTGGTTGTTGAGGAAACCGATGCGGACCTTCGTACCCTCCTCGAGGCGAGGGAAGGGGGCCTTGCGCAGCTCCTGTCCGGAGACGCGGGCGAAGGTGGGATTGAGGATCTCGATCGTGGTGGTCATACGGGAACCTCCCTGGAAGCCGTCTCGCCTCGGATCACCGCCCTTGCGGCTTCGAGGATCTGCTGGTAGCCGGTGCACCGGCAGAGGTTTCCGGAAAGGGCGTCGATCAGCTCTTCGTCGCTCGGTTGCGGGTTCTCCCGGAGTAGCCCCTCGAGCGTGATCAGTATCCCCGGCGTACAGTAGCCGCACTGGAGGGCGTGGTAGCGACAGAAGGCTTCCTGCATCGGGCTCAGGGCCCCGCCGGCCTCCAGCCCCTCCACGGTCCGGATCTCGCAGCCATCGGCTTGAACGGCGAGCATCAAGCAGGAGCGGACTACCTCGCCATCCACCAGCACGTTGCAGGCGCCACAGACGCCGTGCTCGCAGCCGACATGGGTCCCATGCAGATGGAGGTCGTCGCGCAGGCAGTCGAGCAACGAGCGCCGCGGCTCGACGATCGCCGTCTGTGGGACCCCGTTGACGGTGAAGTGGATGGTCCGGGGCCGCGGAGCTGTGGTCACGGGCTGTTCCATTTCCAACCTCGCCAGCGTGGCCCGCGAGCGCGAGCCGGACCGGTCGGTGTCATTGGCGACTGTCGACGAAGAGGAAGCGCTCGAGCTCGGGGAACTTCTCCCTCACCGCGCTCTCGAGGACGCGGGTGATGGCCTCGGCCGGCATGATGCACTCGTGGCAGGTCGCCGGGGAGACGACGAGGCGCACCGTCACCTGCTCCTCGGACGCCTCCTCCACGGCGAGATCGGCGCCGTCGGCCCGGAAGCCCTCGGCGAGCGGTTCCAGAACCTGGCCAACGGCCTCTCGCGTGATCCTCAAGAGCTGACCTCCGGCTTTGTGCGCTATACGTACAAGTGCGCGAAATACGCACCATCCACAGTATAGTCGTCCCGACCCATGTGTCAACGAAGCCAACCGGGTCGAGGGGACTCTGCGGACCGGCACTCCGATCCGAGGGCACGGCCGGTCGCTGGCGAGCACGGGTTGGGCTTCATCCGCCGTCGCTCACCCGTCCCCTTCCCGCTGGAGAGGCTCGGCTCATGGGTGGCCCGCTCGAACCCCTTCCGTCCGCGGCCGGCGACGCTCGCCCTCGACCATATTTGCATCCTGGCCGGCAGCTCCCTCGAGGTCACCCATACCGGAGAGCGTCCCCGAGGTATCCCGGGCTCCTACCTGCCGACCGTCCCGCGAGCCGATCCCGATCCCCGTCACCCGGGCCCCTTCCAGCCACCACTCCGACGATGCCTCGGCCGGGAGCGCTTCTCGTCCGCATCACGGCCAGGAGTCAGGTGTCGCCCGCCCGATCCTTGACGCGGAGGTCGACGCTCACCTCGTCCGCTCCTGGTTCCGAGGCGTTCACGACCCCACGGCGGCCGACAGAATTGGGACGAGCGCCTCCACCGTGCGGCAGGTCATGACCGACCACTCCCGACCCCGACGCGAACGGCGGCGGTCAACGCGAGGCTCGGATCCGAGACGTTCCGGAGGTCAGTCCCCAGGGGCCACCTCCGGCGTCGCCCCCGAGGCGACCAGCCTTTCGATCTCGGCCTCGGCATAGCCCACCTCCCGGAGCACCTCCCGCGTGTGCTGCCCCCGCGCGGGCGGAGCCAGCACCCGCTCAGGCCCCGGCAGCACCCCCCCGACCGCGATCGGGAGCGCGATCGCGGGCGCAGAGGGACCCAGTGCCCCCTCCGGCAGCCGGGTCAGTGGCAGCGCACCGCGCAGGCGCTCGTCGCCGGCGATGTCCGGCACCTCGGTGACCGGTCCCGCCAGCACGTCGTTCTCACCCAGAATCCGGACCCACTCATCGAAGCTGCGCGACCTGAAGACGGGCACGATCTCGGCCTCCAGCTCCGGCCGGTGGCGGAGCCGGGAGCCGTTGCTCGAGAAGCGCGGGTCGTCGAGCAGGTCCGGGCGGCCGATGGCGGTACAGAAGTTCTGCCAGTGCTCGTCCCGGAGCACCGCCACCGCGATGTGGCGGCCGTCGCTGGTGGGAAAGAGGCCCGCCGGCGCGATTCCTGCGTTGCGATGACCGCTCCGGCGCTGGACGGTGCCCGCCTCGAAGTACTTCTGCCAGACCTGCGCCTGCAGCGCCGCGGCGCTCGCGTAGAGGCTCACATCGACGGGAGCGACGACCGTCTGTCCCCGTTCTCGGGCGAGCAGCGCGGCCAGCACACCCGTGACCGCGTCCCGCGCGGCCACGAAGTCCACCACCGGGATGCCGACCCGCTGCGGCTCGCCGTCGGGGTCGCCGACCTGGCTCATCAGCCCTGACACGGCCTGCAGGATGGTGTCGCTGCCGGCGCGATGCTGGAGCGGGCCGCCGTACCCGAACCCGGAGATGCGAGCGTAGATCAGCCGGGGAGCACGGGCGTGGACCGCCTCCCAGCCGATCCCCAGCCGCTCGGTCACGCCGGGCCGGTACGAGGTCACCATCACGTCCGAGCGCTCCGCAAGCCGGAGCGCCACCTCGACTGCCTCGGGGTGCCTCAGGTCGAGACAGAGGTCGCGCTTGTTCCGGTTCAGCGCCCGAAAGTCGGGGCCGCCCTGGGCCGGGCCCGTTCCCACCCCACGAGCCCAGTCGCCCTGCGGCCGCTCCACCTTGATGACGTCGGCGCCGAGATCGCCCAGCGTCTGGCAGGCATACGGCCCGGCCACGCCCTCGGTCCAGTCGAGGACCCTGAGGCCGGCAAGCGGCCTGAAGCCCGTGCGTGCCTGCGACATGAGTTCCTTCAGTTCCGGATGGAGGCACGACCTACGGGACCCTGCCGGGCCGGCTGCCAGGAGAGGAAGAAGCGCTCTACAAGGCCCAGTATCTGGCTCTCGAGCCAGACGATGACCAGCATGATGACCAGGCCGGAGAAGAGGCCGGCGGCGTCGAAGGCGCCCGAAGCCCGGACGATGAACCAGCCGACGCCGGTGGTGGAGGCGACGAACTCTCCGATCACGGCACCGGTCATCGAGAAGGGCACCGCCTGGCGGAGCCCGGTGAAGATGAAGGGCAGCGAAGAGGGGATCAGCACCCGGCGGACGATCCGCTCCCGCGACGCCCCCATGAGCCGGGCCAGCTGCAGCAGCTCCTCGTTGATCGCCGAGACGCCGGCGTAGGTCTGGAAGAAGACCATGAAGAACGAGGTCAACGCGGCCATTCCGACCTTGGATGGGTAGCCGATGCCGAGCAGCAGGATGAAGATCGGCGCGATGGCGATGATGGGGACGCCGTAGGTAGCGAGAATGAAGGGCTCCAGCACCCGCGAAAGGATGCGGGCTCGCCCGAGCAGGAAGCCGACCGCGATCCCGGCAACCCCTCCCAGAGCGTAGCCCGTCAACTGCTCGCTGACCGTGACCCGGATCTGGTCATAGATGCTGCCGATCCCGACCTGTTCACCTCTGAACAGGTGGCCCAGGGTCTGGAAGACGCCGAGCGGGTGGCTGAAGATCAGTGGGTCGATCCACTTCTCGTCGGCCAGCAACTCCCAGGCGGCGAGCACCCCGACCAGCATCAACGCCCGGTAGAGGTTCACCCGGCTGAAGACGCCGGCGCGGGCCTTCTCCGCCAGCGACGTCCGCCCGGTCGGGGAGACGTGTCCGGCTGTGGGGGCGGGCTCGGCCACCGGGGGGACGGCCTCGGCCGGCGCCGGGGGCGCCGGCCGAGCAGCCGAGGCGGGCGACGCCGGTTGCTCCTGACCTCCCTCCAGGGAGGAGAGGACCTCACCGCGGAGCGTCGACCAGATCCGGTCGTAGATCTCGCCGAACTCTGGCTCGCCCTGGAGCGAGAAGACGTCGCGCGGACGCCCGAGCGGGATCTCGAAGGTCTTGATCACGCGGCCCGGCCGCTGGCTCAGCACGACGATCCGGTCGGAGAGGCTGATGGCCTCGGCCAGGTCATGGGTGATGAAGAGGATGGTCGGCTTGCGCGCCGCCCAGATCCGCAGCAGGTCGTTCTGGAGCGCCATCCGGGTCTGGGAGTCCAGGGCACCGAACGGCTCGTCCATGAGGACGGTGTCGGGCTCGTAGATCAGGGTCCGGATGATCGACACGCGCTTTTGCATGCCGCCCGAGAGCTGGTGCGGGTAGTGGTGTTCGAACCCCTCCAGGCCGACCATCCGGAGGTACTCGTCCGAGCGCCGATGTCGCTCCCTGGCGGGGACGCCGCGGACCTCGAGGGCGAACTCGACGTTCTCACGAACGGTCATCCAGGCGTAGAGATTGCTGTCCTGGGTGACGTAGCCCACCTCCTTGTTGAGGTCGGTGATCTCGCGGCCGTGACAGAGAACCTCGCCGCTGCTGGGCAGCTCGAGGCCCGAAGCCAGCCGCAGCAGCGTCGTCTTGCCGCAACCGCTAGGGCCGATCACGGAGGTAAAGGAGCCGGCCGGGATCTCGAGCGAGACGTGGTCGAGGGCGAGCACCTCCGATGCCGCCCGGCCACCACGGAAGCGGACGCTGACGTTCCGGACCTCCAGCGCCGGCCGGTGCACATCGGGCTGAGCGCCGGGCGCCAGGGCGGGTGCCGGGTTCACCGACAGGGCCCTCTCATTTGTTGTAGGCATTGGTCCAGAGGTTACCTTCCTTCGTGTCCAGCTTCGTCGAGATCGCGCCCTGGATCTGCAGCATGTTGCTGATGGTGTCCCACTCTCGCTGTGTCATCTTGCCGTCCTTGGGCACGATCGGCTGAATCAGCCCGGTCAGCAGCTCGCGCAGAGTGGCGTCGTCGATGGTCTTGAAGTACTTCTTCAAGATGGCGAGCGTTCCCTCGGTGTTCGACCGCACGTAGTCGTCGCCCCTGGCGATCGCTGCCACCACCCGCCGCGTCTGGTCGGCGTGCGACTGCAGGTAGTCCTTGCGCGAGTAGAGGACGCCCTGGGGCACGCTGTTCAGCCCGGGCAGCCGGCCCACTCGGCTCAGCATCACCCCGGTGCCGGCGGCCGCCGCCTGCTCGCAGCCGGGAGGGCTCTGGATGAAGCCGTCGATCTGGCCACGCTGGAGGGCGGTCAGCTCGGCGGGGACCGAGCCCAGGGCGACGATCTTGACATCGGTGTCCGGCTTCAGGTTCCCGTACTTGAGGAGCAGGTAGCGGAGGACCAGGTCGGGCGCCGAGTGAGGCCCGGTGATGCCGAGCGTCTTGCCCTTGAAGGCGGTCATGATCTGGTCGATCGAGCTAGACGGCGTGAGGTCGTTGTCGCTGGCGAACTTCTTGGAGGCACAGACCTCCATCGTGATCCCGACGTTGGCCACCACCGCCTGGAGCGGGATGCCCTGTCCGGCCGCAGTGGCGATGTCGAAGGAGCCGGCCAGCGCGTAGTCGATGCTGCCCGAGGCGATCGCCTGGGTCGCGGTGGCGCCGGACTGGAGGGTGGTCAAGTTGAAGTTGATGTTCTCGTCCTTGAAGTAGCCTTTGTCCATCGCCACGTAGATGGCCGCGTTGGAGACGGTGACGATCGATTCCCCGACGTTCACCGTCACCGGCGCGCCCGGCTTTGAGTTCGCGGTGGACGAGGAGCCCCCGCAGGCGCTGAGCAACGCGCTCAGTAAGACGGCCAGCATTGAGACGGTCTTCTTCATGGTCACCTCCCTCCGATCGGATCGAGCCACTCCTCGAGCTTCACGGCCGCCATCGCCTCAGACGGGACGCGGAGCCGGGTCGGGAACGCCGTGTGGGTCGGGCGCGTGGCGTCGATCAGGATGCGGTTGTTGCCCATCTGGCGCTCGCTCCAGCGGCCGAGGTTCTTGATCAGGTCGATGTCCCGGGCCGGGTCCACGTAGGTGTTGACGGCCCAGAGCACGTCCTCCTCGTTGAAGACGTCGATGTCGTCGTCCACCACCACCACGGCCTGGAAGGTGGGCGCGTGCGCGAGCGCCTGCATCGCGGTCTGCTTGGGCTGACTCTCACTGGTCTTCTTGATCGAGATGTAGCAGACCGAGCGTCCGTTGCCCGAGCTGGGCAGGTGGACCGCAGTGACGTTGCCAAGAGTCCGCTGGAGGTGGTTGTACACCGATCCCTCGCGGGGGATGAGTCCCAGGAGGAAGTGCTCCCGGTGACCGCTGAAGACGTCCTGCATGATCGCCCCATCTCGATAGGTGATCGCCTTCACCTCCATCACCGGCGCCAGCTCCTGGGCCTGGTAGAGCCGGGTGATCTCGCCGAAGGGGTCCACGATCGTGCGCTGGTTGGGGATGAGCTCCCCTTCGATCACGATCTCCGCGTCCGCCGGGACCAGGAACTCGCTTCCCCAGGTGACCGAAGGGACGAGCCGAAGCGGCTCGCGAAGGAAGGCACCCACGGTCGCGTACTCGTTGGTACCGTAGGGCGTGAGAGCGAGCGAGCCGAGCCAGAAGGCGGGGTGGTGGCCGAGGACGTTCACGACCGGGATCCGCTCGCCACGCCGCTCCCACTCGCGAAGCATCCGGCTCAGGTGTGGCGTGTGGATGGTGAGGCCGCCCTGGCGCCCGGTCTCCGGGAAGGTCTTGACGAAGGTGATGTTGTAGAAGTCGGCACCCGGGGCGTGCATGACGTGGGCCATGGTGAAGACGGGCCCCAGGTCCATCTCAAAGTGACGGACGCCCGGGAGCCGGTGCATGTCCGCCCGTCCGCCCTCGAGCACATTGGCCTGCACCGGGGCGTCGCCGCGAGCGACCGTGACCGGCGCCACCTCCCGTCCCACCAGTTCGGAGAAGCGGACGCCCAGCTCCCGGCCGGACTGGCTCCGCGGCAGGCCCAGCATCTCGGCGCAGCGCTCCCTGGTCGCCCAGAGGTTGGTCAGGATCGGAAAGCGCGACTTCTCGCCGTGGATGTCGAGGACGTTCTCGAAGAGAACGGCCGGAAAGCGCCCCTGGCGGTCGAGGTGCTCCAGCACCGCGGTGACCTCGAAACCGAGCGGGTTGGCGAGCCGGCCGATGGTGATCAGCTCCTCGGGCCGGTCACGGATGTGGTCGAGGTAGGTCCGGAGCGACCTGGGGGCGCGCTCCGGAGCAGGCTCCTCCCCAACCGTGGCAGTCTCTGGCAATCCGACCTCCTCGGTCTGTGGGCGCATTGCGCACAAACGGTCGCTCTTCGCGCAAAGTATGCGGACCTGCGCCCGGGCTGTCAACGACCAGCCGAGCGGGTTCCCTCTCGGGTTCGGCCACCAGGTGGCGCCCCGGCTCCCGCTCGGGCCCGGCCCCCCGAACCTTGCCACACGCCGTCCTCCACCGGCTTCCGGGCCACCGATCGCCTGCCGGCCGAGAAACCACCACCGGCCGCGCCGTCCACGGTGGCGCCCGGTCCCGGCGGGGCGCCTCCAGCTGGGCGGTGACGGACGTCACCGGACCGGCCCTCGCCCGGGGCCCGGGACGCCCCACGTACCCACCCGATGATCGTGGTCGCTATACGCACAAGAGATCGCAATACGCACACACGACCAGGGTGGCTCAGAATGTGCGCTGATGCAGGAGAACGCGATCCTGAGCGTCGCCGACGTCGCCCGCTGGGAGACCATGCCGGCGGCCGAGCTGGAGTCCGAGCTCGAGGCCCGCGGGCTCTGGGACGGCCTGCCCCTCGCCCCGCCCTCCTCGCGCCGGCTGCGCGAGCTGCTCGCCGCGGCGCCCGGGACGAAGGAGCCGCTAGCGCTCATCCCGCCCCTCCGCGGCGCGGCCACCGTGGAGGCCGTCGCCGTGGCGGCCGCCCTGGCCGGCTGCGACGCGCGCCAGCTGCCGGTGGTGCTGGCCGCGGTCCGCGCCCTCGCGGCCCCCGAGCTGAACGCCCTCGGCGTGCTCACCACCACCGGCAACGCCGCCCTGATGGTCGTGGTCAACGGGCCCGCCGCCCGTGCGTACGGCTACCGGGGCGACAGCAACTGCCTCGGCCCCGGCAACCGCTCCAACGCCGTCACCGGCCGCGCGCTCTCGCTCGTCTGCCGGGCGCTGGGCGGCGCCCGCGAGGGCCTCGGGGACATGGCGACCATGGGACAGCCCGCCAAGTACGGCTTCTGCTTCGCCGAGAACGAGGCGCAGAGCCCCTGGGAGCCCTACTCGGTCGAGCGTGGCTTCGCGCCCCATGAGAGCACGGTCACCGTAGTCGGGATCTCGGGAGTGCTCGAGGTCTTCAACGGCGAGTCCTCGGAGCCCGGCGACCTGCTCCAGACCATGGCCGAGGCGATGGCGGTGCCCGCCGCCCTCTACACGCTCGACCGCCGCCTGGCGGGCGGCGGCCACCCCTTCGTCCTGATGAGCCCGGAGTGGGCGGCGAGCCTCTCCGGTGCCGGGTTCTCCAAGGCCGACGTCAAGCGCGAGCTGCACCGACGCGCTCGCTGGCGGCAGGGCGACCGCGAGCTGGCGGTGGCGGTGAGGCCGGAGGACGTCCACGTGCTCGTCGCGGGCGGCGTGGGGATCAAGCAGACCTTCGTGCCCAACTGGAGCGGGGGATCGGTCCCCGTCACGGTCGGACTGTGAGTGGCCTCGGGACCGCGCTCGTCACCGGCGGCAGCCGCGGGATCGGAGCCGCCACCGCGATCCGGCTGGCCGACGACGGCTGGGACATCGCCATCAACTACCGGACCGAGCGGGAAGCGGCCGAGCGGGTCGCGGAAGTGATCCGCAGGAAGGGCGTCCGCGCCGCCTGCTACCAGGCCGACGTCAGCCGCCCCGAGCAGGTCTTCCGGATGGTGGAGACCATCGCCGCCGAGCTGGGAACCGTGAGGGGGCTGGTCGCCAACGCGGGGCTCAACCGCCGCCACACCCTGGTCGAGCAGACGTTGGAGGAATGGGAAGAGGTGATCGGCGTGGACCTCACCGGTCCCTTCCTCTGCGCGAAGGCGGTGGTGCCCGGCATGCTGGCCAAGGGCGGCGGCAGCATCGTCTGTGTCTCCTCGATCGCCGGTATCACCGGCGGCAGCATGGGCCCCGGCTATGCCGCCGCCAAAGGTGGCGTGGTCACCCTGGTCCGGTACCTGGGACGGGAGCTGACCCGGAGGGGGGTCCGGGCCAACGCGGTCGCCCCCATCCTCACCGCCACCGAGATGATCGATGACGTTCCCGAGGCCGAGCGGGAGCGGATCATCGCCGGCTACCGGCTCGGCCGCCTCGTCCGCGCAGAGGAGGTCGCGGAGGTGATCGCGTTCCTACTCGGGCCGCGCTCGTCCGCCGTGACCGGGGAGGTGATCACCATTGGCGCCTGACTGCAAGGTCTGCGAGCTGCAGTTGAACCCGCCGGAGGGGGGCTGGTACTGGCAGGACGAGCACTGGTCGATCGGCCCCCACCTCACCACCGAGGTGCCTGGCTGGACGGTCGCCTACCTACGTCGTCACGCCTCCAGCCTCTCCTCGATGACACGGGCGGAGCTGGAATCCATGGGGCCGGCGCTGGCCAAGGCCGCTGCCGCCATCGAGGCCGAGACCGGGGCGGAACGTGTCTACCTGGTCCTCTTCGGGGAGAACTTCCCACACGTCCACCTGGTGCTGATCCCGCGCGGCGCTCAGGTGCCACCCGAGCACCGCTCCTCCAGGCTGCACGTCTATGCGAAGGAGTACGTGGACCCGGCCGCCTATCGCGAGGTGGGCGAGCGGATCCGCCGCCGGCTGGCCGCGGCCCCTACGCGCTGAAGGCCACGCCGGCCGAGCGCGGGTCGGGCCCGGGTCCCGGCCGCGGCCATGCCGGCGTGGCGAGCGCGTTCACGCTGGCGGCGACCAGACGGTCGAAGCCGGCGGCCGAGACCACGACCTGCTCACCGGCCTCCGCCAGTTCGGCGGCGACCGAGGCGGGAAAGCGGCCCTCGAGGGTGATCACCGGCCCTTCGCAGTGGATCCGCGGCGCCGAGACCGCCGCCAGCGGGTCCATCTCGAACTCGACCAGGTTCAAGATCACCTGCGCGATCCCGGCGACGATGCTGTTGCCGCCGGCCCCCCCGACCAGGATCGCCGGCTCGGAGCCGCGCCAGACGATGGTCGGCGACATCCCGGTCACCCGCCGCTTGCCGGGCCCGATCGAGTTCGGGTGTCCGGGCATGGGGGCGAAGCGGTGGAGCGCCCCGTTGAAGATGAAACCGAGGCCGGGCGTGATCACCCCGGAGGCGGCACCCAGCGTGTGGGTCAGGACCACCGCATTGCCGGCCTCGTCCCAGGTGACCAGGTGGGTCGTCTCCTCCGGTGCGCCGGGGTCACCCAGCCGGTCCCGCATCCCCTCGAAGGCGGGCCGGAAGGCCCCGGCCAGCAGGCGGAGGTACGCCGCGCTGTTGTGCCCCACCGCGCGGAGGTCGTGCGGCTCGAGTCGCTCGAGGATCTCGAGCAGGACCGACCCTCCGGCGGGGGCGGGCACGGTCGTGAGCCGGAGCCCCCGGTAGCTCGCCTCCAGGGCCGGCGCGCGGTCGACCGTGAAACCCTCCAGGTCGGCGGCCCGGATCAGGCCGCCGTTCCGCTCGAAATCCTCGGCGATTGCCCTTGCGATCTCACCCTGGTAGAAGTCCTCGGGGCCGGCCTCCGCCAGCCGTGCGAGCGTTCTCGCGTGGTCCGGGTTCACCACTCGCTCCCCGGGCCGCCGGATCGCACCGCCGTTCGTGTATACCGAGGCCCCGTAGGCCGTCCAGGCGAGCCGCGTCCGGGCATCGATGCGGCTCGCCGGTCCCTCCCGGGTCCACTCCGCGTGCTGCTCGGCGGTGACGGTCCAGCCCTCGCGGCAGGCCAGGATGGCCGGGGCGCTCAGCTCTGTCCAGCCCAGCCGGCAGTAACAGCGGGCGATCTCGGCCAGGCCGGCCACCGTGCCCGGGACGCCGACCGAAAGGTACCCGATCTGGTTGAGGTCGTCGCGGACCGGCCAGGTGCCGGCGGCGAGCGGCGCGAGCGACATCTCGCCGGTGACCTCGAACATGTCCGGGCGAGCGAGCAGCGGCGCCCGGGCGTGGAAGCCAAGGTGGACAGGGAGGCTCGAGCCCGCCTCGCGCAGCTGCGCCACCCCGAAGCCGCCGATGCCGCAGTTGAGGGGGTCCACGACCGCCTGCACCAGCGCGGCGGCGACCGCGGCATCGAAGGCATTCCCACCGGCGCGCAACGTGGAGACCCCGGCGTCGGCCGCCGCGGGCTGGGAGCAGACGACGGTACCGCGCGTCACGGGAGGAGGCTAACATCCGGCTGTGCCCCGGATCGACTTCGGCCTCTGGCTCGACGTCGGGCTTCCCTCTCAGACCCTCGCCTCCCGCCTCGAGGAGCTGGCGCCACTCCTGGCCGCCGCCGAGGAGGCCGGCTTCGGCTCGGTATGGGTGGGAGAGGCCTGGCCGCGGGGTCCACGCGAGTGGCACCAGCAGATCCCCTCGCTTCCGCTCCTGGCGGCCCTCGCCTCCCTCACCCCGCTCCGCCTGGGCACCGGCGTCCTGCTGCTGCCCGCCTGGTCACCGCTCAACCTCGCCTATCAGGCCGCCGCGCTGGACCAGCTGAGCGGGGGCCGTCTGACGCTGGGGGTGGGGAGCGGGATGCCTGACCTCCGGGAGCGATTCGGGGTCGCGCGTGAGCGGCTCGGGGAGCGGCTCGACGAAACCATCGTCCTGCTCAAGTCGCTCTGGGCGGGCGCCCCCGGCTTCTCCGGCCGGCTGCTCTCCGCCCCGGGCCCGATCGCGCCCCTTCCCGTTCAGCCGGGAGGCCCCCCGGTGCTGCCGGGGGGCCGGGTGGAGCGGGCGCTGAAGCGCGCGGCGTTGCTGGGCGACGGCTGGTACGCGGCCACCACCTATCCGTTGCCGCTGATCGAGCGGCTGGCCACGCGCTACCGGGCGCTCTGCGCCGGCGCCGGCCGCCCGGCGGGCGCGGTCACCGCCAACCGCTTCTTCGCCGTGGCCGGCTCCCGGGAGGAGGCCGAGCGCGCGGCGGAACCGTACCGGGCGGCGCTGGACGAGCATTACGGTGTGCCTCCCGAGACGCACGAGGACGTCTACCTGGTCGGCGACCCGGAGCACGTGAACCGCCTGCTCGAGGGCTATGCCGCGGCCGGGGTCACGCAGATCGCCGCACGGGTGGCGCCCGCCGGCCTGCCCGTCCAGCAGGCGGTCCGGACCGTACGGCTGCTCGGCAGGGAGGTGGTGCCGGCATGGCGGTGATCCGGTGGGGGGCCGGCTTCGCCCACCTTCACGCGACCGTCCGGGACTCCCCCTGCCATCGCGCCCACCGTCCGAATCCCACCGCCGGCGCGTCACCGGACGCCATCGACTTCGAGGCCGGCACCCGGCCGCTCCAACCAGCCGCTGGACGGCTCCTGCGTCGGCCGGCGCACCGCTCCGCCCCGACCGACGAGGTCGTGGGGACTATGCCGGGACCGATCCCCCGTAGTCCTCGACGATCTCCCTGAACCGGACCCGCTTCTCCTCGAACCCCCGCCTCAGCTTCTCCAGGTCGAAGTCGTCGACCGAGTTCGGTCGCCGGTAGGCCGTCAGGGAGTCGGCCACCCGCTCGGCCCAGGCCCGCGGCACCACCACGACGCCCTCCTCGTCCCCGACGACGATGTCTCCCGGATGCACCACGACGCCGCCGCAGGAGACCGGGACGTTGATCTCGCCGGGCCGGTCCTTGGGCGGCGAGAAGGCCGCCACGCAGCGTGCGAAGAGCGGGAAGCCAAGCGCCCGCAGCTCGCCCACGTCGCGCCAGGCGCCATCCACGACCGCTCCCCGCAGGCCGTTCTTGATCGGCACCGCCAGCGAGCTGGCGCCGGTGGCACAGCCCTCGACGTAACCGCGCCAGTCGATCACGAGGACGTCCCCCGGCTGAACCATGGTCAGGGCCCCGTGCACGGTCAGGTTGTCGCCGGGGGGCGCCTTCACGGTGAGCGCCTGGCCGAGCAGCCGTGGGGACGGGCTGTAGAGGGGCCGGATCACCGGGCTCATCGTGTAGAGGTGGCCAACGGCGTCGCTCAGGTCGGGCAGATAGGCGTCCCGGAAGCGCTCCAGCAGAGCCTCCGGAAGCCGCACCGGGCTCGCGTTGACGACGGGCGGGATGACCGGGCGGTGGCCCATGCGCGGCGACCGCATCTGACTCGCGACCTGGCTCATCTGTCAACCCCCTCCAGAGTGGATGGCGGACTCGACTGGAACGAGGCACGCCCCGGACGGCGATGAGTGAGCGTGGCTTTCGGCCCTCGGCCGGACGCCGTCCAGGGCACGGCCGCTGTCCTCCAGCCGGTGGGCAGCGTTTCCAATCGCGGGCGAAGCGACGCTGTGGAGATGGACGTAACATCATGAGTATACACCACCGTCAAGTGGCTCAATCCGGTCGCCCACATGCCACCAAGGCATCGGATGAAGCGTGCGAACCGCACGCGAAAGACGTTACACCAGCTGCAGATCGTGGTCGTGCACATGGCCACGACCTCGGAGACACGGCAGACGATCGTCTCTGAGATCGGACTCGACTGGAGCGACGTGGCCCAGGCGATCGTGACATTGCCGCGGCATCTCTGGCAGGTCGTTCCGCGGCCACGGGTGTGTTCCCCCGCTCGGCGGAGTCGATCGTGGTCATTCCAGAGAGAGACTCGCCGGTCCGAGAGAGCGCCCATCGCTGGCGGACATGAGAGCAGCCGCCAGACACGACGGTCGGCGAGGGCCGCGCCGGCTCAAGCCAGGTTCCAGGCGGAGACACAGCTCCTCCTCCCGTATCGTCGGGCGCGAGCCTTCCGTGCCCGCGTGCCGGTGTTTCTCGGCGTCGCCGACGCCCCCTCTTCCCGGACGCACTCCCTGGAGTGAGTCTCGCCCACGCTCACTCCCGGTTGGTGCCGAACGGGGCCCCACGCCGGGCCACCACCCCCGCCCACAGGACCCGAATGGGGAGGGGATGAAGCCCCGCCCGGACGCTCTCGTCCCCGTACGCACCCCATCGGGCAGCCCTCTCGCCATCCCGGAGGGCGGTCGCCCAGTTCCACCGCGGAGCTCACGGCCGGGTCACGCACAGTCCCTGTCGGTCGTTGCCGCGGAGCCCCGGCGGGCGGCGCTGGCGGCGGCTCCAAGGACCACATCGTGGTTCTCAAACCGGTGCGCTCGGGCCATCTCCCATCCACTCCCGCCTCCCCCGCACTGGTGCCGCCCGAGCGCCGGTTGCCTGCATCGGCCAACGGTGAACGAAGTGCCCGGATCTGGAACCGAGCTGGCGTATACTCACCTGCAATGTCATCACCAGGCGCTGAACCCCAGCTTCCCAGCAGGCTCCGGAGGGTGGTCAGGACTCGATCGCAGGGAGCGACCGCAGACGCCCAGGGTGAACGGGGGCGAGACTTCGTGCAGTCTCTGGAACGAGGACTGGCGGTGATCCGCGCCTTCACCGAGGATTGTCCGGCGCTCGGCATCACCGACCTGGCCGAGCGGACGGGCGTGTCCCGGGCTGCCGTCCGGCGTATCCTCCTCACCCTGGAGCGACTGGGTTACGTCCGCCGTACGGAGGGCGGTCTGTTCCGGCTCCAGCCGGCCGTCCTCTCCCTCGGCTACGCATACATCGGAAGTCAGCAACTGGTTCAGGTTGGACGTCCTTACCTGGAGAAGGTGGCACAGGAGCTGCAGGGGTCCAGCTCCATTGCTGTGCTCGATGGCTCCGATGTCATCTTCGTCGCCCGCAGCCGCCCCGCGGGCTATCTGGCGCCGACGTTCTCGGTCGGCAGTCGCTTCCCCGCCCACCTCACCGCCATCGGTCGGGTCCTGCTCGCCGCCCTGCCCGACGACCAGATCGACGCATATCTCCAACGGCATCAGCCCCTGGCCTTGACCTCCCTCACCGTCGCCGACAGGGACGAGATCCGCCGTGCGATCTCGGAAGCCCGCCGGAACGGTTACTCGTTCGTCGACCAGGAGCTCCACATCGGCATCCGTGCCCTGGCCGTCCCCCTCCACGATGCCTTGGGTCGGATTTGCGCCGGCCTCAACGTGACCATCGCCGATCCCCGTGTCAGCACGGAGGAGATACTGGACCGGCATCTGTCCGTCCTGCGTCGGATCGGATCCGAGATCAGCGCCGGTCTTGGCAGCGATCCTTTCTAGCACGGTCGTGGGCCGGGGAGCCAGGGCCGACCCCCAAGGGAGGCCGCGACTCCCGCTCGTCCCCCACGGAACGCGGCCGGCGGCTTCAGCCGTGGCTGAGGGAGAGCGCCGGTTGTCCTCGACCCTCGAACGCACGCGTCCGTCCGGCATCGAGCCGAGAAGGGCACATCGCACCGCACCATCCGCACCGCACAGAGCTCCAGAATCTCCCCGAGCATCGCTGTGGCCGGCCGTCTCCTGACCGCCGCGGACTGGCCCCTCCAGCGCGGGCTTCGATCGGGTCCATGCAGGCCGCGTGAGGCTCTGACGGCGCCTGGACTGCGAACTTCCCACCCCGCCCGGACGCCCCGCTTTGCCGCAATCCGATCGTGCCTTTCCGACCTCGACCTCCAGGGGGACCCCCACTCCCGTCGAGAGCGCGCCTCTGGGCCGGGGAAGGTCACCGCGAGCTGTGCCGGCATCCACGATTGCGCGCAATACGAGGAGGCGATAAGGTGAGCGTACCGTAAGCGCACGCACTCGACGGAGGCTGCCAGATGATCAGAGCCATCGGCCACGTCGCGCTCCAGGTCCCGAACCTCAACCAATCGGTGGGCTACGCCGTCCAGGTGATGGGGCTCCGGGAGGTGGAACGACGGGACGGGAACGCCTATCTGACCCACGGGTCGATGCATCATTCGCTCCAGTACGTGCAGGGCCCGCGCGCGGCGCTCGACCACATCTCCCTGGAGGCGGACGGCGTCGCCGGCCTGGAGCGGGTCCGCGACGCCCTGGCGCGCTCCGGCGTACGCGTGCTCTCGGAGACTCCCCAGGAGCCCGGCCTGGCCCGGGCGCTGCGGTTCCTGGGGCCGTCGGGGGTGGTGATCGAGGTCTACGCGGACATGGAAGGTGGGCAGCCCTCCTACGTCCCCAGCGGCGTTCGCCCCCGGAAGTTCGGTCACATCACGCTCAAGAGCTCGAACCTCCGCGAGCTGCAGGGCTTCCTGACCTCCGTGCTCGGGTTCAAGCTCTCCGACGACATCGGGCCGGGGATGCTGGTCTTCCTGCGCTGCAACCCCGACCATCACGGACTCGCCATCGCCGCCGGCACCGACGGCCACCACCACTACGCCTGGGAGGTCGAGAGCATCGCCGACCTGGCCCGGCTGGGGGATCTACTGGATACGCTGGGGCGCTGCTTCCTCTGGGGACCGGGACGGCACGGGGCGGGGGACAACATCTTCACCTACCATCACGACCCGGCCGGCGCCATCGTCGAGTACTACGCCGACATGGAGCGGATCTACGACGACCGGCCGCCGCGCATCTGGGACATCAACGACCGCCGGGCCGCCAACCTCTGGGGGGCCTCGTTCACCCCCGAGTTCATCGAGGACGGCCTGCCCAACGCCGACCCTGGCGAGAGCGGAAGGGAGTGAAGGCGGTCGTCTTCCACGAGTTCGGGCCGCCTGAGGTCCTGACCTACCAGGACTGGCCGGACCCGGGGCCGCCCGGCCCGGAGGAGATCGTGGTCAGGGTGGGAGCGGTCAGCGTCGGCCGGTTGCTGGACCTGGGGACCCGCGCGGGCACCAACCGGTACTTCCGGGGCCGGCCACCCCACGTGCTCGGCAGCGACCACGCGGGGGTGGTGGTGGAGGTCGGCCGTGACGTCCACCACCTGCGCCCCGGCGACCGGGTGGCGGTGTTCGGCCACGTGAGCTGCGGCCGCTGCCGCTCCTGCGAGGACGGCCACGACGAGATCTGCCCGAGCTCCGAGCTGATCGGGGTGCACCGGCCGGGCGCCGACGCCGAGCTGGCCCGCGTGCCGGCGGCCAACGCCACCGTGGTCCCGGAGGGGATCTCGCTCGTTGCCGCCGCCGCCCTGGCCCTGGCCGGCCCGGTGGCCTGGACCCAGCTCCGCATGGCCGGCCTGCGCGCCGGCGACTGGGTGCTGGTCAACGGCGCCGCCTCCGGCCTGGGATCGATGACGGCCGTGGTGGCGAGACACCTCGGTGCCCGGGTGATCGGGACCTCGCGGAAGGAGCGGAAGCGATCGGCCCTGCTCGAGCTGGGCCTGGAGGCGGCGCTCGACGCCACCGCACCCGGTTTCGAGCGGGAGGTGCTCGAGCTGACCGGCGGCGAGGGGGTGCGGATCGTGGTCGAGAACCTGGGCTCGGCCGAGATCTGGCCCCACCTGGTGGCGGTACTGGCGCCGGGGGGAACCGTGATCTCCTCGGGGGCCTTCCTCGGCGGTCAGCTCTCGCTCGACCTGCGTTCGCTCTACCAGCGGAGCCAGCGGGTGGTGGGTGTGAGGACGGCCACCAGGCACGGGGTGGCGTCGTTCTGGCGGGAGGTGGCCCCCCACGTCCGGCCGGTGATCGACCGAACCTTCCCGCTGGCCGACGCGGTCGCCGCCCACCGGTACCTGGAGTCCGGCGACAACCTGGGGCGGGTGCTGTTGATCCCGTGCCAGGAGGTGGGCTAGTGGACACCCTGCCCGGTCCCGTCGGCCGCCAGGAGAACCCGGTGGCGGCCGACCGCCCGGCCGGGGCTCCGACCCCGGGACCGAGGGCCGGCGGCGCTGCGGGCTGAACCCCGGTTCTCCGCCTCAGCCGCGCCGCCGGGCCAGGGCCACCGCCTCCGGGGTGAGGGGTAGACGGTCCCAGAAGGCCTCCACTCCCTGGCGCTGCAGGGCGTCCTCCACCGCGCTCAGGATCACCGCCGCCACCGGGATGGCGCCTCCCTCGCCGGCTCCCCGCAGCCCCTCCGGGTTGGAGAGGGCGGGCGTGTCCAGGTGGGCGATGACCGGCTCGGGCACGTCGGGCGCGGTGGGGATGAGGTAATCGAGGAAGGTCGGCGAGAGGAAGCCGCCGTCCGCGGCGTAGGCGGCCTCCTCGAAGAGGGCGTAGCCGAGCCCGTGGGCGAAGCCGCCCTGGGCCTGCCCCTCGACGATGCGAGCGTGGAGGGGACGTCCGACGTCGTGCACCATCACGTAGCGCACCGGTCGCACGGCACCGGTCTCGGGGTCGACCCGGACCACCGCCACCGCGCAGCCGGCGGCGTACGCCCGCCTGCCGCCCGGGTCGTGCACCTCCGCCACCTCCAGGCCGTCGCCCACCAGCTGGTCCAGGGGTAGCGTCCGGGTGGGGACCCCGCGCACCTCCGCCCCCCACGGTCCGAGCACGACGTCGGCCGGATCCACCTCCAGCCGCTCCGCCGCCAGCTCCAGCAGGCGGCGCCGGGCGGCGTGGGCGGCGCGGGCCACCGCGTTACCCATCTCGACGGCGCTCCGGCTGGCCGAGGTGTTGGACGAGAAGTCGACCGCCGCAGAGTCCCCCGAGACCACCCGGACGCGGTCGACCGGCCAGCCCAGGCGCTCCGCGACCAGGCGGGCGGCCACCGTCCGGTGTCCCTGCCCCTGCGGCGTGGTGCCGATCCACGCCGTCACCCGGCCGTCGCCCCCCACCCGCAGACGCGCCCGCTCGGGCTGGCCGATGCCGGTGGCCTCGACGAAGCAGGCCACCCCCATCCCCTCCCCCTCCCCCGGAGAGCCCGCCAGCTCCCGGGCGCGGTCGAGCAGGGCCGCGTAGTCGCCGCCGTCGAGCACGGTCGGCCCCCTCGCCCCCGCGTAGCCGGTCGCGTAGGGCATCTCCTCGGGCCGGACCAGGTTCCGCCGGCGGATCTCGAACCGGTCGAGGCCCAGCTCGCGAGCGAGCAGATCCATCAATCGCTCCACGGCGAAGATCCCGACCTCGCGTCCACCGCCCCGGATGAACCCGGTCGGCACCTCGTTGGTGTAGACGAGGTCGAAGCGCACGTCCAGGGCGGGGAGGCGGTAGGCGCCCGAGAGGTGGGAGCCGATGTTGTCCACCTGCATGCTCCCGGAGGCGGCGTAGGCACCCAGGTCGTGGAGCACGCGCCCCCGCAGCCCGCGCAGGCGGCCGTCGGGGTCGGCGGCCAGCTCCAGGTCCAGCACGGTGCCGTGCGACTGGGCGGTGGCGGGTGTGTCCTCGCTGCGCGAGGCCACCCACTGGACCGGCCGCCCGAGCCGGAGCGCGGCGAAGGCGGCCAGCACCTCCTCGGGGTAGGGCATGCCCTTCGCCCCGAAGGCGCCGCCCACGCTCGGCGCCAGCACGCGAACCCGCGACCGCTCCATCCCCAGCGCCTCTGCGATCGCGTCCCGGACCCCGAACACCCATTGAGTGGAGGTGTGGACGACAAGGCCGCCTCCGGGCGCCGGCTCGGCGGTGACCGCCCGGGGCTCCAGGTAGCCACCACTGACCCGCGCCAGCCGGAAGGTCGCCGCCACCCGCCGCGCCCCGGCGAAGGCCCGTTCCGCGTCGCCGAAGGCGCGCCGGACGGAGCCGGCCAGGTTGGAGACCATGTCCTCGTGGATGGGGCGGGCGTCGGGGCCCAGGGCCGTCTCGACCCCGCCCACGCCGGGCAGGGGGTCCAGCTCCACCTCCACGCGCTGGGCGGCGTCGGCGGCCGTGCCGCGGTCGTCGGCCACCACCACCGCCAGCGGTTCGCCGACGTAGCGAACCCGCCCCTGGGCCAGGAGGGGACGGGGGCGGGCCTCGACGCCCGGGGGGACCGCCGCCGTCAGACGGGCGCCGGGGGGCAGGTCGTCCGCCGTCCACACCGCCAGCACGCCCGGAGATCGTCGCGCCGCGGCGGCGTCGATCCGGCCCAAGAGGCCATGGGGGAGCGGCGAGCGGACCACGGCCAGGTGGGCCAGGCCCGCCGGCCGGTGGTCGGCGGCGAAGCGGGCCTCGCCGCGGAGGAGCGGCGGGTCCTCCAGGCGACGGTCGCGGTCGGCGTCGTCCACCGGCCCCCCACTCTACCCGCCGGCGCCGCCCTCCCCACGATCGCGGAGGACGAGGGCCACAGCGACATCGGGGGTGGAGCAGGGCGACCACCGGCCGGTCACCGATGGGCTGGATGGGCAGGATGGGCAGGAAGTGGCAGGAAACGAGCGGGAACGGGCCCGGCCCCGGCGGCCCCCTCCTCTGCTCACAGGTCGTAACGTCCCACCAGCACCACCCGCTCCGGCTCCGGCGCCGCCGGCGTCGCCACCAGGGGCGTGGTCCAGTGCTCGATTGCCGTCACCTCCAGGAGGACGGCGTCCCCGGGCCTCAGAGGACAGGCGCGGACCCCGCCGGCGGTGGCCAGGTGGAGGACGCCGCCGTTCGCCTCCCCGGCCGGTGCCTTGAGGCAGACGACCATCTGGACGTCGCCGCCGCCGTCCCGGTGCGGGGGGATGCGGTCGCCGATGCGGTACCGGTTCGCCCAGCACCGGACCCGCGGCCGGATCCCGACGGCGAGATCCAGGGCCTCGCGCACCACGGCCAGCGCCGGCTCGCCCAGGAAGAAGCGGGGCAGCTCCGGGCACGCCTCCGCCTCCAGCTCGTCCCACTCCGGAGGTTCCCGGCCGGAGAGGCTGGCGCGACGGCCGGGCAGGTCCCTCGTGAGGCGCTCCAGCTCCCGCACCGTGCCGGGGGCCAGGAACCCCGGCAGCCGCACCCACCGCTCGCGGGCGTAGCGCTCCCGAACGTTCACCGTTACCGCCGAGTGGTCAATCGTCGTCGACCTCGGACCGCCCCATCGGAGCTTGCTCCGATGGGGACCCCTCGGCGGGGCACCGGCAGCCGCCGGCCCTGGGCCGCCGGCGCCGCCTCCACGCGCTCGGCCCCGAACCGGGCGAACCGATCCCGGGGCTCGACCACGATGGTGGTCACGGACGGATCCCGCAGCCGGGCCAGGAACCTCCGACGCGGACCCACGAGGCAGGCCTCGTGGGGACCCCTCCGA
>Ga0209810_1000700_pt1 | contig 65339 bp, 58 predicted proteins | sample Coa_R1_7_FD_187159 | JGI IMG/M metagenome (GOLD analysis project Ga0209810, IMG submission 187159) | Surface soil microbial communities from Centralia Pennsylvania, which are recovering from an underground coalmine fire - Coalmine... | ecosystem: Environmental > Terrestrial > Soil > Unclassified...
AGCGAGGACGAAGGGATGCGGCGTATTCCCGTACACTGAGAGGACCCACGTTGCCTCCTGGGTGCCGGTGACCGGCATTTTGAGGCAACAATTCGCTCTTCGGTGTCGATAATTTTGAGGCACTTCGGCCCGTTGACGCCCCGCGGGCGCGGATGGTATCATTGGGCATCATACGGGCGATGACGGAGACGCGTCGGCCCGCGTCTGCCCTCCAGAGAGCCGGCGGTGGTGCAACCCGGCGGGCGGGGCGCGGCTGACTCCCCTCCCGAGCCACGGCCGACGGCGGCCCGGTCGTGACGGGCAGCCCGAAGGCCGGACGGGTCTGCCCGTTACCGCTGTCGAGCGCCGGACCGGCGTCCTGCCGGATCCGGAAAGGAGTGGCACCGCGAGCGCTCTCGCCTCCTGTGGCGGGAGCGCTGTCGTTTGTAGCGGAGGCCGAGGGCCAAGAGACGTCTCTCGTGTCGAGGAGGAGCGCGATGTCCGAGATCAACCTGCTGATCCCCGGTCCCACCCCCCTGCCGCCCGAGGTGATGCGCGCGATGAGCCGGCCGATGACGAGCCATCGAGGGCCGGCGTTCGGCCGGATCATGCGCGAGATCCTGGACGGCCTCGGCGAGGTGTTCCAGACGCGATCCGATATCATCCCGCTCGTCGCGTCGGGGACCGGCGGCCTGGAGGCTTCCGTGGTCAACTTCCTCTCACCGGGCGACCGCGTCCTCTCGGTCAACAACGGCCACTTCTGCGAGCGGTACGCCGAGATCGCCGAGCGATTCGGCGCGCGCGTAGATCGGGTCACGGCCGAGTGGGGGCGCCCGGTGCCGGCCGAGGCGGTGGCCGCGCGCCTGCGCGAGGACACCCGGCGCGAGTACCGGGCCGTGCTCGTCACGCAGAGCGAGACGAGCACCGGCGTGCACAACGATGTCCGGGCCGTGCGCGAGGCGCTGGCGGACCACCCGGCGCTCCTGATGGTCGATGCGATCAGCAGCCTGGGCGCGATCCCGCTCGAGACCGACGGGTGGGGCGTCGACGTCGTCGTGACCGCTTCGCAGAAGGCGCTGATGAGCCCGCCCGGGATGGCGTTCCTCAGCGTGAGCGAGCGGGCCTGGGAGGCGGCGGAGCGGGCCACGGGGCCGCGATTCTACTTCGATCTGCGCCGCGGCCGGGCGGAAGCGCGCAAGCCGCACCCCGGGACGCCGTTCACGACCGCGATCACGGTCGCGTACGCCGTGCACGCCGCGCTTGGGCTGATCCACGCGGAAGGCCTCCCGCGGGTCTTCGAGCGGCACCGCCGGATGGCGCGGATGGTGCGGGCCGGGGTCCGCGGGATGGGACTCCACACGCTCGTGGACGACGAGCACGCTGTGAACACGGTGACGACCGTGCGGGTGCCGGACGGGGTGGACGGCCGCGCCGTGGGCGCGCACGCCCGCGACAGGTACGCCGTCCTGCTCGGCAGCGGCATCGGCCGGCTGGAGCAGGCGATCGTGCGGATCGGCCACCTCGGGTACACGCGGCAGGAGTGGCTCCTCGCCGGGCTGGAGGCGCTCGGGCGCACCCTCGCCGACCTGGGGCATCCGGTCCGGACCGAGGCCGGGCTGCGCGCCGCGACGGATTCGCTCGAGGCGCCCGCACCGCTGTAGGCGCGGGATCCGATGCGTGTCCTCGTCGCAGACGGGCTCGCGGACGAGGGCCTCCGACGCCTGCGCGGCGCGGGCGATGTGCTCGTGCGGTCCGGGGTGCCGGAGGCGGAGCTGTGCGCGCTCCTGCCGGGGTTCGAAGCGCTCATCGTCCGCAGCCGGACGCGCGTCCCGGCGCGCGCGATCGGCGGGGCGCGGCGCCTGCGCGTCATCGCCCGCGCCGGCATCGGGGTCGACAACATCGATGTCGATGCCGCGACGCACCGTGGCATTCTCGTGCTCAACGCGCCGGAGAGCAGCACGACCGCCGCGGCGGAGCACACGCTCGCGATGCTGCTCGCGCTTGTCCGCCACATCCCCCAGGCACACGCCGCGCTCGCGGCCGGGACGTGGGCGCGCGAGCGCTTCGTGGGAACCGAGCTGGCCGGCAAGACGCTGGGGATCGTCGGGCTCGGGAAGATCGGCAGCGAGGTCGCCCGGCGCGCGAGCGCCTTCGGCATGCGCGTGCTCGCCTACGACCCGTACGTCGCGGAGGAACGGGCGCGCCGGCTCGGCGTCGAGCTCGGCCCATGGGACGCCGTCCTACGGCACAGCGACGTGCTGACGCTCCACGTGCCGCTGGGGCCGGATACACGTGCCCTGATCGGCGCCACGGAGCTCGCCGCGATGAAGCCGGGGGCCCTGCTCGTCAACTGCGCCCGCGGAGGACTGGTCGACGAGGCCGCGCTGCTCGACGCCCTCGACCGCGGGCACGTGGCCGGCGCCGCGCTGGACGTCTTCGCGCAGGAGCCTCCCCCGGCCGATCATCCGCTGCTCTCCCACCCCCGCATCGTGGTCACCCCGCACCTCGGCGGCTCGACGGTGGAGGCGCAGCGCTCGATCGCGGTCGAGGTCGCGGAGCAGGTCCTGGCGGCGCTACGGGGAGAGCCGGTGCGCGGGGCGGTAAACGCCCCCGCCCTCGGCGAGGACGCCTGGCGCCGGCTGGCCCCGTTCGTGGAGCTCGCCCGCGCGCTCGGCACGCTGGCCCGGGAACTCGCCGAGGACCGGATCAGCGCGGTCGCGATGACGTACGAGGGCGAGGTGGCCCGGCTGGACACGCAGCCGCTCACCGCCTCGCTCCTCGCCGGGCTGCTCCACGGCATCTCGGATCAGCCGGTGAATCTCGTCAACGCGACCGTGCTCGCTGCGGAGCGTGGGCTCAGGATCAGCGAGGCACGCACGGAGCTGTGCGAGGACTTCGCGAGCCAGGTCCTCGTGGAGATCGTGGCGTCGCCCGGGACGCTGCGGCTCGGCGGCACGCTGTTCGGCCACCGCGAGCCGCGGATCACCCGCCTCGACCGGTGGCGCCTCGACCTGGCCCCCTCACCGCACATGCTGTTCGTCTGGAACGAGGACCGGCCGGGGATGATCGGCCGGGTCGGCACGATCCTCGGCCGTCACAGCGTCAACATCGCCAACATGCACGTCGGCCGCCAGGACGCCGGGGGCGCCGCCGTGATGGTGCTGACGCTCGACGTCCCGGCGCCTCCGGACGCCGTGCGGGAGATCGAGGAGGCCGACGGGATCGCGAAGGTCAAGAGCGTGCGCCTCTCGTAGGCTGCGGGCGCCCAGAGCGGTGCGTGGGAGCCGGAGCCGGGCGGCCCACGGGGAGCGCATCGAGGTGTGATGCCATGGTCGATCTCAAGCGCATCCGCGAGGAGCCGGACGCGATCAAGGCGGCGCTCCGCAGGAAGCAGGCCGACCCCGGCCTCGTCGATCAGGTCCTCGACGCCGACCGCCGCCGCCGGGACCTGCTGCAGAGCGTGGAGACGCTGCGCGCCGCGCAGAACCGCGCGTCCGCCGAGATCCCGCGCCTGCGGGGCGCCGAGCGGGAGGCCCGCCTCGCCGAGATGAAGAAGATCGCGGCCGATCTCCGCGCCGCGGAGCCCGGCCTGCGCGCGGCCGAGGACGCGCTGGAGGCGGCCCTGCGGCGTATCCCCAACCCGCCGCACCCGTCGGTGCCGGACGGCGGGGCCGACGATAGCGTCACCCTGCGCGTGGTCGGGCGGCCCCCGGAGTTCCCGTTCGCCGCGCGCGACCACGTCGAGCTGGGCGCGCTCCTCGATATCCTCGATACCGAGCGCAGCGCCAAGGTCTCCGGGACCCGGTTCTACTTCCTGCGGCGGGAGGGAGCGCTGCTCCAGCTCGCCCTCATCCGCTTCGCCGTCGACCGGCTGACCGGCGAGGGGTTCGTCCCCGTGATCCCGCCGGTCGCGGTGAAGCGCGAGCACATCGTCGGGATGATGGGCGGCACCGCGCTCGATGAGCAGATGGTGTACCGCATCGAGGGCGAGGACCTCGCGCTAGCGGGCACCTCGGAGATGGCGCTCGGCGCGATGCTGGCGGGCGAGATCCTCGACGAGGCGCAGCTTCCCCTGCGCTTCTGCGGGATCTCCACCTGCTTCCGACGGGAGGCGGGGGCCTACGGGAAGGACACGCGGGGGATCTTCCGCGTGCACCAGTTCGACAAGGTCGAGATGTTCTCGTTCTGCCATCCGGACCGGTCGTGGCAGGAGCACGATTACCTGGTCGGCATCCAGGAGCGGATGTGGCAGGCCCTGGGGCTGCCGTACCGCGTCGTCGACATCGCCGCGGGCGACCTCGGGGACCCTGCGGCGCGCAAGTACGACATCGAGACGTGGATGCCGGGGCGCGGTGGCTACGGGGAGACGCAGTCGTGCAGCAACTGCACCGACTTCCAGGCCCGCCGCCTCGGCGTGCGGTTCAGGCCGCGCGACCGCAAGGGCACCGAGTACGTGCACACGCTCAACGGCACCGCTGTGGCCGCGACGCGGGCGATCGTCGCGATCCTCGAGAACTTCCAGCAGGCCGACGGCAGCGTCCGCATCCCGGACCCGCTGGTCCCGTACATGGGCGGGCTCGCGGAGATCCGCCCCCGGCGCGCGGCCGTGCGGCCATAAGACCGGTGGGCACGACCGGCGCTGGCGACACACCGGGCGGTGACACGGCCCCGCCGCGGCGCTGGGGGCCGGAGCGCCAGCGCTGGCTGGCGAGCAATCCCCTGTGGCGGTGGCGCATCGCGACCTCGCGGGAGGCGCGCGAGGTCGAGGACATGATCCGCGCGCCGCGAGGCCGGGTTCGGGCCTGGGAGATGGGCGAGGCCGTCCCGACCGGTGCGGAGTTCCGGCGGCTCGCGGCGCTCACGGGCATCGGCGACCTGGCCGCCCGGTGGGCGGAGTGGATGCGGGCGCGCCCGGGCACCGGGGAGCGGGCGCCGCCCGCTACTTGACGAACCCCTTCCCCCGCGTCTGCAAGCCTGCGATCACGAGCACGATCGCCACGAAGATGTACTCGTACAGCGCGGGCAGGCCGAGGAGGACGATCAGGTCGTCGATCAGGCCGATGATGAGCGCGCCGATCGCCGCCCCGAGGATCGTGCCCCGTCCGCCGGTGAACGGGATCCCGCCGAGGATCACGCCGGCGATCGCCTGGAGCGAGTATCCCTGTGCGGTCAGCGGGTAGATCGAGTCCTGCCATGCGGTGATCATGATCCCGGCGAGCGCCGCAAGGCCGCCCGACGCCATGAAGGCGATGGTCTTGAGGGCGTCGGTGCTCAACCCGACGACCCGGGCCGCGGCCTCGTTGGACCCCACGCTCTTCACCCACAGGCCGAACGGCGTCATGGAGACGAGCACCTCGCCGGCCAGCACGACCAGGACGCTGAGGACGATGAGCGTCGGGACGGGGCCGAGGTGCCCGGCGAAGCCGAGGAACCCAAACTGTCGGGGCGGGGTGACCGAGTACGGGTTGATGTTGTCGCCGCGGTTGAAGAGCAGCGCGATCCCGGTGAGCCCCCAGTACGTGCCGAGCGTCACGATGAAGGACGCGATGCGGCCGCGCGTCACCAGCACGCCGACGAGCCAGCCGACCGCGACCCCGTACAGGAGCGCCACGGGCACCGCCGCGGCCGCCGGGAGCGGGACCATGATGTTGAGGTAGGCGACCATCATCCCCGCGCTGGCCAGCACGCTCTGGACGCCCAAGTCGATCATCCCCATCAGGACGACGAGCGCTTCCCCCACCGCGGTCACGATGAGGAAGCTCGAGCTCACGAGCAGCGCGTTCAGGTTGGAGAGCCGGAGGAACGAGGGGGCGATCAGCCCGCTGAGCCCGAACGCGATCGCGAGGAAAACGATCGGCCGGCGGACGCTCCCCGGGGCGCCGAGCACCTCGCGGACCGGCAGGCGCGGGGCGGCCGGCCGCCGGGCCGCGCGAGGCTTGGTCTGCTCTGCCGCCATCTGGCTCCTCCGCCGGGCGGGCGCCGGGTTCTGGCTAGGCGCTCTCGAACATCATGCGGAACAGGTCCTCGATGCGGAGACCCTCGTTCGGCACGACGCGCAGGATCTTGCCGTGCGAGAACACCGCGATACGGTCCGAGACCTGCAGGATGTCCTCCAGCCGGTGGCTCACGATCAGGACGGTGTGGCCGCGCGCCCGCAGCTCCGCGACCAGCCGCAGCACCTCCTGCACCTTGCCGAGCGAGATCGCCGCGGTGGGCTCGTCCATGATGATGATCTCGCGCTCGAACAGCAGCGCCCGCGCGATCGCGACCGCCTGCTGCTCGCCGCCCGAGAGGTTGGCGAAGAGCTCGCTCGGAGAGATCGGCGCGCCCAGCTTGGCGAGCGCGTCGGCCGTCGCCTCCCGCATCGCGCCGGCGTCCAGGAAGATCCCGAGCCGGCGCCGCTCCTCGCCGAGGAACACGTTCTCCCATACCCGGAGGTCCGGGGCGAGCGACAGGTCCTGGTAGATCATCTCGATCCCCAGCTCGCGCCGGGACGTGCGCGGCGAGGAGATGCGGACGGGCCGGCCGCGATAGAAGATCTCCCCCCCGTCCGGCTGGTGGTAGCCGGTCAGCAGCCGCAGGAACGTCGATTTGCCGGCCGCGTTGTCGCCGACGATGCCGACGATCTCCTGAGGGTAGACGTCGAGGCTGACGTCGTCCACGGCCCGCACCGGGCCGAACGACTTGGAGAGGTGGCGGACGGACAGCAGCGGCCGGCGCTGCGGCGGCTCGGGGCCCCCCGGCACGGCGGCCGGCCGCGCTACCGCGCCCGGACCGGCTTCCCCCGGCCGTACGGCAGCGGCGGGATCAGCTGCGGCGTGCCCCAGTCGGAGATCGATGACACGTTCTCCTTCGTGACGAGGGTCATCGGGATGATGACGTCGCCGTTGGGGTACTTGTCCGCCGGCGGCTTGACCCCGTTCAGGTAGTTGTCCATCGCCTCGACGGCCCATACCGCCTCCAGGAACGGCGAGTGGGTGACGGTGTCGAGCTGCTCCCCGTCCTTGATCGCCGCGAGGCTCTGGGGCTGGGCGTCGGCTCCCACCACGTAGACGTCCTTGCCCGGCGCGAGACCGTGGTCCTTGATCGCCCGGATCGCGCCGAGCGCCATCGCGTCGTTGCCGCACACGATGAGCTGCACGTTCGTCGACTTGGCCAGCAGCTCGGAGATCGTCCGCTGCGCCGCGGCGGTGGCAAAGTCGGCGGACTGGTTGAGGACGATCTTGACCTTCCCGCTCTTGACCGCGGGGTCGAGCGCCTGCATCGTTCCCTTCACCCGGTCGACCGCCGTGCTCGCTCCGAGCGTGCCCTGCAGGATCGCGACGTTCCAGGGCGTCTTGACGCGGTGGCTCTCCAGGTACTTGAGCGCGTAGTCCGTCTCGATCTTGCCCAGGGTGACGTCCCGGTCGCCGATGAAGACGTTGCGCGCGGCCGGCGTGGCCACATCGCGGTCGATCGCGACGACGGGGATCCCTTTGGCGACGGCGCTCTGGGACACGCTGGTGAGGGACGCCGAGATGGGGTTCAGGATGATCCCCTTGGCGCCCGCCGCGATCGCCTCGTTCACCTGGCTGATCTCCGTCGACGACGAGTTGTTGGCGCTGACGACCTTGATCGTCATCCCGGGGTACAGCTTGGCCGTCGCGCGCACCCCGTCGGCCATCGGCGCGAAGTAGGGGTAGTTGAAGCCCGTGAAGATGAAGTAGACGAGCCGGGCCGGGGCCGCCTGGACGCCGGCCGGCCCCCCAGACCCTCCGAGCACGCCCAGCAGCAGAGCGCCGGCCAGGCACACCGACACCACCCTGAAGATGCTCCCTCCCCTGCTCAGCACGTCAGACCCCTCCTTCCCCGCGGCGATGCCCGGGACAGCCGTCTTGGGATGGTGCCACCACGATGACGCGCCGTGCACCCTCCGCGATGGACGCTACGTGGCAGGCGCTCGCCTCCAGGCCTGCACCAACACGCAGGTGAGCCCGCAGATCTCCGGATCCGCGGCGAGGCGCTCACAGTTGGCTACCGCCGCGTCCAGTTCGGACGCGGACATACGCCCGGCATGCAGGATCCGTCCGCGCGCCGACGCGGCGCACTGGACGGGCAACCGGCGGTAAGGATGCCGGCCCGGACCGAGACGTCCCGCAGGCGGGCACTTCGCGGCATCGCGTAGAGGCGCGCCGTCCCGCCTCGAAATCCCCGCCGGCGCAGGCGAATGGCACCTGGAGCGCATCCTTGAGACGATCCCACGACCGGTGCGGCGGCTCTTCGTCGCATGCGCTCGAGACGATGCTCAGGCGTCCTGCAGCGTGACGCGGGGCATCCAATCCGGCCGGGTCGCCTCGAAGCGCGCGATCTCGGCCTCGTGCTGCAGCGTGAGGCCGATCGCATCGAGGCCGTTGAGCAGGCAGTGCTTCTTGAACGGGTCGATCTCGAACGCATCGCGGTGCCCGAACGCATCGGTGACCGTCTGGCGCTCCAGGTCCACGCTGACCTGGTAGCCCTCGCGCGCCGCCGCGTCCAGCATCGCCCGCACGCGCTCCTCGGGCAGCACGATCGTGAGCAGCCCGATCTGGGCCGCGTTGTTGGCGAAGATGTCCGCGAACGACGGCGCGATGATGACCCGGAAGCCGTAGTCCTGGAGGGCCCAGGCGGCGTGCTCCCGCGACGAGCCGCAGCCGAAGTTCCGGCCCGTCACGAGCACGGTCCCGTCCCGGTACGCGGGCTTGTTGAGGACGAACTCGGGATCGGGCGTTCCATCCGGCCGGTACCGCAGGCTGTGGAAGAGCACGTCGCCGTACCCGGTGCGCTCGATCCGCTTGAGGAACTGCGCCGGCGTGATCGTGTCCGTATCCACGTCCACCCGGTCGAACGGCACCACGATCCCGGTGTGGGTCGTAAACGGCTGCATGGGGCGCTACACCCTCCAGTCCCGAACGTCCACGAAGTGCCCGGCGATGGCCGCCGCGGCGGCCATCGCCGGGCTGACGAGGTGCGTTCGCCCGCCCGGCCCCTGGCGCCCCTCGAAGTTGCGGTTGGAGGTGGACGCGCAGCGCTCCCCGGGCCCGAGGATGTCGGGGTTCATCCCCAGGCACATCGAGCATCCCGCTTCCCGCCACTCGAACCCGGCGCCGGTGAACACCCGGTCCAGCCCTTCCCGCTCGGCCGCGGCCTTCACCTGCTGCGAGCCCGGCACGACCATCGCCCGCACCCGGGGGCTGACCCGCCGGCCGGCGACGACGCGGGCGGCCGCCCGCAGATCCTCGAGCCGCGCGTTGGTACACGACCCGATGAAGACCCGATCGATCGCGATCTCCTGGATCGGGGTACCCGGCTCGAGCGCCATGTACTGCAGCGCCCGCCGCATGGCGGCGCGCTCGCGCGGGTCCGGATGCGCATCGGGATCCGGCACGCGGCCGGTCACCGGCTCCGACTGCGCGGGGGTGGTGCCCCAGGTCACGAACGGCTCGATCGTCGAGGCGTCGATCTCGACCCTCCTGTCGTAGGCCGCGCCCGGGTCGGTCGGCAGCGTCCGCCAGCACGCCAGCGCGCGCTCCCACGCGGCGCCGCGCGGCGCGTACGGCCGGCCCTCGATGTAGGCGAACGTGGTCTCGTCCGGCGCGATCAGGCCGGCGCGGGCGCCGCCCTCGATCGTCATGTTACAAACCGTCAGGCGGCCCTCCATCGAGAGCGCGCGGATCGTGGACCCGGTGTACTCGACGACGTGGCCGATCCCGCCGCCCACGCCGATGTGGCGAATGATCCCGAGGATGAGATCCTTCGCGGTCGTCCCGGGCGGCAGCGCGCCCTCGACACGGATCTCCATCGTCCGCGGGCGCCGCTGGGGCAGGATCTGGGTGGCCAGGACGTGCTCGACCTCTGAGGTCCCGATGCCGAACGCGAGCGCCCCAAGCGCGCCGTGCGTCGCGGTGTGGCTATCCCCGCACACGATGAGCATCCCCGGGAGCGTCAGGCCGAGCTCCGGCCCGATGATGTGCACGATCCCCTGCCGCCGGCTCAGGAGGCCCTCGAGCCGGATGCCGAACTCGCGGGCGTTCCTCTCGAGCGCCTCGATCTGCCTCCGGCTGATGGGGTCCGTGACCGGCTGCGTGCGCGGCCACGTCGGCACGTTGTGGTCGAGGACCGCGAACACGAGATCCGGCCGCCGCACGCGGCGGCCGGCCAGCCGCAGGCCCTCGAACGCCTGCGGCGAGGTCACCTCGTGGACCAGGTGCAGGTCGACGTAGAGAAGGTCCGGCTCCCCCTCACGGTGACGGACGACGTGGGCATCCCAGATCTTGTCGACGAGCGTCCTCGGCGTCACAGTCGCCTCCAGGGTATCGTGCCTGCGGGTATCTCACGACGGCGCGCCCCTCCGCGCCCGGCCGGTCGCCCGGCGCCGCGCGGCGGGAGCAGGCGCCCCGCGGGCTACGCCCGCCCGGCACCCGCGCGGGATGCGCCGGGGCTTGCCGACGTCGGCCCCGGTGCTGGGGACTTGCGGACGAGGGGCCGCGGTCGGAGGGTCGCCTTGCCCGTCTCGCGGTCGGCCACCTTGCTGGCCCCGTAGCTGTCCGGCTTGGTCACGGCCGCGTACCCGCTCCCCTGCACCATCCCCACGACCTCGCGGATGATCCGCTTCGTCTCCCCACGGTCCCCCACGTCGAGGTGGATCTCGACCGGCAGCTCGCTGACCCCGTTCTTGGCCAGCTCGGCGCTGATCTGGCTCGCGGTCTCGAGGCTGAGGGACGCTTCGAACAGGATGCGCTGGCGGAGGCTCTCGATCTTCCGGTTCCGGAACTTGTGATAGAAGTACCGGCCGCCATGGCCGACGCGGTGGATCACAACCGCGGTCACGAAGCAAGTGTCGTCGCCCAGCAGCGAGTCGGTGCCGATGATCAGGTGGTACCGCTGCTCGGGCTCCTCGCGCATGTAGTCGACGAGCTGCTGGAACATCCGGTCGAAGCTGAGCTTCCCGTATGTCGGAGAGATAAACTCCATACGCTCACCGCGCCCAGTATACCGGATATCGATACAGCGGGGCAAGCATGCGCCACGCCTCACCCGACTGCCGGGCTGCGGCTACAGCTCACGGCGGCCCTCCAGCGCACGCGCCAGCGTGACCTCATCGGCGTACTCCAGGTCGCCGCCCACCGGCAGGCCGTGCGCGATGCGGGTCACCCGCACGCCGAGCGGCTTGAGCACCTTGGACAGGTACAGGGCGGTCGCCTCCCCCTCCACGCGGGGGTTCGTGGCCACGATCACCTCGCGCACGTCCCCCGCCGCCACGCGCCGCAGCAGCTCGGCGATCCGGAGGTCGTCCGGTCCGATCCCATCGAGCGGCGAGATCGCTCCCTGCAGCACGTGGTACAGCCCCGTGAACTCCCTGGTCCGCTCCATCGCCGCCACATCGCGCGCGTTCTCGACGACGCACACCACCGACCGGTCCCGTTCGGCGCTCGTGCAGATGCGGCACGGATCGGTTTCCGTGATGTTGCCGCACACCGAGCAGTTGCGGATGCGGCTCTTGGCCTCCAGGATCGCCGCCGCGAGCGCCTCGGCGTCCGCGGAGGACATCGACAGCATGTGGAACGCGAGGCGCTGCGCGGTCTTCGGCCCGACCGAGGGAAGCTTGCTCAGCTCCTCGATCAGGCGGGCCAGTGGTGGCGCGTACGAAAACATGACAGGCATCACACCTTCCATCACCGTTACGTGCCGGGGCCGGGAAGCCCGGGGATCCCGAGCCCGCCCGTGACCGCCTTCATCCGCTCCGCCGCGAGGTCACGGGCCTTGCGGAGCGCCTCGCTCGCGGCCGCGACGACGAGATCTTCGAGCAGGGCGACGTCCTGGGGGTCCACGACGCTGGGATCGATCGTGAGCGAGACGAGCTCTCCCCCTCCGCTCGCGACGGCGCGCACGACGCCGCCGCCGGCGGTGCCCTCCACCCGCTCCCGCGACAGCTCCTCCTGCACCCGCGCCATCTCCTGCTGCACCTTCTGGACCTGCTTGAGCATCTTCTGGACGTTGAACATTGCTCGCTCCGGACGATCCGTCGTGGCCCGCGGTGGATCCCTACTCGAGGGGCCGGATCTCCTGCACGGGGGCGCCGAACCGGCGGATGGCCTCCCCCACCAGCGCGTCCTCCGGGCCCGGGGCCGCGCCGGCCGCGAGGTCGGGAAGCGCGATCGTCTCGTCGAGGGTCGTCCGCAGGCGGAGCGGGGCTCCCAGCACATGCGCGAGCGCTTCCTCGACGACGATACGGTTCTTGGCTTCCTGGAGGTTCTCCAGGTGGAAGCTGTGGCGCACGCCGAGCACCAGCTCCGCCCCGCTGAGTTCGCGCGGCGCGCTCTCCAGCAAGTATGCGTACACCCGCCGCGTGCGCTGCTTGACCGCCTCCATGACCTGCGGCCAGCGGGCCCGCACCACCTCCAGGCTCAGCGGGGGATCGGCGGCGGGGCGCGCGTCCTCCGCCGGCGGGCCGCCCCCCGGCGCCCGGCCGGCTCCCTCAGGGGGCGCCGGCGCACCGGCCTCCGCGCGCGGCGTGGGCCCGCGCCCCGGCCTGGACGGCGCGGAGCGGGCCGGACGCGGCCGCTCGGCCTGCCCGGTGCCGCCCGGCGCCCCGCCGCGGCGCTCCAGCGCCTCGACCCGCGCCGCGAGCCGTTCGACCGAGGGATCCATCTCCGGCCGCGCAGCCCGGAGCAGCGCCATCTCCAGCACGACCCGCGGCTGGGTCGCGAGCCGGGCCTCGGCCTCGGCCGCCGTGAGGATCTGGATCCTCTGGACGATGTCCGCCGGGGCGAGCCGGGCGCCCTGCGCCCTCAGGCTCGCGAGACGGCGCTCGGTCGTCTCCACGATCCCCCGGGGGTCCTCCACGATCGCGACCACGAGGATGTCGCGGAACTGCTCCACCAGGCTGCGGAGGATCTGGCGGACGTCACGCCCCTCCTCGATCACCCGCCCGGCCAGCGCCAGGCACCGCGCGGCGTCGCCGGCGATCACCGCGTCCGCGATCTCCTCGGCGACCTCCTGGTCGATCACCCCGAGCACGGCCAGCACATCGGCCTTCGTGATCGTCCCGCGGCAGAACGCGTTGAGCTGGTCGAGCAGGCTCTCCGCGTCCCGCAGCGCGCCGTCCGCGCTGCGGGCGACGAGGTGCAGCGCCTCCTCCTCGACGGCGATCCGCTCCGCGGAGGCGATCCGCCGCAGACGCTCGACGATCGTCGCCTGGGGGATGCGCTTGAAGTCGAACCGCTGCGTGCGCGACGCGATCGTCGCCGGCAGCCGGTGGGGCTCGGTGGTGACCAGCACGAGCACGGCGTGGGACGGCGGTTCCTCGAGCGTCTTGAGCAGCGCGTTCGCCGCCTCGGTGGTCAGCATGTGCGCCTCGTCGATGATGTAGACTTTATAGCGGCCGGCGACCGGCACCAGCCGGACCTTCTCGCGCAGGTCGCGGATCTCGTCGATGCCGCGGTTGCTCGCCGCGTCGATCTCGATGACGTCGAGCGACGTCCCCTCGCTGATCGCCACGCACGAGGGACACGTGGTGTCCGGCGTCGGCGTGGGGCCCAGCCGGCAGTTGAGCGCCTTCGCGAGGATGCGCGCGGTCGTCGTCTTCCCCGTGCCCCGGTGGCCGCAGAACAGGTACGCGTGCACGATGCGGTGGGCCGCGATCGCGTTCTGGAGGGTGCGCGTGACGCGCTCCTGGCCGAGGACGTCCTCGAAGGTCTGGGGCCGCCACTTCCGGTAGAAGGATACGTGGGACAACGGGGGCGTCACCTCACGCAGGTCTTCCTGGGTATTCGCCGAATCGTACTCGCACTCCTGGAGGTGTTCGGATCCCGCCTCGCCTGCTGATCCTGATCTCGCTCGCCGCCGCCGTCGGGGTGTTCCTCGACGCGCGCGTCCGGCTCCGCCGCGACGCGGCCCTGGCATGGGCGGCCGGCACGCTGCTCGCCGTCGGGCTCGTGCTCCCCGCGTATCTCCTCGTGCGTCCATCCCGCGCGCCGGCGTGGGGGCTCAGCGAGGTCCTCGCGCTGACGCTGTTCTTCGTGATGGCGATCCCGCTGCTGGGCAGCGCGCTGTTCCACACCCGCCCCGGGGTGATCCCATCGCTCGGGGCGCTCGCCGCCCTCACGCTCATCCAGAATGCCGGGTTCGCGGCGGCCGCGCTGTACATCATCGGGGTGAAGTACCGGCTCCCGCTCGCGAGCCTCGGACTCCGGGTCGGCGCGTGGCCGCGGCGGCTGTGGCAGGGGGCCGCAGCCGCCGCGGCGGCGGTCGCGGGGAACACCGTGGGCCAGAGCGCGACTGTCTACGCGCTGACGCTGGTGATGGGACGGCAGGCCGCCAGCGATCTCGTCGCGCGGGAGGAGGTGCGGACGCCGATCTACCGGATCCTCCCCCACGTCCACGAGCGGGGCGAGCTGGTCGTGCTGGCGGTGCTGGTCGGCGTCGTCGTGCCCGCCGGGGAGGAGGTCTTCTTCCGGGGACTCGCCCTCGGTGCGCTGCGCCGCCTCATGAACCGCCACTTGGCCGCGTTGGTGAGCGCGCTGTTCTTCGCCGCCGCCCACCTGGAGCCGGTGGAGTTCCTCCCGATCGTGCTCCTGGGTCTCATCCTCGCCTACACGTACGAGTACACGGGCTCGCTCGCCCCCGGCATGATCGCCCACGGCGTCAACAACCTGATGGCCCTCGTGGCCTTCTACCAGAGCCCGCCGCCGTAGCGCGTCCGCCGGACGCGCGGGGCGCCACGCGAAAGAGCCGGTGCGCCCAGGCGCTCCGGCTCCCCGCCGTGCACGCATCAGACCGGCCGTGCACCCGCCGTCGACAACACCCCCCAGGCGGTCCCCGCGTAGCCAGCTCCGACCAGGTGTCCCCGCGGCACACGAGACGCCTTGCGTACCGTTGCTTCCTTCCGGACCTGGCGGGGTTGGCAAGATCCCGTTGCGCGGGACCCGATCCTCCTTGCCGCTTGCGCGGGCCGGCCCCTAAAGGCTGAGGCCTCGGGCGGGAATTCAGCCCCGCTGGAGCGGGTTGCGGGTACAGGGAACCGCTAGCTCCCCGCCTAGCACGGCCACTTGCCAGTATAGCACACCGGGCTACGGCTTCGTCACCATCAGGACCAGCGCGGCGAGGGGCAGGAGCGTCGCGATCCCGCCCCACATCGCCCATCGCCGGGATAACCGGTGGAACGCGGGATCGAGCGATCCCGCCCGGCGGCCCGCGTCGCTCAGCGCGATGAGGCGCCGTTGCGCGGGAACGAGGACGGCGAGCCAGATGATCGCCGCCGCATAGAAGAGCGCCTGCCCCCACTCCAGCCAGCGGAGGCCGTGCAGCGGCAGGTGGCCGATGCCGGCCATCGCGTAGCCGCTGACGATGATCAGGACGATGCCCGGCAGCGTGAGCACCCGGTCCGCCGCCGCGACGGCGCGCTGGGCGAACCCTACGGTGGCCAGGTTGCCCGACCGGTCGGCACGGGCCTTCCAGAGCGCCGTCGCGATGATGTTGCCCATGAACAAGACCACGCCGAAGATGTGCACGGCCTTCCAGGCAGCGTACATCTCCTCACCTCCGGTCGTTGGTTCCCTGTGGCGCTGGACCGGTCCTCCGGCGTCCGCCGTGCGCCCCCCGCCGGCGGCGCGCCGGGAGCCGGGCGGCGGCTCCCCGACCCGGGCCGAGAGGACTCGCTCGGGCAGCGTGGAATGCCGGTCCTTCGAGGCTCGGCCGCCCGGCGCAGCAGCCCCCGACGCGGAGGCGCGCCGGACGCCGCATCCTGCGATGCGGGGAGGTGGGAGGTGGAGGAGCGGCCGTGGCACCGCTTCTACGGTGATGGGATCCCCCGCGAACTCCCGATCCTGGATGCTCCGCTGCACGCGTTCCTCCGGGCGACCGCCGCGCGCCATCCCCACCGGCCCGCGGTCATCCTGGCCGGGCCCGGCTTCCACGCCACGCTCTCCTACCGATCCTTCGACCGGGACAGCGACCGCTTCGCGCAGGCGCTCATCGGGCTGGGCATCCGGCCCGGGGACCGTGTGGCCGTCGCCCTACCCAACCTGCCGCAGTACCCGATCGCGGCGTACGGGGTGCTGAAGGCAGGCGCGGTCCTCGTGCAGGTCAATCCGCTGTACCGGGGGGACGACCTCTCCCGGCTGCTCGCGGACTCGGGTGCGCGCGCGATCGTCACGCTGGCGCGGCTGTACCCCACCGTGGCGGCGGTGCGCGCCGCGACGCCGCTGGAGCACATCGTGCTCACGGCGGTCGCCGACTACTTCCCGCCGCTGTGGCGCGCGCTCTACGCGCTCACGCGGGCGCGCCGCGAGGGCGACACGCTTCCCCGGGATCCACGCGCGCACGCCTGGAACCGCCTGCTCGCGCGCAGCCCGGCCGCCCCGCCCGACGTGCGGGTGGGCCCGGAGGACCTCGCGGTGCTGCAGTACACCGGGGGTACCACCGGCCTGCCGAGGGGCGCGATGCTCTCGCACCGCAACCTCGCCGCGAACGCGGCGCAGGGGCTCGCGTGGTTCATGGGCGCCGGCCTGCAGGAGGCGCGGGAGCGCTTCCTCCTCGCCGTGCCGCTGTTTCACGTGTACGGCCTGCTCGTCTTGAACGCGGGGATCCGGCTGGCCGCGACGCATCTTATGATTCTCATGCGCATGTTCGACGCGCGGCTCGTCGCGGAGCAGTCCCGCCGGTGGCAGCCGACGGTGTTTCCCGGGGTGCCGGCGATGTACCGCGCCATCGCGCAGCTCAAGGATGCCCGGCGCTACCGCTTCGACTCCATCCGGCTGTGCGTCTCCGGTGCCGCCGAGCTGCCCGCGTCGGTGGTCGAGGAGTTCGAGCGCCTGATCGGCGGCCGGCTCGTCGAGGGGTACGGCCTCTCGGAGGCGAGCCCGCTCGTGGCGGCCAACCCGACGTGGCCGGGCGGAGTCCGGAAGCCCGGCAGCGTCGGCATCCCGCTGCCCGGCACGGACGTCCGCATCGTCGATGTGGAGACCGGGACGCGGGAGCTGCCGCCGGGCGAGCCCGGCGAGCTCGTGGTCCGGGGACCCCAGGTGATGCGCGGATACTGGAACGCGCCGGACGAGACGGCGGCGGCGATCCGGGACGGGTGGCTGTTCACGGGGGATGTCGCCCGGATGGACGAGGACGGGTACATCTTCATCGTCGACCGCAAGAAGGACATGATCGACGTCGGCGGGCTCAACGTCTACCCCCGCGAGGTCGAGGAGGTGCTGCTCCGACACCCCTTCGTGCGGGAGGCCGCGGTCGTCGGTGCCCGGCATCCGGTGCGCGGCGAGACGATCGTGGCGCATGTCGTTCTGGCCCCCGGCGCCGCCGATGCGGCATCGGCGCGCGCGCAGCTCCGCCAGCACCTGCGCGCCCACCTCGCGCCGTACAAGGTGCCCCGGCGCATCGAGATCGTCGAGGGCATCCCCAAGACCCTCATCGGGAAGCCGCTGCGGCGCGTGGTGCGCGCGGCGGCCGAACAGCACCGGACGGACGCGGACGCCGCGGACCCCCCGACCGGCGAGGACCCGCCCGCCGGGCGCTGACCGCGTCGTCCGCGGCCGCGGGGCTACCGCAGCAGGTGGACGCGCGTCGGCGGCCAGTAGATGACGATCGCCTCGCCGATGACGCTGTGGACCGGCACGAACCCGAAGGCCCGGCTGTCTTCGCTGTTGCCCCGGTTGTCCCCGAGCACGAACACGTCGCCTTGCGGCACGGTCCCTGGACCGTACTCGCCCGTCGTCTCGGCGCTCAGGTACGGCTCGCGCAGGGCGCGGCCGTCGACGTAGACGCGGCCACCGTGGATCCGCACCGTCTGGCCGGCGACGGCGACCACGCGCTTGATGTAGTTGCGTCCCGGATCGGTGGGGGGGTGCAGCACGACGATCTCGCCGGGGCGCGGCATCCGGAAATGATAGATGAACTTGTTCACGAGCACCCGGTCGTGGGGCAGCAGGTTGGGCTCCATCGAGTACTGCTCCACCTGGAATGCCTGGGCGACGGAGGTCATGATGAACTGCGCCAGGACAAACGCGATCGCGACCGTCTTGAGGAACTCGAAGACGGCGTGGCGCATCTCTCGCGTGCGCATCGGGTGCCCTCGCCTGACCGGACGTGGCGGAGGGGGTGGGATTCGAACCCACGAGGCGGGTACGCCGCCTACACGCTCTCCAGGCGTGCCGATTCGGCCGGGCTCTCGCACCCCTCCGAGGGACACATCATTATAGCATATCGCACACGGAAGCGCGCAGCCCTACCCCGCCCGCGAGGCGGCGAGCAGCACCGCCCGCTTCGTGTACACCGAGGCGAGGTGCGCCCGGAAGTCGCTCGAGGCGTACAGGTCGCCCTGCACGTCGACCCCGTCGGCGGCGTGCGCCGCCGCGGCGGCCACGGTCTTCTCGTCGAGGGCGCGGCCCGCCAGCGCCCGCTCCACCGCGGTCGCCCGGTAGGCTTTGCCCGCGACGCCGTTGATGCCGATCGCGCAGCGCCGGCAGGTGCCCCCGCCCGCCTCGAGCACGACCGCGACGCCGACGACCGCGTAGCCGCTCGCCGGGTGCGCGTGCTTCACGTACGCGGTCCCGGTGCCCTTGCCGATCACGGGGACGCGCACCTCGGTGATGAGCTCCGCCGGCTGGAGCGCCGTGGTCAGCATCTCGACGAAAAAGTCGCGCGCCGGGATCGTCCGCGTCCCGCCGGGCCCCCTCGCCACGATCTCGGCGTCGAGCGCGAGGACGGCGCCCGGGTAGTCGGCCGCGGGGTCGGCGTGCGCCAGGCTGCCGCCGATCGTCCCGCGGTTGCGCACCTGCATGTCCCCGATCACGGAGGCGGTCTCCGGCAGCAGCGGGCAGTGCTCCCGCAGGAGCCCGCTGCGCTCCACGGCGTCGTGCGTCGCGAGCGCGCCGATCGTGATCGTATCCCCGGAGCGGGCGATCCCGTCGAGCCCGGGGATGCGGCCGATGTCCACGACGAGCTTGGGCTGCGCCAACCGGAACTTCATGATCGGGAGCAGGCTGTGGCCGCCGGCGAGGACCTTCGCCTCGTCCCCATGCTGCTGGAGGAGCGCGATGGCCTCCTGGACGCTCGTCGGCGCAACGTATTCGAACGCGGCGGGGATCATCGCATCGTCACCTCCGGGCGTGTGTGCGGATTGCAGTCCAGACCCGCTCGGGCGTGAGCGGCATGTCGAGGTGCGTGATGCCGAACGGGCGCAGGGCATCGACCACGGCGTTGACGATCGCCGGCGTGCTGGCGATCGTGCCGGTCTCACCGACGCCCTTCACCCCGAGCGGGTTATGGGGAGACGGCGTCTCGGTCCGTCCCGTGACGAACCGCGGGAACATGTGCGCCCTGGGCACGGCGTAGTCTGCCATCGAACCGGTGAGGAGCTGGCCCTCGGCGCTGTACGCAGCGCCCTCCCACAGGGCCTGGGCGATCCCCTGGACGAGGCCCCCGTGGACCTGCCCGTCCACGATCATCGGGTTGATGACGCGCCCGCAGTCGTCCACCGCGACGTAGCGCCGCAGCTCCACCTCCCCGGTCTCCGCATCGACCTTGACGACCGCCACGTGCGCCCCGAACGGGAACGTGAAGTTCGACGGATCGTAGTAGGCGGACGCTTCGAGGGACGGCTCGACGCCGGCGGGGAGGTTCCACGCCAGGTACGCCTGCAGGGTCACGTCCTGGATGGACTTCGCGCGGTCCGGGCTGCCCCGGACGTAGAAGCGGCCCCGGTCGAAGACCAGGTCGCTCTCGGCGGCCTCCAGTAGATGCGCGGCGATCTTGGTCGCCTTGTCCCTGACCCGCCGCGCGGCGAGCGCGATCGCGGCGCCGCCGACCACCGTCGTGCGGCTGCCGTACGTGCCCCACCCCATCGAGATCGAGCCCGTGTCGCCGTGCACGACCTCGATGTCGTCGATCGGCAATCCCAGCTCTTCCGCGACGATCTGCGCGAACGTCGTCTCCTCGCCCTGCCCGTGGGGGCTCGTCCCCGTGAACACCGTGGCCTTGCCGGTCGGGTGCAGGCGCACGGTGGCGCTCTCCCACAGGCCACCCTGGAACCCGACCGCCCCGGCCACCGCGGACGGGCCGAGCCCGCAGATTTCGACGTACGTGCTGAGCCCGATCCCGAGGTACCGGTTGTCCTTGGGCCCCTGCTGCTGCACGCTCCGCAGCCGCCGGTACTCCGCGGCCTCGAGCGCGCGCTCGAGCGCCGGCGTGTAGTTTCCGCTGTCGTACTGCAGGCCGGCCGCCGTGGTGTACGGGAACCGGTCCGGGGGGATGAAGTTCTTCCGACGCACCTCCGCCGGGTCCATCCCGAGCCGCGCGGCGAGGAGGTCCATCATCCGCTCGATGAGGTAGGTGGCTTCCGGCCGCCCCGCGCCGCGGTAGGCGTCGACCGGGGCGGTGTTGGTGAACACGCCCTGCACTTCGTAGGACAGGTTCGGGATCGCGTAGCATCCCGGCAGCATCAGCCCATGCAGGATCGTGGGGATGCCGGGGGCCGCCGTGGAGAGGTACGCGCCGAGGTTCGCCCACGTCTTGCCCCGGATCCCGGTCACCGTCCCGTCCGTGCGGGCGGCGAGCTCCAGGTCGGTGATGTGGTCGCGACCGTGGATCGTCGCGAGGTAGTTCTCCCGGCGGTCCTCGGTCCACTTGACGGGCCGCCCGATCGCGCGGGCGCAGAACGCCACCACCGCCTCGTCGGGGTAGAACGGGATCTTGCTCCCGAACCCCCCGCCGACCTCCGGCGCGATGATGCGGATCTTCTGCTCCGGGATCCCGGTCACGACCGACATGAGGAACCGCGCGATGTGCGGGTTCTGCGTCGTGTACCAGACGGTCAGCTCCCCCGAGCCGCTGTTGTACCGGGCGAGCACGCTGCGCGTCTCGATCGCGTTCGGGATCAGCCGCTGGTTGACGAACCGCTGCGAGACGACGACCCCATCGCGCTGCGCCTCCGCGAACGCCGCGCCGGCGTCGCCCCCCTGAACGGCCCACCGGAAGGCCAGGTTGCCGGGCGCCTCCGCGTGGATCTGCGGGGCGCCGGGGCCCGCCGCCGTGATCTGGTCCACGACCGCCGGGAGCGGCTCGTACGTCACCTCCACGAGCTGGGCCGCGTCCCGCGCGGCGTAGCGGTCCGTCGCGACCACCACGGCGACGCCGTCGCCCGCGTACCGCACCGTGTCCACGGCGAGCGGGGGGTGCGGCGGAGTCTTGAGGTCCGCGTTCGGGATGAGCCAGGCGGTGGGGATGGGCTTGAGCGCCCCCGCCAGATCGCGCCCGGTGAACACGGCGACGACCCCGGGGTGCCGCCGCGCCGCCGCGGCATCGATGCGGACGATCCGGGCGTGCGCGTGAGGGCTCCGGACGATCTGCGCGTACGCCATCCCGGGGAGCGTGAGGTCATCGGTGTACGTCGCCATCCCCGTGATGAGGCGAGGGTCCTCCCGGCGCTTGATGCTGGCGCCGAACAGCTTGGTGACGGCCATCGCCTACACCGCCGCCTTGCGCGGCTCTTCGCCCCGCATCTTGCGGGCCGCGTACTGGATCGCGTTGACGATGTGCTGGTACCCGGTGCACCGGCACAGGTTGCCCTCGATCCCCGCTCGGATCTGCTCCTCCGTGGGGTCGGGGATACGCTGGAGAAGCTCGAGCGCGGCCAGCATCATCCCCGGCGTGCAGAACCCGCACTGCAGCCCGTGCTCCTCCCAGAACCCTTCCTGGATCGGGTGGAGCTGACCGTCGCGGGCGAGCCCCTCGACCGTGAGCAGCTGGGCGCCGTCGGCCTGCACGGCCAGGACCGTGCACGACTTCACGGCTTTCCCGTTCATGTGGATCGTGCACGCCCCGCAGCTCGTGGTGTCGCACCCGATGTGGGTGCCGGTCAACCCCAGCACGTCGCGGATGTAGTGCACGAGCAACAGACGCGGCTCGACCTCGTGCGTGTACGTGGTGCCGTTGACCGTGAGGCTGATCTTGTGCTTCACGCTCTCTCCCTCCCCTGCAGGCCGCGCCGCGCCGGGCGGCCGGCCGCTACGCCGGATGCTGCGCTTCCCGGGCCAGGGTGTGTGCGCCCGCACGGGCCCCGCGGGGGCGCCGGGAGCGCGCACGCACGGATGGCGATCGAGGTGGGCCGGGCCGTGCTCGCCGCGCCCGAGCTACTGTGCGAGGGCCGCATGCGGTGCACCGTTCGTCCTCCGCCCCCGGAGCGGGATGCTGCAGACGGAGCGATGGGCCCGGGAGGATGACCCAAGCATGGGGCTGTCGCCGGTCACTTCGGCGGGGCCGCGCCGGCATCCTCCGCGCGCCGCCCGGACCTGGCGCGCCGTCGCTCGCGTCCGACACGCTTCGGGTCGGCAATGCGCACCCCCACCTCGTCGAGGTGCCGCAGCAGGTCCGCCGGGTCCTCGTAGACGCGATACGCGCCCGCCCGCTCCAGCTCGTCCTGGCCGTATCCTCCGGAGAGCAGCCCGACGCCGAGCGCGCGCGCGCGCCGGGCCGCCAGTAAGTCCCACACGCTGTCGCCGACGACGATCGCCTCGTCGATGGGAACGCCGAGGCGGCCGGCGGCGGCCAGGAACAGGTCGGGGTCGGGCTTGGCGTGCCGCACCTGATCGCGCGTCACCACGGGCGTCTTTGGGCCCACGCCCAGGGCCTCAAGCGTCGGCGCGGCGCTCGCGAGCCGCCCGCTCGTCGCGATCGCCCAGGGCACCCCTGCGCCGGACAGATGGGCCAGCAGCTCTCGCGCACCCGGCAGCGGCCGGACCTGCCCGGCGAGCCGGGCGTACGCCTCCTCGTGCAGGTGCTGCAGGCGCAGCGCCTCCCCCGGATCGACCCGGTTGCGGGTCTCACGGAGCAGCGCGTTCAGGAACAGTCCGCCGCTCATCCCCACCCGCCGGTGGATCCGCCACACCGAGAGGCTGATGCCCGCCTCCTCGAGCGCCTGCCGCCAGGCAAGCACGTGCTGGTAGACGCTGTCCACGAGTGTCCCGTCCAGGTCGAACAGGAACGCCGGACGCCCCCGCGCGCAACGGCGCTCCTCGTCACGGCCGCCTCCCGCCGCCGAGGCTGTGCCCGATCGGCGCCTCGCGGCCCCGGGCCACCCTCGCCCCGCGGGCCGGGGTTCCTCCCCGACACGGCTTGTGCGCGCACGGTCCCATCGCGTGGCGCTCCGCGCGCCGGCCGGCGCGCGGCGCCCTCGGTCCCCGCGATCGTCGCCCGCCCGCCACGCGCTTCGTCCCGGCTCGGAAGTTCGCATGCCGCCGGCGCGGCTCCTTGTGCCCGGCGCCGGCAAGCCCTCGACGTTCCGGGTCCTCGCCGGCGTGACGGACGCGGCGAGCGGTACCGCCGAGATCTCCGGCCGTCCGGCCCGGGCGGCGCGTCGACGGGCGTCGACCCGGTCTCGGGTCGCGAGCCCTGTGACGCGCTCGCCCACCTCGCCGCCGGTGACCCGCCGACGCGTGCGGCCGCGTCTTGCCCCGACGAGGCCGAGCGGTGCCACGGGTGGTCCTGATGCCCCTGGAGCGAGTCGTGATATCGGCACGCCCGGGGAGCCGCGGGCGCGCCTGCGCGCGCGGCGCATCGAGGTGCGCACCTGCGGTCCGGCCCCGCGCGCGGGAGGGGCCGGGCGCCGCGGCCGCCGGAGGGAACCGGGCCGTCCGTCGCCAACTCTCCCGGCATCCGGCCCGCCGCGCCGCCGTGGCCCGATCCTCCGGCGCGCGGCCGGCCGCTGCCGCGGTCCGGCGCTGCGGCCGAGGAGCCCACCGAATGCCGTCGACTCCCCCGGACGAGCTCTCCCGGCGCGCGGAGGCGCTCCAGCGCCACCTTCAGGCGCTCGGGGTGGACGCCGCGCTCATCATGCAGAACGCCGACCTGTTCTACTTTGCCGGCAGCATGCAGAGCGGCGCCCTCGTGATCCCCGCAGACGGCCGCCCGCTGTACGGCGTGCGCCGGGTGCTGGAGCGGGCCCGGCGGGAGAGCGCGCTCGAGCGGATCGTGCCTCTCGGGAGCCTGCGCGACCTCTCCGCGCTCGTCGCCGATGCGGCGCGCGGCGCCCGCCGCATCGGCCTGGAGCTCGACGTGCTGCCGGCGGTCGTGCGCGACCGCGTGGCGGCCGCGCTCGGGGGCGTCGAGATCGTCGACATCTCCGCGCCGATCCGGCACGTACGGTCGGTCAAGTCGGAGCACGAGCTCGCGAAGATCCGGGCCGCCGCGCGCCTCGCCGAGCGGATGCTGGCGACCGGCCTTGAGGCCCTCCGCGAAGGGATCACCGAGATCGAGCTGGCGGGCCGGGTAGAGGCCGCGGCGCGGCGCGCGGGCCACCAGGGGATCACGCGGGTCCGCGGCTGGAACCAGGAGGTGTACTGGGGCCACATCCTCTCGGGGGAGGCCGCGGCGGTGCCCAGCTTCCCCGACCTCCCGCTGGCCGGCGAGGGCCTCGGCGCGGCGGTGCCGTACGGGCCCGGCCGTCGCCGCATCGTGGCCGGCGAGCCGGTGGTCTTCGACTACACGGCGAGCCTGGACGGGTACATCTGCGACCAGACGCGCACCCTCGTGATCGGCGTCCTCCCGGAGAGGCTCCGCCGCGCGCACGAGGCCGCGGTCGAGATCCTCATCGACGTCCAGGCGGCGATCCGGCCGGGGGCCACCCCGCAGGATCTCTACCGCCGCGCGCTCGACCGCGCCCGCGCGCTCGGTTATGCGGAGTGGTTCATGGGGCACGGCGCGCTGCGCGCCCGGTACCTCGGGCACGGCGTCGGGCTCGAGCTGGACGAGTGGCCGGTGCTCGCCGACGGCTTCGCGGATCCCCTCCGGCCGGGCCACGTCTTCTGCGTCGAGCCGAAGATGGTGTTCCCCGGCGAGGGCGCCGTGGGGATCGAGGACGAGTTCGTGGTGACGCCCGGGGGTGCCGAGCGTCTCACGCTCCCTGCGCAGCGCCTGTTCTCGGTGTAGGACGCGTCCTCGCCCGCCCCCCGGCGCCCCCTCCTACCGCGTCTCCCCGAAGCGGGCGATATCGTCCGGGCCCGCCTTGGTCGCGACCGGGCCCGTGCCCTGGACGGCGTGACGGATCTGCTCCACGATATCCGGGTTGGCGAGCGTCGTGACGTCCCCCACGTCCATCGTGTTGGAGATCGCGGCGAGCACCCGGCGCATGATCTTGCCCGAGCGCGTCTTGGGCATGTCCGGGACGATGCGCACGTGCTTGGGGCGGGCGATCTTGCCGATGATCGTCTCGATCGCGCGCACGACCCTGGCCTGGATCTCCTCGCTGGGCACGAAGCCGGGCTTCAGCGCGATGTACACCTCCGGCGCCCGGCCCTTGAGCTCGTCTGTGACCGGGACCACCGCGGCCTCCGCGACCTCGGGCACGGTCAGGCAGGCGGACTCCAGCTCCTTGGTCCCGAGGCGGTGGCCCGCCACGTTGATGACGTCGTCGACGCGCCCCAGGATCCGGTAGTACCCGTCCGCGGCCTGCACCGCGCCGTCGCCCGCGAAATACGGCCAGTCGCGCCAGTCCTTGCTCGTGGGGTTCTTACAGTACTTCGAGTAGTACTGGCGGATGTAGCGCTCGCGGTCTCCCCACACCGTCTGCATGATGCCGGGCCAGGGGTTGCGGATGCAGATGTTCCCGGCCTTCCCGGACCCCGGCGGGATCTCGTTCCCCTCCTCATCGTAGATCACCGGGTAGATGCCGGGCAGCGCGGGGCCCGCGCTGCCCGGCTTCATCGGGTCGAGCGCCGGCTTCGTGCTGCACAGGAACCCGCCGTTCTCCGTCTGCCACCACGTGTCGGTGATCACCGCCTCGCGCTTGCCGACGACCTCGTAGTACCACCGCCACACGTCCGGCTCGATGGGCTCGCCGACCGTGGTCATGGACTTGAAGTGATAGCGGTACTTTTTCGGCTCCTCCGGGCCGGCTTTCCTCAGCATGCGAATCGTCGTGGGCGAGGTGTGGAAGATGTTGACGTCCAGCCGCTCGGCGATCCGCCACGGCCGCCCGGCGTCCGGGTAGGCCGGAACGCCCTCGTACATCACGCTCGTCGCCGCGAGCGCCAGCGGGCCGTACACGATATACGAGTGGCCGGTGATCCACCCGATGTCGGCGAAGCACCAGTAGACGTCCGTGGGATGGATGTCCTGGATGTACTTGGACGTGCCGGCCACGTACGCGAGGTAGCCCCCCGTGCTGTGCTGGCAGCCCTTCGGCCGCCCCGTCGTCCCGCTCGTGTACATCAGGAACAACGGCGCCGTCGCGTCCATGGAGACGGGATCGACCGTGCGGCCCCGGAAGCCCGCGAGCAGGTCGTTCACGACGAAGTCCCGGCCCGCGACCATCGGCGTCGACGACGCCGCGCGGTCCCGGAAGCGCCGCCACACGAGGACCTTGTCGACCGGCTGGCCTTCCTTCCCGGCCGTTGCGACCGCGATGTCCGCGTTGGCCTTGTGGTCGATGAGCTTGCCGTTCCGGTAGTAGCCGTCCATCGTGACGAGCACGCGGCTCCCGGAATCGGCCATCCGGATCCCGCACGCCTCGCCGCTGAAGCCGCCGAAGACCACGGAGTGGATCACGCCCAGCCGCGCGCACGCCAGCATCGTGATCGGCAGCTCGAGCGTCATCGGCAGGTGCAGCGTGACCCGGTCGCCGGCGCGCAGCCCGGCGAAGTCCCGCAGCAGCGACGCCACCTCGTTGACCCGCACGTAGAGCTCCTGGTACGTGAGCGCCACGTGCGGCTCGTCCTCCGGCTCGGGCACCCAGATGAAGGCGGCCTTGTTCTTGTACTGGGCGAGGTGCCGGTCCACGCAGTTGTAGCACGCGTTGAGCTTCCCGCCCACAAGCCACTTCCAGAACGGCGCATCGCTCGTATCCAGCGTCGTGTGCCAGTACCGGTCCCACGACAGGAGGTCGGCGTACTCCCTGAAGCACTCCGGGAACCGGTCGACGCCGAACCTCTCGTTGACCGACGGGTCCGCCAGGTTGGCCTGCGCGATGAAGCGGGCCGGAGGATAGTAGTACTCCTCTTCCTTCCAGTGAACGGCGATCTCGGCTTCCGTGACCTCGGGGGCCACCTGCTTGCCCCGGCCGTCGTCCATCGAACCACCCTCCTCCGCGCGGGCCGCGCGGCTGTCCTCGCTGCCGCGGCCCCGTTGCGTTTCTTACAGTTAGCCGCTGGCGAACTCCTGCCCGAGGGGGATCTCCTGCCCCACCGCCCGCGCGCGCGCCTGCGCGTACGCGAAGTGCGCGGTCGCCACGTCCTCGACGGCCAGGCCGAGGGACTTGAAGAGGGTGACATCCGCCGCGGCCGTGCGGCCGGGGTGGCGCCCGGCGAACACCTCGCCGATCTCGGCCTGGATATGGGCCTCGGTGATCGCCCCCTCGCGCACAGGGCCGACGATGTCGCCGGCCTCCACCACGGCGGCGGCGCGCGAGTCGACGAACACGCGGGCGCGGACGATGACGTCCGTATCCAGCTCGCGCCAGTCCGGCCGCGGGGCGCCGACCGCGTTGATGTGCGCGCCGGGGGAGAGCCACGCCCCGTGGAGGACCGGCGTCGCGCTGCCGGTCACGGTGCAGATGATATCGGCGCCCCGCACCGCCTGCTCGGCCGTCGCTGGCGCCGAGGCGGCCACGCCGAACCGCTCGCGCGTCTGCGCCGCCAGCCGCTCGGCCCGGGCATGCGTGCGGCTCCACACCCGGATCTCCTCCGGAGCGCTGACCTCCAGCAGCGCCTCGATGTGGCTGCGGGCCTGGACGCCGGCCCCGAGGACCGCGAGGACCCGTGCGGGCGCGCGGGCGAGGTGGCGCGTGGCCGCCGCGGAGACCGCGGCCGTGCGCATCCCCGTGATCAGCCGGCCGTCCATCACCGCCCGGAGCGCGCCGGTCTCCGGGTCGAGGAGCAGGATCGTGGCGAGGTGGGTGGGGAGCCCGCGCGCCGCGTTGCCCGGATACCACGCGACGGCTTTGAGCCCGAGGGCTTCCGGGGCGGCGAGGTACCCGGGCATGACACCGAGATAGCCGCCGTGAGGCGAGACCGGGACGGCGGTGCGCACCGGCTGCACCGCGCCGCCCGTGCTGAACGCCGCGAGGGCGCGCTCCATGAGCGGGACGAGGTCCCGCATCGTGAGCACCGTCCGCAGATCGGGGTCCCGCAGCAGCAGCGCCATCGTCGCAGCCCGGGCCGCGCGCCGCAGGCGAGGCCGCGGCCTCACCCACAGTTCTGCGGCGTCCCCGGGGCTCCTCTTCGCCGGCTATGGCCGGTCCCGGCCCCTCAGCGCCGCGAAGAACTGCCGGAGCATCGCGCCGCACTCCTCCTCGCAGACGCCGCCCGTCACCTCGACCCGGTGCGGGAACCGGGCCGCGCGCAGCAGGTCGACGACGCTCCCGGCCGCTCCCGCCTTGGGATCCGATGCCCCGAAGACCAGGCGGGCGAGCCGCGCCTGCACGGCCGCCCCGGCGCACATCGGGCACGGCTCCAGCGTCACGTACAACGTGCACCCGGGCAGGCGCCACCCGCCGAGGTGCCGGGCCGCCGCGCGCAGCGCGAGGATCTCGGCGTGCGCGGTGGGATCCCGGTCCAGCTCGCGGCGGTTGAGGCCGCGCCCGATCACCCGCTCGTCCTGCACGACGACGGCGCCGATCGGGACGTCTCCGAGGGCGGCCGCCGCGGCCGCCGCGGCGAGCGCCTCGCGCATGAAGGCCCGGTCGTCTGTCACGCGCCGCGGCTACTCCGAGGGGGGCAGCGGCGCCCCCTCGGCCGGGAGGCGCAGCGCCTGCAGCCCGTTGAGGATCGCGGCGATCGCCGCGGCGATCTTGCGGGGGCGGTCGGCGTCCACGAGCTCGTCCTCCTTGAGCACGACGCTCGATTCGACGCGTGCGCTGTACACGGGCGGGGCGTCCTCCGACGAGAAGTGCTGCTGGAGGCTGATGCTGGGCGTGCCGGAGTCGGTGGAGACGTGCGCGATCGCGCGGCGCAGGATCACGACGTCCGGGGGCACGAGCAGCCGGTCCATCGTGACCTCGGTGACGAGCTCGCCGAACACCTGGACCTCCTCGTGCACGGTCCGGGAGAACTCCACACCCTCGTCGTACTCGGTGATGTGCCGCCCGAACGACAGCGCGTCCACGAGGAAGCGCAGCTCGGCCCAGGGCCAGGCAAACGCCGGCGGTGTGTCCGCGGGAGGCTCGCCTTCGAGGTGGACGACGTACCGGTACTCGCGGCTCATGTGATCGACGTCCACGAGGAACGCGTAGCCGGAGACGACCAGGTGGTTGTCCTCGAGCGCGTCGGTCAGCCGGCCGGCGAACTCGTGAAACGGATCGTGGTAATCAAGCCGCTTGGCCACGGCTCACCGCTGGTCTCCGAGCGCCGCCCCGGTCCTGGCAGCCGCCTGCCGCATCGCCGCCACCTGCAGCTGGCCGGCCCGCAGGAACAGCCGGGGCGCGCTGTCCAGGAACATCGTCACGCCGAGGCGCCGGTACGCCCGGACGTCCTCGGGCCCCAGCGCCAGGATCCCCACGGCCACGCCGGCGGCCCGGCCGGTGTCGATGATCCTCCGGAACGCCGCCTGTACCTCCGGATGGCCAGTCTCCCCGGGGTGGCCGAGGCTCTGCGAGAGGTCGGACGGGCCGATGAACAGGACGTCGACGCCGGGCACGCGGGCGATCTCCTCGACGGCCCGCAGCCCGCGCCCGGTCTCCACCTGCAGCACCGTGACGATCGACGCGTTGCTCGCCGCCACGTGCTCGGCCAGCGGGATCGCGCCCCACCGGGCCGCGGGGGTCGCGCCCGCGAGGCTCCGGGTTCCCCCGGGCGCGTAATGGGTCGCGGCCACGATCGCGGCAGCCTGCTCCGCGCTCTCGACCTGCGGCGCCATCACGCCCGCGCACCCGCAGTCCAGGGCCCGCAGGATCTGCTTGGGGTGGTGATCCGGCACGCGCACCAACGGGATCGTGCCCACGCTCCGGCAGGCGCGGGCCATCGCCTGCAGCGTCTCGTGCGTGAGCGGGCCGTGCTCCGAGTCCAGGAGGACGCAGTCGTACCCCGCGAGACCGACGATCTCGGCCGCCTCCGGCGAGGGCAGGGGCAGGATCGTCCCCAGCACCGCCTCTCCGCTACGCAGTCGCTCCTTCAACGAGGGGATCACCGGCATCCGATCCTCCGGGGCGATGGCATCGGGACATGAAATTCCTTCTCCGAGGGCGGAATTCCCCCACCCGCAGCATCGCTACGAGCTGCCGATGAGGATGCCGGCCACGAAGACGAGCCCGCCGCCGACGATGACCTGGAGGAACGACAGCCAGAAGCTCATGCCGAAGTACCGGTTGCGTATGAACGCGATCGCCACCAGCTCGACCCCGACGATCAGGTAGGCGACCGCGAGCGCGAGGCCCAGGTGCGGGATCAAGAAGGGGAGCGCGTGCAGGATGCCGCCGAGCAACGTAGCCACCCCGGTGATCGATCCCCGGACCAACGGATGCCCGCGCCCCGTCAGCTTGCCTGTATCGGAGAGGGCCTCGGCGAACCCCATGCTGATCCCGGCCCCGAGCGCGGCCGCGCTGCCGACCAAGAACGCCGTATGCGGGTTGCGCGTCGCAAACGCGCTCGCAAACAGCGGCGCGAGGGTGGAGATGGAGCCGTCCATCAGCCCGAGCAGCGCCGGCTGCACGACCTTGAGGAGGTACCCCGAGCCGTCCCGGTCGCGGATCGCCTCGAGGTCTGCCTGCCACCGGCGGGTCGCGCCCGCCCCCTCAGGCGCCACGCCGCATCTCCGGGCCGCGAGGCCGCGGCCGCCGACAGCGGGGACAGATTCCGTGCAGCTCGAATCGAACGGCCTTCACGTGAAACCGCGCGCGGGCGGCGACGGTCCGCTCCAGGCTGCGGAGGCGAGGGTCGTGCACGTCGATCACGCGCCCGCATCGCTGGCAGACCAGGTTGACATGCCGCGCTGCCTGGCCGTCGTAGCGCCGGACCGGGCCGCTGATCTGCTGGATCAACCCCAGGTCCGCGAATAGATCCAGCGTCGCGTACACCGTGGCCGGGCTCACGCTGGGGAAGCGCCGGCGGACCTCGTCGCAGACCATCTCCACGCTCGGGTGGGTCGTCCGGCCGACGACCGCCTCGTAGATCGCAATCCGCTGCGGCGTCAGCCGGCCCCCGCGCGCCGCCAGGAGGCGGCGGAGATCGGCCCAGGCCGCGGCGGGGCGCACCGATTGAACGGGTTCTTTATTAAGACTCATTACGAACAAAACTATACGGGCCCACCCGCGCGCTGTCAACGCCCCGTCGCCGACGCGCGGGCGGGACCGGCCCGGAGCTCGACCGCGGCGGCAGAGGGCCCGGCGCGGGAGCGGCGAGGCAGGACCTTCGCTACAGGCGCACGGTGAAGACGACAGCCAGGTTGGGTACCGGTGTGCCGACGAGGACGATCGAGACCTGCGGGCCGTAGTCCTCGATGCGCGCCGCGACCACGGTGATGGTGTTCACCGGCACGATCACGGCGGTCGTTTGGATCGGGACGACGTAGAAGATCCGGCCCCGCAGCTTGGCGCCCGCGGGCGTGTTCAGGCGGACCAGCTGCCCCGGTGGGATCCGGGCGTCGGGCGCGGCGAAGACGAGAAAGGTGCCCTGCACGGTGCGCTGGACGAGCAGCACGTAGCACCGCCCCGGCTGGATGGCGACGTTGTGAAAGACCAGCACAGCGGAGGGGCAGAACGCCTCGCCCTGCCGGAGGACCTTCACGGACGGGGGCCGTCCCCCTTTGGGTCCGTGCCCGCCAGGCCCGCCGAGCGTGGCCGTGGTGAGGATCGAGACGGCGAGCACAGCGAGCGCCACACCCCGCAACGCGTTCATGGCAGTCCTCCTCGTTCCGAGATGACCCGGCCGGGATATGCCCCAGCATCGAGCAACTTAGACGGGGCCGGCGCAGCCCGCTCCTGCACGGCGCGCTAGCGCGCCGCCGCCGGATACCGGCGGCGGCGCAGGGAGGGGACGGGGACCCGCCCGGAGCGGACGTCGGCCCCGGCCTGGACCGCACGCATCGGTGGAAGGCCTCGACCCCTCCGGTCGACGCGGCGACTCCCGCCCGTGCGGCGCTCCAAACCGAAGGCGCCGCGTCGGCTGGGACGGAGGGCAGGCCCCCGCCCCACAACGGTATCCCTCGCCGGACCGTGAGACGGAACACTACACGGCCGGCGCACACGACGCGAGCTCGCCGAGGAGCCTCGATGCGGCCTCGGCCCTGCCGGCCCAGAACCCGGCCACGGGACCTGTCGCGGCCTCGTGCGCGCGGTGCCGCACGACCCACGAGCCCGCCTCGCGCGCCAGCCACGCCAGCGTCCACCCCGGGTCCTGGGCGAGGAGCGATTCGAGCACGAACCGGCGCTCGCCGATCCTGAGGCCGAGGCCCATCTCGCGGGCCGCGCGCGCGAGATCGGCGCGGACGAGGATGATCCCACTGCGCACCGGCGCCAGCAGGCCGTGAAGGAACGCCGCCGCCCCGTGCGCGCGAGGATCGGGGAGCCCGGGCGCCGCTCGCAGATGCAGCGGCATCCCGTCCGGCGGCCCGAGGGCGCCGGCGGCGACCGCGAGCGCCTCCCGCAGCAGCGCGGCCCACCGCCGATAGAACGGCGACGCGATCCGCTCGAGGGCGTCGAGGTAGGGGAATAGCCACGAGGCGAGGTGCTCCCACAGCAGCGCCTTCCGGCTCTGCCGTCGCAGGAGCGCGCGAGCACGATCCGGCTCCTCCGCCTCCTGGTCTGCGAGGGCGGCGTACAGCGCAAGCAGCGCCGACAGATGGTCGGGCTCCGGGGGCGGGATGCGACCGAGGGCGCGCCAGAACCCCGCGACCCGGTCGCGGGCCTCTCCCCCGAGCATGCCCTCGGCCCCGCAGTAGACCGAGGCGTACGGGTAGAGCTGGAACGCGAAGAGATTCGTGTACTCGGCCGGATCCGGGGTGCCCGGCAGCCCGAGCACGTCCCCGATCCGGGCCTGCGCGGCCCCCGGCGGCTCCGCAAGCGCGGCGAGCGCGCGCAGCAGCTCTGCCGGCGGGTCCGCCGCTCCTCGACGGCCGGCGTCGCCCATCGGCCCCATCCGGAGGCCGCGAGGCGCCTCAGCCGCCAGGGGCGCCCACCGGCTCCGTGCGGCGGCCGGGGAGCCGGTACGCGTCTTTCGTCGGCCGGAGCGGCCGCATCAGCCAGTAGGGCCGCCGCGTGCCATCCGGAGAGTACCGGTCGGCCGGGCGCGTGAGCGCGAGCCAGGCCCGGTACACGCTGTGCGCCTGCTGCGTGTCGACCGCGATGTCGCCGTAGCGATCGCCGGGGGCCGCCCGGCGCACCCGCACGGCCTGGTGCCAGCAGTGCTGGCCGGAGACCGGATCCGGGTGCACTGGAAACGTCAGGTTCTGGTGCACGCCCACGTCGGTCCACCAGATCCTGAGGGTGTCCGGATCCGCGGACGTGTAGGGTCCGGCGCCGGAGCGCTGCCGCATCGCCCAGCGGCCCTCGCTGCGATCCAGCGCGACCGTCGCCATCATCTGCCGCTGGCCCACCTCCCCGACCTTCCAGCGTCCCATATGGTGGCTGCACGCGAGGACGCCGGGGCGGATCCCCTCCGTCACCCACGCCCGCACGACGAAGTACCCGATCTCGGTCTCGACCCGCACCAAGTCGCCGGTACCGACGCCGAGACGCCGCGCATCGTCCGGGTGGATCCACAGCGGGTTGGTGTGGGCGATCTCGTCCAGCCACTTCGCGTTCGCGCTGCGCGTGTGCACCTGCACGGGCAGGCGGAACGTCGAGATCAGCACCATCTGGTCGGGGCCCAGCGCGCCGCGGTGGACGTGGCTCCTGATGTAGCCGGGGAGGGCGTGCTCCGGCCAGCCCCACTCGGCGAGCGTCGCGGAGTAGAACTCAAGACGCCCGGACGGCGTGGGGAAGCCGCGCAGCACACGGCCGTCGACCTCGACGCCCACCGGCCGCCGTCCTTCCGCGTCCGGCTCGGGGCTGCCGGTCGGCACGATATTGGGGCTGGAGGGCGCCGGGGACCGGGTGTAGACGCGGCCCCGGGCGTCGACGCGCACGTCCTCGAGCTCTTCGGGCGGCACGGCCTCTTCGTGGAGCGGGCCGATCCCGCGCCGAAGCTCGTATGCGCCGTACCGGCGCATGTATTCGAGGGGCGTCAGCCCCTCGGCCGCCGCGCGCTCCGGCAATCCCGGCACGGAGTGCTCGAAGATGTACGCGTAGTACTCGTCCACCGAGAGCTTCTCGCCCGGCCGCCGCTGCGATTCGAAGTATTTCCGGATCCCGAGACGTCCCTCGGGATCGACGCGCCACGACAGCTCGATCCAGAACTCGTTCTCCTCCCACACCTCCCCCGGGTTGACCCGGCGCGTATCCGCGACCTGCTCCCCGAGCCGCTCCCGCGCGACGCGGAGGACCGGCTGGCGGAACGCGATCCACTGGCCGTCGTACTGCTCGTACGAGTGGAGGTCGTGCCGCTCGGACGCGTGGCCCATCGGCAAGACGTAGTCCGCGAAGAACGCCGTCTCGTTCCAGGTCGGCGTAAGCGCGACGTGCAGGCCCACGAGGTGCTCGTCGGTGAGCACCTCGATCCACGAGAACCCGTCGGGGTTCGTCCACACCGGGTTGTAGACGCGCGTGAAGTATACCTCGAGCCGGCCGCGGCCGTCCTTGAGGAGGTGCGGCAGCAGGAAGGACATCTCGTTGGTGGCGAGCGGGTACTCGGGCGGCCAGGTCAGCTCGTTCCACCGGGGCGGGTGCGGCGGCATGTAGATCGGCCTCGGCACGAACTTGTTCCACGCGTTGGGGTAGGTCCCGCCTTCGGTCGCCACGGCGCCCAGGAGCGCGTTGAGGAGGAACAGCGCACGCGGCACCTGCCAGCCCCCCAGGTTGCCGGCGGAGGCGCTGCGCCACGTGTGCGTGGCGAGGCGTGTGCCGGCGCCGGCCACCACCTCGGCGATCTCGCGCAGCACGGCGGCGTCCACCCCGGACTCCGCCGCCGCGAACTCGAACGTGTACGCGGCGTAGAGCTGAGCGAGCACCTGCTCGAACGCCTCGAACGTCTGCGGTCCCCCCGGGTGCTCCCGCGCCAGGTACTCCTGCCAGTTCCACCAGCGCCGCACGAACTCGCGGTCGTAGCGCCGGGTGCGGATGAGGTGGCCGGCGATCGCGAGCAGGACCGCCGCCTCCGACCCGGGGTGCGGGGCGATCCAGTAGTCGGCGTGGGTGGCGGTATTCGAGAGCCGGGTATCGACGACGATCAGCCGGGCCCCGCGCTGCTTGGCTTCGAGGATCCGCTGGGCGTGCGGGTTGAAGTAGTGCCCCGCCTCCAGGTGGCTGCTGACGAGCAGGATCACCCGCGCGCCGGCGTGGTCCGGGCTCGGCCGGTCGAGGCCCATCCAGAGCTGGTAGCCGGTGCGGCCGCCGCTGCTGCAGACGTTCGTGTGCGTGTTGTGCCCATCGACGCCCCACGCGGCCAGGACGCGCTCGGTGAACCCATCCTCCCCCGGCCGGCCGACGTGATACATCACCTCGTTCGGGCGCTCCTCCAGGATCGCGCGGCGGATGCGCGCGGCGATGTCGTCGAGCGCCACATCCCAGCTCACCCGGACCCACTTCCCCTCGCCCCGCTTCCCCGCGCGCCGCAGGGGGTAGAGGATGCGGTCCGGATCGGTGACCTGGTTGAGCGTCGCCGGCCCCTTCGCGCAGTTCCGGCCGCGCGAGCCAGGATGCTCGGGGTTCCCCTCGAACTTGCGGACCGCGAGCGTCTCCCGATCGACGTAGGCCAGCAGGCCGCACGCCGACTCGCAGTTGAAGCAGGTGGTCGGCACCAGCATGTAGCGCTTCTCGACGCGCTCCGGCCAGGCTCTGGAGTCCAGCTCCACCCAGTCGTCCCACCGCTCCTTGGGCGGATAGGACGCCAGGTGCACGCGGCTGGGCCCTGGGTAGAACGTCTCGCCCCGCGCCTCCACCTCCCGGCGCGCCGCGCTCACTCGCTCGCTGAGCTTCGCTAGCTCCGTCCGTGCTAGACGGCCGCCGCCCTCGCGCATCGCTCCTCCCGGCTACGCCAGCGGCGCCGCTTGCCCGGCCTGCACGTACGCGTGCTCGTACGCGAGCAGGCCCGCGAGAGCCAGGGACGCCGCGGCGGCGCCGCTGCCCGCCATCGGTGCCCCGTGTGTCGCGAGCACCGCCCCGCTCGCGAGCATCCCCAGGGCCCCGAGCCCCACCCCGGCCCAGAAGAACGCCCGGTAGCGCCCCGCGATCAGCTCGTGCGCCGCGAGGCGCGCGTGCGCCGTGGCGTGGGCGAGCGTGGCCTCCCCCCAGACGAACAGCAGGTGGACGAGGCTCGCCCCCCCCAGCACCCCCGCGAGCGGGCGGAAGGCGCCGGGCTCCACCGCTCCCGCCACCGGCAGCCACGCGGCGGCGCCGGCGAGCAGCGCCTGCACGAGGAAGTGCGGCGGGAGCAGCGGGTTCTGCCAGAGATCGCGCGCTTTGGCCTGGGCGAAGAGGTACGCCGTGTAGACCGCCGTGAGCACGGCCAGAGGCAGCCCCGGCGCCGCGAGCGCCCACCGCAGGTCGCCACGGCCGAGGAGGCTCGCGATGACGTGCAGCGCGAGCACGAGACCGTACGCGCTGATGATGAAGGCCCCTCGCACCAGCCAGCTCCCCCACTGCGGCCGCGTGAAGATGAGATAGAACCGCCCCGGATGCGTGAGGTCGGCGACGAGGAGCGCTCCGGTCACCGCGAGGAAGACCGCTCCGAGCACCGGCGCCGCCCAGCGCCAGAGCAGGCTTCCCGCAGGGAGCGCCCCGACCAGCAGCAGCAGGAGCGGGACGAGGTACGCGCCGGCGGCGATCCCCTTGGTCCACGTGTACAGGCTGACGCGCCAGTGCCACGGGGATGCATGCGGAACGTCGTAGCTCAGGATCGCCGCGGCCGAGGAGGTGCCGTGGCCGTCCGGGCGGCCCGAGGCGACGTGCTGCGGCAGATCGCCCTGCTCGCTCCACATGAAGAGGCCCGCGGGGGGACGCTGCGCGGCGATCGGGTCGAGCGTCGCCTGGTGCGCGCCTCTGTAGAAGAGCGTGGGGCGGGTCTCTTTCTCGGGACGGCGGACGGTGACCGGCTCGCGGTGCACGATCTGGGAGACTTTCGAGGTCGGATCGCGGAGGTCGCCCACGAGGATCGCCTCGGTGGGACAGACGACGACGCACGCCGGCTCCAGCCCGGCATCGAGGCGGTGCGTACAGAAGTTGCACTTCTCGGCGGAGAGGTCGTCGGGGTTGATGAAGATGGCGTCGTAGGGGCACGCGGCGATGCACGCCTTGCAGCCGATGCAGATCGACTTGTCGAAGTCCACGATCCCGTCCGGCCGCCGGTACATCGCCGAGGTCGGGCAGGCCTCCACGCACGGCGGGTCGTCGCATTGGTTGCACCGCGTGACCTGGAAGACCCGCCGGGCCTGCGGGAACACTCCGACGTCGACGTACTTGACGTAGGTGCGCGTGACGCCGAGCGGCACCTCGTTCTCGGATTTGCAGGCCACCGTGCACGCGTGGCAGCCGATGCAGCGGGTGTGGTCGATGACCTTGGCCCACCGGGCCGGAGCCGTGGCGGAGGTCGGGGGCGCGGGCGAGAGGCTCACGGACGCGCTCTGCGGCGGGATCGCCGATACACCTGGAGTGACTTCGGCTGGCCGCGCCCCGGTCCCTGCTGCCGTGCCGCAGCCGGCCCGCGCGCGCCGCGGAGGCCGCGGCCCGCGCGCCGGCCGGCGCGCGGGCCGCGGCGGGGCATCATGCGCGGCGTCGGGTCCGCGCTATGCCCCACCCCCACCGGTTGCGATCGCGGGCTGACCGCCCACCTCGTCCCAGATCCGGGTGCGGTTCGTCTCGGGCACGAAGAACGTCCCGACGACGAAGCAGATCAGCGCCACGACGATGGGGTAGCTCAAGCCTGCATAGATGTTGTGGGTCGTCGCAACGATCGAGGTCGCGATGAGCGGCGTCAGGCCGCCGAACCACCCGTTCCCGAGGTGGTACGGGACCGACAGGGACGTGTACCGGATCTTGGCCGGGAAGAACTCCACGAGGAACGCCGCGATCGGGCCGTACACCATCGTCACGTAGACAACCTGGATCGCCACCAGGATCGTCAGCGCGGCCGGGCTGTTGACGCTGGCCTTCATCGCCATGTAGATCGGCACGTACGTAATCGCGGCCAGTAGGCACCCCGCCATCAGGATCGGCTTCCGCCCGATCCGGTCGGAGAGAGCCCCGAACACCAGGAAGAATGGGGTCCCGATCAGGAGCGCGATGGCGACCACGAGGTACGCCGTGACGTACGGCACCTTCAGCACCGACTGCAGGAAGTACAGCGCGTAGAACTGTCCCGTGTACCAGACGACGGCCTCCCCGGCCGTCGCGCCGAAGAGGGCCAGGAGGATTAGCTTCCAGTTCCGCCCGCTGCCGAGGCTCTCCGTGACCGGCGCGCGGGAGGCCTTCCCCTGGGCCTTGAGCTGGCTGAACAGCGGGGCCTCCTGGAGCTTCAACCGGATGTAGAGCGCCATGACCAGCAGGACGGCGGAGAGAAGGAACGGCAGGCGCCAGCCCCACGCCTTGAACGCGGCGTCGCTGAGCGCGAGCCTGAAGATGAGCACCACGACCAGGGCCACGAAGAACCCCACGGTGGCCGTGGTCTGGATCCAGCTCGTATAGTAGCCACGCCTGTCGTCGGGCGCATGCTCGGCCGTGTAGATCGCCGCGCCGCCGTACTCCCCACCCAGGGCCAGGCCCTGCAAGAGACGCAGCAGCACGAGGATGGCCGGCGCCGCGATGCCGATACTGGCATACGTCGGCACGAGCCCTGTGAGCGTCGTCGCGATGCCCATGGTGCTGAGCGTCACCACGAACGCGTACTTGCGGCCGATGAGGTCGCCGATCCTGCCGAAGACGACCGCGCCGAACGGCCGGACGATGAAGCCGGTCGCGAACACCGCGAGCGACTCGAGGAGGGCTATCGTCGGATCGCCCTTGGGGAAGAACTCCGAGGCAAAGAAAACGGCCAGGCTTCCATAAATGTAGAAGTCGTACCATTCGATGACCGTGCCGGCCGATGCCGCGAGGATGACCTGCATGAGGTTGTAAGTATAGGCCGGTCGTGCGACAGTCGCCTGCGCGCCCATATGCCGCCTCCCCCGCATGACCTCGCGTTCCTGCCACTTACCGACCCGGTGTGTGGAGGCCCTCCTTCTACGTACCGGTCCAAACCCCTGCCGCGCCGACCCGCGGGCGCGGATCGGCAGGGTCAGGCGGGCGGCTGCGGCGAGGCCCGCCCGGTGCCGGGGCAGGGCCGGGCGACCGGCCGCCGGACGAGCGGCGGCACCAGCTGCGCGTCCAGGGGAGGTGACGCGCTACGGCGGCCCGGCACCGGCAGGGCGGTCCTCAGAGGCGGTGGAGGAGACGAGCGGGCGCGAGTAGCTACGCCGCCCCAGCGTCAGGAACACGGCGCGGCAGAGCATGCACCGGAAGAATACGGGGCGCTCCCCCGGGTGGCAGAGGGGGACGGACAGCGTGCTGCCGCAGTCGGGGCAGGCGGGCATCCCTTCACACCCCGCCCGGGGCCTCCGTGGCACGGCTCCCAGGGCGCTCGTCTGGGTTGCATTATAGAGATGCCCACCCTATAGTGGAAGATGATTTCTTCTATGCGATCTATAGGAGATCTCTATTAGCCGATGGTCGACATCCCGCAGGTGGAGGCGTTCGTCGCCGTCGCGACCTACGGGAGCTTCGCGAGAGCGGCCGCGTCCCTGTTCCTCACCCAGCCCTCCGTCAGCGCGCGCGTGCAGGTGCTCGAGGCGGCGCTCGGCCAACGGCTCCTGGAGCGGACCGGCCGCGGGGTCCGGCTGACGCGGGCGGGCGCGATCTTCCTGCCCATCGCCGAGCGCCTGCTGCACACCGTGGCCGAGGGCCGGCAGGCGCTGGAGGCCGCCCGTTCCAGCGAGGGCGGGCTCGTCACAATCGCCGCGTCGCTCTCGCTCAGCACCTACCTCCTGCCCGACATCGTGAAGCGATTCCGGGACGAGCATCCCGCGGCCCGGGTGTCGATCCGGTCCGGGCACTCCCGCGACGTGCTGCGCATGGTCCTCGACGAGGAAGCCGAGATCGGGCTGGCCCGTGGGCTGACCGATCCGGCGGTGCACACCGTACGGCTCGGGCGCGACGAGATTCTGCTCGTGGTGTCTCCCTCCCATCCGTTTGCCCGCCGCGGGCAGGTGCACCTCGCGGAGGCGGCGGCCCAGCCGCTGATCCTGTTCGACAAGGGCAGCAGCGACTGGGTCCTCATCACCGGGTTCTTCCGCCGCGGTGGCCTCCTCCCCAACGTTGTGCTCGAGCTGGAGGGGATCGAGGCGGCCAAGAAGATGGTCGAGAAGGGGATCGGCATCTCGATGCTGCCCCACCTGGCGGTCCGCCAGGAACTGCGCGCCGGCGCCCTCGTCCACGTCGGGATCAGCGACGCCCCTGCCCTCTCCCGCCACGTCGACCTCGTGTATCGGAGGAAGGGCTCGCTCAGCGAGAGCGCGAGGGCGTTCCGGAGGCACGTCCAGGCGACGTTCCCCTCGCTCCGCCAGGACAAGCCGTCGCCCGAGGCCAAAGGGCACGTGCTGGCCGGCGGCCCCGCCGGGCGGAGATGAGCGCCGCGCGGGCGCCCCAACGGCGGCCGGAGGCCGGAACCGCCCCGCGGAGGCCGCGGGTGCGCGCGATCCCGCGGACCGATCCCCTCGCCGCCGCCGCGCGCACCTGGCTGCGGGCCCTTGAGCGATGCGTCCGCGCCGTCGACTACGCTGCGGCCCGGCCGCTGTTCGCGCGCGACGTGTGTGCGTTCGGCACGCACGCCGCGGTGGCGCGCGGCCGCGCGGCGCTGGAGCGGTATCAGTGGATGCGCATCTGGCCGTCGATCCGGGCCTTTACCTTCCGGCTGTCGGAGATGCGCTGCGTGGGCAGCGAGGCCGGGCTCTGCGTGATGGCGCCCTGGGACTCCCTCGGCGTCCGTCCGGATGGCACGACGTTCGCCCGCCCCGGCCGGGCCACCCTCTTCCTGGCGCCGGCCGCCGAGCCGCGCGGGCCCGCCGCGTCCCGGGCCCAGGGGCGCCGGGCGCGATGGGTGGCGCTGCACTCGCACTTCTCCGTCGCGCCGGAGACCTCCCCCGCGCCGCCCGGGCGCAGGCGCCGGGAGACGCCCGGCACGCGGCCGGCCTCGAGCGGGACGCTCGCGCGAGCGCCGAGTCGAGCGGACGCTCCGGCTCGACGCGGCTGGTAGCGGCGTTACCGGGGCGCAGAGGGATTCGGCCCCGATCCGGGGAATGGCAGCACGGGCGACGGCCGGCGGCCGCGGGGACAGGTCCGCCCCCGCACGCGCGCGCCGCGCACCGAAGAGCCCGCGTCGCCGCAGGGTCGCATCTCAGGGAGGGGGAACGGCCAGTGTCGGACACGTCGATGCGCTTCCCGTGGGACTCCTACTACCGTCGGGGATCGATCTCCCGCCGCCAGCTCCTCAAGTTGACCGCGCTGCTCGGCAGCACGGCGGCCGTTGGCTCCGCGGTCGTCGCCGAACCGCAGCCCGCGGCCGCCGCCCTCGCGCCCCCGGCCAAGCAGGTGTTGCGGTACCCCAACTTTGAACCCCTCCACTTCGACCCTGCGACGATGGAGTCACGGCCGGAGATCCTCGTCGGCATGGCGCTGTTCGATCCCCTCCTCACCTTCGATGACGCCGGGCGCGCTGTGCCCGTGGCCGCGCGGTCGTGGAGCGTGTCGAAGGATGGCCTCGCCTACACCTTCCACTTGAGGCCCGGAATGCAGTGGTCCGACGGGCACCCCGTGACCGCGATGGACTACGAGTACGCGTGGAAGCGTGTCGTCGATCCGGACACCGCCAGCGACTACGCATCGGCGTTCTATCCGATCAAGGGGGCGTTGGAATTCAACAAGGGGAAGACGAAGGATCGCAACACCGTCGCCGTGAAGGCAACGGATTCCCTCACCCTCCGGGTCGAGCTCGCCGAACCCGCGGCGTATTTCCTGAGGCTCGTGTCGACCTGGAACTACATGCCGGTGCCCCGCTGGCAGGTCGAGAAGTACGGCAAGAAGTGGGTCGAGGCCGGAAACCACGTCGGGAACGGCATGTTCATGCTCCAGAAGTGGGAGCACGACCGGGAGCTCGTCATCGTCGCGAACCCGCGCTACTGGGGGCCCAAGCCGACGCTCCAGCGAGTGGTGTTCACCCTCACCGACGATCCCTTCCGCACGAGCCTGCCGGCTTTCGAGAACAACGAGCTGGACGTGACGGACCAGATTCAGCCGGGCGACATCGATCGCGTGCGCAAGGACCCGACCTTGAGCAAGCAGCTCCACAAGTTCCGGTGGTCTGGCACGGCGATGATGTTTTGCGACACGACGAATCCCCAGTCGCCCCTCAGCAAAGTGAAGGTGCGACAGGCGCTCTATCTCGCGATGGACCACAACAAGATCGCGAACGAGGTGCTCCGCGGGATCTACGATCCGGCGCCGACGATCACGCCGCCGGGCACGATCGGATACCTGAGCGCGCCGCCGCTCACGGGCGGCGTGGACCGCGCGCGCCAGCTCCTCGCGGAGGCCGGGTACCCGGACGGACGGGGATTCCCGGAGGTCCGGCTGGCATGGCCCAAGCTGGTCACCTACGACCTCGTGGCCCAGGCGCTCCAACAGATGTGGCGCGATACCCTCAAGATCAACATCACCCTGCAGCGGATGGAGCGCAAGGAGTTCAACGCTGCCTTCAACTCCTGGGCGAAGCAGCCGTACTCTGCCTACATCGACCGCTGGGGATCCGACTACGAGGATCCCGCCAACTGGGCCAACATCCTCTTCGACTCCGACCAGGATTTCTTCCACACGAAGTGGCGGAACGCCCGGTTCGACTCCCTCGTCCGCAAGGGCTCCGGCGAAGCGGATCCCGCCAAGCGAAAGCAGATGTACGAGTCGGCGGAGAAGATTCTCAACACGGAGTTGCCCGCCATACCCATCTACCATCTCGGCGTCATCATCGCGGTGAAGCCGTGGGTGGAGGGGTTCCGCCTGCCGCCTGCCGCCGCCGCGTGGTACGGAACCTTCGGCCGCGTGAAGATCGTGGAGCGGTAAGGTCGCAGCGGGCGCGGCGCCGGCCGCACCGGGCGGCGCCCTGTGCTCGACCCGTTCCGTGGGAGCATACCTCGTCCGGCGCCTGCTGCTTGCGATTCCGACGATGGCCACCGTCTACACGGTGGCCTTTCTGCTGGTGCACGCCACGCCCGGGGGACCCTGGGATAACGCCGAGAAGCCGCTCGCGCCCCAGGTGATCGAGAACCTCAGGGTCAAGTACCACCTCAACGAGCCGCTGTGGGCTCAATACATCCTCTACCTCCGCGATGCCGTGCACGGATCGCTCGGCCCCTCGTATGTCAACACCGCCCGCGACGTCTCGGAGATCATCGCGGACTTCTTCCCCGTCTCGATCCAGCTGGGGCTCGTGGCGATGGCCTTCGCGGTCGTCCTCGGGATCCCGCTGGGGACGCTGGCCGCAGTATACCGGAACACGCCTGTGGACTATCTCAGCATGGGGATCGTCGTCACGGGCATCTCGATCCCCAACTACGTCGTGGCGACGATCCTCGTCACGGTGCTCGCGGTGGTGCTGCACTGGCTGCCCACAGGAGGGTGGGGCGGCGTGCTGGATGTGCGCGTGATCATCCCGGCCGTGGCCATCGGGCTTCGCCCCGCGACGACGCTGGCCCGGTACCTGAGGGCATCGCTGCTGGAAGTGCTGGGTCAGGACTACATCCGCACGGCGCGCGCCAAGGGGCTCGCGCGGCGGGCCGTCATCCTGCGGCACGCCCTGCGAAACGCGCTCATTCCGATCGCGACCGTCTCCGGCATCCTCGTCGCGGACGTCGTGACCGGATCGTTCTTCGTCGAGACGGTCACCCGCGTGCCCGGCATCGGCCGCTACTTCGTGACGGCGACGACGGGGCGGGACTACCCGGTCCTCCTGGCGCTGGCGCTGCTGTTCAGCGTCGTCATCATCACCATGAACATCGTGGTCGATCTGTCGTACGCGGTCCTGGATCCACAGGTGCGGTATGGGTAACTCCGCGCTCACGGAGATCGCTCCGGCGGCACAGCGCGCACAGGGTCAGCGCAGGTACCGCCGCGGCCTGGCGAGGTTCGGGCGGCACAGGATGGCCGTGGCCGGCGCCCTCTTCCTCGCCGCCGTGGTCCTGGCCGCCGCAGGCGCGCCGGCCCTGTCGCCGTACCGCTACGACCGGCAGGACCTCCTTGTCACCTACGGCGCCCCGACCCGCAGCCACCTCATCGGCACAGACGGACTGGGCCGCGATGTCCTCAGCCGCCTGATGTACGGCGCGCGGGTCTCGATGAGCGTCGGGCTGACGGCCACGCTGCTCGTGCTGGCCGTCGGCGTGCCGGTGGGCCTGGCGGCCGGGTACTTTGGAGGGACGTTCGATCTGCTGCTCATGCGGTTCGTGGACATCGTCTACGCGATCCCGTACCTGCTCCTGGTTGTGCTGCTCCAGACGTTCTTCACAGCCGTGCTGCCGACCATTCGCCACGGGCCGCTCGTCTGGCTCCACGCCCTCAACCACGGCACGAACGGCATCGCCGCGATCGTCATGGCGCTCTCCCTGGTCGGGTGGCTGGACGTCGCGCGGGTCGTCCGCGGCCAGGCCCTCGCCCTGCGCCACCGCGAGTTCGTCCAGGCGGCACGGAGCCTCGGGGCCGTGGATCGCCACATCATGGGAGCCCACCTCCTGCCGAACGTGGCCGCGCCGATCATCGTCATGGCCACCCTGCTCATCCCCAACTTCATCATCGCGGAGGCCGGGCTCAGCTTCATCGGCCTGGGCGTGCAGCCGCCGATGCCGAGCTGGGGCACCATGATCGCCGAGGGGATCGACTCGATCGAGTCCTACCCCCGCCTGGTCATCGCACCAGCCCTCGTCCTCGCGGCAACGTTGCTGAGCCTCAACTTCGTCGGCGACGGCCTTCGGGACGCGCTCGACCCGGTCATGGAGCGCTGAGCCGCCCCTCTACGCGCCCCCGCCGAGCAGGCCCTGCAGGCGCCGGCGCGCATCGTCCCGGACGCGCGCGTAGAGGCTCTCCCCGTGGCTGTCGATCGAGACCAGCAGCGGGCCGAGGTCGCGCACGCGGAACTGCCACAGGCACTCCGGCATGAGATCTTCCCAGTACACCGCCTCGATCGCTTCGACGTGCTGCGTCTCCCACGCCGCCGCGCCGCCGACGATCGTCAGGTACACGGCGCCGTGCGCCCGCATCGCCTCCACGCTGTCCTCGAGCAGCCCCCCCTTCCCCACGACGGCGCGCACGCCGTGCCGCTCGAGGAGCGGCGCGGTAAAGCGGTTCATCCGCGTGCTCGTCGTGGTGCCGACCGAGATCGGCTCGTAGCGGTCGCCGACCCGGCGGACGTTGGGAGCGGTGTGCAGCAGCACGGCGCCGCGCAGGTCGACCGGGGGCGCCACCCCGCGATCACAGATGCGCATCAGCGTGGCGTCGCGCACGCCGAAGACGGTCCCGCTGAGGGAGACCCAGTCTCCGGCGCGCAGCGGCCTGAGGTCGGCCTCGCGCAGGGGCGTTGTGAGCGGGATCCCGGCCATGCGGCTCTTACGTCTCGATCTCGGTCCGGCCGTCTGCGCGCACCCGGCCGGTCGCGCGCAGCCCGCGCCAGCACTGCATGTTCACGGCGACGGGGTTGTGCGTGATGTGCGTGTAGGCGTGCTCGACGTGCACGCCGAGGGCCGTGGTGTCTCCCCCAAGGCCCTGCGGCCCGATCCCGAGGCGGTTCACGGCCTCGAGCAGCTCCCCCTCGAGCGCTGCGACCTCGGGGTCCGGGTTCCGCGTTCCGAGGCGGCGGACGGATGCCCGCTTGGCCAGCGCCACGCACTGGTCCGCCGTTCCGCCGATCCCGACGCCCACGATGCACGGGGGGCACGGGTTGGCGCCGGCCTCCACGGCGCTCTCCAGGACGGCGCGGCGGATCCCCGCGACGCCGTCGGCGGGCGGCAGCATCCGGAGGAAGGTCATGCTCTCCGACCCGGATCCCTTTGGCACGCAGAGCACCTCCAGGTAGTCCGCGCCCGCGGCGAACTCCCAGTGGATCGCGGGGATGCGGTATCCGGTGTTGGTCTGCGGGTTCTCCCGCGTCACCGGGTGGCACACGCTCGAGCGCAGGGAGTGCTCGCGCGTGGCCCGCTCCGTGCCGCGCCGGAGTGCGTCGGCGACGCGGGCGCCGTCGAGATACAGACCGGTCCCGGCCCTGAGATAGTAGATCGGCGTGCCCGTGTCCTGGCAGACGAGCGTGCGGCGCTCATCCGCGATCTCGATGTTCCGAAGGATGATCCCGAGGAGCTGGCGCGAGACGCTGTGCCGCTCGCGCTCGTACGCCTGGCGGAGCGCCTCCCGGACGTCGGGCGGCACGTCCACGAGGGCGCGGAGGTAGAGGGCCGCGGCGGCCGCCTCCACCGCGTCGTAGAACGCTGTGCCCGCGACGGCGGCATCCGGGGACGCGCGCGGGCCTACAGGCTCATGCCCCATCGTCGGACCGTCCTTTCCTCGATCGTACGAAAGATGCCGTGCTCGACCAGGAGGCCGATCAGCACGATCGTCGCCAGGCCGGCGAACACGGCCGGGGTTTCGAGGTAGTACCGCTTCAGATAGATGTACCACCCGAGCCCGCCCTGCCCGCCGATGACGCCGAAGACCAGCTCCGCCGCGATCAGCGTCCGCCACGCGAACGCCCACGCGATGCGCAGGCCTGTGACGATCGCCGGCAGCGCGGCCGGGAAGTAGATCGCCGCGGCGAGCGGCCAGCCCCGCAGGCCGAAGTTGCGCCCCACGAGGACGAGCGTGCGCGGCACCGTCGCGAAGCCGGTGAACACGCTGAGCGCCATGGGCCAGATGGTCGCATGGATCAGGACGAACAGCAGCGATTTGATGCCGAGCCCGAACCAGAGGAGCGCCAGCGGGAACAGCGCGATCGCCGGCAGCGGGTTGAACATGCTCGTCATCACGTCCAGGAAGTCCCGGCCCGCCCGCGTGAACAACGCGAGCACGGCGAGGAGGAACGCGCCCACGACCCCGAGCGCCATGCCCAGCACGAGCACCGCAAGCGAGCGCTCCGCATAGGTCAGGATCTCGCCGCTCTCGATCCCCCGCACCCACACCCGGAGGACGGTCGTGGCGCGCGGAAAGAGCAGTGGGTTCGCGTGCAGCGCCGCGGGGAGCACCTCCCACGCCGCGAGCAGCAGGGCGACCACCGCCACCTTGCCGAGGGGCAGCCGGGCCCAAAGGTCGGGCCGGGGCCCCGGGACCCGGCGGCCCACCTCCGGCCGCTCCAGGCGCTCGGCCCTCGCCGCCGGCTCGGCCCCCGCGGCGCCGGAGGGGTGGGGCGCTACCATCGCTCACTCCTCATGGCCGCGGTCCCCCAGGCCCAGGAGCCCGCGCAGGCGGCCCTGCATCTGCACGAACTCCGGGCTGTCCGGCCCGGCGTCTGCGGCCGTGTTGTCCAGGATCTCCCGGACCCGACCCGGCCGCGGCGTCATCACCATGATCCGGTGGCCGATCAGGATCGCTTCCTGGATGCTGTGCGTGACGAACAGGATCGTCTTCCGGTGCTCGCGCCAGATGCGGCCGAGCTCGTTCTGCATGTGCAGCCGGGTCAGCGCATCGAGGCTGCCGAACGGCTCGTCCATCAGGAGCACCTCGGGGTCCAGCGCCAGCGACCGGGCCAGCGCGACGCGCTGCTTCATGCTTCCGGAGAGCGTGTGGGGATAGGCGCGCTCGAACCCCTCGAGCCCCACGAGCCGGATGTAGGCGCGCGCCCTCTGGGACAGCGCGTCCGCGGGCAGCCGCGCGGCCACCCGCAGCGCGAACTGCACGTTGCCCAGCACGGTCTTCCACGGCAGGAGCTGGTCGAACTCCTGGAAGATGAGGATCCGATCGGCGCCCGGCTCCCGGGCCTCGCGGCCCTCGAACAGCAGCGTGCCCGCGGTGGGGCGGACGAAGCCGGCCACGGCCTTGAGCAGCGTCGATTTGCCGCAGCCGGAGGGGCCGAGGAGGACGAACTTCTCGCCCCGCCGCACCTGGAAGGAGACGTCCCGGACCGCCTCGACGACGCCGGCGGCGGTCGTGAACTGGATCGACACCCGGCTCGCCTCGATCAGCGTGTCATGTGCTGCGATGGCCATGGCCGCGCTCCTTCCACGCGGCGTCCCCGACCTCGGCGACGGACGGCGCTGCCCCACCCCGACGCCGGCCGCGACCGCACCACCGAGGCCGAGCCACCGGATGGCACCGGCGCTAGTCCCCCGGCAGCCCCTGGATGTCGCCGAACGTGAACTCCTTCCACGAGGAGGGGATGCGGCTCGTGACGCCGATCTTCTTGAGGAACGTGGCGAACTGCACCAGACGGTGCGGCGTCATCGTGTACTGGATCTCGGGGTTCCGGAGGAGCGCGCGCATGAACCCGACGTCGGTCTTCTCCGCCTCGGCGAGGATTTTGGCCGCATCCTCGCGGTCCCCGTTGAGAAACCGCGTCGCCTCATCGAGCGACCGCAGCAGGGCACGGTAGACCTGCGGGTTCTTCTGGGGAAAGTCGTCCATCGCCCACACCATGTTGAAGGTGTGCGGTCCGCCGACGACCTGGTAGCTATCGAAGAGCTTGTGGATGCCGGAGACCTGCAGCTCCAGGTACTGATACGGCGGCGAGGTCAGGTGCGCGGTGACCTCCCTCTTGGAGATGAGCGCGAACATCCCGTCGGGATGGGACATCGCGACCACGAGGCCGTCGAGCGCGTGCGCGTTGCCCAGCTCCTTCTCCGCGGCCATCTGGAGCACGACCTGCTGGATGCTGCCAACCGCGGGCATCGCGATCTTGTCGGTCGGCTTGAAGTCCCTGAGCGACTTGATCTCGGGCCTGTTGGTGTTGAGGTAGAGCGGCATCTGGTTGAGCGCCGCGATGACCTTCCAGGTGACGCCGCGATCCCAGGCGATGATGAACGGTCCGACCCCGCCGCTCCCCACGTCTACCTGGCCGGCCAGCATCGCGTCCCGGATCACCGGTCCCGAGGTCAGCTTCAGCCACTCCACCTTGAGGCCGGGCACCCGGCGCTCGAGGATCTCGCGCTTCTGGATGACGAGGAGCTGGCCGTAGCCGATGCCGGGCTGGATCGCGATGCGCAGGACCCGTCGTTGTTGCGCGAGCAGCGGGCCGGCGGTGAGGAGGCAGGCGCAGACGAGCACGACGATCGCCGGACCGCACAGTCTTCTCACGGCGGCGCCCCCCGTGACGACGTCGGTTCCCCGCAGGGCTCTGCCCGCAGCGCGCGGGGACCCAGAGGGGTTTCCGTACCTGCCCGCCACACTCCTGCGATGCGCGCCCTCACGGCGCCGGCCCGCCCCGCGCGGGCTCCGCCCGCGCCCCCCGCTCCCCTCCCGCCGCGCGCGCCCGCGGGAGGGGAGACAGGAGAAGGAGGCTGCCGGGCGCAACCAACGGATGGTACAGGGCGTCCCCGGCGGGGGCGAGACCGCGGGCGCGGAGCACAGGCCCACACCCTGCCGCGTCCGCGAGGGAGCGTCTCATGCGCTGCGGGAGCGAGGAGGCGAGGATGCCGGCGGCATACGAGGTCTACGCGCTCAGCCCGGGCGGGCGCACGGTCGACTGGTCGACCCGCCTCTACCTGCATCCCGCCGGGGACACGATGACCTCGGCCTACTTCCTGTGGCTGCTGCGCGGGCCGGCAGGCCCGATCCTCGTCGACACCGGCTTCACGCACCGGCTGGGGAGGGCCAAGGGCGTGGCGGTCGAGCGGCTGCGGACGCGCGAGGCGCTGCTGGACGCCGCCGGCGTGGATCCGCGCGAGGTGACCACGGTGCTGCTCACCCACCTCCACTGGGACCACTTCGACCTCGAGGGCTTCCTCCCGAACGCCGTGTTCTGGGTGCAGCGCGGCGAGCTCGAGTTCTGGACGAGCGGCGACGGCGCCACAGACCCCTGGATCCGGAGGTTCCTCAGCGACTGCTTCGACCGCGACCTCGAGACGATCCGCTCGGACGGGCGCCTGCGGATCCTCGACGGGCCCGCGGTGCCGGCCGCGGGCGTCCGGCTCGAGCCGGTCGGCGGGCATTCGCCCGGGATGCAGGTCGTCGTCGTGGACTCATCGCGCGGTCCCTTCGTCATCGCCAACGACGCGCTGACGACGTACCGCAACCTGCGCGAGTGGGCGCCGCCGGCGATCCACCTGAACAGCATCGCCGAGTGCCTGCGGGCGATGGCGCGCATCAAAGAGCTGTGCGACGGCGACGAGCAGCGGCTCAGCCCCGGCCACGACGGCGAGGTGTGGACGAAGTTCCCGGAGGTTGCGCCGGGCGTCTACCGGTTGGCGTAGCGCGCCTCCGCCGCCAGACCGCTGCCGGTCCGCGGTACCCGGGCCCCACCCCCGCGACCCGGGGCCCCGCGGGCGGGACGAGGCGAGGGATCCCGGGATTCGGCACGCGCGCAGGGCCGGCGCCTTCCCGCCGCAGAGCGCGGCCCCGCCAGGGATCCCGGCGCAGCGCCTCGGGCAGGAATCTCCACGGGCTGGGCGAACGGTGTGCACAAACGCGCTCGACCTGCACAAATGTGCCTAACGCCGCCCGGCGCTCGCGCACCCGTGGCCCGCGAGATCGCGGCCGCGACGCCGCGGGTGCCGCGTCGCCCTCCGGACCCGCGCGGCTGCACATGCGGACCTGCGACACCCGCCCAGCGGCAGGATACACCGAGAACAATTCGAGGGAGGTGAATAGGATGGATGCGAGCCAGGAGACGCCTCGCACGCCCGATCCGCCCGGTGCGGTGACCGGGACTGCCGAGAACGACTACCGCGGTTCACCCCGGGTCACGAGGCGTGAGCTCATCACCGCGACGGCCGCCACAGGGGTCGCGCTGGGGCTCGGGGGGAAGGTGCTCGGAGTCCCGAACGTCGTGCGCGGGGCGCAGGCCGCCGCGATCAAGTTTGGCCTGCTGGAGGACCGGTCCGGCAACTTCGCGATCTACGGCCTCAACAAGTGGCACGGGACCCAGCTTGCCATCAAGGAGATCAACGACGGGTGGACGCTGCGAGGAGGGCCCGACGGCCCGGGCGGCCCCGGGGTGGTTGCGAAGGTGGCCACCAAACCGCCGACGATGCACCCCGTCCTCAACCGAGGCGCCAGCACCGTCAGCCGCGGCGGCGCCCCGTCGGAAGACAAAGTGGTGTGGGACGAGGCGGACGACTACCTCGTCAAGTCGGGGGATACCGGGGTTCTGGGCCGGAAGATCGAGTTGATCGCCCCCGATCCCCAGTCTGACCTCCGGCAGTTCCAGTCGCTCGCTCGCAGGTTGATCCTCCAGGACAAGGTCGACGTGATCATGGGGGGGTTTGCGAGCGCGGAGCGCGAGGCCCTCCGCCCGATCATGGATCAGAACAAGATGCTCTACTGGTACAATAACCAGTACGAAGGGGGTGTCGCCGACAAGTACACGTTCTGCACGGGGGCCTTGCCGGAGCAGCAGATCCTCCCCGTGATGGAGTACATGATCGCCACCTACGGGCCACGGATGTACATCCTCGCGGCGGACTACAACTTCGGCCAGCTCAGTGCGGCGTGGACGCGGGCCATGGCACCGATCCTCCACGGCCAAGTGATCGGGCAGGAATTCATCCCTCTGAGCGTCACCCAGTTCAGTTCCTCGATCGCGCGGATCCAGCAGGCCAAGCCGGACTGGCTGGTCATGTACATCACCGGGCAGAACCACGCCAACTACTACCCGCAGGCAAACGCGGCCGGGATCAAGATTCCGATGGGGTCGAGCATCAACATCGCCCAGGGCTTCGAGCATCTCCGGTTCAAGCCGCCGGCTCTCGCGCGATTCCACGTGACGGCGAGCTACATGGAGGAGATCCCCACCGCGCGGAACCGGAAGTTCGTCAGCCGCTGGCGGAAGATGTTCCCCAACGAGCCCTATCTCGCGATGGAGGGGCACAGCGCGTATGTGGCGACGCACCTCTATGCGAAAGCCGTCCGCCTCGCCGGCACGACCGACAAGGACGCGGTGATCGAGGCCCTCGAATCCGGCATCGGCGTCGAGGCTCCGGCAGGGTGGGTGTTCATGGACCCCGCGACGCACCACCTGAGCAACTACATCCGGTTGGCCCACTGCGACGAGAAGCACAACATCACGTTCCTCACGGAATGGCCCCACATCGAGCCGTGGTGGACGCGGCGTCTGGGCGTCAACCTGGTGAAGCATCCGGAGTTCAAACAGTACACCCCGGACGAGGACCCGTTCTTCAAGAAAGGGACCAAGAGGTAGGAGCGGGGTATCGAGGTCTCCCTGCGCCACCGCGGCGCGCCGACGCCGCGCGTGGCGCAGGGAGCGGACGCGGAGACGTGACCAGATGGGCCTCGACGTGCTCGCCAACTTGCTCTATCAGTTTGCCGACAATATGGCCTTTCTGCTGCTCGCGGCCCTGGGGCTGATGATCATCCTCGGCGTGATCGACGTCATCAACCTCGCCCACGGCGAGTTCATCATGCTGGGGGCGTATCTCACGGCCCTCTCGTACAACTGGGGGCACCTCCCGCTCCCGGCGTGCGCCGTCGTCAGCATGGTCGGCGTGGGTCTCTTCGGCCTCGTGCTGGAGCGCACGCTGATCCGCCGCTTCTACCAGGACAAGCTCGGCGCCCTGGTCGCAACGTGGGGCGTCAGCCTCATCCTCAGCCAGGGCATCCTCATCGTGTTCGGGCCGTCGATGGCGGCGGTTCCCTTCCCGCAGTGGACCCTCACGGTGGGCGCCTCGTCCTTCGACGGGTATCGTCTGATGCTGTTCGGGGTCGCCGTCGGGGCCGTGGCGGTGCTGTGGTGGCTTCTCTACCACACGCGGATCGGGGTGCAGACGCGGGCCGCGATGCAGAACGCCGAGATGGCGGCCTGCCTGGGGATTCGCATCCGGCGGATCTATCTCCTGACGTTCGCCGCGGGGTCGGCCCTGGCAGGGCTGACGGGGGCTCTCTACGCTCCCACCACGACCATCGTCCCTCTGATGGGCACGGGGTTCGTGGACGTGGCGTTCATCACGGTCGTCGTCGGGGGCGGCGCCAACCCCATCGTGGGAGCGCTCACGAGTGCCGCGGTTCTCTCCGTGATCTCCGCGCCGCTCGCCAGCATCTCGGGGACATTCATCGGCCGCATCGGGCTACTCGTCGCGGCGCTCGTCGTGATCCGGTTTCTGCCCCAGGGCTTCTCCGGCTACGTGCGGGACCTGCAGCGCCGGAGGATGGGGGCGGCGGCGGCGCCATGAAGAGGCGGTGGCGCGCCCTACGAGACGCCCTCAACGGCCCGCAGGACCTCGGACGGTCCCCCGGTTTCTGGGGGGTGTTCATCGCCGCCACGATCGGCCTGCTCCTCTATCCCGCGTCTGGCTCGTCGTTCGGCCTGTCGAGCCTTGTGAGCTTTCTGCTGTACGTCCCGATGGCGCTGGGGCTCGGGCTCCTCTGGGGCTACGGGGGCATCCTCAGCTTCGGGCAGAGCGCCTTCTTCGGGATCGCGGGATACATCTACGGCCTCGTGGCGGGGAACCTCACAGGGACGCCCGCGGGCACGATCGTGGCGCTGGTTGCGGCGATCGCCGCGGCAGCGCTGGCCGCGTCCATCTTCGGCTACTTCCTCTTCTATGGCCAGGTCAGCGGTTGGATCATCCCCCTCCTCTGCCTGGTCCTGACGCTGATCCTGGCGACCTTCATGGGGCAGACGGCAGGATACCAGTGGCGGGTCGGGCAGGTGCTCCTCGGTGGGTACAACGGCATGACCAACATCCCGTCCCTGCGGGCCGGGGCGATCGAGTTCGGGGGCACCTCCACCGCCCTCTACTACCTCGTCGTGGTCGTCACGTTGCTCCTCTACCTCGGCCTGCGCGTGTTCGTCAACTCCCGGTACGGCCATGTCCTCGTGGCCGTCCGCGACGACCCGGAGCGAACGAGGATGCTCGGCCACAACGTGGACTTCATCCAGGTTCAGGTGTTCGCGCTCGCGGCGGCCCTGGCCGGCCTGAGCGGAGTGCTGTACGCGTCGTGGGGAAACTACATGAACCCGTCCACCATGGATCTGCTCGCCGCGACCCTTCCCGTCATCTGGACGGCCGTGGGGGGGCGGCGCAGCCTGCTTGCGGTCGTCCTCTCGACGGTGGCGCTGCGCGCGCTGGCGGACTCCCTCGCGGTCTCGGGAAGCCAGTATGCCTTTCTCGTGATGGGCGCGCTGCTGCTCGCGACCATGCTGTTCTTCCCGGGCGGGATCATCGTGTCCGTGGCGCGGGCGTGGCGCCGTCCCTCCCGCACACGCCCCGGCGCCCGGGAGGCCGTTGAGCCCAAGGGGAAGGGCGAGGTCGCATGACCGAGCGAGACGGGCGGCCGCAACAGAGCGAGCGGCTGCTGCGAACCGTCGCCTTGACGAAGTCGTTTGGCGGAATCCGCGCCATCGACCGCCTCGACCTCGGCGTAGCCCGAGGCGAGCTGCGCTGCCTCATCGGGCCCAACGGCGCCGGCAAATCGACGCTGTTCAGCCTCATCGCGGGGATCCACCGGGCCGATGCAGGCCGGATCTTTTTCAAGGGCGAGGACATCACGCGACTGCCCCCGTTTCGCCGCGTGCTGCGGGGTATATGCCTCAAGTTCCAGACGACGCGCGTCTACCGCGATCTGTCGATCTCTCAAAACCTCCTCGTCGCGCTCGCGCTGCGTGGCCCCGAGCGCCGCGACGGCGACACCGCCGGTCGGCTGGCGTGGGCGCTCGCGACATTCGGACTTGACCGCGACGGCGACCGCCCCGCGCGCGAGCTGCCCCACAGCCATCAGCAATGGCTCGAGATCTGCCTGGCGCTCGCGACCGACCCGGACCTCCTCCTGCTGGACGAGCCGACGGCCGGCATGACCCCGGACGAAACCGCGCTGACGGCGGACTTCGTGCGCCGCCTGAACGGACAGGGCACGACGATCCTCGTCGTAGAGCACGACATGACGTTCGTCCGGCAGATCGCGCGCGCCGTCACGGTCCTCCATTACGGCCGCGTGATCGCGGAGGGACCGCTCGCGGCGATCGAGGCCAACAAGGACGTCAGGCGAATCTACCTGGGGGAGCAGTAGGCGATGGGGCGAGGGGTGCTCGATGTCAGCAACCTCTCCGCGGGCTACGGGAGTGGCAGTATCCTCCAAGGCGTGACGCTGGAAATCGGCGCTGGCGAGATCGTCGCGATGATCGGAAGAAACGGCGTCGGCAAGTCGACGCTGATGAAGGCGATCATGGGCGTCCTCCCCGCCACGTCGGGAGAGGTCGCGTTCATGGGACAGCCGATCACCCACCTCAGCCCGGAGCAGCGTGCGGCGATGGGCATCGGCTACGTGCCACAGGGACGGGAGATCTTCCCCGAGCTCACGGTCGAAGAGAACCTCATGATGGGGGAGACCATCAACCGCGACAAGCGCGGCACCCGTTACGACATCGTGTACGCCTACTTCCCGGTCCTCCGGGAGCGACGGCGCCAGCTCGCGGGCACCTTCAGCGGCGGGCAGCAGCAGATGCTCGCCATCGGGCGGGCGCTCGTGGGGGCCCCCCGGCTGCTGCTCGTCGACGAGCCCTCGGTCGGCATCCAGCCGACGATCGTTCTCGAGATCGGCGAGGTCCTCGAGAAGATCAACGCGGAGGAGGGCCTGACGATCCTCCTCGTCGAGCAGAACACGAGGCTGATCGCGCGGCTCGCTCACCGAGGGTACGCGATGGACAAGGGGCGCATCGTGGCGCGGCTCGGTCGCGACCAGCTCACCAATCAGGACATGCTCGTCCAGTACCTCGCGGTCTAGAGGGAGCCCCGCCCGCGGTCGGAGCGGAGGGGGAAAGGAGCTCACCGATGGCGACGCATTACCTCACCGAAGAAGTCCAGGGGCGCTACCACTATACGGTCGGGCCGTACGCGGCGCCGGTGCTCAGGGTCCGGCCGGGGGATCGAATCGTGGTGGAGACGCAGGACGCCTTTGAAGGAAAGATCGCGGACGCCACGGCACGCCCCAGCCAGGCTGTCCAGTATCCGTTTGTGAACCCCCAGAATGGGCCGATCTACGTCGAGGGGGCATCCCGCGGAGACGCGCTGGTCGTGCGCATCGAGTCCATCGTTCCGCGCGGCCCGCAACCCCGGGGCACCACGTGCCTGGTGCCGTACTTTGGGGGGCTCACCGCCACCGAGACAACGGCGATGTTGCACGAGCCGCTCCCGGAGATCGTGCGCAAAGTCGAGGTCACCGAGACGCGCATTCGCTGGAACGATCGGCTCACGTTCCCGTACAGGCCGTTCATCGGGACAATCAGCACGTCGCCCCAGATCGACTCGATCGGCGCGCTCACGCCAGGAAATCACGGCGGGAACATGGACCTCCCCGACGTCTGCCCGGGGGCGACGATCTATCTCCCGGTGCGCGTCGACGGGGCGCTTCTCTACCTCGGGGACTGCCACGCGATCCAGGGCGATGGCGAGGTGTGCGGGGTGGCTGTCGAACACCCCACCCACACGACGATCGCCGTGGACGTCCGCAAGGAGTGGCCGCTCTCGTGGCCCCGCCTGGAGAACGACCGGTTCATCATGAGCATCGGGAGCGCGAGACCTATGGAGGACGCGGCGCGGATCGCCTACGCCGATCTCGTGAAGTGGATGGTCTCCGACTACGGGTTCGACAAGTGGGAGGCGTACCTCGTGCTGACCCAGGTCGGCCTCGCGAGGCTCGGGAACATGGTCGATCCCAACTACACGATCGGCGCCGGCATCGCAAAGGAGTACCTGTGAGAGCGTCGACAGAGCGCCTGCTGCTCAGGGTGGCGCACCTCTATTACGTCGAGAACCTCACGCAAGAGGAGATCGCGCCGCTGGTGAACCTGTCCCGGTCGCGCATCTCGCGCCTCCTCAAGGAGGCGCGAGAGCGGGGGCACGTCACGATCCACATCCGCCACCCCCACGCCGAATACAGCGACATGGAACGGGCGATCGAGCAGCAGCTCGGTTTGCGGGAAGTGGTCATCGCCCCGGTCCCGGGCGGCGACCTGAAGGCCGCGCTCGGCATCGAAGCGGCGGCGTACCTCGAGCGGGTTCTCCGTGCCGGGCTGGTGCTCGGCGTAGCGTGGGGCAGCACGGTCGGGCAGGTCGTGAGCGCGCTGTCCCCCCGCACGGTGCCCGGGCTCCGGGTCGTTCAGATGACCGGTTCGATCTACGAGCCGCCGATCAGCGCCGGCGAGCTGACCCGGCGGGTCGCCGAGACGCTGGGGGGCAAGGCGTTCCTGCTCCTGTCCCCGGCGATCGTGGACTCCGCGCAAGTCTGCCGGGCGATCCTGTCCGATAGCAAGACCCGGCGGGTGTTCGACCTCCACGGACAGATCGAGGTGGCGCTGTTTGGCATCGGCGCGATCCAGCCTGTCGTTTCCTCGAGCCTCGTCGGGTCAGGCTTCCTGAGCACGGCCGACCTCAGGACGTTGCGCGCCGCCGGCGTGGTGGCGGACCTTTGCTCGTCGTTCCTCCTGGACAGCGGACGGGTCTACCGTGGGGATCTCGCCCGGCGCGTCATCGCCATCGCGCCGGACGCCCTCGCCCGCATTCCGCTGAAGATTGCCGTCGCCGGCGGCGCGGAAAAGGCCCGCGCCATCGTGGCGGCGTGCCGGGCCGGGATGGTGGACGTGTTGATCACGGACCCCCGCGCGGCCGATGGCATCGCGGCCCACGCGGGTGCGCTGAAGGCCGGGTCCCCCGTGCACCACGCGAGCGATCGGGCGTAATGCTCGTCGTCGGCGTCGACGTCGGCAGCACCGCCGTGAAGGCGGCGGTGGTCCAGGGCGACGGCCGCGTGCAGGCGCTCGAGGCCGTCGAATATACGAGCTTCTCGACGCGGCCGGGCTGGATCGAGCAGGACCCCGAGGAGCTCTGGCGGGCGGTGTGCGCGGCGATCGCTGCCGCCGTCCGCGCCATCGGGAAGCGGAAGACCGATATCCGGGCGCTCGCCCTGAGCGTCCAGCGCGGCACGGTGATCCCGGTCGATCCCGCGGGCCGCGCGATCTACCGAGCCGTCTCGTGGCAGGACCTGCGCGCCAACGCGGAGTGGACCTGGCTCGGCCGCCAGCTCGGGGAGCGCTTCGAGCGCATCACGGGGCTCTATCCGTCGGCGTTCTGGACGCTCTCCAAGCTCGCGTGGCTGGCCCGCCGGGAGCCCGTGGTGTGGCGCACGGCCCATCAGTTCCTGCTGGTCCACGGGTACCTCACCAGGCGGTTCGGGGCGGGGGCGGCGGTGGAGGACCCGACCAACGCCTCCTTCAGCGGCCTCCTCGACCTCATGACACGCCAGTGGTCGGACCCCATCCTCGCCGTCCTGGGGCTCGAGGCCGGGCGCCTGGGCGCGCTGCGCGCCCCCGGCAGCGTCCTTGGAGAGATCTCCCATGCCGCGGCCAGCAGCACGGGCCTGCCGCCCGGAACGCTGCTCGTCTGCGGGGCCGGGGACCAGCAGGCGGCCGCGCTGGGGGCGGGAGCGGTGGCCCCCGGATCCGTCGTCGTCAGCATCGGCACAGCCGGCGTCGTGCTGGCGTGCACACCGCACCGGCCTGCCGGGACCGGCGCCGCCATCGCGTGCCTCGCCCACGCGATCGACCCGCTGTTTCAGATCGAGGGCATGCTGGGCTCGGCCGGCAGCGTGCTTCGCTGGCTCGCGAGCCTCACCAAGTCGGCGACGGGCTTTCGATACGGGGGCAGTATCGAGCGCGGGCTGTACCTGCAGATCGACGCGGAAGCGGCGTCGGTGCCGCCGGGCAGTGAAGGCCTGCTCGTCATCCCGCATTTCAGCGCGGCTCAGGTCCCCGGCGACGCGCGCGCGGGGGTCATCGCCGGCCTCTCGTTGTCTCACGGCCGCGCGGCGATTGCGCGGGCCATCATGGAGGGGATCGCCTTCGAAGTACGCCGCATCCTGCAGGCGCTGGCCCACGTCGGCCTCCCCGTGCGCAACCTCATCCTCTGCGGCGGGGCCGCGCAGTCAGCGGTCTGGAACCAGATCCATGCCGACGTGTACGGGCACCCGGTCACCACGCTCGCGTGCACCCACGCCGCGGCCGTCGGCGCCGCGATGCTCGCGGCCACGGGCGCCGGCTGCCACGAGGCCCTGCCCGTGGCGGTCAGGCACATGTTTCAGCTCGGCGCGACGTTCGAGCCCGGCCCCCACGCCCCCCTGTACGATGACCTCTTCCGGCGCTACGAGCAACTCGGCCTGTCGCTCGCGTCCGGAACGGGCGCACGCCCGGGGTAGCCGGCCACGAGCGCACGGATGCGGTCCGGGCCCATCGGCAACTCCACGACCTCCGCGCCGATCGCGTCCGAGACCGCGTTCGCGAGCGCCGCGGGGGCGCCGATCGTGCCGCCTTCCCCCATGCCCTTGAAGCCGCCGGGCCGGTCCGGCGCGGGATGCCCGACGTGCGCGACCTCGATCGTTGGAAGGGCCTCCGCGGTCGGGATCGTGTAGTCGAGCAGCGTCGCCGCGAGCGGCTGGCCGCCCCGGTCGTACACGACGCGCTCCAGTAGCGCGCCGCCGACGCCCTGCGCGACCGCGCCGTGGATCTGACCCTCGACGACCAGCGGATTCAGCACGCGTCCGCAGTCCTCGACGACGACGTACCGCAGCAGCCGGGCGACGCCCGTCTCGGGGTCGACCTCGACGACGGCGAGGTGCGCCGCGTTGGAGAACGTCGCCGGCGGCGGGTCGAAGTACGCGACGGCGTCGAGCCCCGCGATCCCGCCGACCCGCTCCGGCGGCACGTGCGCCGCGGAGCGCGCCACCTCCTCGAACGCGAGGCCGCGCGCGGTCCCCCGGACACGAAATCGGCCGGCGCGCAGCTCGATGTCGGCGGGCGCGGCCTCGAGCAGCGCCGCCGCCACCGCGCGGGCCCGCTCCCGCACCAGCTCGGCCGCGGCGAGCACCGCCCCTCCTCCGGCGACGGATGCGCGGCTCGCGAACGTGCCGGACCCATGGGGCCCCGCCGCCGTGTCCACCCGCTCCACCCGGACCTGCTCCAGCGGCACCTGCAGCGTCTCGGCAACGATCTGCGCCATCGTCGTCTCGTGCCCCTGCCCCTGCGAGGAGAAGCTGAGCGCCACGCGCACCGTGCCCGCGGGGTCGACGCGCACGGCGGCCCCCTCGTGCCCGGGCACATCGACCATGCCCCGGCGCGCAAACGTGGCGGAGCCCATGCCGGTGTACTCCGCGTAGCAGCTCACGCCGATGCCGATGCGGCGCCCCTGCGCGCGCAGCCGGCGCTGCTCCTCCCGCAGCGCCGGGTAGTCGGCCCGCCGCACGACGTGCTCCAGCGCCTGGTGGAACGAGCCGCTGTCGTAGACGAGGCCGCTCGCGGAGTGGTACGGGAGCGCACCGGGCGGGATCAAGTTGCGGCGGCGCACCTCGACCGGATCCAACCCGAGCCGGCGGCCGAGCATGTCCATGAGCCGCTCCATCACCAGCACGCCGACGGTCAGGCCCACGCCGCGATACGCGCCGGTCGGCGCCTTGTTGGTGCAGACGGCGCGCACATCGTACGCGTAGTCGCGGAGGACGTAGGGGCCGGGGAGGATCTGCGCGACGCCGAGCGGCTCGAGCGCGGCGGTGGTCGGGAACACGTGATAGGCGCCCACGTCGCCGAGGACCTCGGCGCGCAGGCCCAGCACCGTCCCATCCCGGCGGGCGGCCAGCTCGGCCGTGACCCGCTCCTCCCGTGCCTGCGTCGCGGCGGTGAGGTTCTCGCGGCGGTCCTCGGTCCACCTGACGGGGCGACCGGTGGCGAGCGCGAGGGCGGCGATCGCCACCTCCTCCGGATACAGGTGCATCTTCTGCCCGAATCCGCCGCCGGTGTCCGGCACGACCACCCGCACGCGGTGCTCCGGCAGCCCCAGGCAGATCGCCAGTTGCGAGCGGACGAGGGACGGCGTCTGCGTGCTCGTCCACACCGTCAACACGTCGCCTTCCAGGGAGGCGACCACGCCGCGCCCTTCCAGCGGCAGGGGCGCCGCGCGGGGAGTCGCGATCGTCGTCCGGATCGTCACGTCGGCCGCTCGAAACGCGACATCCGGATCCCCCGCCACGTGCCGCCGCCGGTACAGCACGTTGTCCGGGTGGCCGTGGAGGCGAGGACCGTCCGCGGCGAGCGCAGCGTCGATGTCCGCGGCGGCGGGGAGCGGCTCGTACAGGACGGCCACGCGCTCGGCGAGGTCTTCCGCGGCGTAGCGGTCCGACGCCAGCGCCACGGCGACCGGCTCGCCGACGTAGCGGACGCGCTCGCGGGCGAGGGGCCACTGCACGGTGGGGACGAAGCCCTCGCCCTCCAGGCGGGGCCTGATCGGGCGGAGGTGCGGGAAGTGCGCTGCGCTGAACACCCCGGCGAGGCCCCGTGCATCGACGGAGAGGATCCGCGCGTGCGCGTGCGGGCTGCGGACGAAGGCGGCGACGAGCGCCCCGGCCGGCCGGACGTCGTCCACATACCAGCCCCGGCCCGCGAGGATGCGGGGGTCCTCCCTGCGCAGCACGCGCGCGCCGATGTAGCGGATCACCGCGCCGCCCCTCGCCGCGCTAGAGGTCCATCAGGGCCTTGCGCTGCGCCCCGTCCAGCGTAATCGAGGCGCCGTTCATGAAGCTGGCGCGGGGGGAGGCGATGAACACGACAACGCTGGCGACCTCCTGCGGCGTGCAGATGCGGCCGAGCGGGATGCTGCGGATCGCCCGCGCGCTCGCTTCCTCGCGGGAGAGCCCCTTGTCGCGCGCGTACGCGCGCACGAGTCCCTCCCATCGCGCGGTGTCCACCGGGCCGGGGTTGACCGCGTTGACGAGGATGCCCTCCGGCCCGTACTGCTCGGCCAATGCCGCCGTGAGGGCCAGGTCCGCGGCGTTCGCCGCGCTGGCCGTGAGCTCCCAGTACGCCGGCTTGACGCCGTCGTTGCCGATCACGTTGACGATGCGGCCGCCGCCGCGCCGGCGCAGGTGGGGGATCGCGGCCTTGCAGCACCGCACGTACCCCATGAACTTGAGCCCCAGGCTGAGCTTCCAGTCGTCCTCGGTCAGGTTCTCGAGGAGTCCCCCGGGCGAGGCACCGGCGCAGTTGACGAGGACGTCGAGCCCGGCGTAGTGCGCGGCGGCCGCGTCCACGCACCGCCGGGCGTCCTCCCAACGCATCATGTCTCCCGTCACCACGAACGGCTCGTGGCCTGTCTCCCCCGCGATCGCGTCCGCGGCCGCGCGCAACCCCTCGGCGCCGCGGGCGCAGAGGGCGACGCGGGCCCCCTCGCGCGCGAACTCCATGCCGCAGGCGAGGCCGATGCCCTTGGAGCCTCCCGTGATCAGGACCACCTTGCCGCCGAGTCCCAGGTCCACCTCGATCTCCCCCTTCCTCGATGCCGGTGTGTTTCGGGGCGCCGGTATCCTGACCCTCCGGTGGGGAACACCGCGCGGGCCGACCCCCCTCGCGCGCCGGCGCAACCGGCTGGCTCGGGCCGGTCCCACCATCCGGCCGGATCTCGCGCCCCACGACGCGAGGGCGGGCGAGATCGCTCGGGTGACCACGCTCACGACCGCGCCACCCCGAGATACCGCACCAGCAGGTCCGCGCGGCCCGCGAGCTCCGCGGGCGTGGCCTGGTGCTCGATGCGGCCCTGCTCCATCAGCGCGACCCGGTCCGCCACGCTGAGGGCGACGTCGATCTTCTGCTCGACGAGCAGCACGCCGACGCGCCGGGTGCGCAGACCGCGGATGGTCTCCGCGAGCGTCTGCACCATCGCGGGCATGAGGCCTTCGGTGGGCTCGTCCATCAGGAGGTACCGGGGGTTCGCGCACAGCGCGCGAGCGGTGGCGACCATCTGCTGCTCGCCCCCACTCAGGGTGCCCGCGCGCTGCCTGAGGCGCTCCCGGAGCGCCGGGAACAGCTCGAGCACCCACGCGAGCGTGCCGGCGTCCCGGCGCTGGACCAGGAGCCCCATGCGCAGGTTCTCCTCGACGGTGAGGAACGGAAACAACCTGCGGCCCTGCGGGACGTAAGCCACGCCGAGCCGCGGGATCTCGTGCGGCCGCAGCCCGATGAGGTCCCGGCCGTCCAGCCTGATGCGGCCCGCGCAGGGCCGGACGAGCCCCATGACGGCCCGCAGCGTCGTCGTCTTGCCGGCGCCGTTGCGCCCGAGCAGGCAGAGCACCTCCCCGGGGGCCACGCTGAGGGAGACGCCGTGCAGGACGGGTGCCTCGCCGTACGCGCACCGCACGGCGTCCAGCTCGAGCCCGCGATCGCCGTCGCGCGTCGCCCCTCGCCTCCTCGGCGCCCCGCCCCGGGCTGTCCGCCCGGCGCGCCGCCCCCGGATCACAGCCCCAGGTAGACCCGCTGGACCTCCGGGTTGGTCTCGATCTCTCGCGGCGTTCCTTCGGCGATGATGCGCCCCCTGTCCATCACCGTGACCCGCCGCGAGAGGTCCAGGACGACCTGCATGTTGTGCTCGATGAGCAGCACCGTGGCCTCGCGGGCGATCCGCCGCAGCAGCGCGCCGAGCGCCGCGACCTCGCCGGCGGCGAGGCCCTGGGTCGGCTCGTCCAGCACGAGGACCGACGGCTGTAGCGCGAGCGCCATCGCGATCTCCAGCAGCCGCTGGTGGCCGTACGGCAGCGAGGCCGCGGGCACGCCGGTCGCCACGCGCAGCCCCACCTCGTCGAGGACCGCCTCCACGCGCGCCGCCACCGCGCGCCCGTGCAACGCGCGCCGGTCGAGCGGCCCGCGCATCAGCCGCCGCTGCGCCGCGAGCGCGACGTTCTCGTAAACGCTGAGACGCCCAAAGACGCTGATCACCTGAAACGTGTAGACGATCCCCAGCCGGACCCGCGCGTGCGCCGGCAGACCCGTGATGTCCCGACCCCGGAACACGATCCGGCCGGACGATGGGCGGATCCTCCCGCAGATCATGCTCACCAGCGTCGTCTTCCCGGCGCCGTTCGGCCCGATGATCGCTCGGATCTCGCCCTGCGTGAGACGGAAATCGACCGCGCTGACGGCGCGCAGCCCGCCGAACGTCCGCGTCAGCGCCACCGTCTCGAGCAGGGGAGTCAGGGCAGCCACGGGGCCCACCTCGCACGGATCGCGCCCACGATGCCGGCGGGGAACCGCATCACGATGAGGACGAGGGCCACACCGACCACGATCAGGTAGCTGTCCGTCACGCTGCTGGCGAGATCGACGATGTAGGTCATCACGCCGGCCCCCACGAGCGGCCCGATCGTCGTCCCGGCGCCGCCGAGCAGCGTCCACAGGAGCGGGTAGATCGAGAACAGGATCGACGCAAACGAGGCCCCCAGGTACGAGAAGAGGAGCGTGTAGGCCGATCCCGCCATGCCGGAGAGCCCGCCCGAGAGCGCGAGCGCGAACAGCTTGTAGGCGAAGGTGTTGTAGCCGAGCATCCGGGTGCGCTCCTCGTTCTCGCGCACCGCGATGAGCACCCGTCCGGCGGGAGACCGCACGAGCCCCAGGCTGAGCAGGAAGCCCGCGGCGAAGACGGCGAGCGCGATGTTGTATTTGACGGCGGGGTCCGCGAACGGAACCCGGAGGCTCCCCAGATGGAGCGGCGGCAGCCGCCCGGCGAGGATCAGCCCCTGATCGCCGCCGGTGACCCGGTTGAAGTACAGGAGGGTCAGGTAGAAGACCTGCGCAAACATCATCGTGGCGATCAGGAACGCGACCCCGCTCGTGCGCAGCGTGAGGAGGCCGATGAGGATCGAGAGCGCGACGCTGGCCAGCAGGCCCACGGCGAACGCCGCGCCGGCGCCGGCGCCGGCGTAGTAGACGAGCAGCCCGGTCGCGTACATGCCGGCGGCGAAGAACATCGCGTGCCCCAGGCTCATCAGGCCCGTGTACCCGAAGAGCACGTTGTAGCCGGCCGCATACGCGCCCAGCACCATGATCCGCGCCAGCAGGCTGCGCTGGAACGGCGGGACCACGAACTGCGCCCCCAGCAGCGCGCCGAGGATCGCCAGGTGGAGGGCCACCACCGGACGCCGGACCTCTCCCGCCCCGAGTGGCCGGCTGCTCACTAGTGTACCCTCGGAAGGACCGGGGACACGGAAGGAATCGTAAGGAGACCGCCGGGATGTTCAGAGTGCCTCCGGTGCCGCTCCGAGGAGGGCCTAGCTCGCTGGCCGCTCGACGGCCTGC
>Ga0209810_1000703_pt1 | contig 65181 bp, 63 predicted proteins | sample Coa_R1_7_FD_187159 | JGI IMG/M metagenome (GOLD analysis project Ga0209810, IMG submission 187159) | Surface soil microbial communities from Centralia Pennsylvania, which are recovering from an underground coalmine fire - Coalmine... | ecosystem: Environmental > Terrestrial > Soil > Unclassified...
CGGAGGGTCTTCCCATCGCCGGTTGTCTGGAGGAATAGGTCAAAGCGTCCCAGCGTACTGGTGTATTCGCTGGCATCTACCTGCGCGCTGTAGACGATCAGGCCGGAGGGCACGCTTGCTCCCTTGCCCTGCTGGCGCCCCGCCGGGCCCTCTCCATCGGGCTTAGAAGGAAGTGGAGGCTTCTTCGGCGGGGTCACATGCACATTGAAATGGAACCCAACCTTGCTTTCCTTTATCCTTATCGGTTGGATGCGCTCCCACTCGGCCAATTTCCACCCGCTTGCCGTTTTGCGCCATATCTGCTTCCAATACCATGTCGCGCTCACAGAGGTAAAGCGGCCCTGTTTGTACGGGATGGTCAGCGTCTCTTCGGTCAGGGCTACGGCGCGGTCGCCCTGGAGCGTCAACGGCCAGACGGCCACCGACAGGTCGCCGCCTTCCAAGCCATCCAGACGCTTGCCCATCTCGGCAAACGCTTTCTGGCCTTGGAACGAAGCCCCCTCTGCACGCAGTAGAAAGTCCGCGACGGCCATCTGCTTGAGGCCCTGCACGCCCTGCTCCTGAACCGCCTTCGCGTAGCGAGAATACAGGTCCAGGAAAGGACGGCTGCGCTCTATCTCTTGGAGGACGTCGCCGGATTGGTTGGCCGCGCTGGCGCGTCCAGGGAAGCCCAGCAAAATCAACGTCAGGATCAGGAAGGCTGCTTTCACCGTTGCGCGCCTCCTATCTATCTTCATTTGCCCAACTTCAGCAATGGGCCGATTGCCAGGCAAAAAGTGGTATCCACCGAACATAATGGATACCACGATAACATAGTGCCGTTTCGTCGTCAACGCTTTTTAACAGAGGGCCAAGCCGCCTTAAGGCAGGGTCTCTACGGTCACCTTATCGTTGGTGTAGATACAGACTTCCGCCGCGATCCGCATCGCCTCCGCCGCGATGTCGGGCGCGCTCATCTGCGTATTCTTCACCAGCGCCTTTGCCGCAGACGCCGCAAACGCCCCGCCGGAGCCGATAGCCGCCACCCCATCATCCGGCTCGACCACATTCCCGTCGCCCGAAAGAATATAAACGCGGTCCCCGTCCGTCACGATCATCATCGCTTCCAGGCGTCGCAGCACGCGATCCGTCCGCCACTCCTTGGCAAACTCCACCGCCGCCCGCGTCAGGTTCCCGCCCGTCGCCTCCAGCTTGCTCTCGAACTTATCCGCCAGCGCCTGCGCGTCCGCCACCGAACCGGCAAACCCGGCCACCACCCGGCCCTGATACAGGCGGCGTACCTTGCGTGCCGTATGCTTCAGCACCGTATTCTCCAGCGTCACCTGGCCGTCCCCGGCCACCGCCACCTGATTCTCCCGCTTCACGGCCACAATCGTCGTCGCGCGTATCTTCGGTTTCCCATATCCAAGTTCCATACGGCTTACCACTCGCTTTCCAAGGCTCCAATCGGCGCTATGCTGCCGTCTCCTCTTCTCAGGATGGCCCGCGCGCCGCATCTTCTCAAGCAGCATACCCCAAAACCAACTCCCGAAACAACTCGCCATTTCCCGATTGGGAAGCCAAAAAAGAAGCCCGATATGTCGGCTGACATACCGGGCAATGCGCCTCCCGCGCGGAAGCTGCACGCAAGCCCCCTTTTCTGCGGCGCGGTTTGGTCGCCATGCGCAGCCTTGTTCTAAGGAACGCTGGCTACGCCAAGACAAGAGAGGCATCGGTTGTGACAGGCTGATCGTACCGGTTCTTCGCGAAACCGAAACGACCAAGAGGCCCGGGGAGAGACCGTTGGGGCCGAAGGTATTGTATTCGGCCCCAATGATCACCGGACACTGCTATTATCCCCTAATTCTTCCTGGCAAACAAGCGAAACGCGTAACAGCCAGCGTGTGATCTATTTCACAATCTCACATCCCCAACGCCGGAGGGATCTCGTCCGATACTGGCAAAAGCCCTTAGAACCCTGGCACCCTAACGCCGGAGGAATTTCGCTCTATCCTGGCAAAAACCGCCTCCACGCCCTGAAAAAAGCCCTCTCTGCTACTGATTTTGCGAAATTCTCTCATCAGGGTTGAATTCCTTCGCGCTTTCCTGTATAATAGGGGATAGCACTTCGTAAGCGCCCGCTCTTAGAGCAGGTGACGATTGAAACGCTGCAACTACTCCTCCGGCTTTGCACGGCAATGCGGCCTGCTCATCCGTTTTGGGCGCCCCTATTGCCGACCACGCCGACAAAATCTCCGACGGATCGAGGGAACAGGGTGATTAGCGAATTGCAGCAGCACCATCTCCGGCCTAGCCAGATTAAATACGCCGACATGGCCGACCGTGAGATCGTTCATCGAGCACAGCATGGCGACGAGGCGGCCTCCGAGTTCCTGCTGTACAAATACCGCAATCTTGTCCGTACTAAGGTCAAGTCCTATTTCCTTGTCGGCGCGGAAAAGGAAGACCTTCTCCAGGTCGGCATGATCGGGCTCTGGCAGGCCATCGTGGATTTCCGCTGCGATAAGGCCATCTCCTTCCCCGCCTTCGCCAAAGTCTGTATCCAACGCCATATCATTACCGCTATCAAGACGGCCACGCGCCAGAAGCAGATGCCCCTCAACACCTCCCTCTCGCTCGAAAGCCCCGCCGAAGACTCCGGCCCCGACTGGAACCTCTCCGACATCATCCCTTCCGCCGAAACCCAGAACCCGGAAGACCTCGTTATCCAGGGAGAGGATACCAAAGTCCTGCACGAGATGCTTCAGCAGATGCTTTCTGAGTTTGAGTGGCACGTCCTCGTCGGCTACCAGATCGGTAAGTCCTACCGGGAAATCGCCGCCGAGCTGCACTGCAAAACCAAGTCCGTAGACAATGCGCTCGCCCGCATCAAGCGCAAAGTCGCCACCATTCCCCTGGGCCTTGCCAATCTGAGCCAGCTTCTCGTCAACACGCCACTGCGTTGATAGCCATCGTTCCTAACCTTTATAAATCGTCCTCATAAAAGACAAAAGCGCGGAGCCGAATCCCCTCGGCTCCGCTTCTTGCATGGCATGGGGTTGTGCGTTTTCCTTTCGGGCGGCTCAAGCCGCAGCAACAAGAGCACAAAACCTGCCTTCGTAGGTCCTGCCCTCACCCCCTGTCCCCTACTGCAAGGGTCGGGTTGTTGGGCCGGGCTGGAGCGTTTGTTGCGGCGCGGGTCGGGGCTACAACGGACTGCCAGGGTCGGGCCTGCAATGGACTGCCAGGGTCGGCAGGGTTACGGCCCCTGCCTCCGCCTTGCGACACCTAGCGACCCTCCCAGGGAAGGGAGTGATCCGGCTTCTGCTCTCCCCTCTCCCTGCAAGGGAGAAGGGCCGGGGATGAGGGCGGCCCTACCCCCTACACCCTACCCCCTACCCCCTACACCCTATACCCTACACCCTACACCCTATACCCTACACCCTACACCCTATACCCTACACCCTACACAAAGGGCCGGGGGTGAGGGCAGTCGCCGCAGGGCGACTTCGTGCCTTTGTTGCCGCGAATTCATTCGCCCGCTTCCTATCTGGACGACCTATTGCGGGAATAGTTCCTTCAACTTTGCGATGGCGCAGGCAAGCGCCTTACCGCGATGGCTGATCTTGTGCTTCTCTTCAGGAGGAAGCTCGGCCATGTGCTTGCTGAATTCGGGAAGCAGGAAGATGGGATCGTAGCCGAAGCCATAGCTGCCGCGCATCTCGTGGGCGATGCGCCCCTCGCAACGGCCCTCGCACTCATAGGCGCGCCCATCGGGCGTGGCGACAACGACGGCGCACTGGAAACGGCAGGTACGCTGCGCCTCCGGCACCTCCTGCATCTTTTCCAAGATACGGGCCATCTTTTCCGGAAACGGCGTATTCTCTCCCAGGAAGCGGTGGGACTGCACGCCGGGCAGGCCGCCCAGCGCATCGATCACCAGCCCGCCGTCGTCGGCGATGGCGACCAGGCCCGTATGCCGGGCAGCCGCCGCGGCCTTGAGATGCGCGTTCTCCATAAAGGTCGCGCCTGTCTCGTCCACAGGCGGCATTTCGGGAAAATCGGCCAGCGTTACGAATTCGACGCCGAGATTGGCTGCGCCGAGAATCTGGGCCATCTCCGCGCCCTTCTTGGGGTTGGTGGTGGCGATCAGCAGCTTGCGCGGGTAGGTCATAGCACCCCTTCCAGCGCCGCCCGCTGCAATCGGAACAGCTCATCCAGCCCGGTCTGCGCCAGGTCCAGCAGGCGGTTGAGGCGATTGCGGTCGAAAGGAGTCTGCTCCGCCGTGCCCTGCACCTCAATATAGCGGCCCTTGTCGGTAATGACCACGTTCATATCTACGGCTGCGCGCGAGTCCTCTTCATAGCACAGGTCGAGCAGTTCGTCGCTGCCGACCACGCCGACGCTAATGGCGGCAACCATGCCCGTCAGCGGCATCCGCGTGATCAGGCGCGCGTTGACCAGCTTGCGGCACGCTTCGGCCAGCGCGACATACGACCCGGTAATGGAGGCACAGCGGGTGCCGCCGTCGGCCTGAAGCACATCGCAGTCCAGCCAGATCGTGCGCTCGCCCAGCACCGGCATTTCCACGACCGTCCGCAGGCTGCGCCCGATAAGCCGCTGGATCTCCATCGTGCGCCCGCTGGGGCCGCTCTTCGTTTCGCGGGGCGTGCGCGTATTGGTCGAACGCGGCAGCATTCCGTACTCCGCCGTCACCCAGCCCTGGTCCTGTCCCTTCAGAAATGGGGGCACCTTCTCCTCCACCGAGGCCGTACAGATCACGCGGGTATTGCCCATCTCGATCAGGCAGGAGCCCTCGGCGTTGGGCATGAAGCCGCGTGTGATGCGCGTTGGGCGCATCTGATTGCTGCCGCGTCCATCCACTCGTGGCATAAAACTCTCTATCTCCCTTTCAAGAAATATTGCGCGATGTATCCGCCGCTGTGAACCAGTTCAGGTGCCCTACATTGGTGGTCGCGACGACGGTGTCGGGTTCGTTCAGCGTCACGACCTGCGCCGCCAGAATTACGCCGGCATCCAGTTCCCTCGGATCGGCGGTCGGGCGTCCCAACTGACGCGACTGCGCCCAGAAGGCCGCCGCCTGCCGCATGGCCGGCGTCGTTATCGGCAGGTCTTCCAACGTCTGGCACATTATATCCAACCGCGCGATACCAGCGGTCTTATTTGCTCGGAGCAATTCTCGACGTAATTCATAATCCGGTAGACGCCCCCAATCGTGTGGATACATCTCAAAAGCGTGCGCTCCATGAGAAGCGTCAACACGGTTGGGAGGAATTACCCATAATCCACGATTTCAGGAAGAATGATACGCCGTCCTTGCCTCAGCAAGCCTCGCAACCACTGTCGGCAAGCCAGGTTATCCGGTGTTATTTTCGGATTCGTAACGAGACTTAGCGGGGAGGAGTCAAGCACGATAACCTGGGCCACTATGCTTGCTCCTCTCCATCCTCCGGAAAGAGCACACGATATCCTCTGCGGCTCTCATTCAGCCCGCGTTTCAAAGCTTCAAACGTTTCGCGCTGTTCCTCCTCATCGCCCTCTTCGCGCCAGGAACGCAGCGCTGCAATAGCTGCCTGGTTGCGTTCTCGCTGTGCGGCAGTTTTGAGCAGTTCCTTCACATAGGCTTCCAATTCCACGCCCTTCGCTGCGGCCTGCTCGCAGAGCTGGCTCTCAAGTTTGGGGTCTAAATCTAAGGTCAGAATCATCGTTCGGCCCTCCGTTCCTCTTCAATGCTCTCTCCCTAGTATTACGTACCGACGCGCGCAACGATACAACCACTTCACGGAGACGAACTCAAATCTTGGAACAAAAGGCCGAGCGACCGCAACGCCAGGTTCGCTTACCGGGCCACCTGGGAGCGGGCGGATCAGGCGGGATCATTCTGTCCCTGGCGTTGGCCGGCCTTCCAGGAAAAGGCGGGTTGGCCCTGAATGGGTTCCGGCAGCGCCGCCAACCCTCCCAATTCAACCAGGGCGACCCCCGCGACCTCGCCGCTGACGACGATATCCCCCGGTTCCGCGCTTTTTTGCAGCGCCGCCGCGCGGTCTATCACCGGGCTATCCAGATATCCGATGCTGGCTCCCTCCTCCATGGCGACTTCCCCGGCGCTCACCCCGCACCGAAGACGAAAGGGCATGGGCAGGCGGTTTCGCCCGGCGTTGAACTGCGCCAGCCCCACCTGTAGCAGACGGGCCGCGCGCACGGCCCCGGCATCCGTTTCAAACAGGCACATCATGCCGTCTCCCGCCGCGCTCTGCACCTGGCCCCCGCAGCGCCCCACTATCTCCTCCACCCAGCGGCGGAATTGACCATAAGGAGTATTCGACCTCCAGTTCCGGAGCGTCGCGCTTCATCTCCGTCGAGCCGACCACATCCACGCTCAGAAAGGCGCGATGCTGTTTCTGTCCCACCAACTGCCTCTGTAAAGTGAAGAACAGGTCGAGCAGTTCCTGGCGGGACATGGTTTGTAGGGAGGATGGCGCGGAACGCTGCGGAAAGAAGCGGGCGCGGATGGAGGCTCCCCACAGCCCAAACAGGCCGCTGATGGGCGTAAGCACGACCGTTACGGGGATGGTCCATCCTAAATCATGGTTGCCAGCAATGTCGGGATGCGCCGCCGACGTGACCAGGGTTGCCAGAATCAGGATCAGCAGGGTCTCCGCCCCCACCTCGAAACCGACCTTCTTCTGACCGGCGAGAAACCCCAGCACCCCGGCCACCGGTAGCGCCGTCAAGGGCCAGGCTCCGTTCAGGGCCGTGTAGGGGATACTGAAGGTCAGTAAGCCCCAGAGCAGAGGAAAGAGGAAGGCGGCGGCTTTCTGCCGGTTCTCCCGCGACCAGAACTCCTTCCAGAGCGTCCTGGTGCGCTCTATCCTGGCCCGCTTCTCGGAGAGCAGCCCCAGGGCTTGCCGAACGAAGGCCGGCTCCAGGCCGACTTCCGCGCCGATGGCCTCCATCTGCTGCGCGGTCAGCGTCTCCTGATGCCGGTTCTGGAGTTGGGAAGCCAGGGCCGTTACTTTATTGAGCATCTCCGGGTCGTAACGGTATGGCGCTTCCCCCTGCTGTTGCTGGCCCTGCTGTAACATCGCCGTACCTCCGTCGAAGCCCCCTCCCGGCAGGGCTGCGGGGACTCCTCGCCAGCCTGCCTGTCGGGAAGGGCTTCTCCGCCTTGCCGTTGAGGTGATATTCTCGCCTCCTGACTCGACACCGTTCGACGCGACTCCCCGGAAATCCTGTTAGGGGTGATTGAAAACGGCTTCAGCATCTATCTCCGCGGCCCATTTCGCCTGCTCGGCCCGACGCAGCAGCAGGGCGCGCTGCTTGTCGCGCAGCTGGCAGACCGTCGCCACGTAGGCCGCGTGGGACCAGGTCAGGGGCGAGACCGAGAGAGGCGCGCCCGTGTAGGGATGGATCTGCTCGGCCATGACGCCCGACTCTAGCGCGTGGGCGATGCACCAGCGCAGCAGCTCGAGGGGCTTCTCCAGGTCACGCGGGGAGCGGGCGCGCTGGATCTGCCACTGCGCCAGCCAGAGCGTGCAGAGAAACCAGGGATTGCCCGGCACATTCTCCATATCATCGGTGCAGCGGTGATAGTAATCGCACTCGTAGCGAGCCACGCCGCCCACGGGCGTCTTGACCCACAGGCGCGACGCCAACTGATCCATTGTGGCGACCAGGCGCGGGTCGTCCGGCTCCAGGAAGCGGCACACAAACAGCCCGGCCAGGCTCGCATCTATCGTCTCATCGCAGTGGATGTGCCGATGCTCTACACGCAGACCACGCAGAAACCGATTCTTCACCACGTCGAACAGATACCGATCCGCAGCCTCGCGTACCTCCTGCGCCGCGCACAGATATCGCCGCGCGCGGTCGTGGTCGCCGAAAATGTCGGCAAAGCGCGCCGCCGCCATCAGCCCCGCCCAGACGCTGGCCACCGTAAAGGTGTGGATGCCGCGCCGCTCCTCCCACAAGTCCCAGCACATGTCGGGCAGGCGCGTGGTCGGGTCGCGGAAGTTGGCCAGGAAATCGCCCGCCGGTTCCACCAGCGTGCGGTAGATGCTGCGCAGGTAGTCCACGTCACAGCAGCGCGTGAAATGCTCTCCCAGCGCGTAGAGCACCAGCGCCGTCTCATCCTCCTGGATGGGCAGTTGCAGATGGCCCTCGCGGGTGGCCCAGGGATGCCAGGAGGAGCCGACGCTGCCGTCCGGGTTATACTTGTGCCAGAAGTAGCCAGTCGGGTCAATAATATCGGCGCAGAAGGTGAAGAAGCGACGGGTGACTTCGTGATACCCGGCCAGGTCGAGCGCCTGCGCCACCAGCGCCCCATCGCGCGGCCACATATAGGAGTAGGAATCCCGGCTATATTGCAGGACCTCCGAGTCGTTGGCCGCCAGAATCGCGCCGCCGTTGTCTATCTGCGTGCGCAGGATGAGCAGACTCCGCCGGTAGAACCGAATGATGTCTTCGGGCAGGTCGGTAGGCATGTCGCCTTTGGTCACCCAGAACTGCCAGTAGGTACGGACGCGCTGCAAGATGGTCTCCGGCCCGACCTCGCGGATCTCGTGGTCGAGGTGACTGACGTCGGCCAGGTCGCGCCCGGCGCAGATCCAGTAATAGGCGACGGCCCGGTCCCGGACGTGCACCATGACGCGGCCTACCGAGTCCACGCTGCCCTGCGCGATGGGGTTGCGGCCCAGCGAGCCGTCCTCGGCGTCGCGCCAGGTGCCCTGCGCCTTGTGGTGGCCGATGATGCCGGTGGCGTAGCTGGAAAGGCCCCACTCGCGCCCGTTGGTGCCGCTGACCAAAAACCAAAAGCGGCCCTTATAGTGGATGAGCGCGCGGCGGGCCGGATCGTAGTAGGCCGTGTCGCCCTCGCGCGAGCCGGCAATATTGAAGTCCTGATGCCAGAACAGCCGGATGTCCCGCTCGCCGCCGCCCAGGTTCTCTATCTCGACGCGCCGCAGGAAGATGTCCAGATTACAGTCCACGCAGTCGTGACAGGTCAGCGCGATCTGCATCTCCCGGTGGACAAGCCGCACGTTGGTCACCAGCGTATCGGGTTCGTATTGCAGGTGGCGCTCCCAGCCGTCGTCGGAGGTCCAGGAGAGGCGCCCCTCCGCCCAGACGCCAAAGCGCCAGGGATAGCCCAGCGTGTGATTGTACTGCCCGACGTGGGGATAGTAGAGCTCCCGCAGGTTATACGTTTCGTCAAAGGCAACCAGCAAGCTCCCGTTGCAAACAGGTAGGTCGCGCGGCATTCTGTCTCGTCTCCGAGTTTCTACGATTTTGCCTGAAGAGACGTCTGCGGCTCTCAGGCAGATAGCGGGCGCGATCCTGCCGCCAGGCGGGCAGGATAGAGCGACCGCTCATCCAGAATATTCCACAGTTAGGGGCGCGGTTGGAACAGAGAATTACGGAGCGACAGAAGGGAGGGGAGACGAAAGCAGGCGCAGAGCGCCCTGCTCCCACCGTGCGCCGAGGATAGTCGCAGCCTGCGCCGCCTCGGGCAGGAAGCGGCGCATCTGTGCGGCGAAGGCGGCGGGGTCGCCGGTGGTGGCAAGTCGGTGGCGGGGAGGCTCTGCGGACGGTTGGGAAGCGAGAAGCTGCGCGTGGGCCAGCCGGTCGGCCAGCGCGCGCACGGTTTGCAGCGCCGGGTCCACGAAATCCAGCGCGGGCGCAAGGGCTTCCAGGGTGGGCAGCAGGAACGGATAGTGCGTGCAGCCGAGGATGACGGTATCTACCCCGGCGGCCAGCAAGGGGGCCAGGTACTCGCGGGCGGCGGCGAGGGCGACGGGAGTCTCCAGTTCCCCGGCCTCGACCAGGGGGACGAAGGCCGGGCAGGCCACCTCGATAATTTGCAGGGCGGGATTGAGGGCGCGCAGGGCGCGCGTGTAGGCGCCGCTTTTGACGGTTCCCTCCGTCGCCAGAACGCCGATGCGCCCGTTGCGAGTCCGCGCGGCGGCGGCCTCCGTCCCCGGCAAAATCACGCCGAGGATGGGCACGCCGGGATATTCGGCCTGCACCGCCGGCAGCGCCGTCGCCGAGGAGATGTTGCAGGCCATGACGAGGGCCTTGCAGCCCGCCGCCAGCAGCGACTCGCTGATGCCGCAGGCGAACCCGCAGACCTGCGCCAATTCCCGCCCGCCATAGGGAACGTGCGCCTGGTCGGCCACGTAGAGGACGCGCTCCTGCGGCAGCGCCTCCCAGAGACGGCGCACCACGGTCAGCCCGCCCAGCCCCGAATCAAAGACGCCGATGGGCGCGTCGGTCCTGGAAAGGGAGGCGACTTTCACGGGCGCGCTCCCAGGCTGCCAAAGTCGCCGTTCATGCGCACCGGGAAAGGCGTATTCCAATCCGTCGCCTGGCTCTCGAACGGCTTGCCCTGGACGGTGACGCGCATCTTCTCGACGTTGAAGTAGTGCGCGAGCGTGCGGCGCAGGGTCCGCTGCGCCTCCGCCTCGGTGGACTCGCCCGAGTCGCGCAGCTTGTTGAACGCTTTGTTGAAATCCAGCGTCGCCACGCCGTCCTTCAAGCGCACGCCAGCCAGGCGCGTGCCTTTGGGGAACGGGCCATTCGGATCAGCCACCACCTTATTGACCTCATCCATGATGGCGGTCGTATCCCGCGACGGCAGCGGTTTCGGCGCGGCAGGCTGCGGCTCCGAGGGGCCTGTCGAGGCGGTAGGCGCCGACGGGGACGGCGTCTGCCTCGGAACGGGCACAGCCTTATTGCCGGCCTCGGTCGCGCCCTTGTTGGTGTGGCAGCCGCAGGCCAGCAGGATAGTCAGCGTCAGCGCCGTCCCTGCGGCGATCAGAGGTCGTTTCTGCATGTTTTAGGCAAAACTCTCTACTTAACGTTACGCGGCTGCCCACTAGCGCCGGGGATCGCACCACACGATCCTTAGCCGGGCACGGGTATCCATGAGCAGTTGCGGCGCGTGCTGAATATCGGTCGCACCACACGATCCTTAGCCGGGCACGGAAAGTACCCGGCTGGAGGGCGGCTCTGCCGCCAACCGTCCTGCCGGACGGAAACCACCCGGCTTGGCTTTGCGTCCGCCAGGACGCCTGGCCGTAGGCCCTCCAGACGGGGGTTTTCACCCCCCGGCGTGCCGGGGCGGCTATGCCTGCGGACGGAACCACCTGCCTATCGGGAGGTTGCTGCCTTCGTAGGGCAGGCAGACCTTGCCACAAGGGGGCGTCCGCCAGGACGCTTGGTCGTAGGCCGACCTGGAAGCCGTCATCACCTTGCAGCTTATCCGGGGGCGTCCGCCAGGACGCCTGGCCGTAGGCCCTAGAGCCGGGTACTTTCAGTGCCCGGCGAGGAACGGACCGGGCGCAGCGCAGAAGCGCAGAGGAAAAGAGAACGCCATGAATCCCGAAAGCAGGCCCTTTGAATTAGGGAAGAACCGCATCGAGGCGCTGAGCGATGGCCTGTTCGCCATCGCCATGACTCTGCTCGTTCTGGAACTGAAGGTACCGGAACTGCCGCATAACTCACCGAATGTAATCGTTTTCCCGGCCCTGATGAAGCTGGTGCCCAAGCTGGGCACCTATGCCGTCAGCTTTATTAGCCTGGGTGTCTTCTGGGTCGGGCATCACAACATGTACCATGCGATCCGGCGCGCGGACCGCGTGCTGCTCTGGCTCAACATTCTCTTCTTTATGTTTGTCTCGCTGCTGCCCTTTGCGACCAGCGTGCTCAATGCCTTCCCGATGGCCCAGATAGTGACGGTCGTGTTCGGGCTGAACCTGACCCTCATCGGCTGGACGCTCTACCTGCAATGGGTCTATGCGTGCACACAGCCGGATATGCTTGCAGAGTTCATCACTCCGGCCTACCGCGACCTGGTGCGGTCGCGCTTCCTTACCTATCCGGTAGTGGCGACGCTGACGATACTCATCTGTTTCTGGAGCATCGAGATCAGCCTGGGCATCTATCTGTTGCTGCTGCCGCTCTATATGATTCCCGGCAAGATTAATCAACCCGGCGTTCCAGGTCTGGAAGCTGTCGGTCGGGAAAATGGACTATAATGAAGCAGCGCAGGAACGCCGAGGCGTCTCTGTTAAGACGTGGATGGGATGAACCCATGACGGATATGCATCACTCCAAGCGTGCTGCCGAGAAGTTTGAAGCCCTGCTTGAGCCGATACTGGGCGCGGCCTACGGCACGGCCTACCACATGACGCACAACCGTGAAGAGGCCGAAGACCTGGTACAGGAGGCGGCGGTACTGGCCTTCCATGCCTTCGATACGTTCCAGGAGGGGTCGAACTTCAAAGCCTGGTTCTTTAAGATTATGATCAATCGCTGCCGCGCCAACTACCGCAAACGCCGTCGCGAGCTGGAGATCGCTCCGCTGGACGACGCGCCCGACCTCTATCTCTACATAGAGACGTCCAACGCTGGCTTGCAGGCGCGGAACACCAATCCGGCAGCGCTCGTCATCAACAAAATGAGCGAAGAACAGATCGAGGCGGCTATCCAGGCGTTGCCCGAGGAGTACCGGATCGTCTCCGTGCTCTACTTCATGGAGGAGATATCCTACCAAGAGATCGCAGATATTCTCGACTGCCCCGTCGGCACTGTCCGCTCCCGTCTCCATCGCGGGCGAAAACTACTACAGAAAGCGCTGTGGCAGGTGGCCCAGGAGCATCATGTTGTTGCGGCTCTCGGCGCTGAGAAAGAGGGGCAACTGAGATGAGACAAATGGACCGATATGATTGCGAGCATGTATTTAAGCGTCTGGATGATTACCTGGACCGTGAGCTAACGCCGCAGGAGATGAAGCTTATCGAGGAGCACCTGGAGATCTGCGCGTGGTGCGCCGAAACCTACCAGTTTCAAGCCGAAGTCCTGAACGCAGTGCGCAGCCGATTGCAGCGTATTCCGACCTCCTCCCGGCTCCTCGCCAAAGTGTCCAGCGCTCTGAAGAAGGCGCAGGGGGAAGTCTCCGATTAGTCGCGGCCCTGCGGGGCCTGTCCGGCATAGAGGGTCCGCAAGGCCGCGACCTCCTCGGCGGAGTAGCCAACGCCCGCGAGGAAAGCATCGGGCAGATAGGCTATTCCGGCACGGAGCGTCTGTTGATCTAGCGAGCAAGGCCCGACGTGGTCAACCTGATCTAGTCCCGTCGCCAGATGCAGGTCGGAACAACGGACAAATAACGTATGCAATAAGAGCGTTCCCTCCAGGTCGGCCCCCTGGAGCGCGGCCCCATACAGATTGGCACGTGTCAGATCGGCATTGCTTAAATTCGCTCCACGTAAGTCTGCCTCGGCCAGATTAGCCCCGATCAGGGTCACATAGCGCAGATCGGTGCCCGTCAGGATCGAGTGGCTCAGGTTTGCCTCCGTCAAGTCCGCGCCCGCTAAATCTGCATCCTTCAGGTTGATCTCCTCCAGCTCGGCGCGAAACAGCTTCATGTTCTGGAGGCAGGCGCCGCTCAGGTCCACTCCTTTCAGGCTGGCCCGCGTCAGGTCTGCGCCGTCTAATTTAGCATCGCGCAGCCGGACTCCCCACATCCGCGCCGCCGTCAGGTCGGCCCCCCGCAGATCGGCTCCGGTCAGGTTCGCGCCCCATAAGCATGTTCCCATAAGTTTTGCGCCGCTCAAGAGCGCGCCTGTCAGATAGGTCTCGTTCAGATCGGCCCCAGACAGATCGGCGCCCGTCAGGTCCATCCCGGAAAGGTTCGCCTCAAACAGATTCACGTAAGGCAGATCGGCATTCGCCAGGCTGCTCGTCTCCCGACGCAGAAGCACTTCGCCCGTCTTCTTATGCCGTATCTCAATCATTGCCGTCCTCCCTATCCTGAACCTGCTCTGAGGTGTTTCTGGCCCCCAAATGCTCGCCCACAAACCAAAATACCCCAAAACTTCTATGCTGTATCACAAACAGTGGGAACCATTCTGCGTGCGCTGGCATTGTAGCAAGCAACAAAAGGATTCTAGCGCAACGACAGCGTTGAAGGAGATTTCTATGTTAACTAGAATAGTGAAGCATACCTTTAGACTTCCTCGACCCACACTTCTTATGGGGAGCGTCCTGTTGTTTGCCCTGGAAGCACCGGCGCTCTCTATGGACAGGCAGTACCCCTATGCCATCGAGGTCGCCGCGCCGGAACTGGTCGGCGGTCCCTGGCTCAATACGCCAAAGAACGCGCCGATCAAGCTGGCGGCGCGCAAGGGCAAAGTCACCATCGTCGAGTTCTGGACTTTCGGCTGAATCAACTGCATCCATAACCTGCCGAGTTACGGCAGATGGCAGAAGCAATTCCAGAAGCAAGGCGTGATCCTCATCGGCGTCCATACCCCGGAAACCGAGGCGGAGAAAGTTCCGGCCAATGTGATCCGCAGGGTAAAGAGCCTGGGTATCACCTATCCGATTTTGCTGGACCAGAAGGGGGAGAACTGGAAGCGCTGGGGGCAACAGTTCTGGCCCACCGTCTACCTGATAGATAAAAAGGGCCGCGTGCGCTATCGCTGGGAAGGCGAGCTCGAATACGAGGGCGCGGGCGGCGAGGCGCAAATGACCCAAAAAATCAAGGAACTGCTGCAAGAGGCCAATTGAGGGCGCTCAGGAGGTAGCGCGCATGAAACGGCTGGAGAAGAAGCACCCTCTGGCGATTCGCTGGTTCCATTGGGTTAACTTTCCCGTGCTGATGGTCATGATCTGGAGCGGGCTGCTGATCTACTGGGCCAACGATGTCTATGGCATCCGACTTGGTGGCCTGACGCTGTTTAAGTTCTTCCCGAACTGGTTCTATGAGACGTACCACTTGAATTATCGCCTGGCGGAGGGCATGGCCTGGCACTTCCTGTTTATGTGGTTGTTCGCCATCAACGGCCTGCTGTATGTGCTGTACACGGCGATTTCCGGGGAGTGGCGCTACCTGCTGCCCAATCGCCGTTCCTTCCGTGAAGCCCTGCAAGTGACGCTGCACGACCTGCACCTGAGCCGATACCATCCGCCGCGCCGCAAATTCAACGGGGCGCAGCAGATCGCCTATACCAGCATCATCCTAATGGGCGCCGGTTCCCTGCTGACCGGGCTGGCCATCTACAAGCCGGTGCAGTTTGCCTGGCTCACGACCCTGCTTGGCGGCTACCCGATGGCCCGCTTTATCCATTTCTGGCTGACCATCGGCTACTGCCTGTTCTTCGTCGTCCACGTGGCACAGGTCATCAAGACGGGCTGGAACAACTTCCGTGCCATGATTACCGGCTACGAGATTGTAACGGAGGTGCCTCCAACGGGAACGCCGCCTCTCCCGCAGGCGGGGAAGCCTTCGGCAACGGTGGAGCACGCGGTCGTGGCGGCGAACGCGCCGGTCGAGGAGGGAACGCCGTGAGCGACAGCAACGAGCAACAAGCCCCACAAGAAGGGAGGGAAGCGCCTGCGGGGGAGCCGGTAGCCCAACCTGCTCTCAATCCCATCCCACGGGTTATCGCGTTCTCGGATGCCGAGGTCGAGCGGCAGATGCGTTGGATGTCGCGGCGCAGCTTTCTCTGGGCGGGAGCTGCCGTCGTGACGGGCTACGCAGGCTGGCACTGGCTAATTACCCGCCGCCCGGAGGGCGATATTCCCTGGCCGTTCCGTAGCGCCCTGGAGGTCAATGAGGGGCTGGCACGGGACTACTTCCGGGGCTCGCGCCTCGCGCCTACGTTCTCGCGCGCCGAAGCGACAGAGCCGCGCGTCAACGGCGATATTGGATTGCCGGACGATTTCGATCCGGCGGGATGGAAGCTGCAGGTGATCGGCCTGGCGGATACCTCCCGTGCGCAAATGATGCCTACGTCGCCCTCGGCAGCAGCCCCCAATCCCAAAGATCCGCATACGCTCAGCGCGGGGCCTGCGGATTCTAAAAAGGTGCAGGATAAAAAGGCGCCTGCCGGGAAAAAGAGGTCAGAGGACGCCGTAGCCGCCGCAAACCAAAACCACGCAGAGCCAAACGGCGCGGACGAGGAGGATACGGCCTCTAACAGCGATGATGGCGACACATCGGACATGGCGCCCGAGGAGCCGGTCGGGATGCTGACCCTGGCCGACATCCAGCGGCTGCCCCGCGTGGAGATGGTGACCGAGCTCAAATGCATCGAGGGCTGGAGTACCATCGTGCGGTGGGCGGGAGCGCGTTTTGCCGATTTCGTCGCTCACTACCCGCTCGCCAGAACGGACAGCGGCGAGCTTCCTGCCTATGTGGCTCTGGAGACCCCCGACGGCGGCTACTACGTCGGGCTGGACATGGAGAGTGCGCTCCACCCACAGACCTTGCTCTGCTACGAGATGAACGGCAAGCCCTTGCCTCTGGAGCATGGCGGGCCACTGCGCCTGGTCATCCCGGTCAAATACGGTATCAAGAACCTCAAACGTATCGGGACTATCCGCTTTACCGACTCGCGCCCACGAGACTATTGGGCCGAGCAAGGTTACGATTGGTACGCGGGACATTAGCTGTCTCGCCTCCTCCCCTGCGGCGGGAAATGGCCGCAATATCGCCCAAGGAGCCTATGGAGAAAACAGGACCATGGTCAAACGCACACTCTCTCTGATCACCCTGGTCGGGCTGCTCGCCAGCCTGGCCGCTCTGCCGACTCTCGCCCAGAATAACCAGCACAAAAAGGAAGCCGAGAAAATGAGCGGCATGATGCACAAAGGCAGAATGGCCGGCATGAAGAAGAGCATGAAGAAAAAGCATTCCCGTAAAGGGCACGCCGCCCATAAGGCCGGTAGCAAAATGAAGGGCGGCAAGATGAGCGGCAAGATGCACGGCGGCAAAATGTAACGCCGCCTCCGGCACGCAGGAGGGCAGGGCCGACAAGAGCCGGCCCTGCCTTTCTTTTTGCCAGGCTCCACCGGCTCTCCTACCTAGAGGAGGCTCCGCACCAGACGGAGGCGGTCGCAGTGGAAGCTGGCGACGGCGCGAGAGTGCGCCATTGAGGAGGTAGACATGTCCCACACAGGAAAGCATCACTGGCCGGAATATCTGATGGAGGCAGCCGGGCTTGGCCTGTTTATGCTGTCGGCCTGCTTCTTTACGGCGCTGCTGGAACATCCGGCTTCGCCCATTCGGCAGGCGATCCCGGCCCCAGTCCTGCGGCGCATCCTCATCGGCCTGGCGATGGGCACAACCGCCGTTTGTTTGATCTACTCGCCCTGGGGCCAGCAGTCCGGGGCGCATTATAATCCCTCGGTCACGCTGACCTTCCTGAGATTGGGCAAGGTTGCGCCCCAGGATGCGCTCTGCTATGTGGTCGCTCAGTTCCTTGGGGGCGTGGCCGGAGTGCTGCTGGCAGCCTATTTAGCCGACAGCATCATCGCGCACCCTGCCGTTCACTATGCCGTCACCGCTCCCGGTCCAAACGGCGTCGGAATCGCGTTCCTGGCGGAGTTGGCCATCACCTTTGTGCTCATGTCGGTCATCCTGCGCGTCTCCAATACGCCCGCTCTGGCCCACTACACCGGGCTTTGTGCGGGCGCTCTGGTAGCAACCTACATCAGTATCGAGGCGCCCCTGTCCGGCATGAGCATGAACCCGGCCCGAACCTTTGCTTCTGCGTTCACCGCGCACTCCTGGATGGCGCTCTGGGTCTACTTCACCGCGCCGCCCCTCGGCATGCTCCTGGCGGCAGAGGTCTATCGGCGACGACACGGCGCGGCGGCGGTAGGCTGCGCCAAGCTGCACCACCAGAACCACAAACGCTGCATCTTCTGCGCCTACCATGCCGGCAGGGTCCTTCCTCATTCGGTTGCGGGCGAATAAATTCGCTGCAACCAGGGCACGAAGTCGCCCTACGGCGTCTAAAAAGGGAACCCGCGCAGGCGGGTTTCGTGCCTTTGTTGCTGCGGCTTCAGCCGCCCGTACTCCAAAAATATCCCCGCGAATCGGGAACTCACAGCCGAATAGCGGCATTGTACCAGTCGGCAATACGCCAAACATCCAACCGCAAATCCAATCCCGTTACACACAGCAACAAAACACTCTATTTCGCAAAAGGAGAACATGATGAGTGGGCGTAAGTTATTGATTGGGACAATTGCTATTGTGATCGCAGCTGTCGGCTGGTACGCGTTCCGCCCGGAGCTGCTCTTTGTCAACAAAACGGTGAATGAGGCGTTCCCCAGCGCCCAGTCTGCTTCGGCGGGGAATGCGCCGAAGGCGATCTCTGCGGGCCATTTTCACGGCGTCGCCCATGAAACGAAGGGGACCGCCACCATCTACCGGCTTTCCGACGGCAAGCAGGTGCTGCGCTTGATGGACTTCCAGACCTCCAATGGCCCGGACGTGCATGTCTATCTTGTCGCCGCCCCAGATGCCAGTGACAATGCGACCGTCAAGAACGCGGGTTTTGTAGACCTCGGCTCGATCAAGGGCAATGAAGGGGATCAAAACTACGACCTGCCCGCCGGGATAGACCTGAACAAATATCAGGCCGTTACCATCTGGTGCGCCCGCTTCGGCGTTAATTTTGCCACCGCCCCATTGGCCCGGAACAACAGTTAGGCTCTGGGCGAGCCTCGCGGCGGGCCTCCCGCCCGGACGCGCTCAACGGCGAGACGCCGGGCGGGAAACCTCTCTCGCGCACGACCCTCTTCCGGCTGAGGAAGGAGACCTGAGATGTCCAACGGCAACCATTACGATGTCATCATCATTGGGACAGGCGCGGGCGGCGGCACGCTGGCCTATCGCCTGGCTCCCTCCGGCAAACGCATTCTGCTGCTTGAACGGGGCGATTACGTGCCCCGCGAAAAGGATAACTGGATATCGAAGGCCGTCGTCCTGGAGGGCAAATACAAAGCCCATGATATATGGCGCGACAAAGACGGCAACGAGTTTCATCCCAGCACAAACTATAACGTCGGGGGCAATACAAAGTTCTATGGAGCCGCCCTCTTCCGTTTTCGCAAGGAGGATTTCGGGGTTATCCGGCATCACGGCGGAATCTCTCCGGCCTGGCCTATTGACTATGAAGACATGGCCCCCTACTATTTACAGGCAGAACACCTCTATCACGTGCACGGCAATCGTGGCGAAGACCCGACAGAGCCGCCGGAGACCGTGCCCTTCCCGCATCCCGCCGTCAGCCATGAGCCGCGTATTCAGCAGCTACACGACGACCTGGTAGAGCGCGGGCACAGGCCGTTCCATGTGCCCCTCGGCATCATGCTCAACGAACAGAATCGCCCTAAGAGCGCCTGTATCCGGTGCAGCACCTGCGACGGCTTCCCCTGCCTGGTCAACGCCAAATCGGACGCGCAGGTGTGCGCCGTAGACCCGGCCCTGGAATACCCGAACGTTACCTTACTCACCCGCACCCGCGTTCAGCGCCTCGATACCGACGCAACCGGGCATACCGTAACCGGCGTGCAGGTCGAGCGCGATGGGGAGCAGATGACCTTCTCGGCGGACATCGTTGCGGTCTCCTGCGGAGCCATTAACTCCGCCGCCCTGCTGCTCAAGTCGGCCAACGACAGGCACCCGAACGGCCTGGGGAACAGCTCGGACATGGTAGGCAGAAACTACATGTGCCATAACAACGCGACCCTGCTTGCCATCTCCCGCACCCCCAATCCGACCGTGTTCCAGAAGACCATCGCCCTGAACGACTTTTACCATTTTGCGGACGATTGGGACTATCCGCTGGGGCACATCTCGATGATCGGCAAGACGGACATGGACGTTCTGCGGGCCGGAGCGCCCAAATTCGCGCCCGGTATGGCCCTGGATGTGCTGGCCAAGCACGCGATTGACTTCTGGCTCACCTCGGAAGACCTGCCCGATCCCGACAACCGCGTCCTGGTCCATCGGGACGGACAGATCACGCTGCATCATACGCCCAACAATCTCGAAGGCCATGAGCGCCTCGTACACAAGCTCAAGATGCTGTTGGGTGAGATCGGCCTTGAGGACCATCTGATGCACAACGCCTTCTACCTGGGCAAGGAGATACCCCTGGCGGGCGTCGCGCACCAGTGCGGCACGGTTCGCTTCGGCAACGATCCGCAAACGTCGGCGCTGGATGTCCACTGCAAGATGCACGACCTGGATAACCTCTATGTGGTGGACGGCAGCTTCTTCGTCTCCAGCTCGGCGGTTAACCCTGCGCTGACTATCATGGCTAACGCTCTGCGCGTCGGCGATCACCTATTGGAGAGACTGCAATGAGACACGGCAGTATCTATGACCAATACGCGCAAAATACGCGCCTCTGGCTGGCGGCGCTGCCCTGGATTCTGCTGGCGCTTCTGCTGCTGGCCTCGCCGAACTCCGCCTGGCCCGCGCCGCAGTCCACGTCCCACGCGCCCCTTGCGGAAGCGGTGGATTCCATCGGGATGACGGTTTCGGACATGGATCGCGGCCTGGAGTTCTATACCAAAGTGCTGCCCTTCGAGACCGCCCATCGCCCTGCCTCCCTCCTAACTGAAGACGCAGGGTTCTATACCAAAGTGCTGCCCTTCGAGAAGGTATCCGACATGGAGGTTGCGGGCGCGGAGTACGAGCATCTGGAGGGCGTCTTTGGCCTGCGAATGCGGGTTGTGCGGCTGCGGCTGGGCGACGAGTTCCTAGGGCTGACGGAATACCTGGCCCCCAGGGGACGCCCCATCCCACCGGACATGCGCAGCAACGACCGCGCTTTCCTGCACATTGCCATCATTGTCAGCGATATGGATCGCGCTTACCGGCTGCTGCGCGCGCATAAGGTCCAGCACGCTTCCACCGGGCCGCAGCGCATACCCAATTGGAACACGAAGGCAGCCGGCATCCAGGCGTTCTACTTTAAGGACCCAGACGGCCACACGCTGGAAATACTGTCGTTCCCGCCCGACAAGGGCGCTCCGAAGTGGCATCGAACGGATCGGCTGTTCCTGGGCATAGACCATACCGCTATCGTCGTCTCCGATAGGGAAGCCAGCCTGAAGTTCTATCGCGACACGCTGGGGTTCCGCGTTGCGGGAGAGAGCGAAAACTACGGCGTCGAGCAGGAACATCTCAACAACATCTTCGGCGCGCGCCTGCGAATCACGCGCTTGCGGCTCGCTTCCGGTCCGGCCATCGAGTTCTTGGAGTACCTAACGCCGCACGATGGACGACCGATTCCCTCGGATACGCGCGCCAACGATATATGGCACTGGCAGACGAAGCTGGTCGCTCCCGACCCCAGCAGGGCGGCGCGAAGCCTCTTCGATAGCCGCGTTAGCTTCATCTCGCCTGGCCCCGCGACGCTGCCGGAACAGAAATTGGGCTTTGCGAGTGGGTTTCTCGTTCGCGACCAGGACGGACATGCCCTCGCGCTGGTGGAAAATCCGCGCAGAAAAGCAGCACGCCGATGAGCACGCATTCTCAAGAAAAAGAGGTCCTTCTGATACTCTGCGACATCAGCGGCTACACACAGTTCATGACCGCGAACCGGCACGCGCTGGCGCATAGCTATGTGATCATCTCGCAACTGATGAAGACGGTCTTGCAGCACGCGAAGAGGCCGTTGCAGGTGGCAAAGCTGGAAGGAGACGCGGTGTTCCTCTATGCTCTCCAGCAGGGCAGCGCATCAGAGCGGGCGCAGCGGATGTGGCAGGTGATGGAGATGCTGCTGCGGCTCTCCCGGGCCTTTGAGACGCGGCGCAGGGAACTGGAGCAGGCCAATATCTGCCCTTGCGAGGCCTGCAAGAACGTGGATCGGCTGCGTCTGAAGATCATTGTCCACAGCGGTACGGCCCTGTTTCATCGGATCGACCGCTTCGACGAGCTTTCGGGAGTGGATGTGATCCTGGCGCACCGGCTGCTCAAGAACTCGCTCCGCCAGAGCCAGTACATCCTGCTGACCGAAACCGCGCAGCGAGACCTGGGCTCCTACCCGATGGCGGACTGCGTGGAAAGCCAGGAGCACTGCGAGGGACTGGGCACGATCAAGACCTTCCTCTACCGTCCGCTTTTGGGAACGGAACAGGGCTTGCCGTCGGACCGCCCGCGCAGCTACACTTCGCTGCGGTTTCGGGCAAAGGACATTCTCACCAAGATTCTCCTGGCCCGCCTCGCGCAGTTGCGCCTGGTACGCTGGCCGCGCTTTAACAACCTGCCGAACTGGCAGCCAGCTCGGTTCAACACGGAACGCTGTGTCTAGTGGAGACCGGACAAACTGGATTAACCACCCGCTGCGCTAGAGGCACAGAGACACAGAGGAAAAGCGAAGATAGAGAAAGGCAAAGGAAAGAGATAGTAGGAAGATTGGGAGGCTTAGACGATGATAGAAGCACGTCCCCTATTTATTCCCGTCATTCTAGGCACGCCCCGGCAGGGCCGCGCAAGCGAGAACGTGGCGGCTTTTGTGGCGGACCAGACCGCCAACAGGCCGGGCATAGAGACGGAACTGATTGACATTCGTACCCTTCCCTTGCCGACGACAGACGCGGGCGAGCGCATCAAGGATGCCGGGTTCTCCGAGACGATGATGCGGGCGGATGCGCTCATCCTCGTCGTTCCCGAATACAATCATGGCTATCCCGGCCTGCTCAAGCACGCGCTGGATACCAACCTGAAGGAGTACATTCATAAGCCGATCGGCATTTGCGGCGTCGCGGCGGGCGGGTTCGGCGGCACGCGCGTCATCCAGAACCTGCTGCCGGTCATGCGCGAGTTAGGATTGGTGACCATCTTCTGGGACGGCAACTTTTCCAACGTGCAGCAGCTATTTGATGCCGACGGCAGGCTGCTGGATACGGCTTATGTCGCGCGCATGGATAAGTTCCTGAAGGAGCTGATCTGGATGGCGAAGGTATTGCGCTACGGGCGCGCGAATGTGGCCCTGGAATAGGAGCAAAGCAACGATGTCTACAAGCAAACAAAGGATATGCCCCAAGTGCGGGGCGGCTATGAACCACCATGCAGAGAAGGTGGATTATTCGGGCGATACGGCAGCCTTCGGCACGGACAATGGCCTGCTATTCGGAGGGGTTCTTTTGGAGATACATACCTGCCCGCGCTGCGGCTATATCGGGTCGTGGCCGGCGGCGGCAAGCCATGAGGCCGAGCGGCAGGCGGGCGCGTGAAAGGGAAGGACGACGATGACCAAAGAAGGCCAGAGACTGCAAGAGTCGCGGGAGCGCAAGGCGCACTGGAAACGCTGGGGCCCCTATCTTAGCGAGCGCGCCTGGGGAACCGTCCGCGAGGACTACAGCCCCTATGGATCGTCCTGGGACTACCTGCCGCATGCCCATGCGCGCTCCCGCGCCTATCGCTGGAACGAAGACGGCCTCGCGGGCCTCTGCGACCGCCATCAGTACATCTGCTTTGCGGTGGCGCTCTGGAACGGGCGCGACCCCATCCTCAAGGAGCGCCTCTTCGGCCTGACCGGCAACGAGGGCAATCACGCTGAGGATGTCAAGGAGTGCTACTACTATCTCGACAACACGCCAACGCACTCCTATATGAAGTATCTGTATAAGTACCCGCAGGCGGCGTTTCCCTATAGCCAGTTGGTGGAGGAGAACCGACGGCGCGGCAAAGACCAGCCGGAGTATGAGCTGCTGGATACGGGCGTGTTCGACGACAATCGCTATTTTGATGTGTTCGTGGAGTACGCGAAGGCGGATGTGGAGGATATTCTGATCCGGATTCGCGTTGCCAACCGTGGGCCGGAATCAGCGGTGCTGCACCTGCTGCCGACGGTCTGGTTCCGCAATACCTGGTCCTGGGGCTACGATGTTCAGCGTCCCTGCCTGGCGCACGCCAACGGGAATAGCCTGGCGTCTGAGGGGGCCAGCCGTTCGGCGGTCATCGCGTTGCAGGAGCCGAACTACGGCGAACGCTGGCTCTACTGCGAGGGCAGCCCGGAACTGCTCTTTACGGAGAACGAGACGAACAACGCCCGCCTCTTTGGCGTGGAGAACGCCTCCCCTTACGTGAAGGACAGCATCAACGACTACCTCGTCCAGGGAAAAAAGGAGGCGGTCAATCCCAAGCAGAGCGGCACCAAAGCCGCCGCGTACTATCGTCTGGATGTCGGCGCGGGCGAGACGGTGGAGGTGCGGCTGCGCCTGACAGATCGAGAGTTTGCCGAGGAGGAGCCGTTCGGCGCAGAGTTCGACCGCCTTTTCGCGCAGCGCCAGCAGGAGGCCGATGCGTTCTATGCGACCGTAATCCCGGACACGCTCTCCCCGGACGCGCAAAACGTGATGCGCCAGGCGTTCGCCGGGTTGCTCTGGTCCAAGCAGTTCTACTATTACGTGGTGGACCAATGGCTAGACGGCGATCCGGGGCAGCCTCCCCCGCCGCCACAACGTCAGCGCGGCCGCAATCACGAATGGCGGCATCTGTTTAACGCCGACGTGATCTCTATGCCGGACAAGTGGGAGTATCCCTGGTACGCCGCCTGGGATCTGGCATTTCACTGTATCCCGCTGGCGCTGGTGGACCCCGATTTCGCCAAAGAGCAGCTTATCTTAATGCTGCGCGAGTGGTACATGCACCCGAACGGCCAGATTCCGGCTTACGAGTGGGCGTTCGGCGACGTGAACCCGCCGACGCATGCCTGGGCGGCGCTCCGCGTCTACCAGATCGAGGAGAAACGGTGCGGCGTAGGAGACCGCCAGTTCTTGCAGCGCATTTTCCACAAGCTGCTCCTGAACTTTACCTGGTGGGTCAACCGCAAGGATGCCGAAGGCCGCAACGTCTTTCAGGGCGGATTCCTGGGCATGGACAACATCGGCGTGTTCGACCGCAGCGCGCCTCTGCCGACCGGCGGCAACATCGAGCAGTCGGACGGCACAAGCTGGATGGCGATGTACTGCCTGAATATGCTCGCCATAGCGCTGGAGTTGGCGAAGGAGGAGCATTGCTACGAGGACGTCGCCAGCAAGTTCTGGGAGCATTTTTGCTATATCTCCTACGCCATGAACCATCGCGGGCGGGATGACATCGAGATCTGGGATGAGGAGGACGGCTTCTACTACGACGTGCTGCTTCTGCCCAACGGCGACCATTTCCCGCTCAAGGTGCGCTCGATGGTGGGCCTGATCCCGCTCTTCGCCGTGACAACGCTGGAGCCGGAGATACTGGAGCGCATGCCGGGCTTTAAGCGGCGGCTCGAATGGTTCGTCGCAAACCGGCCCGACCTGACTCGCAACATGGCCTGCATGAAAACGCCGGGAATGGCCGAAAGGCGGCTGCTTGCCATCACGGACCCGGAACGCCTGCGCCGGGTGCTGCGGGTGATGCTCGACGAGCAGGAGTTTCTGTCGCCGTATGGCATCCGCGCTGTCTCCAAATATCACCGCGAGCATCCCTATATCTTGCGGGTGGATGGGCACGAATATCGGGTGGACTACGAGCCGGGCGAGTCGCGTACCGGCCTGTTCGGCGGCAACTCCAACTGGCGCGGCCCGATATGGTTCCCGGATAACTACCTACTCATCGAGTCGCTTCAGAAGTTCCACTACTATCTCGGCGACGACTTTAAGGTGGAGTGTCCGACTGGATCGGGGCAGTGGATGAACCTATGGGAGGTCGCGGCGGAGCTTTCCCGCCGTCTGTCGCGCACCTTCTTGCGCGATGAGGAAGGTCGCCGCCCTGTTCATGGCAGCCAGGAGCGCTACCTAATCGACCCGAACTGGCGGGACCTGTTGCTGTTCTATGAGTACTTCCACGGAGACACCGGCGCAGGCTTGGGCGCCAGCCATCAGACCGGCTGGACGGGAGTAGTCGCCAAGCTCCTCCAGCAGAGCGGGGAATAGAGCGCACCCGCCCCTTCGTCCCCCAAGAACAGGGGAGGGGAGAGACAGAGTTGGCTTCTCCTCCCCCTTCTCCCTAGCAGGGAGAAGGGCCGGGGAGGAGGGGAGAACCCGGCTTCACCATTTAACCAAAAACCCACACAAGGAAGGACACAGCGATGATAACAATAACGGATAGGCCCCTACAGGAAGAGTTAAGAGAGCGCTATGCCACGCAGCCCCTCCGAGGGCAGAAAGCGCTGGTGACCGGCGCGAACTCCGGCATCGGGGAGAGCGTAGCCCGCCATCTGGCGGCGGCAGGCGCCGCCGTCGTCGTCAACTATGTTTCTAAGCCGGAGGCGGCGGAGAAGATCGTCGCGGAGATCCGGGACGCCGGCGGCGTGGGCATCGCGATCCAGGCCGACGTGAGCCAGGAGGATCAGGTACAGGCCATGTTCGCCCGGATGTTCCGGGAGTTCGGAACGATTGATATCCTGGTGAACAATGCGGGTTTGCAGAAGGACGCGCCCTTCGCCGACATGACGCTCGACCAGTGGAACTTTGTGATCGGGGTGAATCTCACCGGGCAGTTCCTCTGCGCGCGGGAAGCGATCCGCGAGTTTCTGCGGCGCGGCATCCGCCCGGAGATCTCCTGCGCGGCGGGCAAGATCATCTGCATGAGCTCCGTCCACGAGGTCATTCCCTGGGCGGGCCATGCCAACTATGCAGCCTCTAAGGGCGGGGTCATGCTGCTCATGAAATCCATTGCGCAGGAGTATGCTCCGCACCGAATCCGCATCAACAGTATTGGCCCCGGCGCGATTAAGACGCCTATCAACCGCACGGCCTGGGAGACGCCGGAGGCCGAAGCTAAACTGCTCACGCTCATTCCCTACCAGCGGGTCGGGGAGCCGGCGGACATCGGCCGGGCGGCCGTCTGGCTTGCCTCCGACGAGTCCGACTATGTGACCGGCACGACCCTCTTTGTAGATGGCGGCATGACTCTCTATCCTGGCTTTGCGACCGGGGGATAGTAGACTTCAGCCTCCCCGATAGGCAGCGCCCCACGCAACGGTGAAGCTCTCTCGAGCGCTCCCTCTCTAACCACCGTTGCGTGGGGCGCTAGCCCCGAATAGACACACTCTCTTATGGGCCTTCTATGCCGCAATCCAATGCCATTTTTGAGATGGGTTGTTAACCGGGCTAATCCGGTGCTTCACAGCCGTGCCGCAACACCCCGATGGCTCTTTGCGCCTCCGGGGAGATAACGGCGGTCACCCGCACGTGCGCCTCCAGCCGGGTCGTTGCCGTTGGAATCCACTCCCGATCCCCTTCCCGACAACTGACCAGGATACAGCCGGGCGGCAGCCCCAGTTCGCGGACCTCCCTGCCCTCGAACGGGGCACCTGGCTCGACCTCCAGTTCCACCACGATCGGTTCTTTCAAATCGGGGAGCAGGCCCCCGCGCAGCAGATCCCGCTCCAGCAGGTTCTCATAAATGGGCAGTTCTTCCAGGGATTCGGCCACCGTATAGGCGCAGAAGCAGGCCACCACCAGCGGCAGCATCTGGCTGTAGTTTCCGGTCATCTCGGTGATGAGCACGATGCCGGTCAGCGGCGCGCGCACAATGGCGGTGAAATAGGCCGCCATCCCCACCACGGCAAATATCTCCGGCAGCGGGACCAGGCCCGGAAACAGGCGGTGGGTAAGCTGACCGACCCCCAGGCCGATAAGCGCCCCCAGCACCAGCAGCGGCGCAAAGATGCCCCCGGGCGCGCCACTGCCGTAGCTGGCCATCGAGAGGACAAAGCGCACGAGGAATAACACGGGGATCGCAGTCAATGCGGCGTGCCCTTCCAGGATGCTTTCGGCCAGAGAATGCCCGCCGCCGACAAGGCCGGGAGCAAACCAGGCGATCAGTCCGGCGCTCGCTCCCACTAGCGCCGCCGCAGGGACGACGCGCCGGGCGTGCAGCCGTGCAAAGAGGTTGAGCGTGCCGATAAGGCTGCGATTATAGACGACCCCGAGCAGGCCGGCGACCAGGCCCAGCAGGGCAAAAACCGGCAGTGCCGACAGCGCGGGAACCGGATAGCTGGGTATGCTGAAGACGGGAAGCTGTCCCGCCGCGAACCGGGTCACAATGTCAGAGGTGGCGGCGGCGATAAAAGCAGTTCCAAAAACAATGGGGCGAAAGTCTTTCTGGACCTCTTCCAGGACAAAGACCAGCCCGGCCAGCGGTGCGTTGAAGGCGGCGGCCAGCCCCGCGCCGGCCCCGGCGGCGATCAGGGTCAGGCGCTCGCGCGTGGAAGCCTGCAGCCAATCCGAAACCGCCGCCCCGACCGTGCCGCCCATCTGCACCGTCGGGCCTTCGCGGCCCAGCGCCAGGCCGCCGCCGATAGCTAGAGCGCCACCGAAGAACTTGACTGGCAGCACCCGCTTCCATTGGAGCTCGCGAAACCGGTGCAGCACTGCTTCCAGATGTGGAATGCCGCTTCCGGCGGCTTCCGGAGCCAGATGGCGCACCAGCAGAACGGCTAGCGCCGTGCCTGCGGCCCCAAACAGCATCGGCAAAATCCACCCGAACAGCGGATAGTGATGCGTCCAGATCACCAGGATATTGCGAAGGGTATCGCCTCCGGCCAGAACGGCGCGAAACGCAACCGCGACACAGCCGGCCAAGGCGCCCACCAGGGCGGCACGCGGGAAGAGCCTGCGTCGCTGCCTCTGGACGGTGAGGTATTCCTGTATCTCGGAGCGCACCTGCGCCTGAGAGATTTTCGCCTCCTCGGTTTCCGGTAAGATGTTATTATCGGGGGTTGGCGTCATTTTCCGTTTGCCCCCATCTTGAGTGCTCGGATTCCAGTTCCCCCTCCTCCTCGGAAATTCCGTAAAGTTCATGGACGGCGCAGAACTCTTCAATGAGTGCCAGAATGCGCACGATGCGCGGCCCACGCACCCGATAAATGCGACTGGCTCCTTGCGGCTCAACCCTCAGGACTCCGGCTCGTGCAAGAATGGCTAAATGCTGGGATGCGCCGGACTGTCCCAGGTTTAAGGCGGCGGCGACTTGATTGACCGTCATCTGCTTCTGACAGAGCAATTCCACAATGCGCAGGCGGGTAGGATGAGAGAGCGCATCAAATAACTGACTGGCTCTCTCCCGGACAATAGTCTTCATGACAGGCCCCCTTGCATAATCCAGGCTACCAAATATTATGATACTCGAATATTTGGCGAAATGGACGCCCAAACGAGACAAGGCTTGGCTTCCTCGGGGGTCTGGCAGTAGAAATTACCATGCAGCCACGGTCCGCATAGGATACCCGCATGGAATTTTGGAACGCAATGCCCTGTGACAGCAATCGGCTTCTTGTATGGCTCTACTATTTTGCCGCCGTTCTGCCGCAGGTTAGGTGCTCGTATGCGCCAGGATCCATTCCTCATCGCAGGCGATGTGGGCAATGTGGGTGCGCCGATAGGTGTAGACCAGATGCAGCAGGCCATCGTTAGACTGGATGAGGGCGGGATAGGAGTATTCGCCGGGGCCGGTCTCTATATTGACCCGATACGGCCAGGTCGCGCCGTCGTCCTCCGAGAGGGCGAGGGTCAACGGCGTGCGCCCGTGCCCGGTATCATTGAAGGCCAGCGCAAGGCGCCCACTGGCAAGGCGGGCCAGGTCCACCCGTGAATTGGGGTTAGGCAGGTTGGTGCGGGTGGGAGCCGCCCAGGTACAGCCCCCATCGGTGGAGTAAGACTGCCAGATAGTCCCATTGACCGGCTCGTAGGTGCGCAGATACATCAGCAGGCGCTCATCGGAGAGAGGCGCGAGCGTCGGCTGGATGACGCCCGCCTCGGTGCGTATCTGGTTGGAGGATTTCCACTCCTTGCCGCCATCCTCCGAGCGCATCACGAAGGCGAAGCCCTGCTCGTCGTAGAGCGGCAGCAGGATAGCGCCGTCCGGGCGCAGCAGCGGCTTGCATCCGGTCATCCAGCCCCACTCGGGATGCATAATGGTCGGCGGCGCCCAGGTTTGACCGAGATCGTGCGAATGGCTATACTTGACCTGGCAAGTGTCCCAGCGCTCTCCAAGCATCGTGACATAGAACAGCCACAGCAGACCCCTACCATCCTCAAACAGCACCGGATTGCCCTCGGATAGTTGGGGCGTATCGGCAAAGACGCGAGCCGGCGTCCAGCAATCGGAGCACGCAGGCAACTGCGCGCCATAGATGGCGACATTCCGGGCCCTCTCATGCGCGCCCGCATACCAGGCGCTGATCAGTGTGCCGTCCGCCAACTCGGCGATGGTGGGCGCATGGCACTGCGGCAACTCTGCGCTAGGCGAATGGACGAATCGTTTCCGGTACATCATGCTACTGCTCTCCCCTGTAAACAGCGTTAGTTGGTTTGCGTGCGTCCTTTCTTTGTTGCCTTTCTGGAATCGTGGGTCGCTTGGTCGCTAAATTGAAAAACGAACATCGGATACCACGGCACTGCCAGTGTGGTCAGGATGGCTGAAATAGTCACCTTAAGTTTAGATTTAGTATCAAACTTAGCTTTTCCTGCTTGAGTCCTTAATTTTCAAAGGGAAACTGCCCGCTAACCGGAGGCAAAGAAAACCCCGCAGGGAAACGAGAATGGCCTCCCTGCGGGGTTTCGGCGTTGCGTGGATGGCTGCGGTTCGGAAAAGGCGCCTACGGGTAGATGCCGCGCAGCACCGTCGCATCGGCGACACGCTTGACGCCGATGAGGTGGGCTGCCAGGCGCATATCCACCTTCTCGCGCTGCGCCAACTCGCGTACGTCGCGGTAGCTCCTGATCAGGATCGCCTCCATCTTGGCGTTGACCTCCTCTTCGGTCCAGAAGAAGAACTGCAAGTCCTGGACCCACTCGAAGTAGGAGACTACCACGCCGCCTGCGTTGGCCAGCACGTCGGGCACCAGAAAGATGCCCCGCTCGTTGAGGATATGGTCGGCGGCAGGCGTGGTGGGGCCGTTGGCGCCCTCAACGATGACCTTCGCCTGGATGCGTCCGGCGTTCTCGGCGGTGATCTGGTTCTCGACGGCGGCGGGCACCAGCACGTCCACATCCAGTTCCAGCACCTCCTTCGGGGAGATCCGCTCGCCGCCGCCGTGGGTGAGCAGCGTGCCGTCGCGGTTGGCGCATTCGCGCAGCGCCGGAATGTCCAGCCCCCGGGGATTATAGAGGCCGCCCAGCGCGTCGCTGACGGCGACAACCCGGGCGCCCATCGCATCAAAGAGGCGCGCCGCCACGCCTCCGACGTTGCCGAAGCCCTGCACGGCCACCCGCAGCCCCTTCAGGTCCATGCCGCGCTCCTTGATGGCTTCGCGCGTGATGACCACGATGCCCCGCCCGGTCGCATCCTGGCGGCCCTCCGATCCGCCGACGGCGACCGGCTTGCCGGTGACGACCGCAGGCACCGAGTGGCCCTTGTTCATGGAGTAGGTATCCATCATCCAGGCCATGGTCTGGGCGTTGGTGCCCATATCGGGGGCGGGAATGTCGTGATTGGGGCCGATAATGATGCTGATTTCGGAGGTATAGCGGCGGGTCAGGCGCTCCAGTTCCAGGGGGGTGAGGGTCTTGGGATCGCAGATGACGCCGCCCTTGGCGCCGCCAAAGGGAATATTGACAATCGCGCACTTCCATGTCATCCACATGGCCAGAGCGCGTACTTCATCCAGATCGGTCATCGGGCTATAGCGCACTCCACCTTTGCAGGGGCCGCGCGCTACATTATGCTGCACGCGATAGCCGGTAAACACATGGGTGTGTCCGTCTTCCATCTTCACCGGAAAATGGACGGTCAGCTCCCGCTGCGGGTACTTCAGAACTTCGTGCAAGCCGGGATCCAGCTCCAAATGGCGGGCCGCAATATCCAGTTGTTCCAGCGCATTGAGGTAGGGATTGCTGCTTTCGTGCGGTCCGCCCTCGGGCAGGGGGACTTTCGGCAGTTCCGGGCGGCGACGTCGTCCCGTGCCCGGTAGGGGGGGTGAGATGCTCATCGATTCCTCCTCGAACCTGAGTGAGAACGCCGGGCGCTGGGAGTAGCCCTCTTCTCGTCGCCCGCCGACTCCACTGTCGGCAGCCAACGCTCCGGCGGCGCAATAGGCGACTTCCTATTTATTCCTTACGCACAAACCATCTTGAGCATTAGCGTTTGCAGCATGAACTATTGCACACGACTTCTGCCGCAGAGTTCACAGCGACGCGCTCGACATTGTGGACTGTCACACGCCCCGTCGCGCCGCGTATCGAAAAAAGCAGAGCCGGAAACCGCCATATGCTTCCGACCTGACATCTCAGCCTTCAGCGCCCCGACACATCCTCACTTGGTAAGAAAGGAACATGAGCATGAAGACCCATCTGTTTCGCTGGATGGCCATTGTGGGCGCCGGAACCCTGCTGTTTGCCGTCGGGGGGCTTACGCCCGCCTACGCGCACGATGAGGACGACCATGACCGGCTGCATCGCGATCTGGATGAGCAGCACTACGCGGCGCACCGTCATCTGGAGCGCGAGCATGCGCGCGAACATCACTACCTGAACCGGGAGCATCGGGACATGCACCGCGACCTGGAGCGCGAACATGCGGAGTGGCACCGCCTGCACGATAACGACCCTTACCTGAGCGATAGCGAGTATGAATACGAGCACGCCCGTGAGCACCAGCACCTGGATCGCGAACATGCGCGCGAACATCGCTACCTGGATTACCAGCATCGGAGGCTGCATCACTGGCTGAACCGAGAGCACCGGGAAGAGCACCGTGAGTTAAGAGCGCAGCATCGTCGCTGGCACGATAGCGACTACGATTATGATGATTAAGCTCGCCTGCCTATTGGTGTAAAGAGCGCGCTAACACGGGAAGCCCTCTCGTGCCGGGCATTGAAAATACCCGTCTAGAGGGCGGCTGCGCCGCCAGGCGTCCTGGCGGACGGAACCTCTGGTTAGAGACAGCGTCCGCCAGGACGGTTGGCCGCTAGGCCACACAGACGGGTAATTTATTGCCCGGCGTCGAGTGCGGGAAAACGGAAGGTCCAGGCGTTGAAACGCGATGAAGCAGGAACCTGAGGACGGCATTGCGGCATGGAGAGGACGGCAGGCTGCCCGTTGAAACGCGATGAAGCAGGAACCTGAGGGGGCAAAGGTGAACAGATCAGAAACCTAAATTCGGAAGGAAGAGGTTATGCTGACTGAAAAACAACGCGCTTTCTACCAGGAAAACGGATTTCTGCTTGTCGAGGGGCTGCTGACACGCGCGGAGGCTGACATGCTCCGCCGAGAGTGCCACGACTTGGCCGCGCGGCTGAGCGAGAAAGAGAGCATAGATGCGACGTGGGGCAGTGCGCGGGAGGCCGTGGAGCAGGCCCAGGATACCAAGGTCTACCATTGCCACAACGTACAGTTTTATTCCGCCGCCTTTACGCGCCTGCTCGTGGATGATCGGCTGACGAGCGTGGCATCCGACATTATCGGCTCGCCCAACGTGCAGCTGCATCACACGAAGATGTTCATCAAGCCGCCGGAGAAGGGGTCGCCGTTCCCCATGCACCAGGACTATCCCTATTTCCCCCACGACAAAAATAGCATGATCGCGGTGATCCTGCATTTCGACGACGCGCCGATTGAAAAAGGCTGTGTCCGCGTGGTGCCGGGCAGCCATAAGCTCGGCCCACTGGAGCATAACCCGGAGGGCGGCTGGCACCTGCCCTTCTCGCAGTATCCGATTGAGTCGGCAGTGCCCTGCCCGGCCAGAGCGGGCGACGCTCTGTTCTTCAGCTACCTGACCATTCACGGCTCGGGTATCAACTCCAGCGACGAGGCGCGCACGACGCTGCTGGTCCAGATGCGCGACCCGGAAGACCCGCCGACCATCAAGACCCATGAGTCGCGTGGGCAGGGAATGATGCTGCGCGGCATTGACCCGCTCGCCATTCCACGCGGCGTCAGCTGAGATCAGGGGCGGGACTGGAATGCCGGGTCTTCCAGCCCCGCCTCCGCAAAGCCTTTGGCGCGCAACAGGCAGGCCGGGCACTTGCCGCAGCCGGGACGGACGCCCTCATAGCAGGTATGCGACTCGGCCAGCGCCTCCCAGCAGCCCGGCAGCGACCGCGCCAGCTCCACCGTCTCCTTTTTAGAAAGATACATCAGCGGCGTGACGATCTCGATGGGATACTCCATGCCCAGGGTGATCGCCTGCTGGAGCGCGTCTATCGTCGCCCGCCGGCAGTCGGGATAGCCGGAATAGTCCGTCTCGCACATGCCCCCTACCAGCACCCTGGCCCCCACCTTATAGGCATAGGCCGCTGCCGCCGTCAGGAACAGCAGATTGCGCCCCGGCACGAACGAGCTAGGCAGGCCGGCCCGGTCCGTCTGGCTCACATCGCCCGATCCGACCAGCGCGCTATCCCCGATGGCAGCCAGCGTGGGCAGCGGCAGAAGCTCATAGGGGACGCCGGCCATCTCGGCGATACGGCGTGCCTGCTCTGTTTCGACGCGATGCCGCTGGCCGTAGTCGAAGCCCAGCGCATAGACGCGAGCATAGTTCTGATTCAACGCCCAGTAGAGGCAAGTCGTCGAGTCCTGTCCCCCGGAAAATAGCACCACCGCGCTTTGCTGCTCTTGCATCCTCAAACCTTCCCTCGCCCCAATAAATTTCGGCAAGCCGCGCTTCCTCCTTATTATATCATCTGGCGCGGAACGAAGGTTTTGTTCAATATCAACGGGGCGTTAGAACAAAACGGCGCCATAGGCCACGGAGCAGGCCATTTCCCCAGATGCGGCCCTGATCATCGATCCTTGATACCTCCACCAGCTCCCATCCCAGGTCGGACGGTATCTGCCGGTTGAGGTCATACATTGCCCCTTGCTGCCAGAGGACGGCGTGTCTATCCGCGTGCAAGGGCAGGGCAGACCCGACAACCTGGCCTTTGTTGTTGATGCTGTAAGCCACGCTATCCAATCCGCCTAAGGTGCCCAGGTCGGAAAGGCGGCCCTGGTCATAGAGGAAAGCGTGCCTTTCCCCCCGGTCGGTATCGGCATAGCCTACGATTTGGCCCTGGTCGTTGACCCCATAGGCGCGGCTATCCTCACCGCCGAGGGTGCCCAGGTCGGCCATCAAGCTGCCCTGGAAAAGGAAGGCATGCCGGCTGCGGTCAGGCGTCTGGGAATAACCGACCACCCAGCCGTAGGCGTTGAGGTCCCAGGCATAGCTGCTGTTGCCCCCCAGCGTGCCCAGGTCTTCGAGCTGACCGTTATGCAGGAGGAAGGCGTGCGAGGTGTTCCTGCCCTGAGCGCGCATCCATCCTACCTCACCGTAGGGCTTGTCGGCGCTGATGACGCGCACGGAATTGCCATCGCGTTGCTCCGAGAGGCTTAAGCGGGAGCTCGTTTGGCCCATATCCTCGATGGTGTAGAGCGGGCCAAGTGGGGTAGCATGGCGCAGGCTGCCCGAGCGGAACAGAGTCAGCGCCGCGGCTAACAGGATCGATCCCACAAAGCTAATACTGCTATTATTGCTTTTCAAACCTTCCTCCTTAAGCTAAGCCTCTACTCACCCTGGCAATGCACAAGGACTATCTAGCGGCGATTGGAGCCTGCGTGTCTTCTCCTTGCTGCCGGGAGCATGGGCCAACGGTTCTATAGTTTACCAATAACCTGCCACGATGTCTTATTGTATCTTGCTACAATGCGCTTACGGACGAGCCGCTTTTTTATGGGCATGAAAAACCCCCAAAGGCTTTGCCTCTGGGGGCACCTCCGCTGTTTGAAAGGCGGAAAGAAGGTTTTATCCGGCTTTTTAGCGGGGTATCAGCAGAAAACGGTGCAGCTTGTCATGGAGCATGCCTTCGCCCCATATACGTCCCGCATCATCAATCTTAAGCGCTTCTTGAAGTTCCCAGCCTGAATCTGCCGGTATCTGCCGATTGAGGTCGTACATCGTCCCCTGCTGCCAGAGGAAGGCGTGCGTATCTCCGCGCCGGGTCAGGGCAAACCCGACCACCTGGCCTTTGTTGTTGAGGCTGTAGGCCACGCTATCCAATCCGCCCAATGTGCCCAGGTCGGAGAGGTGGCCCTGTTCATAGAGAAAGGCATGGCTGGCTCCCTGAGTGGTATCCGCATCCCCGACAATCTGGCCCTGATCGTTGACCCCATAGGCGCGGCTATCCACGCCACCGAGGGTGCCCAGGTCGGCCATCAAGCTGCCCTGGAAGAGGAAGGCATGCCGGCTGCGGTCAGGCGTCTGGGAATAGCCGACCACCCAGCCGTAGGCGTTGAGGTCGCAGGCAAAGCTGCTGTTGCCCCCCAGGGTGCCCAGGTCTTCGAGCTGACCGTTATGCAGGAGGAAGGCGTGCCAGGCATCCATCCCCTGGGTGTGTATCCATCCGGCCTGGCCGTAGGACTTATTGGCGCTGATGACGCGCACGGTATCCGCATCCGACCAGGTGCGCTGTAGCGTGAAGGCGTCGCGCTTAGGGAGCCCATTGGCTGTGGGCAGTGGGAAGTGGTTGGGCATCACGACCGGACCGCTGAAGGGCTGACCTGTGGAAGAGCCCAGCTCGCCCAGATCCTCAATGGTGTAGCGCGGGCAGGACGTGGCGGCGTGGCGGAGGCTGCCGGAGAGGACCAGGGCTAGCGTCACGGCCAGCATAATAGACCCCACAAAGCCAATACTGCGATAGTTGCGTTTCATACCTCCTCCTTAGGACAAAGGCCAGCTTATCCTTGCAATGCATACCGACTATCTACCTGCTATCGGGATCCGAGCTTATTCTCAAGGCCGCATGGAGCAGGCGCCAGTAGTTATATAGGAGAGTCATCAACGGGTCTTTTGGATAGTAGCAGTCCGACACGAAAGTGTGGCTGCCTCTCGAACGCTTCCGCTGTGACCATGGTCTCCGCATCTTTACGGCGGCGGATGCTGTTTAGCATACGGCAAGCCGAATTGTAATCGCATCGGTCTTATGGACAGGCAGGCGCTCTGCCCTTAGGATCAGGAGGTACTGCTGCCCGGTTTCCACAAGGGGGCGAACCGTGGAAACCGGGCAGCAGTACGCGCGGAACGCTATCCGCCTTGCTACGGGGGCTAGCAGGACGGCTTCCGCTCCGGCGCTTTGGCCGGGCGTTCGAGGAGCGCGGGCTGCGTAGCGCGCTGCGATTTCGCTTCTATCCGCCGCGCTTCTGCGGTCAGGCGCTGTAGCACCACGCGCTGCATCTCCGCGCCCAGGCGGTAGAGTCGCACAGCAAGCCGCAAGGTTTGCTCTGCCGTCAGGTCGCTCTCATCCAGCCGCGAGGAGATCTGACGTATCTGCGCGCGCAGGGCCGCGATGCGATCCTCCAGATCGGCCGGGTCCGCAGGCTCCTCCGGTTCCTCTGATTCCTCGGGCGCCTCGGCTTGCGGGCAGGGCTCGGTCTCTGCCGGCTCCGCCGATTTCACGTCAGGCTCTTCGGCATTCTCCGCCGGGCTTTCCGCGGCAGGAGGCTCCGCAGGCTCGTTGTCGGCTGCATCCGGTCCGGATTCCTCCGGAGCCGCTTGCGGCTCTGCCGGCTCTCCATTGGTCTCTGGCTCTTCACTTGTCTTGTTATTCCAGGACGGTTCTTCCTGCGCGGGGGTTTCACTCGTATTGGAAGATAACGCGGCGCCGGCTCGCTTTACCTCTATTGAATCGTACCCGGCCAGGCGAGGGCCAGATGCGGATGTGGGAGCCTCTGTGGCAAGGAGGGACATGGCGGTTTCTCGGAGCCAGGTCGGCCCCGGTTGTGTCTTCTGGACAGGCACGGGCTCCGGCGCCGCCTGCGCTTTTGGAGCGGAATGGACCACTTGCTTCTGCGCTGTCAGCAAACGCCGAGGACTGTTGTGGGATGCCGCCTGAAGGGGAATGCCCTCCCGCTCGCCTCTGCTCTGAAAAGCAAGAAGGAAGGCGGAGGACGGAAGGAGGAAGGGCGATGAAAAGTCCTGGTTCCTTTCGTAGACAGCAGGCTGCACGCGGGAGGAAGGAGTGACGCGCCTCACCTGCCAGATCGCATGGAAAATCCTTGCGCTGTGGGGACCGGGAGGGGCGCTTGCCATCGCCATGAGCGGCTGTGGGGTCGGCCTGGGAAGGGGCTGCGCTGCCGCGCTGCGCGCCAGTGGTGCTCTCCATGCCGTTGCCGCCGGGTGCGCCGGTTCCTGCGCCCTATCGCCATTCTCCAGAAGGACGCCATTCAGGCGCAGCGCGGCCACGCCGATTGTAACGACCGCTGCCGTGATGGTGAGGGCTATGCTGGCGGGGGTCGGGCTGGTCCGGGAAGAGGGCAGCCCCAGGAGACGACGTACGCGCGCCAGCAGATCGCCGCCGCTGCCGGCCAGGGCCAGTTGGGAGGGAACCGCGCGCAGCTCTTCCAGGGAGGCCAGGGCGCGAGCGTAGCCCACGCGGTCGCCGATCACCTGCACGGCCAGATCGTCGCAACAGTGCTCGCGCTCCAGGCGGATCTGCTGGGAGACCCACCACGTTGCCGGATGGTAGAATAGCAGCGTTTCGAGGAGAATCTGGATCAGGTTGACCAGGTAATCGTAACGGCGCACGTGCGCCAACTCATGGGCCAGCAGTGATTCAAGCATCTGGGGCGTCAGGCCGGACAGGGCGCTGACGGGAACCAGGATCAGGATATGCAGCCAGCCGACGACCGTAGGAACCTGCACGATGGCCGATTCAAGCAGCAGAAGGGGGCGGGTAATGCCCATTTGCCGGGCCAGTTCCTCCGTTCGGGCCTGCAGCCAGCCGGTTAGCGGGCGAGTCTGCAGCCGGGACAGCCGCCGAACGTGAATCCAGCCGCCCAGCAGCCGCAGCAAAAGGACAAGCACGCCGAGCAGCCAGGCCGCTACCAGTCCGGGCAGTGACCGCTCCACGGCGCGCGCTGCCGTCCCCTGCCCTGCCAGGCCGGACAGCGGGGCCGAATGTACCTCCTCTATGACAACAGATGGCAAAGGGTGCAATTGATTCCGGAAGCGCGCAGGAGAAGCGGTAGACACCGCTACGGAAGGTACGGAGGCGCGATCAGGTTGGGATTGCAGCGCCAGCAGCGTGAGGACCGGGCAGAGGGCCAGGATCAGCAGGGCGGCGCAGGCGGCCAGATAGCGCGCCTGGGCTGTGCGGGTATGTAGCAGCCGGAGCAGCGCCGCCAGGAGCATGGCGACAACCGTGCCCTGCCAGAGAAAATGGAGCAGGGACCATCCCAGCGGTCGGATGAAAGGATGTTGCAGCAGGTGTTCCAGAAGTATCATGATTCACCGCCTTCTAGCTCATCAAGAAGCTTGCGTATCTCGGCCAGCTCCTCCGGAGACGCTTTGCGGGCTGTCAGCGCCTGCAGGACCAGTTTCTGGGCCGAGCCGCCAAAGACGCGATCCAGCAGATCGCCCACCAGCGTCCGCTGGGCATACTCTTCGGACTGCGCCGCCTGATAGATATGGGCGCGTCCGGCATCTTCTCGCGTGACCAGGCCCTTCTCGGTCATGATCTGCAGGAGTTTGAGCACGGTGGTGTAGACCATGGGCCGTTCGCGGCTGAGCTGTTCGTGCACCTCGCGGACGGTGCTGGGGCCGCACCGCCAGAGCACACGCAGGATGCTCAGCTCCGCGTCGGTGGGCCGGGGAGCAGATTTGCGTCGGCTCATCGGACCTCTCCTCCTTTCCAAGAGATTAGAGGCATTGTATACGAAGGGCTTCGTAATTGTCAACAAAAAATTACGGCATTCTTCGTAGATGCCGGCAAATATCCGTCCGCGCGTTTTTCAGTAATTCCTCGCTCCTGCCTGGAGGCCTCTCAAGAAATCAGGCAGCGAACAGGTACATCTACACGACGGGGGATGTCTACTCATTTTCCAGGGAGCGGGAAAAGAACGGTCTGCATGCTGGGTCGAGCGGCGAAGGCCGGCGGTCTGAATGCCTTCACCGCGTTCGCTGTCCCCTTACACCCATTTAGACGCGCTACAGGCCGTTTCGTTTCTGATTTGGACCGGCATGAAATGAAAATTTATGCCGGTCCCGTTCCTTAGGGCTTGATCTGTCGGGTGATGGTCGGGTCGGTGATGCGGGTATCTTCCGCCAGCAGGAAGGCTTTGCTCAGAATCAGCGCGAGCCGCTGGTCCCCCTCAAACGGCAGAAAATTCACCGCCGCCTCGTTCTTTACAGCGCTCCTGTCCTGCACAATGCAGAGATACTGGTCGTTAGGCTCCATCAAAATGTTGCCGCTGCCCAGGTGAATCTTGTAGGTACGCAGGTCGCCGCGCACCACCAGAAACTTATCCGTGAGCGTACAGCGCGCGGCGATTTTCCGCCGGGGCAGCAGGCGCTCCAATACCTCACGGCGAGTCTGGGCGGTCGCGGAGAGGTCGCCGAAGGAGTAGTCCGACCAGTAATTCTGATAGCGTCCCTGCGGCCCCCCATCCTGCCAGGTCGGGTCGTTGCCGACGCTGCACACGCCGACGAACATATCCACATCCCGCATGACCTTCGAGAAGACGAGCGCGGGAACCTCCGTGAGCGGCAGCGGTGTCCCCGGCTCTGCATTCGCTCCCCACCGCCCGCTGGAATATCCGCCGCCGCCCGCATGGGCGTAGTTCTCCGGCGCGTCCATCCGATAGAAGCGCACCTGATCGGTCGTCAGGTAGCGGTACGCCCCCGACTCCGTGGTGTCCGTGCCGTAGTTTTCGCCGACGCCCTCGATCCAGAACTCGGCGCGCAGGCCGTATTCCGGCAACTCCTTGCAGGCGGGCGGATAGACATCGTCTACCATCAGGCGCAGCCTATTTTTCCAGCCGCGCAGGGCCGCCAGCGAATTCATCTGATGCTGCTTGAGAATGTGTCCGGCGAAACGGTTGGAATAGGTCCGCGCGCGCAGTTCGGCCTCCGTCAGAATATAGACTTCCCGGTACGCCTGCTTGCACGGCTGCACGATCCCATGCTCTTGCAGGTAGTTGCGCCATTGAAGGATGGTATCCACATCGAAACCGATGGGGTGCCATAGGCGCACCTCGGTTCCCTCGGTAAGCCAAGAGATCGGCGCGTTGCCGGCATCCACAAAGCCGCCGTGCGCGTCACTCCAGATGCCCTGCGCTCTGCGCTCGCCCTCGGAGAAATGCCAGATAAGCCGCCGCGCAATATGGCCCAGGATCGGATGCTCTGCAAAGCGCTCGCGCCAGTTCCGCAGCGTCCAGACGCGCTCCGGCAGATAGAAAGAGTCGAAGCGTGCTTTCTGCGCCGTGGGCATCTTTCCGGTTAAGCGCGGTACGGAACGTGACTTTGGTTTTCAATCGCCCCAACGGCCCGACCGCCTCGGCACAGCCCATCTCCGTCAGAGACCAGATAGCGGCGGTTGCGGCGCGCACAGCCCAGGGGCCACTCCCCGGTATTTTCTTCAGGCTGCTCTCCGTCAGCTTTGCCAGCGCGCGGGCAATCTCCGGTTCGGTATAGTCGGCGCACAGCCACGCCAGCCCTTTGAGCAGGCTGATATTCCGGTCGCTTGCGCCACTCTGATGTGTTTCATAGACGCGCCCGTTGTACTCGTGCCGGAGCGTCTGCATGGGCGGCGCGGTCACGGCGGCGAACCAGCGGGCAACGTGTTCCCGGAACGCCCCCTCCCCCACCCCCGTAACGCAGGCTTTGGCTTCCTTACGCCAGGCGGCTGTCGGTTTCGCGCCCTCCGAATCTTGCGCGTGCGCCAGCAGGCGCTTCCAAGCGGTCTGCTTCTCTTGAGGCAGCGCGGCAATGTCGGCCAGCGCGGCGTCCGCCCAGGTCTCCCCGGCGTCGGGCAGGGCGGCTTTCTCTTCGCCCAGCAACGCGCTTATCCGCGCGTTCAGTTTGCGGACTTCCGCTCCCTGCGTTGCTGTTAGCCACTTCCGCATAACGCGCAGCGAGGTCTCCATAGCGGGAGTGAGATGGTTTCCCTGCTCCAGAAAGCGCTGTACCGTTCGCAGCACGCCGCTCCAATCGCCAGTGTAAAGCCTCTGCTCTGTCCTGCGCGCCAGCAGGCGCTCCAGATCCATTGCCGTCCAGGGCAGGCTGCGCGCGAACAGGTTGTTATGTAAGGAATTCAACGTCCAGCCATAGTCGAGATTTTGGAAAATCGCGTAGAGAATGTGGATCTGAAGTCGTGGCTCGGCGTCGAGGATAGCACGCCCGGTGGCGTAATCGGACGGTTTCACATTCCATGCATGCCGATCTCCGCACGGTAGGCTTTTAGCAGGCGCTCTGCTTCGCGCTGTAGATTGGCCTCTGAAATAACTTCCGGGATCTGGTTCGCATTGGTTGACCGCAGAAAGCGGAACATAGACGGTTTCCTATCCGCCAACGAGCGGCACGAGTTTCACGAAGCTGACCTGAGTCGTGGGAGTGAGGCGAATGGTATCCTCCAGCGATTCGACCTGCCGGTCGTCCACAAGGATAAAGAAGCGGTTGCGCTGGAAGGCTTCCAACGCGAGCCGATACTGCTTCTCCCAGTCCACACGCCGTCGTTCTCGCAGCCGATGCCCGTTGAGGGTCGCTTCGGCGTTGGTCGGCTGTACGAGGCCGCGAAAATACTCCGGCGTCGTGGCATTGTAGAGCCGCACCGCTTCATAGACGCGTTCGCGGATGAGTTCGCGCACGGTGATGGTTTCTGAGAGAAAGTCCAGTGTCAGCCCGTCGTCTGTCGCGCCAAACAACGTCTCATCGTATATTGTCAGTGAGATTGCCATCCTCTTGACCTCCTTTCTCCTTCTACTCCTGCTGCGGAGGACAAAGCGGAAACCTATTTACGGTTGCTATCGGCAAAGCGCAGGGAGACCGGCTTGCCTGCGGGGTACGCGATTTCTACCTCGTTCCGTTCGCCAAGAGGCTGAACCGCGATCTTTTTGCGCCCTATGGCGGCGCTAGAGATCGTCTGTCCGGCGGGCGGGCGCACGCGGCAGAGGCCACCATGATCGCTTTGCAGGGTCGCGCCCGTCGCCTTGCCGTGCTCCCAGGTTAGAGAAACCTGCAATCCGCCGCGCGCCCGCAGCCCGCGCACCGCCCCGGACGGCCAGGCATGGGGCAGGGCCGGAAGCAGCCGCACCACACCGTTATGGCTTTGCAGCAGCATCTCCGCAATGCCCGCCGTGCCGCCAAAGTTGCCGTCAATTTGGAAGATGCGCGGTGGGTGCAGGTCGAGCAGGCTGATGGTGGCAAAATCGGCGATGAGGTGGCGCAGGTGCTCCTCGGCTTTATCCCCTTCGCCAAGCCGCGCCCAAAATCCGACGACCCAGGAGCGGCTCCAGCCCGTGTGCCCGCCACTATGGGCCAGCCGGCGCTCCAGAGAGATACGCGCGGCTCTGGCAAGTTCGGGCGTGGTTTCCGGCGTGATCTGGTCGCCGGGAAAGAGGGCGAACAGGTGGGAGAAGTGCCGGTGCCCCGGCTCGACCTCATCGTAATCCTCCAGCCACTCCTGAAGCTGGCCGTACTTGCCGATCTGCAAGGGTGGAAGGCGCTCCAGCAGGCGCCGCCAGTCGGCTCGCCGCTCCGCATCCACGCCCAAAATCTCCGAGGCGGCGATCAGATGGGTAATGAGGTCGTGGATAAGCTCGAAGTCCATCGTCGCGCCGATGCATAGCGATACTGGAGCGATCCCACCGACGAAGCGATTTTCCGGCGATTGCGATGGCACCGTGACCAGCCGCCCGCGCCATTTGCTGTTCGGGCGCGGGTCTTCCACCAGGTAGTCCTCGAAGAAGGCGGCGGCCTCCTTCAGAAACGGATAGGCACGCTGCGCCAGAAACGCCTTATCGCCCGTGAACTCGTAGTGCCACCAGAAGTGCTCAGCCAGCCAGGGAGCGGCGCCCGTCCACTCGCTCCAGCCGTCCTGCGTCTTGTTGGCCAGCGCCCAGGGGTCGGAGACGATAGGGATGTAGATGCCCCGGCAGCCGTAGAGGGCCTTTGCCGCCTCACGACCGCGCTGCGCCAGCCGCTCGCAGTGGTCGAACAGCGGGATGTGGCATTCGGAAAGGTTCGTGACCTCGGCGGGCCAGTAGTTCATCTCGAGGTTGATGTCGTGGTGAAAATCGGCGTCCCAGGGCGGGCGCAGATCTTCGTTCCAGAGGCCCTGTAAGTTGGCGGGCAGGCCGCCCGGCGCGCTGCTGCTCATCAGCAGATAGCGGCCATAGTGGAAGTAGAGGGCCTCCAGGGCGGGGTCAGGCTGGCCCGCCTTCAGATCGGCCAGCCGCCGATCTATCGAGACATCGGCGCGGGCGTCGCTGTCCAGGCGCAGGCGCACGCGGTCGAACAGCTTCCGGTGCGCGGTGATATGCCGGGCGCGCAGCCTGTCGAAGTCGCCCTGCGTGCGGCGAAGGGCGCGCTCCAGGGTAGACCGCGCATAGGTCACAGCATTCGTCGGCTCCCGACCGCGCACTCTATCTTCGTTAGAAGTTGCCATTGCCAGCATCAGCGTTACGGAACTGGCCCCGCGAACATGCAGAACGACCCCATGGGGACGTACGGAGTCCATGCCGGAGATGAGATCGCCATCCGGGGCAAAGGCGCGCGCCTCCGCATCCAGCGTCGGCGGCGCCTCTCCTGGCTTGCCGAACTCCGGGAACCAGCCGCGCAGCCTTATGGTATTCGCTTCCGCCTCGGCTTGCAGCGCGCACTCCGGATCGGGAACGCGCGAAAGCTCGATATCGCCGTTGAGGGCGCCGGGCCGATCGGCAGTCAGACGCAGGACGAGAACGTTGTCGGGCCGAGAGAGGAAGACCTCTTGGGTGTAGGTGACGCCGCCGACACGGTAGGTTGTGCGGGCGATGCCGGTGGAGAGATCGAGTTCTCGGCGGTAGTCACTATAGTGTACGTGGCCGGGGAAGCGCAGCAACAGGTCGCCAAAGGGCTGATAGGGATCTACACCGGTTTCGGGCAGCGTGCCCAGCTCGGTGTTGGCCTTGCGGCTCGCCTCCACGATCCGGCCCTCGAAAAACAGGCGGCGTATCTCCGGCAGGTTGTGGGCGACGTCGGGGTTCTTGCGACCGCGCGTCTTGCCGCGCCAGAGCCACTGGTGGTTCAGGGCGATACGTGCGCTGTCGGGCGTGCCCAGCACCATCGCGCCGATGTGCCCGTTGCCGAGGGGCAGGCCGCTCATGTACTCCGTCGTCGGCGTATCGTACCAGAGGAGGGGAGGCGGCTCGGCCTGGGAGGCGGCGGAAGCCGACAGCGCCCCCAGCCCGACAAGAAGCGCGGTGGTCAGTATGCAGCCTATCACAGTTATTCCTTTGCCTGGAGCGCGTGCGGAAACGGTTAGCAGCCCGTCCGTAAAGGGCCGGGGTTAGAACAGGTCCAGCGTGGTTTGCAGTTGTTTGGGAAGGCCCTGCGCGGTCGGCTTCGGGATGTAGTGGTCGAACGCGCCGCCGAAGGCATCTTCCAGCCGCCGGGCGAACTTGTAGAGCTTATCCATGTAATACTTGGTGTTCTCGTCGCCAGCGTACTCTTCCAGTCGGCCCAGTTCGCCGTTGGCCCTTTCGTAGACCAGGACGTACTCGCCGACCGAAACCCCGGCGGCAACGGCGGCGGCACGCCGCTTCTGCTCGCTCTGGAAGGTCTTTTCGGTGACGCGCTCGCGCCGCGCCAGATCGTCAATGGGGATACGGCGCTGCATCAGGGCGTCAATGGTGTCCGCGTAGAGGGCGGCCAGGCCGTCGAAATCGTGCTTGAGCAGGCAATCCACCGCCTGAGCCAGGAAACGGCGTCCGTAACGCTCGTCGGCGCGGGAGCGCAGCGAGGCGCCCTTGAATATTTTGCGCCCGTCGTAGGTGACAAGAACGTAGTTCTTGGTCTTGACCGAGAGCATGGTGGCATAGCGCCCATCGAAGGCCAGTCGGATGCCCTCCGGCAGCGCCGCGCCGATGGAGGCGATATAGGCGCGCTCCGCCTCCTCTCCCTGCACGTCCTCCGGCGGCACGAAATAGACGCCGTCCGTATCTATCTCGATGATCTTGCTGCCGGTGGCCTCCATACGGTTCGCCACGTCCTGCACCAATTCCCGGCCCATTTCCGTGACCTTCTCGGCGGCGTCGTAATCGTTCCAGTTGAACGGCCCGCCCAGGTAGCCATAGAAGGAGTTGATCAGCACCTTGAAGGAGGCTTGCAGCCCATCCCAGTAATGGAAATCCAGGGCAGGCTGCTCTCCATTCCCCTTGCCCAGACTCTCCGCCGCTTTGCGCTTGGCCTCCAGGCGGCGCTGGGTGAGGTCGCGCAGGCCGGGCAGAAAGATGCCGAGTGTATCTGAAGCCGGGCCGATCTTGTGAGTCAGCATCAGGCTGGGGTACAGGCTCTCCACGTCCGCTTTGACCACCCTATCCAGCACGCCGGTGAGGCGCACCTCGGAGAAGCCGCCCGCGTAGGCACGCGCCGGAGAGGTGCGCGCGACGGCCTTCCCGGCAGCGAGATAGGCGCGGATAAAGAGGGCGTTGATCTTCTCGCCGTTGCCGCTGACGGCCACCTGGCCGTAGTTATCCGGCACCATCTGCGTCTGGTAGAACTCTACGGGGGTGATCAATTCGGCCAGCCGGCCTGTCTCAATGACATCGTGAAGGGCGTACGTTCGCACGCGCTCCGGGTCTTCGCGATAGAGCCGGGCTATCTCGGCCTGCGGCAGTTCTACGCGGTCGCGCTCCGCAAAGCCGAACACACGCGCGCACTCCTTGAGGTTGTAGCTGGTGAGCGCGCCGCGCGACCAGTCGAACCGCTGCACGATGAGGTAGGTATCCAGAATGTGCCGCCCGTGAATATAGAGGGGCGTGAATGGGCGGGAGATGCCGCCGATGGCGTAGTTGCGCTCCTGGCCCGCGCGCGGCTCGGAGCCGTCGCGTCCGAGGGTCAGCCGCACGCCATGCCGTCGCGCGCGCTCCAGAACAAACGGGAAGTCGAACCCGAATACGTTGTGCCCCTCGATCACGTCCGGGTCGCGCTGGCGGATGCAGGCGGCAAAGCGCTCCAGAATCTCCTCCTCGTCCCCCTCCAGCAGTTCCAGCAGGCCGCGATTGTCGGCGACGGCGATCAGCAGGATGCGGTTGTTCTCCGGCTCCGGCGTCAGGCCGTCCGTCTCAATGTCGAACTGGAAGCGCGTGATGTCCTGAAAGGTCATGCCCTTGAAGAGGGTCTGGCCGGAGCGGATCAGGACCATCTTGGCGCCGCCGGGATAGGTCAGGTGCTCGATGTGCTCGTCGCGAACGCGGAAACGGGCCTCCTGGTAGGCCGCTTGGTTCGTGAACTCGGCCAATATCCGGTAGCCTTCGCCCTCCAACTCGGTAAGTTGCGCGCCGGGCAGCGGAATGGTCGGCGGCTCCGTGAGCAGAATCCAGGGCTTGTAGGGCGCGCGCGCGCGCCGCACGCCATCCTTCTCCCGGAAGTAGAGCCAGACGCCCTCTTCCCGGTCCGGCTCGACGGCGACAAGGCACTCAGTGGGATCGTGACCGAAGAGGGTGGCTGCGCTCGTGATAGGGTTGTGAGGAAGTGTCTCTAGCATAAGGGTGTTCGGGTATGGGCGGCTCTGCGTTCGATTCGTCAGGCTACCTTTCGATTATACCAGAAAGCAAGACGGAAGGATGAAGGATGAAGAACAGCCCTGGCTCTTTTCCTCACTTCCGCTCAGGCGCCCTATCTTTTTGCCGAGGCAGGCAAGCAGGAGTGAAGAAAAGCCTGGCTCTTTTCATCCTTAAAAGGGGGTCGGCACGTTTTTTGGGGTAGACTATCTGTGTCTACGGACAGCCTCAACAGGGAACATCGGACGTCACACGAGACGGTTGAAAGAAAGAGGAGCAAGCAAGAGGATGCCGAAAGTTTTAGTCAGCGATCCCATTTCCGAAGCCGGGATCGCCAGATTGCGTGAGATACCGGGCGTCGAGGTGGATGTCAGGCTCGGCCTCAAACCCGAGGAGCTGAAGGCCATTATCGGCGATTATGACGCGCTGGCCGTCCGCAGCGAGACGAAAGTCACCGCCGATATCCTCTCCGCCGCCAGGAAATTGCAGATCATTGGCCGGGCGGGCGTGGGCGTGGACAACATTGATGTCACGGCGGCTACGCAGCGGGGAATCGTGGTCGTCAACTCGCCGGAGGGCAACACGCTGGCCGCCGCCGAACTGACCATCGCGCTGCTGTTGGCGCTGGCGCGCAAGATCCCGCAGGCGGACGCCAGCCTGCGCGCGGGCAAATGGGAGCGCAAGAAGTTTGTCGGCACGGAGGTCTACGGCAAGACCGTCGGCGTTATCGGCCTGGGCAAGATCGGGCGCAGCGTAGCCCAGCGCATGCGCAGCTTCGAGGCGGAGGTCATCGCCTACGACCCGTTCGCCACGCCCGAGAGCGCGCGCCGCATCGGCGTCGAGCTTGTCTCGCTGGAAGAGCTCTACCGCCGCAGCGACTTTATCACCCTCCATGTTCCGCTCAACAGCGAGACGCGCGGCATGATCGGGTCCGAGCAACTGGCAAGGATGAAGGACGGCGTGCGGATCATCAACTGCGCGCGCGGCGGCATCATTGATGAGCAGGCGCTGGCGGAGGCGATCCATAGCGGCAAGGTGGCGGGCGCGGCCCTGGACGTGTTCGGCAAGGAGCCGCCGGAACCGAGCAACCCGCTGCTATGCATGCCGGAAAACGTGGTGACTCCCCATCTGGGAGCCTCGACCGAGGAGGCGCAGGTCAACGTTGCCATTGACATTGCCGAGCAGATCGCCGACGTCCTTCAGGGCAAGCCCGCCCGCAGCGCGGTGAACCTGCCTGCCCTCTCGCCCGACGAGATGGCGCGCGTGGCGCCCTATCTGGTGCTGGCCAGACAGATCGGCAGCCTGCATACGCAATTGGCGCGGGAGAACACGGGCGCAGGCCGCCCGATTGATGCTGTGGAGGTGGTCTTCAGCGGCGACTTCACGGGCCTGCCGACTGAGACGATCACGCGCGCCGTCCTGCAGGGGCTGATGACCCCGATCCTTTCCGACCCGGTGAACCTGGTCAATGCGCCCGTGCTGGCCGAGGCGCGAGGGATCAAGGTCACCGAGTCGCACAGCCGCACCTCGCCGGAGCACACCTGCCTGCTCTCCGTGCGCGCCCACCTGCCCGGCGGCGAGCGCACCATCTGCGGCACGGTCTACGGCCAGGACGCGCGCATCGTCCACATTGACGGCTACCATGTGGACATCCCGCCGCGCGGCCACATGATCGTCACCCAGCACACCGACCGTCCGGGCATCATCGGCAAGGTGGGCACGCTGTTGGGCGACAACGGCATCAACATCGCCGGCATGCACGTCGGGCGTCAGTCCATCGGCGGGCGGGCGATCATGGTGCTGCTGGTTGACGAGCCGATCCCGACGGAGCAGATGCAGCAGATCCGGGCTATCTCCGGCATGGAGACCGCCCAGCTTGTCACGCTCTAAGCAAGAAGAAGCCAGGGCTTGCCTCTGCCTGCACAGGCATCGCTAGGCGGAGGGCCGAACTTTTGTAAGCCCGATCCTGAAGCGGCAGGGTTTAGCCTGTCGGGAAAATACGCCGCCAAAGCAAAAGCGACAGAAACTTTCACATTTCTGTCGCTTTACCATTGAAAAGCCTTAGAGGGCATAGAAAAACGTGTGGAGGAAACCACGCGGCGTGGATTGCCCGGCGGTTTTCCCCATTCCCTAGAGTTCGCTGACTGCCACCTCGGTTTCGTCGGTGTGCGTGTAGCCTAGTTCTGCGAGAATGTCGTCCGGATCGGTCTCCAGCAGTTCCGCCACCGCGCGGATGAACTCCGGTGACGGCCCCTCCGCCGTCGTATTTTCCGCGCTTCGCCACTCCGTCTGATTAGTTTCCATGGTTCAACCTCACGCGCGTTCTCTTAAGCAGGCACGCCGTTGTCCTGTTTGGATTCGTCACAAACTACGGAAGTATATCACACAAGGCGAAATCTGGTCAAGTGATTCGCCGCACAATTCTTTCCACATTTTTCCAAAACAAAGGCCCGGAATTTGTTTGTGTGGCGAGCGCCCGGTTAGGAGGGCCGTTGCGGTGTGTGCGCGCGTGCCTAAACCGGCAAGCCCCCCATGCTGATTGCGGCCTAATTTATGGAAGAACAATCTCGGTTGCGCTGTGAAGCCATCTGGCACAATCCGAGCGCTTGCCGCTATCCTCCTGAGACGCCTTGCTATGAGTCGGCACGGAGGCAGACTCATTCATACGGTCATAAGCCTGTCCTGTCTGCTCGCTTCAGGATGGAAGTAGGGCAGACAACCAATGCGAACGGGGCCGATCCTTTGCTGGGTCGGCCCCGTTCTGGCCTCTGTCTGAAGCAGGAAGCAGACGGTGGACTATGCCTGCCGCTTGCGGTACTCCTGGATGCTCACCTGCGCGGCCAGCGCCCCGGCCAGCGCACGGAAGGCGTGCGACGACTCCGAGTCGGGATCGGCCAGCACGGAGGGACAGCCGGCATCGCCGCCGACGCAGATGTTGGGGTCGAGCGGCACGCGGCCCAGGAAGGGCACCTGCCACCGCTCCGCCGCGCGCTCGGCGCCGCCTGTGCCGAAGACGGAGCCGCTCATGTTCTCCACAATGCCGAGGATGGGAATGGGCCGGCCTGTGCTCTGTTCGAGCGTGCGGAACATGGCGATGCTCTTGTTGCCGATGTCCTGGGCGACCAACTGAGGGGTCATGATGATGACGACACCGCTGAGGGGCACCATCTGGGCCAGCGACATCGGCACGTCGCCGGTGCCGGGCGGCAGATCCACGACCAGGTAATCCAGTTCGCCCCAAAGCACATCCCCAAAAAGCTGCTGCACCGCCTTGCCCAGCATGGGGCCGCGCCAGACGATGGCCTGGCCCTCCTCGATAAAGAAGCCCATCGAGATCACTTTGACGCCATATGCCATAATAGGGATGATTTTGGGGCCTTCGGGCGTCTGCTCCAGTAGCGGCTTAGAGCGAATGCCCATCATCAGCGGCAGGGTCGGCCCGTAGACATCGGCATCCAGCAGGCCGACCTTCGCGCCCGTCTGCGCCAGGGCGACGGCCAGGTTGGCGCTGACGGTGCTTTTGCCGACGCCGCCCTTGCCGCTGGCGACGGCGATGACGTGGCGCACGCCGGGAAGAAGCTCCTGAGGCGCCCGTTCCCGCCCGCGCACCAGCGCGGTCATCTCCACCTGCACCTGCTTGACGCCGGGAAGACGGCGGACGACCTCCTGCGCCTGCGCCTTGAGCTGATCCTTGACGGGACAGGCGGGCGTGGTCAATTCGATCTTAAAGGCGACATTGCCGTCGCAGATTTTAATATCTTTCACGAACCCCAGCGTCACAATGTCCCGATGAAGGTCGGGGTCTTGAATGACGCGCAGGGTCTCGAGCACCTGTTCTTGGGTTACGGCCTCGGCCATACGATAAGCTCTCCTCGGGGCAGAGGCGGCGCGAGGGCGCCGCGTATGTTGCAGCGCTGCCCCGGCTTCATTGTACCCGTGTCCCTACCGGAAGTCAAATTGGAGCGGAAAAAAGTGAGCGTAGCTAAATAACCGGCAGCAAGCCCGCTGCAATTTCTTGACACCTTCTGGCCGACCTGCCATAATATCGAGGCGTGCAGTCTCCCTTCGGACCTTATCGCCCTCGTAATGGGAGGGACTATGCGGGAAATGGCGTCCCATGAGAACTCCCACCGCCAACGGAAACCGGGCCGGCCTCTTAATGAGATTTACGATGCGGGAAACGACGCCTCCATTTGATTTCGCCATTATCGGCGGCGGCATTGTGGGCCTGGCAACCGGGCGGGCCCTGCTGCACCGGTTTCCCGGCGTGCGCCTGCTGCTGATCGAGAAAGAGGCGCGGTGGGCAGCGCATCAAACGGGGCATAACAGCGGCGTACTGCACTCCGGCATCTACTATAAGCCGGGCAGTCTGAAAGCGCGGCTGGCGCGTGAAGGCAACGCCGCGATGGTGGCGTTTTGCCGAGAGCAGGGCATCCCCCATGAGGTCTGCGGCAAGGTGATCGTGGCGACGGAGCCGCACGAGCTGCCGCTGCTGGATAATCTCTTCCAACGCGGCCTGGAAAACGGGCTGGATGTCGTCCGGATCGGGCCGGAGGCGCTGCGCGAGATCGAGCCGCACGCGGCGGGGCTGGCCGCTCTGCACGTCAAAAGCGCGGGCATCGTGGACTATCGGCGCGTGGCCGAGACGCTGGCCGCGCAATTGGCCGCGCAGGAGGCGGAACTGCGCCTGAACACGCGGGCGCTGCGTATTCTCCCGGAGGCGCAGGGGCCGGTGATCGAGACCAGCCAGGGCGCGTTTGCGGCCCGGTTCCTCATCAACTGCGCGGGGCTGCACTCCGACCGCGTAGCCCGGATGGGTCAGGTGCGCACGCCAATGCGGATCGTGCCCTTTCGCGGCGAATACTATGAACTCACGCCCGAGAAGCGGTATCTGGTGAAGAACCTGATCTATCCGGTGCCAAACCCGGCGTTTCCGTTCCTGGGCGTCCACTTTACGCGCATGATCGGCGGGGAGGTGCATGCGGGGCCGAACGCCGTGCTCAGCCTCAAGCGCGAGGGCTATCGGAAGACCGATTTTGCCTGGCGCGACCTCTGGGAGGTGATGACCTTTCCGGGGTTCTGGAGGCTGGCGTGCCGCCACCTCGGCGAGGGCCTCAAAGAGATGCGCCGGTCGCTGTCGAAGGCGGCGTTTGTGCGGAGCCTCCAGCGTCTGGTGCCGGAGGTGCGGGCCGAGGATCTGGTGGAATCGGCAGCTGGCGTGCGGGCGCAGGCGCTGCTGCCGGATGGCCGCCTGGTGGACGATTTCCAGATCCTGCCGGGGCCGAAGGCGCTGCATGTCTGCAATGCGCCCTCGCCGGCAGCGACCGCTTCCCTGAAAATTGGCGAGGTAATTGCAGATCGGGCCTGCGAGCAGATAGCCTGAAAAGATCGCTCCCTGGGCCGAGAAGGTATGGACAGGTTAAGGACGCATAACATCGTACTGACCGGCGACCGGGTCGTGCTGCGTCCCATGCGCGAGGACGACTGGGACATCCTGCTGCGATGGAACAACGATCCGGACGTGCTCTACTGCTCCGAGAGCGATACGGTCGGGGTGCGGAGTCTCGATGAGATTCAGTGCCTATACCGTGGGGTATCCCAACACGCCTTCTGCTTTATCATCGAGGTGGACGGAGCGCCAATCGGCGAGTGCTGGCTGCAGGAGATGAACCTGCCCCGGGTCCTCGAACGGCTGCCGGGCCTCGACCTGCGCCGGATCGACATAATGATTGGTGAGAAGGATTGCTGGGCCGCGGCCTGGGCACTGAAGCTATCAGTCTGTTAGCTCGCCTTGGATTCGAAGAAGAGCATGCAGATGCGAGCTTCGCGTGCAGTATTGCCGACTACCACCCGCGCAATCACCGGGCGTTTGCGAAGCTGGGCTTTGAGGACTGGTGCGTTTACGAGACGCCTGAATCAGAAAGTCGTGCTACGAATACGACCTGATATTGACCCATGAGCGCTATGCCAGGACGCGCGGCAGCGCCCTTTGAGGGCCGGGGCAGGAATTGATTCCTAATCTCGAAGGAAAACTGCGATCAATCTAATTTTTCAGGAGGGTACCTATGCCGCCAATCCATCGCTATACCAGCGCGAAGCCCTGGAGCCAGACGCGCCCGAAGACGCTCGTGGTCGCCTGCTCGGATGGGCGCCTACAGAAGGGCATTGATGAGTTCCTGGAGCAGCACATGGGCGTCGTGGATTACGACCGCCTGTATACTCCGGGCGGCCCCGGAGCGCTGGCAGCCAGTGGATATGAGTTGCTGCGGGCCGATCAATTCCGCCGGGAGTTCGCCTTCCTGATGCAGGCGCACGGCACGGAGGAGGTCATCCTGATCTTTCACGGGGCTGCCGAGGGCGGGCCGGAGCACGCCACCTGTGCGCACTACAAGCGGCTGATGCCCAACGCCCCGCGCGCCGAGATCGCGCGCCAGCAGGAGAGGGATGCCGAGGAGGTCCTCCGACAGGCGTTTATCGGGCTGGCAAAGGTGCGGGTGCATGTCTACCGGGCGGAGGTAGCGGCGGATAACTCGGTGCGTTTTATGGACCTGCTGCTCCCGGGAATGGATAAGGGGCCGGGAATAGAAATAGGCTTCTGAGCGGTGTTCGCGCGCCGATTGGCGTGCGGGAATAAGCCGCAGAAAGACGGGGGAATGCTATGGAACTGGCTGCAACTTTCTGGATGTGGACGACCGGCGATTACAACGAAACATTCACCCTTGCCCTCGACCCCAACCGATCGTACCTGGTGCAGACCTACCTGGTCAAGACGGACGGGGACGATTACGCCCATACCTACATTGCCGAGGTCTGCCAACAAAACGGGGATGAAATCCTCTGTGGCGTAAGCGTTGAGCCCGATGCCCTTTCAGTGGAGGTGATCTCCAATGCCATCAGCGTGACCGTGGGCTTGCGCACCACCGGCGGGGCGCACCGGGCGGAAGGGACGATCTTTGCGCTCTAGCCCTTTCTGCGCAGGGCACATCCCCTCGCCTGACAACACCTCTCCCCTCTCCCGCAGCATGGGTTCAAGGGCGGACACTTGTTGTTCGACGGGCTAAAGCCCTTCGCTCTGTAGCGTACCGCCCAGTGACTGCTAGAACGTGTTATGCACTTTGGAACCGTTTGACGCTCTGTTTGGCTCTGTGCGGCGCAGAAAGTGCTACATAGAGCAGCGGGCTATCCTCTAAAGCAGGCTGAACGGACTTGTTGCTCGCCTTATGGGTAGCTGTTGTCGCTAGAGGCTGGTGAAAAGTGCATAACACGCTCTAGGGTCGGGCCTACAACGGACTGCCAGGGTCGGGCCTGCCATGGTTGGGCCCCTGCTCGGGTCGGCGCTGCCATGGTTCGCGCCTCCGCCTAGCCACACCTGGCCACAGCCCTCCGCCTAGCGAGGCCCTTGCCGACACAACTTGTTAATAAGCAGTTTGGTACCCACGAAGGGGGACACTGAGCCGTGAGGCCACCCAGCGAAGGAATTCTATTCCGTCGCTAACCGCTACCTGTCCGCCCCTGAAGCAGCGTGGGAGAGGGGCCGGGGGTGAGGGCTATTCTCACCTCAGCGTTGCAAGCCCGCCGTTTTCTGGCGGGGAAGGAGAAGGAAGATGCCCGTCTATCTGATCTATGACCGACAAACCGGCCAGATTATCCATCGGCACCGCCAGAGCGATCCGATTCACCCGCAGGTGGCCCCTACCCGCGAACGGCTGCTCCGATTGGCCGGTTCTGCTCTGCCTTCGGAACGGCTGGATATTCTGACGGTGGAGGATGCGGCCATACAGCCTGGCAAGGGCTATCGCGTGAACCTGGAAAGTAAGACCCTGGAGACGGAGCCGTAGGCTGCCAGCTAGCCCAAACCAATACGAAGGCCCGGAAGGGGAACCCCTTCCGGGCCTCGCGATCTTATTGCGCGTATGGAAAGCGCCTTGCACTAATCTGTTCTTCGTCTGCCTTAGTAGGTAGTGGTTCGGCGATCAAAGAGCCTCAGCAGCCCGATCAGGATGCAGGAGCCGACAAACGCGACAAAGATGCTGGGAATATTGATCCCATTCGCGCCGGGCGCGGCAAACGCCAGGTTCCAGATCCAGCCGCCAAGAATGGCGCCGACGATACCCAGCAGCATCGTTCCCAGCCAGCCCGCTGGCTCATCCCGCGTACCGGGCATTATAAGCTTCGCCAGAAAACCGGCTATCAGCCCCACGACAATCCATGCTATCCAGCTCATTCTCGTTCTCCTCCTCAATTAAAGCACAAGGGTCTATTTCGTCTTTGTTTGCTTTCGTTGTTATTCAATCGAGTTACAGAAAGTGGAGAAGGCTTATAGGCCCTCTCCTCTACTTTCTGCGGAATTTACTTTATCCGTGCGCCGCGCAAAGCGGCGCGGCAAGATCAATCTTCAATTTTTCAAGGTCAGGCGTTACTGCCTGTCCCTGCATTATGGAATTGTGCCGTTATTCCATTGTCGTGTCGGTCGCGCCGATTGCCGTTATTCCGTTGTGCCGCTATGCTGTTGGAACTACCGTGTATTGTCCGCTCAATTCCTCGAATGGTCTGCCAATTCCGGTATATGTCAATCTGAATTCAATATATAAAAGAGCGCCTACGCAATGTCCATGAAAAACATTGCGCTAGGCGCTCCTGGCCTGAACTCCGAAACGACGCACCTGGCCGTTTCGGCGCACGGTATTCAGTTTCTGCGTCTATTTATTTGTTTGTATCTATCCTCAACCGCTCGAAGAGCGGGGAAGGCCAGATCCAAACGATATTCGCCCGTATAGACGGGCAGACTGCCTACATTGTTCCCACATTTCAACCAGAGTTGAAAATTATTTGTAACTCCAGTCCATTCGGTTCACTCCGTTGCAAGGAACCAGGTTTTGGGTTGCAGCGGATAGGTTCTCTGCGCTGCGAGAGAGGTTCTCCTATCGCTTTCCTGCTGCCTGCTCCCTGCTTTTCCGGTGCGGATCTCTGCGCTGTATGGACGGTTCACCCTAGCTCCCTAACGCTTCGGCGTAAGCGGACGCCTGCTCCCAGGCGGCCAGCGCCTCGGCCAGCGCGGACTGCACGCCGCCATGCTCCTGAGAAAGCGCGACGACGTTATCGGTGGGGGCCGGATGGGAAAGCGCCGCCTCGATGGCGCGCAGCCGCGCCTCCAGCGTCTCGATCCGTCGCTCCACCGCCGCTACCTGGTTGCGGGCCCGCTGCCGCTCCTTCGCCATCTGGTGGAAATTCAGGCCGGTGGGAATGGTCACGGCGGAAGTCGGGCGCTGGGAAAGCAGCGTCTCCAGCGTAGGCTGGCGGCTGTCCGCACCCGGCTTCTCCGCCGGTTTGCCGGACTGGGGCGCGGCCACGCGCCGGTTCAACTGGCCCGCCGCCTTCTTGGCCCGGAACTGAGCGTAAGGGCCGTCGAAGAGAGTTACCTTGCCGTCCGCGACCTCCAGCGTGCGGTTGGTCACCTGATCGAGCAGGTAACGGTCGTGGGAGACGAGCAGCAGCGTGCCCTCGTAGTTGCGCAGCATCTGCGCCAGCGCCTCCCGCGAGTCCAGATCGAGATGGTTGGTCGGCTCGTCCAGGATGAGCAGGTTCGGGCGCAGATAGGTCAACTGCGCCAGCACCAGCTTGTTCTTCTCGCCGCCGGAGAGAAATTTGACCTGCCGGAACACATCGTCGCCGGTAAAGAGGAACTTGCCCAGGTGGGTTCTGGCCTCCGTCGGGGACATATCCGCGACGCTGAGCATGTTTTCCAGCACGGTCGCTTCCAGGTCCAGGTCGCTCGTATCCTGGGCGAAGTAGCCGACGGTGATGCTGGCTCCCAGCCGCGCCATGCCAGAGGTCGGCGTCTCCCGCTCCAGGATGATCTTGACCAGAGTGGACTTACCGGCGCCGTTAGGCCCAACGATGCCGACGCGCTCGCCGCGTCGAATGAGCGCGGTCACGTCCTCGAAGAGCACGCGGTCGCCGTAGCGCTTGCCCACCCGATCCAGAACGATGACTTCGTTGCCGCTCAACTGCGTCGGCTTGATGGCCAGCCGCATGTTCTTGCCGTTAGGCTTCGGCTTCTCCGTTGCCGTCGCATTCGGATTCTGGGTCAGGCCGTGCGCGCGGATGCGCTCGGCCCAGCGCAGGCGACTCAGGGCCTGCGAGCGCCTGGAGGGCGTGTTCTTCCACTTCTCGAAGAACTCGGTCAGCCGGGCGATCTCGCGCTGTTCTCGCTCGTAGAGCTCGGCCTGGCGCTGCCGGTTGGCCTGCTTCTGGGTCCAGAAGGAGGAGAAGTTGCCGTGATAGAGGGTCAGCTTTGTGTTCTCGATCTCGGCGATGGTGGTGGCGACGCGATCCAGGAAGTAGCGGTCGTGGGCAACGAGCACCAGCGCGCCGCCGAAGTCCTTCAGAAAGCCCTCCAGCCACTCGGTCGCCTCGATGTCGAGATGGTTGGTCGGCTCATCGAGGAAGAGGATGTCGGGGCCGGAGAGCAGCAGGCGCGCGATGGCCAGCCGCGTCTTTTCGCCGCCGGAGAGCTTGCCGCACAGCTTGCCGAGATCGCCCTGCTCAAAGCCGAGCCGCTTGAGGACTCCGGGGATGTCGCGCAGGTTGTCGTAGCCGCCCATCGCCTCGAAACGGTCGTGCAGGAGGCTATACTCCTCCATGACCCGCTCCAGCTCTTCATCGGTCGTTGCTGCGGCCATCTCGTGCTCGACCGCGCGCAGGCGCCGCTCCATCTCCAGGACAGGGGCGAAGGCAGCCTCCGCCTCCTGAAGCACGGTCTTGTGCGGGTCTACGGCGTCCTCCTGCCGCAGATAGCCGATGCGTGCGCCGCGCGCATAGTTGACCGTGCCCTTGTCGGCCTCCTGCTGGCCGGTCAAGATCCGCAGCAGCGTGGTCTTGCCGCTGCCGTTGCGCCCAACCAGGCCCAGCTTCTGCCGCCAGTGCAGCCGGAAGCTCACGCCCGACAGAATGGTATCGCCGCCATACGATTTTTCCAGATTATTGACTACCAGAAGGCTCATCGTCAGTCTCTCCGCAAGATCGGCGCTGCGGCCACTCGCCGTTCGCCGCAACGCTCTGTTTCCCGGTGGAATACATGGAAAAGCCCACCGCGAACCGGCAGGAGCGGGTTGGCGGTGGGCCACAAAGCGTTTGCGGCACGGCGTCAGCCTTAGAGGGCCACGCCTGCATCACGCGGGGTTATCGGGTTCCGTCCAAACGTCTGCCAGAGTCACGGGGTACTTTGAGTCACAATACAGCCTGGGCCAGCGGTGGCACACCCACACAGCGCGGGATGCGCCGTGCCGCCAGAAGCTCGTATGTGGTTGTCCCCGTGCCAGATGGCATGGACGACGACTTCCTTTCCGCAAAAATCGGTGTTGAGATTATTATACGACAGGCCGGCGCTGCTGTCAATAGCAATGTTTCCCTCAGGGCCAGCCTGGGGCGGATGCCGTTCCTTACGGGGCGCTGGTCGCCTCCGATTTGGGCGCAAAGAGCGTCGTGACGGTCAGGAAAGGATCGGCGCGATAGCGCCTCTTCAAGTCGAAGTAGGCGATAGCCTGCTGCGGCTTGCTCAGGTTGGTAACGTCATAGTAGGTTTCCGGGGAGAGCCGATTGATCGCCTCTAGGAACCGCGTTATCTGCCCGAAGTTCTCCTTGTAGCGCGAGTAGACCGAGCCGGCGAACAGCAGGTCGAGCGCCGTATTCTCCTGCTGCAATAGCGCGGCCAGGATCGGTTCGGCATCATTGACGCGATTGGCCTGTAGATAGAGCATCACCTGCATCAGCTTGGCGTTCACGTTGTCCGGGTCCCTTTTCAGGACGTAGTTGACGACGTTGAGAAGCTGATCGATCCGCTCCTGGGTGATGTTCTTGAGGACGAACTGGCGGGCGGCGTAGTCAAGGATCGGCCCGCTCTGGTACGGATTGAGCGCCAATGCCCGGTGCAGGGCGCGTTCGGATTCGCGCAGGTCGAGCGAGGTTGCCGCCAGCGCATACTGGGCATCGGCGGCGTCGGGCAGCAAGCGGGCCGCTTCTTTCGCCTCCTCTGCCCCCTGCTCCCTCTTCCGCAAGACGGTATCGGCAAAAGCGGCGATGATGAGCGCGCCGGGATAGTGCGCCGCGATGTCCGGCTGCACGGCGTCGCGGGCCTCACGGAACTGGCGCGTGCGCAGCAACAGCAGCCCCCAGATGGCATGGGTGGCCGGAGTATCCCGCTTCTCGCGCGTCAGCGCCTCTATTTGCAGCCGCGCCTCCCGCATCTGATTCGTGAGCACGTAGGCGAGCGCCAGGCGGTTGACGCAATCCGCCGGCGTGCTTAGAATCTCCTGACCGCACTGCTTGTACTCCTGGATGGCCTCTGAGTAGCGTCCCGCCTCCATCAGCCGATCGCCGATATCCTCGTGCGCCTGCGCCCGCGTCTGCGAGTTCTCGGTCGCCGCTTTATTCTTCTCCATCGCTTTGTTGACGGCGATATCGTCCACCTTGCGGCGCAGCTCGACGACGGCCTGCAAATCGGTGGCGAAGTTGGCGGCGTTTTCCGGGAGCAGAGCGCGCTGCATCCGGTAGGAGGCCAACTGCTGCATCGTCTCGGTATCGCTATCCGGTATCTTGGCCTTCTCCAGAGCGGCAATCGCCTTATCCCACTCCCCCTTCTGGGCATAGAGGCTGGCCTGCACCCGATTGGCGCTCAGGTTGGCCGGGTCCACTTTGAGGGCGCGGCGGGCATAGCGCGCCGCCGTCTCGTCCTCTTTGGCGCGGAGGGCGTCCTGCGCCTTCTGCGCCAGAGCCTCGGCACCCAGGTCTAGCTCGTTCGCGATGACCAGGGTGAGTGCAAGGCGCTTGGTCGCGCCGTTGCTGTCGTAGGCGGTGATGGTGACTTTATGCGGCCCTTCCGTATCGGCCAGGGTATCCCATTCAAACTCATAGGGAGTGCTAGTATCGGTAAACCGCAGCTGGTCGTCCACGCGGAACTCGACCTTATCAATTCCGTCCGGGCTCTCCGCTTTGGCGACCAGCGTATAGACATCGCTGATCTTCTCGCCGTCTTTGGCGGGCGTAGACAGCTTGATCTGGGCGGCAAACGCGGCGCTGCCGGTCAGCGCCAGCAGGCCCAATAGCAGCAGGGGAACCAGGCGCGCGGCCAGCGTCAAGCTTCTATGCGCGGCGTGCGGCGTCTTCGCCCCACAGCGCCTTCCTGAAGAGTGCATGTGATTTACCTCGCTCACCTTACGCAGCTTTGTGAGTAACGCCTGGCTTATCCGGCAGGCTAAACCCTGCCGCTGTGGGGCCTACGGCCATTTGCCCGCCTACGCGGGCAATTAATATCACAGGTCATCAAGTATCCGTCTCTAGGGCGGCTATGTAAGAGGTCTCTAAAGTAGGGATTAATTCTACGTTCGCCTGCCTGGTTCCTACCAGGCGTGCGGGCGCAGATGGGCTGGAGCGTGCGCGGCAAAGTAGGACACATCACCAATGCAGCGGCTGCCGGGCAGGCGGACAGCGGCAGGAACATGCAGTTGAAAGGTGGCCCGCACCGCCTGGCCGGGCCGGAGCGTCCCGAAAAAGGCGGCATCGGTGGGCTTGCAGGTAACATTGGCCGGGAGCGCAGCGAGGTTAAGCCCGATCTTGACCATATCCACCGAACGCGATCCGGTATTGGCCAGACCTACGGTGATCCTGCGGTCAAGAGCGCCTGCCGGATCGGTTTGCGGCGCGGGGGCGTCTGTCGGCGGCGTCTCGACGGTAACCTGGGGCACCAGGCCGAGAATGGCGGCGCTGGCCTCAGAGAGCGCATCGGCAAGGCGTGTTAACGCGTCCATGACCGCAGTTGCTGCGTCTGTTTGGACGAGTCCACGCTCCTGAAAGTTACGGTGCAGAGAAAGGGCCTGCGCGACCACCAGCAGCAGGTGGTGAATGCGCTCCAGCCGCCGCTCCCTGCTGCTGGCGCGTCCGTCCCTGGCTCGCAGGTCGCCCATATCGCGGCGGCCCTCGCCCAGAATACGGCGCAGGCGTCGGCCGGGCCGGGCGCGGAGACGGCCAAGTTCATGCAGCCGAAGGCGAAGCGCGGCCAGCGCCAGGTTGACAGCAGCCGCCTCATCGGTTGCGCGCAGCAGGCAGACCTGCCCCGGCTCCAGCGCGCTGTAGGCGGTAATGGCGGCAGGCCGTCCCAGGTCTCGCGCGCCTGTGCGCTCCAGGCGGCCCTCCAGCGTCGCAGAGGTCTCTGCCGGGCGTGCCTCTCCCGCCATCTGATCCGAGGCATCGGCAGGGGAACCCGGCGCGGCAGCGGACGCCACGCCCGCCGTCGGAGGCGCCAGCGTCAGCCGCTCGATTCGATAGACGCCGCGCGGCAGATGGAGTCGCACGCGCGCCCGCACTTTTTGCCCGGAACGGTTGGCAAGGCAGACGGTTGCGCCCTCCGAGAAGCGGACGGTATAGACGCTGAGGCTATCGGCAGGCAGCGCGGCAGGTAACAGAGCGGCAGCGCGGGTGCGTGAAGCGTTCAGGCGTCCCCACCGGAACCAGTCCGGCTCCTGGCTGGCACGCGCAGCATCGGAGGTTCCTGCGTCGGCGTTTGTCAGGGGCAGTGCGCCGAGGACGGCGCGCAGAGCTTGCGGATCGGCAGGGGCCGTTCGGGTCGCATCCGCCTCCACCAGCACCGACGCCACCGTTTCCGGCGATGCGGACGCCTCCGGCGGCGTGGGCGCTGCGCGGGCCTGTGCGGCCTCCACCTGCGTTGGCCGCAGGAGCGCCCCATTGGAATCGTCGGCTTGAGAGGGAACGGAACCACACGCCGGGCAGAGGAGCGCCAGGGCGCAGCCCATCCAGGACAGCGGAATCGCAAGGGTTGGGCGGGGCTTTTCGGGGCGGGAATCGCGGTGGCGCGCGCTCATGACTTGGCCTCCTCCGAGGCGGACGCGCCGGGCATCTCCAGCACCTGCTTGACCCGCCGCTCGAACTCTTCGCGCTCCAACATCACCCGGCGTCCGCAGCGGTCGCAGGCCACGCCGACATCCGCGCCCGTTCGCGTCACCGTCCATTCATAGCCGCCGCAAGGGTGCGGCTTGCGTAAGCGCACGCGCATCCCAACAACGACAGGTAACCGCAACGTCATCGTCTTCCCCTGTCTGTGTTCTTCTCCCCTGTGACAGCCATTATACTCAGAAGAGGCCATAAGGGTCAAGCAAGGGCCTCCCGGCAGGCAGAGAGCGCCGGAAAGGCGTCTTTCGCTGGGGGAAGAGTCAGCGGATTTGCCCCGTGAGCCAGTATAATAGAGATATGTTGGAGCAAACGCCTGTTCGGGCGCCGATTCGCGCCCTATTTGTAGATATTGACGGCACGCTCGTCGGCGCGGAGAACCGCGTCTCTCCGGGCGTGCAAAGAGCGATCCGGGCGGCGAGGGAACGGGACTGCGAAATCATCCTCTGTACCGGACGCACGCGCCATACCGCGCAGCCGATTGCCGAGCTGATCGGCCCGCCGCTGGGCTACGTGATTAGCTCGAACGGCGGGGTGGTGATGCACCTGGATACGCAGGAGGTGCTCTGCCGTCACCTCCTGCCGATTCCGATGGCGCTGGAGGTCGTGCGGGCCATCGTCACCCTCGGACTGGAGCCTTACGTCTATGAAGACGGCACGGGACCAACTATCGAGAGTGCGCGCGTGCTCTACCATCCCGACCTGCCGGTCGGGCCCTGGGCCACCCGACCGCGTTACCGGCCTCACCCCGCCATTCTGGAAGACCTGCCCTTTGCGCCCGTCTCGGTGAGCACATTTGGCCCCCCGGAGAAGATCCGCCCGCTGGTACAGCAGCTACGCGCCCGCCTGCCCGCCGACCTGAGCCTGATTGAGTCCGGCACGGCAGATCATTGGGGCATGGATGTCTTTACCGCCCGCGTCAACAAGTGCCGGGGACTGGAATTGATCGCCGAGCGGCTGGGAGTTTCGCAGGCAGAGACGATGGCGATTGGAGACCACATTAACGATCTGGAGATGCTGACGTGGGCGGGCATAGGGGTCGCGATGGGCAACGCGCTGCCGGAGGTGTGCGCCGTGGCCGATTGGGTCACCGCCTCCCTGGAGGAGGACGGCGTGGCGCGCGCTATCGAGCGGTTCATCCTGTTTCCCTATATGGCCCTCACCCCCAACCCCTCTCCCGGCGCTGCGGGAGAGGGGAGGACTTAGTCGCCGTAGGGCGACTTCGTGCCTTGGTTGCTGCGAATTCATTCGCCCGCAACTGGACTTGAAGCCATGAGGGATCTTCCGCAGGAAGCAACGGAGATGCTGAATGCCCTGCTGGCCGGCATTCAAGATAGGCTCATGGATAATCTTCTGGGCGTGTACCTGCGCGGCTCCCTCGCGCTGGGCGACTTCCTTCCCGACTACAGCGACCTGGATCTGCTTGCCGTTACGGAGCGGCCCGTCAACGACGGGGAGTTCGCCGGGCTTGCCGCCCTGCACGGCCAACTGGCGGCCTTGCCGAATTGCTATGCCAATCGGCTGGAGATAGCCTACATAGACCGCGCCGCCTTAAAGCGCTTCCAGGCAGGCCGGAGCCATCCCACCCTGGGGCAAGGGGAAACCCTGGCGTGGAGCGAGCACCGGGACAACTGGATTTTAGAGCGCTGGACTGTGCGCGAGCACGGCGTGGCGCTTCTCGGACCTGATGCGCAGACCCTCATCGTTCCCATTTCGCCCCAGGATCTGCGCGCGGCGGTGCGCGCTCGGTTGCGCGATTGGGCGGATTGGGCCGACCAGCCGGATGACCCCGATTGGCTGCTGCCCCGCCGCCATAAAGCCTACGTCGTGGAGACGATGTGCCGCGCCCTATACACCCTGGCGCACAGCCGGCTCTCCAGTAAACCCGTTGCCGTCGCGTGGGCGCTGGAAACGCTCCCCGAACCCTGGCGTTCCACGGTCGAGCGGTCGCAGGCATGGCGCACCGACGATACGCCCGACCCTGCCCTTGTGCCGGAGGTCATGGGTTTCGTGCGCTGGGCCGCTTTGGAGGGTGCGGTCGCGGCTAGGTTTGGGAGATTTCGGATGAAGCGTGCCTGATAAACCCTCCCTTGTTCCTCTCGAAAGAAAGAGCTATAGGGGGTTTGTCAAGAGCGCTAAAATGGCCGATTAGGAAGGCGGGGGACAACAGGCGCGTGCCCGAGGGGGAGGGCCTGGCAGGAAAGGCAGGGGCAACGGATGGCGCGCAGCAAAGACAAATGCCGGTAAGAATGCGAGGGCGAGCTCCTAAAGATAAAACGGAATATGGCTTATAATACTTCAAACAGCCAATTGGCTCCCTCTCGTTCTATGTTGCGTGCATGATACAGCGACGGTTCCGTCCGCCGGGGTGCGCGCCAGTGCCGGAACGTTGCAGCGTGGAGCCGCGGTCGTGGCCTCAGGAGAACCGCCAGGGGCCGCCAAGGGTATTCTGGCTGCCAGACGCTGGAGCGTTCGCCCAACGATAACATGGAGCACGCAAAGGCGACCGGCTAGCTCGATTCCCTGCTTGAAGGGTAAGGAATAACGCCAGTGAGCGAGCGGAGTATCCACGCGACAGTGGAATACATCAAGGACGTGTCCCGAATGGCCGTAGCCGTATCGGTGGAAGATGCCGAGCGGGTGCTCGAAAGCCTGGAGACTGAGAGCAGGGAAGCGATCCATGTCGTCTGGTGGCATAAAGCCTTTCTGCGCGCGTTCGTAGAATACCGGAGGAAGCTGGAGGAGCTCGCGGCCGAGTGCTAAGCTCGGGCCTGCGCTTCTCGCCGATTATCGGAAATCGCCGAGAGCCTGTGTCGCGTACTTCCCCGGCGACTCGAGGTGTACTCGGGGCACCACTAAGCAGCCGCACGTAGTTCGTTCTTAGTTTCTGGTTGGGCTGCCAACAATGCTTCGGCTTTCCTGGTCAGTGCCGCGTCCACCGCAGCCTTCAAGTCCTTGACCTGCGAATGACTGCGAACCGGG
>Ga0209810_1000704_pt1 | contig 65142 bp, 50 predicted proteins | sample Coa_R1_7_FD_187159 | JGI IMG/M metagenome (GOLD analysis project Ga0209810, IMG submission 187159) | Surface soil microbial communities from Centralia Pennsylvania, which are recovering from an underground coalmine fire - Coalmine... | ecosystem: Environmental > Terrestrial > Soil > Unclassified...
ACGTCGCTGGTCAGGGCATCGAGCTCGTGGCGCAGCCGCTCGCTCGGGGTTACTCTCGTAGCCATCTGGGCGTACCTCCTGCGTTGTCGTGACGGACAAAGCGGAGGCTACGCCCGGATCCTCTTTTTCCCCGGCTACTGGGACGTCACCAAAGGCCGTTAACGCACCGGCTACGGCCGAGCCCGAAGCTGGTTCCTCCCCCCTTCCACCGGCCGCGGCTCCCGCGCCCGCAAGCCCGCCTGTCCAACAGCCTAGTGCTGTCGCCCCTCCGGCCTCGAAGCCGGGGGCACTGGCACAGATGTCAAAGAACGGCTGGATCCTGTGCGGCGGTGTGGCAGCTGTCGTGATCGGCTCCCTGCTTCCCTGGGTGCAAGTCGACACCGGCCTCGGAGGCACGATTTCCGCAAGCCCACGAGGCGGAAGCGTGTTCGTGTTTGCGCTGCTCGCCGCAGCCGCGTTAGGGGCTGGCTGGCCGGCGCTTCGAAGCCGGCTCTCGAAGCGCCGCTGGGTTGGCTTGACCGCGGCTGTCGTGCTGCTGTCGATCTTCGCGATCACGAACTGGTCTGACCTTGGCAAGTTGGAGGACTCGTATCCCGGCCAGTTGAGCGCCGGACTCGGGCTTTACCTGTACACCGTCGGCGTCGTGGCCATGTGGGTCTGCGTGGTTCGGCTGCTGCTGACCCGCCGGCGAGTGACACCAGCGGTCACGTGAACCTGGCTACCCGGTCTACAGCCGACAACGGCTGAGGCTGGATCGAGTCGCACCGCGAACTGTTCGCCAACGCGCGAGACACGGCACCGAACCCGACCGCCTGAAGGTAGCTCGCGACGTGCGCGGGCTCGTGTCGCTCAGGCGGTGATGCCGTGGACGTCGAGCTTGGCGACCAGATCGGGGTCGTTGAAGACGTCGATTGCCACCGCGCTGTCGCCGACGACGGTGAACGCGAGCACCGCGAATGGCCGATCACCATCGAACGCGATCACACCTGCGGCACCGTTGATGAGGGCCGGGCGAACGTAGGGCGCAAAGCGCCGGGCCGCCATCGCTCCGCGCGCGACCTGCGCGGCACCGCGCAGCTCGACCGGCTCGCCGTCGCGGCGGTGCGCGCGCAGCACGACCTCCGGGTCGAGCACCGCCATCAGCGCGTCGAGGTCGCCCTCCCGGGCGGCAGCGAAGTAGGCGTCGACAACCTCCTGTTGGCGCGTCAGGCTCGGGTCCGGCGACGGCGCCGCGTCGCGCACGCGGCGGCGGGCGCGGCTCGCGAGCTGGCGCGTCGCTTCCGGTGAGCGGTCGACCATCGCGGCGATCTCGTCGAACGGCACCGCGAACATGTCGTGCAGCACGAAGGCGAGTCGCTCGGCCGGGCGGAGTGTGTCGAGCACGACCTGCAGCGCGATCCCGACCGAGTCCGCCAGCAACGCTTCGTGCTCTGGATCGGCCCCGGCCGCCGGGTCGTCGATGATCGGCTCCGGCCGCAAGCCGTCCAGCGGCTGCTCGCTGCGGGTCCGGCGGGACCGGAGGATGTTCAGGCAGATCCGCGCGACGACGGTCGTCAGCCACCGCTCGAGGCTGTCGATCTGTTCGGCCTCGGTCCGCCGCAGGCGTAGCCACGTCTCCTGCACGGCGTCGTCGGCCTCAGTCAGCGAACCGAGGATCCGGTAGGCGACCGCGCGCAACTGGGGCCGCTGGCGGTCGAACGTGTTGGCCAGCTCGAGTTCGTCCATTCTTGTCACACCGTCCGGGGCTGGGGGGTCATGCCGGATAGACCCGCGAACCCCAACCGACGTGACAGGAGGTGTCCGATGGCGCGCATCCAGGGAGTCTCGAAGAGCAAGGCCGGCCCGATCGTCAGGCTCACCTACAGGCTCGGACCGAGGATGATGAAGAAGCTGACCGGCCGAGACCCGCAGATCGGAAGCGGGATCGAGCCGATGGAGATCTGGGCCTACCAGCCCAAGATGATGCTCGGGATGGGCAAGTTCAACCAGGCGGTGCGCAAGGGGAGATCCGTTGAGGAGCGGCTCAGGAACCTGGTCGAGCTGAAGGGCGCGCAGATGATCGGATGTGAGTTCTGCGTCGACCTCGGCTCACAGATCTGCCGCAACTCCGGATTCTCCGACGACGAACTGCTGGCGCTACCGCGCTACCGCCAGAGCGACCTGTTCACCGAACGCGAGAAGCTGGCGCTCGACTACACCGTCGCGGTGATGCGGACGCCGGTCGAGGTCACAGATGAGCTATTCGCCCGGATGAAGGAGCACTTCAGCAACGAGCAGCTCGTCGAGATCACCGCGCTGCTGACCGTGGTCAACATCGACCGGTTCAACGCGGCCTTCGGGATCGGCTCTGCCGGCTTCAGCGAGGGAATGGTCTGCGTGCGGCCGGACCGCCCCGCCGCCAAACCCGCGCTCACCGCGGCCTCCTAACGGGCGTCGAGCATGTGAGGCGATCGGGCGTGGATCAGGCGGCGGACGGGTCGCCGACCGCCGCGGCGCGGAGCTTCCCGAGAGCGCGGCTCTCGAGCTGCCTGACTCGTTCGGGGCTGACGCCGAGCGTCTCGGCTATCTGCCTTAGGTTCTTCGCCTCGCCGTCGAGCCCGAAGCGAGCCCGGAGCACGTCACGTTCGCGGTCGCTGAGTCCGCTCAGAAGGTCGCGCAACTGGCCCGCGGCAACGTGCGAGACGACGCGTTCGTATTCGTCCTCGGCGAGCGGATCGACGATCAGCTCGCCGAAGGTCCCGATCGCTCCTCCCTGGCCTTTGATTGGCTCTTCGACTGCCCGGGGCGCGCGGTCCACCGCGATCAGGTTGGCCAGCTGGTCGGGTTGCAGCCCCGTCCTGTCAGCAAGCTGGTTGATCGTCGGTTCCTGACCGGCGGCTTGCTTGATGTCGCGGTGGGCCTCCTTGATGCGCGCCAGCTGGCGCAGCGCGTGGTCGGAGAGGACGACCGGCCGCGTCAGCTCGGCGACGAGCTGCTGCATGGCTTGGCGAACCCACCACGCCGCATAAGCCCAGAACGGGGTGCCGAGGTCTGGGTCGTAGCGTTGGAGGGCGCGAAGCAGCCCGAGCACGCCCTCTTGCATGAGCTCGACTCGTGAGATCTGTGCCGAGGCACGGTAGTTGCGCGCCACCGAGCCAATGAGCGGCAGGAATGCCTCCACGAGCTCCGCCCGCGCCCGCGGGTCGCCCGCTACCGCCTCCCGGACGAGCCTGTGCTCGGAAGCCTGCGGCAGCCGGCCGCGCTGGCCGAGCTCAAACATGTACGGGCTCGAGAGCTCGGTCGTCGTGGCCTGGCGGTGCTCGAGCTCACCGACGAGCTCGCGATCCAGCGCCCGCCCCTGCCGCGCCTCGACGGCGATCGCACTGCTCTCATCGAGGTCAAAGCCCTCGCCGTCAATGGGTGGCTCGGCGTCCCTGAAGATAGAGCTTGAAAGGTCCATCGCTCAGAAGGCTATGCGTAGTGACTTGATCCGCTGTCCCCGCTGCCATTGCTACGCCATCTTGGGCGGGGGGAACCTCGGGCCCTGCCACTGCAACAGAGACCTCAGGTGGCGAGCAAGGCTGTTCTTCTTGCGACGAATCGCCGGCCGTGTGTTCCGGAGCGCGTGCATGAGCTCACCTCTGACAGTCGCCTACAGCCCGATGAGTAGGCGAGCGGACGCGATAGACAAGTCAGCTCGGTGCCCCTTGTCTGTAAGGCCAAACGCCCTATCTATGTCAATCGAGGCGGGCCTTCGGGTTCGAAGGAATCACCGACGAGCCCGTCACGGTCACGATGGACGTCCCCGGACTGAACGCCGGGAGCCTCGAGATCGAGCTAACGGGCGAGATCCATTCCTTCATGCACTTGTGAGGTGATTCAGAACCCCTATTAACCACTCCATCGCCAGACATACCGGAAGCACCTAATACCTCCGCGGGTTAGCGAGCAGGCGAGGAAGATCGAGCCACCGCCCCGGTCGGGGCCGAAGACCTAAAGCGCGGGGTTAGTCAAACGGGCCGCACGACGGCCCGTTTCCTTTAGGACCGCGAGCGCGAGCTTCAGCACGTGGGGGCTGGTGGCCGTGCTAGCGGGTGCGCCGTATCGAGGCGTCCTCTGACGGCCTCGACCTGCCCCGGCGACGGGCCGCCCGGCTGCCCCCACCAATCATCGCGCGCGCTCGCGCTATAGCCGACGACCTCGGCGGTCAGCGGCCGCCCGCCATAGATGCAGTTGCGCCCAGCGCTACCGAGGCTGCCTCCGCCGAAGTCCAGACGGGCGTGGGTGCCACCGGTGGTGTCGAGGTCTTCGAGGATGACTGCGTTTCCCTCTGAGCGCGCGAGGTCGCTGCCGGCAATCCTGCCGTCAAGTGTGATGACCGGCGTGACGTTGGCGACGCGCAGGTTGCTCTGCTGATTGTCGATGAGCTGACTGTTCTCGATGTTGAAGCCGAGCCTGCTCACGGGCCCGCTGCCGTCGACGACGTTGCTGACCACCCCCAGACCGTCCGCCACGCAGTGCGCGAGGCGCGAATGCTCGATCTGGACGCTGGTTGTGCTGGCCGCGCCCGAGGCCACCTCGAGCATGCAGTCGCCGTCGTCGCCGGGCTCCACCTGATGAAAGGCTTCGGCGCCGCTGAAAGTCGAATGCTCGGCCACGACGTGCTCGACCCGGAAGGTGAGGGTGGCGTCCCGCGAGAGATTGTCGGCCTCCAGGATGTCTCCCACAACGTCCTGACAGCTGCTGTGCGAGAGTCCGATGTGCATTGTCGGGCCGCCGTTGCTCGCGGCAGCCTCGAAGCAGTTCGCCGACAGATGCCCGAGCCCATGGGCGAACGTATTGCGGGAGGCACGCTCGGCGAGTACGGAGTGCCCGGCGGCGTTGGCAAACAGCCCTTCTGAGTCGGCGTCGCCTTGGCCGTCGTAGATCGCGTTGCCGATGTAGGTCTCGGTGTTGCCGTCGACGATCGCCGTCAGCGACGAGCGTCCCGTGGTCTGCATGCCGATCGCGAGCACTGACTGCTGCGACTGTCCCTCGCGCAGGCGCGTGACCCTGTTGTGCAGGACCCGCACCGCCATCTGCGCACGGCCGGACGCGCGCACATCAATCCCGTCCGCACAAGCCGAGTCGTGGACATAGTTACCTGTGATGAGAGCGCGCTCGGTGGCGTGCGAGGCGTCGATCATGATCGCCGCCCAGCCGTTGGCGAGCCCCGAGCTGAATGGCGCACCGACGCCGGGCGCCATCGTGGGCAGCACGAATGGCTGCACCACGAACCCCGTCGTGCACGAGCTGTTTGTGGCGCTCACGTCGTTGCCATGGACAAGCACGTTCGTCACGTTGATGCCGTAGATACCACCGCGATACGCCGGACCGACGACGAGGTTCTCGACCCGCGCTCCGTCTGCCAGCTCGATCGCATCCCCGTGGTGATGGGTCCTCTGGGTGTTCTCGATCCGCGGCTCGGCGCGCAGCCGAGCTCCCGGCACAGCTGGGCCGGCTCCGATCAATGTCTGGTTGCGCTTCAGCGCGATCCCGCCGTTGAGTGGCGGCACGGTGGTCGAAGCGGGCAGGACCACGATCCGGTCTCCGGGCCGCGACACGCGCTCAACGGTCGCGAGCGAGGAGATCGGCGCCGTTCGCGAGCCGGATCCCCGTCCGCGAGCCCCCGCACGGACATACCAAGTCCGCCGAAGCGGCGCGTCCCGTCGAACGTCGGGGCGTGCGACCGCGCGCGCGCTGGTTTGTGCAGTCGTGGACGGCGGGCGCAGGACGCCGATCAGCACTAGGACGCCGACGGCACTCGCCACGTGCAGCCACCGCGACCACATGGCCGCATCGACGATCGCGAAGAACACCCGGATGCTGGAAATTTACTGCCGGAGCGAGACTGTTGACCCCGGCGCGCTCAGGGTCCCGGCGGCCCAATGACGCCCGGCGGCCCGCTGATCGGACCTGCCCAAGGGATCCGAATTCGCGGGCTGGTCCGGGGCTTGCACGGGACGGAGGCACCTCGCCGAAGACATACAAGTCGTTGAAGCGCGGCAGCCACACGTTCCAGGTGCGTGCAATCGACGCGCGCGGCAGGGCAGACCCGACCCCGGCCAAGCTCGCGTTCAAGATCAGCTAATTACGAGCACAGGCCGGACTGGCGGGAGCCAGCCGGGTTAAGCGGCCCGACCCGCGGACTGCGCGGCCGCCTCGAGGAACTCGCGAAGGCGCGTCTCCTCGGACGACGGTATCTCGAGTATGAACGCTGGGTGGGTGAATGCGACCTGTCCGGACGCCTTACCCTGGCGGGGCCGGGGGCGCCGCGGACGTCCGCTCGAGCGCTCGCTGGTAAGCGGGGCGCTCAAAGAGCCTTGTCATGTAGTCATCGAGCACCACCGGGAACGGCTCGGGGAATTTCGCGCGCTTGGCGAATGACAGTGCCGTGCTGACCAGCACGTCGGCCACGCCGAAGCGCTGTTGGACGAGATAGTCGTGCCCATCGAGACTCTCCGCGACGGCATTGGCGGCCCTGAAGAAGCGTCCGCGTGCCTTCTCAGCACGTTCGGGTTGGGCCTCGCGGAAGATCGCAGCCTCAATCAGGGGCGGCTCGAGTTCCGCCGGGGCGAAGATCGACCATTGGTACGCCAGCGCTCGGGCGTATGTTCCGAGCTCACCGATCAGGCCGGCGTCCGGGTGCAGGTCGGCGAGATGCAAACAGATTGCCGCCGACTCGAACACGTAGCCCGCGTCGAATTGCACGACGGGCACGCGCCCGAGCGGGTGCCGCGCGCGGTGCTCCTCGCCGCTGCCCTGTTCCCAGTTCATGATCGTCAGCTCGTATGGCTCGCCGATCTCCTCGAGCAGCCACAGAACCCTTCTCGGCCGCCCTGCATGCTCGCGATGAACCACATGCAGCATGGCGCCAGACAATATCTGTCGTAGATCTCCTCGGGCCACCGGCGGCGCGGGCACGCGCCGCGCTCCCGCTTCGGCAAGACCGGAACCTCGTCAGGGCAGCGCGCAGGTCCCGTTCCACCCGCCGGCGAAGTACGGCGGCCCGGCCAGCTGACCGCCGGCGTTGAGGTGCTGGGCGGGATCGGTCACGTAGCCATCGACTCCCGTCAACTGCCCGTTCAGATCGAAGAACGCGCCCTTCTGGTCCTGCGCCGCGCAGGAGCGTCGCGGGCCCTCGTGCGGGTCCTGGTTCTTCGCGGTATCGGGTGGGGGCACGTCAGAGGGCGGCGGGGGGTCGGTGCCGTACTGGGAGGCACCGTCGGGCCCCGAGTCGAAGATCGCGATTGCCGAGCCGTCGAAGGGGTACTGGGTGATCGGAGCGATGTCCCAGAGCGGCGCCGAGGGGTCGTAACAGTAGTTGCCATCGACCGGGTCGTTGGCGTTGCTTCCGGGCTCGTTGCTGCATAGCCGGCTGGCCAGCAGCGCCTCGCCGCCGCCGAGCTGGTTCGAGGTGGCCGGCCCACCGACGGCGTGAGCACCGATCGTGCGTGCCTCATCGAAGGCGGTGAGGTTGGCCACCTGGTGGTCACCCCAGGCGACCTGCATGAGCACGTGATGGTTTGGGGTGCCGACCGGGCATTGACGCCGCTCGTTCGCGGCCGCCACAACTCCCTGTGAAGTGCAGTCAGGCAGCAGTCCGCCGACCGCGGTGGAGGTCATGTGCCCGGCGTAGCCGTCCGGGTCGGCGCGGTCCCAGAGGGTCGAGAGCAGGTCGATGATCAGCTGGCGCTGCGCCTGTTCGGGGTAGAAGAAGTCGAGCAGGTTGGAGTAGCCGATGTCGTTGTAGGCGTTGGTCGGGTCGTAGGAGCTCGGGTTCGCTGCCAGCTGCTCTAGCTGCTGCTCCATGACCTGCGTCATGGTGTCGTGGGCAACGTAGTCAGACGAGCGCGGAAGCAGGATCGGGTAGTCCATACCTGGGACGCCGAGGGCGCATCGGCGCACATCGATCGAGATCGCGCAGACGGTCCCGCCGTAGATCCCTCCCTGGCTGTTGCCGTCATAGTCGACGCCGTCGCCCAGATTGATGAATGACTTGCCGTCGGAGCGCTGGAAGGCCGGGTTGGTGGCAAAGCCGCGCGGGCTGATCTCGAGCCGAGCCAGATAGAGGAAGTCCAGCTCACCCTGCTCAGTGCGGTCTACGAGAATCGGGAACAGCGAAAGGTCAGAGAGCGCGAGTACGGCGTTCGGCACGTCGGCGTTGGCAAAGCCGAACCAGTTGGTCGCGCAGTACATCATCCCTTCTCGATTCGCCATCTCGGTCTGCGGGGAGGAATTGACCTCCGAGTCGCTACCGAACAGCCCGTGCCCGTATTCCGCTGGGCGGAGCAGCTGCTGCTTGTCAAACGCGGTCCGCCCGACGTTGCAGATGAAGCCGGCCTGGTAGGTCTGGCCGGGTACCTGAGACGGGTCGGCATCGGGGTTGCTCGGGTTGGTGTAAAAGAACTCACCCGGCGAGGGGCAGTCGTCGACCGGGCTCGCGCTGCTGATCTGGTCGCACTTCTTGGGCGGGGAGCAGGTCGGCGCGATATAGCAAGGGACGGTGAACGTGCCCGTGATCTGCCGCGCCACGTTGGCGTTTTGGGCAGCGGTGTAGTTGGTCACCGACGAGACGGTGAACGACGGAGCCTGACCGCCGTCGTTGCCGGCGTCGATCTGCGCCTTGGTCTCACCAAGCTGTTCAAACGCGTTGTCACGGATCGCGAGCAGCCGGCCGGTGACGTTCTGCGTTGACGCCGTGGTGAAGTCCCAGGCTAGGAACAGCTGCTTGGGATTGGTCGAGATTGTCCAGCCGGCCTCCTTGAGGTCGGCGAACACCCGGTCCATGTGGCTGGCCCGCGGGTCCCTCCCGACGGTGTGATGCAGGTAGTCCCGAACGTAGGTTGAGAAGGCCGCCGACTGTGGCGCGTAAGTTCCATTGTTGGTGACAAGGTGGCGCAGGGCGACGATGTAGCGATGGCCGTCGAGAAGGTTCATCGCCGGATGGATCATCAGGTCCTGCTGCACCGGCGAGGTGGTGCCCGCGGGGATTGCGCCCGCCTCACTGGTGTACTGGTCGATCTCAGTCCAGGTCGGCCAGACCTTGCCCGTCGTCGCGTCGAGTAGCAGCACCCCGAGGTTCGGCTCGCTGTTGGTCTCCATCGTCAGGTCCGTGGGGAGCCGCGAAGCCTTCAGGTCGGAGTTCTTGGTCATCCCCGGGACAACCGTCAGGATCTCGGAACCGGCGCTGAACCCATCGCTGTCGTTCCACGCGGAGGGATCGATCGGCTTACCCGCGATGTTGCGCGGCATCGCAAGCACGTTGAGGTTGAGCCTGCGTCCGGTTGCGCTTCTCGAGTCAGACCGGGTGAACCAGTCGTTGGGGTAAGGCAGCATGCACTGCGCCGGGTCGATCGGGTCGCAGCCTTGTGGGTTCGTCGCAAAGCCCGGGTTGGACGGGTTCGACCAGCCGCCCCAATGGTCGGTGTCGTGGTTGACCCACCGGTGCGAGGTGCGCTTGACCGCGTTGCTTGCCGCCAGCGCCGGGACGCCGAGCCAGAGGAGGACCAGCACGGGGGCGAGGAGCAGAGCTACCCGACGGCCACGCAGCGAAGTTCGAGGCCTCAAGGAGGTCACAGATGGCATAACGCTGAGCGACAGCAGAACTTGCGCCGACCGTAGTCCGTGACCCGTGCGGAGGCGTCTGCCAACACCTTGGCGAGCTGGCAGCGCCTCAGTTGAGGCCAAGGAAGCCGGGGAGGAGGTAGATGAGCACGGCCACGGTCGCGATGACGAACGCCACCACGACTGCCACCTCAAAGCGCGTCGTCGGGCTGCGCATGCCGCACTCGAGCACGCTACGCCGCCAAACCGGCGCCATGTGATCACACTCGGATCTATGCCGGGAGGCCATGTGGCCGCAGACTACCCAGGTGTTAGCACGAGAAACGGCGCCCGTCGTGACATGGCTCAGGCGCGCCCCTAGCGTCGTGCCCACAAGGTTCGATTAGTCGTTTTGCCGACGCGCTCGCGGAGGCGACGCGAGAGTAGGCATCGCGCCGATCTTCGGTACACCTCGCCACGGCGGCTGGAGACCTCAGCAATGGACGACTGCCGGGCGCGCTCCCCGCGAGTCTTGGGCGGGAGGCTGGCGGTCGAGAAACGATGAAGCTGCGGATCACTGAAGCGCCCCGCGCGGGTCGGTTCATGAGCGCTGCGCGCCGGCGCGCCCACCCGCCTGGCGCCGACCGGGCGCCCGTTTGCGTGTGTAGGTGATGCTCCCGCTCGTAGCGGGATGCTTGCACCCGCGGGCGAGGCGGCCGGGCCGCTTCCGTCGACATCTGCGGACCTGACCGATGGCGCGGTTTACGCGGTGGCTTTTGACGGTTCGGGCGCAGCTACCTTGGGGGAAGCTTTTCCGAGGTGGGCCCGCGGATCGGGCAAGGGCTCAAGCTCATGTCCACGAGCGATCAGCCGGCAAGAGGCATCAGCTGTACTCACCAGCCGTGTGGGAGCACGGGCATCGAGCCTCCCCACTCCGGCGAAGCATCGAACCTTCCAAGCCGGGGGCTGCCCGGCCCTGCCACGTTACGTCAATTGATCCAGTAGCGCAGATCAGAACTGCCGAGTTCGGGAGAAACTTTGGGACAAGTTCCGGTCGAGATGGCGCTTGAGGGGCACCGTTCCATCAGGACCGCTCGGTAAACCCTCGACGGTGCCGGAGTCGATTCGGGAACTGCTAGTCGTAGCGGCCGCCCTCGAAAGCTGGGCGGCCGCGGCATCTCGGCCGAGGAGAACGAACAGATTCTGCGACCAAGCCATCGCGCCGAGATCGCTGCTCGGCGCGAGGCAGAGGGCGGCCGTCGGCCCAGACGAGACGCTAGCCGAGGCCGACCCGCGAGCATCAGCCCGTGGCGCGAAGCACGATCGTCGCAACGGCATAGCCTGACCGTGTTGCCGTCGCGGTCACACGCTTGCGCCAGGAGTAGGGACCGAGCTTGAGTGACGCGTTGCCGTTCGAGTTGGTTGTTGCCTGCTCGCCTCCGGCCCGCACGATCGCACCCGAGACCGGCGTGCCGCCGTCGGTCACCCGGAAGTGGATGGTGGCGCGTTGGCGGCGGTTGAAGCTTTGAGGCTGAGCGATGAAAGTCAGGTCGGCCTGCACCTGCGTCGCTTGCAGCGAAATCTGGCTAGCGCTGAGCGGGCGGAAGCGCGCGATCAGGTCCAACCGCCCGGCTTGCGCGTCGGCGTCGAGCTGCGTCACCTCCACGACATGACCCGGGAATGAGACTCGTCGCGTCGGGCTCCATCCGGTAAGCGATCGATTTGAGTTGCGCACGAAGATGCCGGGGGTGCCGTCGCGGGTCCAGGCGACCCACAACCGTCCGTCGGGGCCGGCCGCCAGGGCCGGGGTGCGGAAGCCGTGGCCTGAACCGCCAGCCAGTTGGTCGCTCCCGCCTCCGAGCTTCCAAAGCCGCAGTTCCGGCGGGGTTCCGAACGGGCCGGTGTCGGCGGCGATGAAGAGGCCACCCCCGGGACGCGCCACCAGCGGCAGCCGCTGGCTGCTGAAGTCGCTGGAATCACGCGACGAGATCGGCAACTGGTAGGCCTTACCGACCGGCGCCCCGCTGCCGCCGTCGACCAGCTGGACGAAAATTCCCGGGGTCCGGAACCCATACCAGGCGAGAGCCGTTGCGCCGGAGCGCGTGTCGGTAGCCAGGTTCGGCCCCAAGCCCTGGCCGGCGGCTGGGAAATCGGCGGTGCTGGGATCGAGGTACCGGTGGACCACCGGGTAGGCGGTTGGCGGGGTCCAAGTCTCGAGCGGCACACCCTGCTGGGTGAGCGTCACGCTTGGCGTGGCTAGGTACGCGCTGTCCCTGTTCTGGACGAGGAACGGTGCGCTCCAGCTGGATCCCAAACTGGAGTCAAACGCGCTGATCAGGCCGTCCAGCGGCTCGTTCGAGGAGAGCGAGTGCTGACCGTTGAAGAACGCCTCGAGCTTGCCTCCCGGAGCAGCCACCAGGTCGGCGTCTCCGATCGCCGTCCAGCCCGAGACGATCGTCGAGCGCGGCCCGAGTTGCCCGCCGGGCTTGATCGCGGTCGCGAACACGGCAGCGTCGCCGGCGGTCCTCGAGCTCGCAGGCCTCACCCACGCCACGTGCAACACACGATCAGCCGTGCGCTGCAGGCCGATCTGAGTTACCCCGTTGCTCTGATATGCGGCGATCACGCGCCAGCGTGCGCAGGCGGGCGCCGCCACCCCCAGCGTCGCCACCAGAGCCGTGGAAAAGACGGCGAGACGATTCCGTGTCGGTGTCCGCTTCTTGTCTGGTCTCATTTCAGTCCTCCCTGCTCATCGTTAGTGATGCGAGTGCTGCCGAGCACGACCCAGCTGGCGCTGGGCGCGCTCGAGCGCTGAGTGACCCAGTTCAGCCGGCGGTCGGCACGCCGTTGGTACCGAACACCACGGGATGCTCTTCCGGCACGCAGTACGCCTCAGCCGTGACCGTTGTGTCCTGTGAGCCCTCGGCGGGAGGGTTGAGCACCTGCACGGCGTAGCCCGGACTGGGCTGCTGGATGTTCCCTGCGGTGATGATCACACCGGCCAGGGATCCCTGGGCGAACCCGCCGCCGAGCACCTGCCAGCCGGCCGGACATAGCGCCTCGACCCTGACCTGACTGTTCTTGGCCAGCGGTTCGGTCTTGATCACATTCTTGACCTTGTACGCCTGGCTATACACATACTTCTCTTCGGCCTTGAAGGCGACCTCGAGGTAATCGACTTTGCTCAAGAGGCCGTGGATCAAGGAGTAATCGGCTTGCTCCTTGTCCTGGAGGTCGTTGATCTCTCTCTGCAGGTGCTGAGCCGTGGGCCCTCCGCCGAGCGCGGTAGCGCTCCAGGCCAGCCCGACGACGACCGCCGCGATGATCACGCCGGGCGAGATGATCTTGCTCAAGGTGTGCATTTCTGCCTCCCGGATCAGTTGGGTTGATGGTTCAGACAGGCTCACGCGACTGGTGGCGTAGTCCCGGTTGGACGGCGCGTAGATGTACGCGCCGTCCAGACCTAAGGCACCTACTGGTGGCTTACGTGGTTCGTCGCGACGCTGACGGCGGTCAGCTTGGCGTCGACGAAGGCGGCCGGTGGGTCCGTGCCGTTCCCGCAGTCCATCTGGAGCGTGAACGGCGCGGACTCGGACGCCACGGTCGTCATCGTCAGGGTGCTATTCATGCCACCGTTGTCATCCGTACGGGCGCGGGCAATGTCGCTCGTGGAGGAGGTGTAGGTCGTGCAGTCGACCCCGCCCGAGTCGCTGGTCTCGGCCACCACCTTGCCGATCACGAAGTACGTGCCGGCCGGCAGGTCCAGGTGGAGGATGTGTCCGTTCGTGCCTGAGTCGACCCAGATGGCGTTGTCGTGGTACGCCGTGTACGCCTGCCCCTGCGCGAGTGAGGGTTCGTCGATCTGAGCCGAGCCGATCGACTTGGGAGCGATGTCCCAGCCGGTCAGCGACCCGTCCTGCACGGCGCGTCCGTTGACGGACCCGGTCGCGAGCGCGTTGGACGTGACCGCGCCCGGGGCAATGTGACGCTGCTCGACGGAGCCGGGCGCAAGCTCGCGCGAAGAGACGGCATCAACGCCGATCTCCTTCGACCCGTAGCAAACCCCCTCCAGGCAGGACTCATCCGCCGCGACCGCGTTCGGAGCCAGATCCGGCGTTTTGACCTGGCCGTTGATGATCGAGCGCGAGTTGACAGAGTTCGGCGGCGCCATCCACGCCGCGTAAGAAGCCCCGCCCAGCGCGAGGAACAAGGCCACATAACCTACGACGTTCGCCTTGAAGTGACGACTTATCTGCTGAAACATGGTCCTCCCGGTTGTTGGAGCTTGGTTCGTTTCGGTTGGCTGTCGTGCCCTGCCACTTCACGCTGTGAAGATCCCGCAGCGGCGGCGCGACGTCGTCCCTCGCTCGGGTGAACTGGCTGGCGCTCGCTCATCCCGGGGGATGACCAGCGCGCGATCGAAACGTGTGAGCGGCTAGCGCCGAGTGGTGTCGGCCGTGGCGCGTCGCGGGAGGCGAGCGCTGACTACCCAGCCGCCATCACGGGTTGGCCCCGCGTGGAGGGTGCCGCCGTGTTCGCCCAGCCGTTCGCGCAGTCCGCGCAGTCCGTTGCCGGTCCCGGCGCCGGCGAGCGCGGTGTGCCTCGCCGCGGGTTCGTTGGTGACCTCTATCACGAGCGTCTGCGCGTCGCCGCGTAGAAGCACTCGGACCGGAGCGCCAGCGGCGTAGCGCAGCGCGTTGGTGAGGCTCTCCTGCACGACGCGATAGGCGGCTTGGACGACCGGGGCGGGCAGGCCCTCCTGTTCGCCCTCGAGCCGCAAGGTCACGCTCAGACCGCTACGTACGGCGCGTGCGACGAGCTCCTCTACCAGCGCGAGATCGGGTGGCGGACCGATCGCCTCGCTGTCGCCAAGCAGCGCGACGAGGCGTCCGATGTCCTGCTCTGCCTCCCGAGCGGCGCCTGAGATTGCATCGAACGCCTCGCTGGTCAGCTCGGGGTCGCTGGCCACCAGCCGTTGGCCCGCGCTCGCCTGGACGACCATCACGCTGAGCGCGTGGGCGACGATGTCGTGCAGCTCGCTCGCGATCCGCGCTCGCTCATAGCGCACCGACAGGCGCGCGTAAGCCTCGCGTTCCTGCTCGAGCTCCTCGCCGCGCTCCGCCAGGCGCCCGGCGAGGAGCTCGCGCTCGCGCAGCGCCGTGCCGGCCGCCCAGGAGGCCGCCGGTACGAAGATGAACGGCACCGCCGAGCCGTGCTGGAGCGCCGCAACGATCTGCGAGGCTGCGATCAGCACGATCGGGCCCACAATGCCCGGCCAGCGCGCATGCCATCGGCCCGAGGAGAACGCGTGGGCGCCAACCAGAGCCAGAAACGGAGCAAATGGCGTCGCCGGTACTCCTCCGCAGCGACTACAAAGGCCGTATGGGGCAGTCGCCAAGAGCGCTGTCGCTGAGACCAGGCAGGCGCCGAGCGCGTATCGACGGGCGGCCCCCAGCGCCCCTCCCATGATCGTCGCCGCCGCGATCGGACCCAGCCCGTGCCCCCAGATCGCGACATAGGCGCCGCCGAGCGCCGCGCCGGCGCAGCCGATCAGCAGCTCCGCCCGCCGCGTGTTCACTTCAGGATCCCGCCAGCATCGGCAGGTGGACGATCGCCTCGGCGCGTCCACCGCTCACAGTCGCTTCCAGCGTGCCGCGATGCAGCTGCGCGCGCTCGCGCGCTCGCGCGATGGCAGCCTGCCCTCGACGGCGGGCAGGCCCTGCGACCGCGATCTCGAGCGCGTCCTCGCCGAACCTCACCCGCACATCAACCCCAGCTCCTTCGTCCAGAGCCGAGAGCAGCTGCTCGACGATGCGGTAGGCCGACAGCTCCAGGGTGGCCGGCAGCACACGCGGGTTTCCCTCGATCCTGAGCCTGGCGTCTGCTCCCTTGACGCGGACGAGCAGTGCGTCCAGCTGCGTCAGCGCGGGCTGGGGCGCGGTCGACAGGCCGGATTCATCGTGGCGCAGCACGCCGACGATCGAGCGCATCTCCTCGAGCGTGCGGCGGCTCGCGCGTTCGATCTCGATCAGCCCGGACTGTGCGGCCGCCGAGTCGGTGCTGCGAGCACCGGCGTCGGCCATCCGAGCGAGCTCACCCAGCCTCCGTTGCAGCAACTGATCGAGCTCCGCGGACAAGCGCGCACGATCGGTCGCGATCTCCAGCCGGGCGCGCTGATCGCGCGCATCGCGCAGCTCCGAGGTGCGTGTCTGCAGCTCGCTGACCATGCGAGTGCGCGAGCGCACGATCCGGCCGATGCCCCAGGCCGCCGCAGTCAGCACAACGAAGACCGGCGACGCGCTCAGATCGACGCTGGAATCAGACGCGCACACGGCCACGACCAGAACAAATCCCAGGGCCATCCCCAACAAGCCGTCCCGAGTCCCGAGTTCCGCTCCAGCTGCGAACACGAGCACGAACGCCACAGGGAACATCACGCCGCAGCGGGTCACCGTGCCGAACAATGCGATGTGCAGCAGCAGCGCGGCAAACGTTGCCACGAGCACGGCCAGGGGCCGCGCTCGCCGCCACAGGATCGGTGCCGTGACCAAGACGAACAGCGGAATCGCGAGCACGCTGGCCTTGACGGACTTGTCCTGCACGTTCGCGACCATCAGCAGCATTCCGAGCGCGCTCGCGACAACTGCCAGCGCCACATCACGCCTGCCGATCGGCTGGCCGGTGGAGGCCATCGAGGAGATCATCGCGGGTCGTCGTCCTTCCGTAAAGAGATGGGCCGAATGTGGGAATGATCCGCCTCACACGGGCTTCCATCATCATCCCTCGGGGTGAGCAGGCAAGCTCGCAATCACCCGCGGAGGTGACATCCGCCCCGCGAGAGGCGATGATGCTATGGCGAGGATGGAGCAGCCGTTCGTCACGATCCTGTTCACCGACCTCGTCGGCTCCAGCGCGCTCTTTGACCGCCATGGCGATGAGGCGGGGGATACTGTGCGGCGCGAGCATTTCGCGGCGCTGCGCCGCGCGGTTGCCGAGCATGGTGGCCGGGAGGTCAAGTCAACCGGCGACGGGCTGATGGTCGCGTTCGCGAGCGCGGTCGCTGCGGTCCGCTGCGCCGCCGATATGCAGCGCGCCACGACCGGGACCATGCAAGGGCAGGCGCTGCGTGTCGGGCTTGACGCCGGCGAGCCGTTCCCCGAGGAGGGCGACCTGTACGGCACGAGCGTGATCGTCGCGAGCCGCCTGTGTGACCTCGCCGACTCCGGGCAAATCCTCGCGTCCGACGTCGTGCGCCAGATCGCCGGCCCGCGGATCGGCGGGTTGCTTCGCCCGCTCGGGACGATGCGCCTGCGCGGGATCGCGGAGCCGGTGGCCGTGGCAGAGGTCAGCTGGCGGGAGGACGAGCCGCCCCACCCGCCGGAGCCGCTTGCCCCCTCACGCGAGATCACCGTCGTCGTCGCGGATGACCAACGGCTGCTGCGGGTCGGCTTCCGCGTGATCCTCGACGCCGAGGCCGGCATTCGCGTCGTCGGCGAAGCCGAGGACGGGCGGAGCGCTATCGACATCGTCCGGCGCCGTCGGCCCGACGTCGCCTTGATGGACATCCGCATGCCCGAGCTCGATGGCCTCAGTGCCGCCGAACTGATCCTGGGCGATCCGGAGCTGCACACCGCCGTCGTGATGCTCACGACGTTTGACCTCACCGAGTACGTCTACAAGGCGCTGCGGATCGGCGCCAGCGGCTTCCTGCTCAAAGACGCGCCGGCCGACCGGCTGATCGACGCCGTCCGCGTTGCGGCGGCCGGCGACGCGCTGCTCGCACCGTCGATCACGCGCCGGCTGATCGAGCAGTTCGCGCGGACCGCGCGACCCGAACCCGACGGCGTGCCCAAACGGCTCGCCGAGCTCACCACACGCGAGCTCGAAGTGCTACGACTGATCGCCCGCGGGCTCTCCAACTCGGAGATCGCCACCGAACTGATCCTGGGCGAAAACACGGTCAAGACACACGTCGCGCACGTGCTCTCAAAGCTCGGCCTGCGCGACCGCGTTCAGGCCGTCATCATCGCTTATGAAACTGGCCTTCTCATCCCCGACGCGCCCGCCTGAGCACCGGTGGAGATCTGACTGCGGCCCGGGCTTGCCGCACAGCGGCAACTCAATCCGCAGAGCCGCCTGTTCTGGCTTGCCCCGTTTAGAGGGCCCCTTTTAGACCAGCGTCTTCCCGACGTTCCGTCGAGATGCCCATAGAGCGGCAAACAGGAGGTCACGGCCTTAGAGCACCGTCAGTAACCGCCAGGGTGAAACCTCGTATTTCCACCCACGACGCGGCGAAGGAATCGAACCTTCCAAGCCGGGGGCTGCCCGGCCCTGCCAGTTTTGAAGACTGGATGGGCCACCAGGCCCGTGCCGCGCCGAGGGGGATGCTAGTGGCCCGTGCCCGTACGGGATTGACGCTATTTGCTGGTGATTCGGGGCCGTCACGGCTGCGATAGTCGAAGTCGCAGTTACGCGCGCACGGGCGGCTTCGCGCAGGCCCGCTCAAGTTAACGTTCTTTCCGTGGCGACCGCGTGGCGGTATCGGCTGTTTCGGATTGGGAAGATGCCGCCCGCTCTGAGAAGCGCGGCCACTGCGGGCGATGTGGTGATGGCTGCCGAAGGCGTGTCGGTCAAGATCTCCGGGCGCTCGATCGCGCTGCCGGGGGTGCGAGCGGGGCGCTCGGTGAATTTGAATGCGGGCTCCATCGTCTTGAGCCGGGATCGGATCCGCGCCAGTGTCGGTGCGTGGGTGGTCCTTGACTCCAGCTTCGGCGAGGACGCGCAGAACGGACACACCGTCACGTTTGCCGCGGACGGGGTGCATGTTCACCTCGAGGTGCCAGAGATCTATGAGGGCGGTCGAGGGACGTTCGCCCTGCACTTTCGGATTGACCTCGACCAGTCCGTGCTGGCGGCGCTGCCCTCCACCCCACGGGCGGTCCGTGTGCCGGATGGGATCGCCCCGTTGCTTCGGAACTGGGCCTGAGCTGATCCGTGTCTAGGCGGGCGGATCCTGGAAAACGTCGATCCCTCGCCGGCTCGGGAAGTGCGGTTGACGTTAATCAGCCGGGGGATGGGAAAGGTCGATCTCGGCGCGTCGGGCGGGCCGCGGTCGACGTTATCCAGGTGGTCTGTTGAATCAGTAGGGGGCGGAAGGGGGGAAGCGGCCCGCAGCGGGCCCGAGCAGGGAAGACGGCCGCCCAGCGCGGGCGACCCCCTACGCCCGCATCACGTCCCCGTCAGCACGCACCCGGAGCTGGCGTTCGACCACTCCTGCTGGAGGTAGTACGGGTCGTTGTTGATCGACTGGTTGTACGCCCCGTACGTGGTGGAGCCCAGCGCCGTGCCGAAGTTCCAGGCGCACTTGTCGCCGTCCTCGTTGCCGGAGGAGTCATACCAGGCACTACCGAGCGGATCGGTGATCGACTCGTTGTGCTCGTGGCTGGTGACGTTGATGGTCGAGTCGGCGTCGTTGCCGTTGGGGCTCTGACCGCTGCCGCACCTGCTGGGGACGTAGGCCGCGTAGGGCATGTTCGCGTAGAGGGTCGCGGTGTTGCCGGACCCGATCCAGCTGTGGTAGGCGCAGAAGTACGAGTACGCGCACGAGGAGCCGTAGCAACTGCCAACCGCCTTCGGCGTGAACAGGAAATACACCGTCCCGAGGCCGGTCGGTAGCCCGTGCGTGGAGATCACGTGCGAGATCTCATGCTGCAGCTGCGAGTCGGTCAGGCACACCTTCGTGTAGCGGTCGCGGCAGCCGTTGGACGGAAACGCATCACTGTCGCTGACCGGCCCCGCGAACGTCGACTGGCCCGAGACGTCTCCGTTGACCGTGTCGTAGTACTGCGTATCGGAGAAGTACACGTTGCTCGTCTTGCCGCTGTCGGCCGCGACGTCGCTGAAGAAGCGGTTGATGAGGCTCTCGTAACCCGAACTGACCGAGTAGCCGCTCGGTACCCAATAGATCGCGTAGACCGTGTTCGCGTGAATCACCGGCCCGGAGTGGTAGAGCAGGTTGCTGTTCGAGCCGGAGGAGCCGCTCGCGGCACCGTGCGCGTGAACGACACCGAGGACCCTTCCAACTGGGTTCTTCGCCTCAGGCGGGCTTGCGCTCGCAGACGAGGCACAGACGACGAACAGCGCGGCCGCAGCCGCCAGGACGGAAATGATGCGCACGGAGAGGCCCCCTTGTTGGACTGGACAGGAGGGTAGGCCAAGTTGGCGCCATCGTGGCGGTGCTGGGCAGATTTCTTACCGCGTGGAGGCCTCGGCCAGCCCCCCGTCGATCACCGTCTTGACGCCGGCGTCGAGCGCGTTGAGCCGGTAGAGAGCCACGGCCTCGACCGACCCGAAGCGCGCAGACCCCGGCCCGTGATGGCAGCTCACGCAGTGCAGCAACGCCAGCCGGCGCTCAGCATCGATCCCGGCGCGCTCGAAACGCTCCATCAGCATCTGCTGTCCGATCGTCAGATGCCCGAGCAGCCGGCCCTCGTCGGTCAGCCCGAACGAAGCTCCGTAGGTGAACTCGCGCGTCCGACCCAGGTCGTGGACGATCGCCGCGCTCAGCAGCAGGTCCGCGTCCAGCCGCGCGTGCAGCTGGCAGAGATCCTGAGCGAGCGTCGCAACCGCGACCGTGTGCTCGAGCAGACCTCCTAGATAGGCGTGATGGCCGTTGATCGTGCACGGCGCACGACGCCACCGCTCGCGCAATCCCCGGTCCGCGAGCAACGCGTCCAGCAGCATCCGATAGCGGCGGTCGTACACCTCGCCCACGAGATGCTCGAGGAACCCGTCGAGCTCGTCGAGGTCGCGATACGCGCTCGGCAGGAACTGGGCCGGATCGACGCCGTCGGACACGGACGCAACGTCGTTGAGCTCGAGGACCAGGTCGTCGCGGAAGCGCTCCACACGGCCGCGGACCCGCACCAGGTCCCCGCGCTCGAAGCGGCCGCCAACCAGGTCCGCATCGCGGAACACGCGAGCCTGCACCGCGCCGCCTCGGTCGCGCAGCTCGAGCGCGAGATAAGGCGACCCGTTGCGGGTCGTGAGGCGGTCCTTGCGCGTACATGCGAACACAGCGTCCACGTCCTGCCCCGCACGCAGCTGCGTCAAGGACGTCGCGTGCTGATCGGCCAAGCTCACACTCCCCATGATGTACGGTGGATCGGATGCAGCCCGTGCAATGGGAGTACAGACCGGATGGTCTACGAGCTCCGGCACTCGTCTGCGCATTCAAGGGCTGGAACGACGCCGCTGACGCAGCCTCGACCGCGATCACGTTCATCGGCAGCGCGCTCAGCGCGACGCGGTTCGCGACGATCGACCCCGAGGAGTTCTACGACTTTCAGGCGACCCGGCCGCGGATCAAGCTGACCGAGGGCCAAACGCGCGAAATCGTGTGGCCCGCGATCGAGCTCTACGAAGCGCGTGTGCCGCGCGCCCCGCGTGACCTGATCCTGCTATCGGGCAGCGAACCTTCGTTCAGATGGCGCACCTTCACGAAGGTGATCGTCGACCTGGTCGAGGCGATCGGCGTGCAGCTGGTGGTTACGGTCGGCGCTCTGCTGGCCGACGTTCCGCACACGCGCCCGACCTCGATCACCGGGCTCGCCTCCGATCCCGCGCTGGTCGCCCGCCTCGGCCTCGCCGCCTCCTCCTACGAGGGCCCCACCGGAATCGTCGGCATCCTCCACGCCGCCTGCCAGCAGGCCGGCGTGCCCTCGGCGAGCCTGTGGGCGGCGGTGCCGCATTACATCGCGGCGACCCCGAACCCGAAGGCTGCGCTGGCACTCGTGCGCAAGCTCGAGGGGCTGGTCGGCGTGGCCGTCGACGCGTCCGAGCTCGAGTCGGCCGCCGGCGACTACGAGCGGCAGGTCAATCTCGCGGTGCAGAGCGACCCCGATGTGCAGGCGTTCGTCGAGCGGCTCGAACAGGCCGCCGGAGCGGAGCCCAATTACGAGCCTGGGCCGCTGCCCTCGGGAGAGACGATCGCGCGCGACCTGCAGCGCTTCCTACGGCAGCGCGGCGGCGACAGTCCCCAGGACAACTAGCGCTCGGCTGCCGGGCACACCAGGCGGTAATCGCAGACAGAGCACGCGGCGAACGAGGGCGTCGGCTCGAACCCCTGCGAGAGGATCCCCTCCGCGACATGCATCGCCACGTCGCGGATCCAGTCCGCGCGGCCGGCGTCGTCGGCCGGCACGGCGACCTTCTGGTCATCGAGCAGGTAGTAGTAAGCCTGCCGCGAGGCCTCGAGGCTCCACGCCTCGCGGGCGCCGACCGCGTACAGCGAGAGCTGGACGTCTCCCGACAGCTCGGCGGGCGTCTTCGCCCGCCCGGTCTTGTAATCGATCAGCTCGTACTCGCCGTCGGGCAGGCGATCAACCCGGTCGACGCGCCCGCGCAGCAGGTGCGGACCGAGCTTGAACGTGAACGGGCGCTCGAACCACATCGGCCGTGCTTGCTCGGAGCGGAAGCGCTCGTGGTAGCGAGTCAGCGCCGCGACCGCCTTGGCGCGCAGCTGGCGCTCTTCCTCGGAGTCCCCGAAGCCTCCGCGACGCCATCCTGCGTCGAGCAGCCCGAGCAGTTCCGCCAGGCCGCCGGCGCCATCGGACGGACGCGCGTGGAATCGCTCGAGTACCTGGTGCAGGAGGATCCCGAAGCGTTGGTGGATGGTGGGCTCCTGCGGGATCCGGAACACGCGCGCGAACTTATATTTCAGCGGGCAGGTCCGGTAGGTGTCGATATCCGAAGCCGACAGCACGACGCCCTCGCCGCGGCGCGGCAGGAACGGCTCCAGGGACGGCTCATCGCGCGCGGCCACAGCCTGCGCGCGGCGGCGCGCGTCACGCTCGGCGTCGAGCAGGTAGTCGTCGAGCGCCGAGGAGGTGAAGATCTCGCGCTGCTCGGCGGTGACGGCCTGGAGGATCCGAGCGTTCACGTCACGCAACCCCTCGGCGACGGCCTGGCCCTCGGGTCGCGCGATCAGCGCCGCCAGCTTCAACAGCTCCAGGTATCGCACGACGGCGTGCGACACGTCGAGATCGGTGTCGAAGCGCAGCTCGCCAAGCCGCCCGCCGGCGCGCATCGTGCTCTCGAGCAGCTCATCGCGCAGCAGCCGGTAGGTCGAGTGGAGCGTCTCTGCCGGACCGAACAGCTCCTCCTCCTTGTCTGCGTACTCGGCGCCCGCGGCCTCGCGTATCTCGCCCAGCAGAGGCGACGGCGCGACGCCGCCACCACGATCGTTCGTCTTCGGGTACGCCAGGACGACCCGTCCGCGCGCCCTCGTCAATAGGACGTACATCGCCTGGCGCAGCTGCACGCGGCGCTGGGGCTCCCCGTCGGGCGGCAGCTCCTCACGCAACAGCGCGTCCGGGATCGGCTCGGGGCCCGGCAGCGCCAGCCCAGCCTGCATGCCCACCATGTACAGATGCTCGACCTCGAGGCCCCCGACGGTTTCGAGCGCGGTCACCTGCACGAGGCCGGCGCCGTCGAGCTCCGGCTCCTCCTGCTCACGGAGCCCAAAGTCCGCGACGACCGCGATCGAACGCGCGAACTCGCGTGCGGTCGCCTGCGGAGCGCGGCGAACGTAGGCGCCGGCGAGCTCGCCGAACCGCGCGAGCGCGCGCAGCCGCTCCACCACGTCGGCCTGGGCGGCGAACAGCTGGTGGCGACGCAGGCCGAGCCGATCGATCAGGCGATGCACGTACAGGTCCGGCCGGGTCGTGTCGATCGTCGCCGTCCCGGACCGGTACAGCTTGAGAAATACACGAATGCGTTCGCGCGCTTCGGGCGGGACCTGGGGCGATTCGGTCGCGGCCGCCAGCGCAGCCACCATGTCGAGCTTGCGCCGGCGCGCGATCTGCGTGCAGCGGGCGATGTCTACCGATCGCAGGTCGATCGGCGGCCGCGCCAGCGCGCGCACGACCGCCGCAGCGTCGGAGGGGTCAGCGAGCAGGCGCAACCACGCCAGCACATCCCTGATCTCGGCGCGCTGGAAGAACGCGGCCTCGCCGATCAGCCGGTGCGGCACCGCCCGCTCCTCGAGCGCGACCGCCACGGACTGGCCCTCCTGGGAGATGACCGGTACGACCACCGCGATCGAGCCGGGGTCCACCCCCCCACGCGCGATCAGCCGCTCGATATCCGCCGCGACCGCCTGCGCCTGCGCGCGCTCGTTTGCACAGCGCCAGAACTCGACCTGGCCCTCGGCGCCCGCCGCAGCCTGCACCGGTAGCGAGCCATCGAGCACCGTGCGCGCGGCGCGCAGCACGCGGGCCGGACAGCGCATGGAGCGCTCGAGCCGCACCACCTCCGCACGCTCTTGGAAGCCCTGGATCCGGGCCCAGCCCGCGCCGCGGAAGCGCCGCAACGCCTGTGCCGGGTCGCACGCGGCGGTCAGTCCGGCGGCGGCGACGCCGCGGGCGAGACTCGCGGCCGCCAGGTCAAGCTCCTGGGCATCGTCGATCAGCACGCGCCAGGCGCGGCCGGCGACGCCGCCGCGCTCGCGCACGATCGCAAGCGCATCCCGGATCAAATCGCCGGCGTCGCGCGCGCCGAGCTCCGCGAGCAAACGCTCGTGCGTCCGGTACACCTCGGCGAACTCCCGCTCGAGCGCCGCGACCGGCTCCTCCGTCAGCTGCTCCGCCCAGCGCGCGTAGTCCTCGGCGCCGATCAGCTCGGCCTTGAGCCGGTCGATGCGGCGCACGAACCCGCCGACCAGCGCGCTCGGACTGCCACCGAAGTCGTGATGCGCGAGCGACAGCTCGTCGATCCGCTGGAGCAGCATCGCGAGCCGCTCGCCTGGCGCGAGCATCGAGGCGAGCGCATCCGCGCCGGCCTGATCGAGGATCAGCGCCGCCAGCCTGACCGGCTCGAGCACGAACAGCTGCTCGTACCCCTGCTCGAGCGCCGCCTCGAGCCGCGCCCGCAAGGCGTCCGCGCGAGCGGCGGAGGGCGCCAGCAAGACGATCTCCTCCGGTCGCGAGCCCTGCTCGATCAACCAGCGAAACCGCGCCTCGATGACCCGCGTCTTGCCGGTGCCGGGGCCACCCAGAACCAGCAGCGTCCGAGCGTCCGAAGTGACGGCTTCCCGCTGAGCGGGAAGCAGGTCAGTATCGAGCGCTACGCCCACTCTGACAGCATAGGTCCGGGATGACCTCCACTCGCTCGGCACTGGACGCGGACTGGCTGGGCGCGTGCCGACGGGCGGTCAGCGGTCTGGAGCGGGTGCTGGCAGCGGCCCCGAGCACCGCTGAGCGCGCCGTCGAGACCGGCGAGCGCGGCAGCGGCGGCGACCGCACGCTGGTGATCGACCACTCGGCCGAGACGGTCGTGTTCGACGAGCTCGACGCGCTCCGCGATCAGGGATTCCGCTTCACCGCGATCAGCGAGGAGCGGGGCGAAATCGACTTCGGCGATCCCGCGATCAGGGTGATCGTCGACCCGATCGACGGATCGCTCAACGCGAAGCGCGGAATCCCGCACCACGCCCTGTCGATCGCGGTCGCGGCGGGCACGACAATGGCCGACGTCGTATTCGGCTACGTCTACGACTTCGGTCCCTCGGAAGAGTGGTGGGCGCGGCGCAGCGAAGGGGCGTGGCTCGATGGCGACCGGCTGGACCCGAGCCTTGGCGAGCGCCGCGGATACGACGGGCGGCTGGAGGTGGTCGGGCTCGAGTCGGCCGACCCGAAGTGGGTGGCGCGCTCGATCCAGGCGCTCATCGACCGTGCCTACCGCGTCCGCGCGCTCGGCACGATCGCCTCTTCGCTGTGCCAGGTGGCGGCTGCCCGGTTCGACGGGATGGTGTCGCTGCGCCGCGCCCGCGGCGTCGACTGCGCGGCGGGTCAGCTGATCGTGCGCGAGGCCGGAGGGCTCGTCAGCTTCCCCAGCTTCGAGGATCCACTCGGTGCGCCGCTCGACGCCGAGCCCGCCTCGCCGGTGGTCGCTGCGCGGACGCCCGAGACGCTGCGTGAGCTAGAGGCCGTGACGGCGTAATGGAGGCGCGGAGATGATCGACTGGGTGCTCGCCGAGCGAATCGCGGGCTATGTTGCCGGGACCGGCGATGGCCGCGTGCCCACCTCCGACCTGGCCGAGCTGGCGGTTGAGTCGGAGAAGCGCGTCACCGCGTACACCGGCCTGACGCCAGCGCGACCGTTGCCCAAGCCCGAGGGCATCAGCCGGCGCGAGTGGGTCTCGACGAACATCGACGCGATGCGCGCGCTGCTGGACCCGGTGCTCGAGCGCGCCGGCAAGAGCCTTGGGCCGCTGCGGCCGGCCATGGAGATCGGGGCCGGGCTCGTGCTGAGCAGCGAGGTCGGGGTGGTCGTCGGCTATCTCGCGCAGCGCGTGCTCGGTCAGTACGAGCTGGTGCTGCTCGACGAGGCCGTCGAGGACCGGCCGCCGCGGCTGCTGTTCGTGCTCCCCAACCTCAGCCAGGCGGTCCACGCCTTCGGGGCCGAGGAGAAGGAGTTCATGACGTGGGTGACGCTCCATGAGGTCACCCACGCGGTCCAGTTCTCCGGCGTCCCGTGGTTGCATGGACACCTCGCGGGACTGGTGCGCGAGCTGCTGGCGAGCGCCGAGCTGCGGATCGACACGCCGCGCAAGCTGCGGCTGCCCAGCTCGGAGGAACTGCGGCGAATTGGCCGCGCGCTGCGCAGTGGCGATCTCGTGTCGATCGTCACGACCAAGGCCGAGCGCGAGACGCTCGATCGGGTCCAGGCGGTGATGGCAGTGATCGAGGGCCACGCCGAGCACGTGATGGACGCGGTCGCCCCCGACCTCTTGCCGTCGCTGCCGAAGTTGCGGGAGGCGCTGGACCGCCGGCGGCGCTCGCAATCGGGTCTCAGCCGGCTCGTGGCGCGGCTGCTCGGGCTCGACCTCAAGCTCCGCCAGTACGAACAGGGCAAGTACTTCTGCGACGCGATCGTGCGCGAGCGGGGACCGGCGGCATTGCGCCTCGTGTTCAACGGTCCGGAGGCGCTGCCGACGCTGGCCGAGCTCCGAGATCCCCAGCAGTGGCTGGAGCGCACCGGCGAAGTTGTATCCGGCGCGTAGCCGCGGCGGCATTTCTGTAACGAACCGCCCGGGCCGGGTTACAAACACATGTTCGGTAAGATCCGAGAAAAGAAAACGTCCTTCTGGAGTAAGCGAGAGCAATGGCTACCACCAACAGCCCAGGTGCTGGCAGCAGCAGATCGAGCGGCCGCACCACCCGCCGCACGACGGCCCGCAAGCCGTCGCGTACGACAACTTCAACCCGCCCGCGGACGACCACCACGCAGGCGCCACTGATCGAGCGGGCGGTGCTCGTGCCGGTCGGCGCAAGCCTGCTGGTGCGCGACAACCTCGTCTCGACGGTTCGCGGGCTGGCCACCAAGTACCAGACGCGTGCGGGCCTCGAGCGTGAGCTCAAGCGCTACGAGCGTCGCGGCGCGACCGCGCGCAATCGCTTCGAGCGGCAGGTGCGCCGGACCCGCACTCGCTTTGAGCGCGAGGTGCGCCAGCGTCGCAGCCGGCTGGAGCGGGCGGTTCGCCAGAACCGCCGCCAGTTCGAGCGCCAGGTGCGCTCGGTCCGCCGCGACCTCGAGAAGCAGTCGAGCGTCGTGGGCGGTCGCGTCGAGAAGCTATTCTCGAACGCGCAGGATCGGCTCCCGTCGGTCTCCTAACACCGACTTCCCCCGCCCGGCGCCCAGGAGAGCGCCGTCAGCGGGAAAGGTTCGCCGGCCTCATAACCTCGCCGGCGGACGCAGCACCCTCTCCTCCCTCAACCGCCGGGGCGTCACGAAAGTGGCGCCCCGTCGGTCCTTAAGGAGGCTGTGCGCAGGCCGAGACCGCCCCACGGCCTCCGGGGGGCCCCTACCCGCGCCCCACCGAAACCGGGCCGACCGCCTGAAGCTCCACCGGTGGTTCGCCCTGCAGCAGCCACTCAGAGCCCGTCCAGGTCACGATGCCGGCCTGCGCAAGCTCGCCGAGCGCCTTTGTGACAGTCGGACGGCGGGCGGCGACGAGATCGGCGAGCATCGCGTGGGTGAGGTTCAGCGGCACGTGGACGCCGTCCGAGCGCACCCAGCCCCACCGGTCGGCGAGCTCCCAGAACAGCATGTGCAGGCGAACATCGATCCGCGGCTGGTGAACGATCGCCATCTGCACCGCGATAAGGGCGGCGCGACGCAGAGCCCGTGAGAACAGGCAAGCGAAAACCTCCGGATATGCCGCGGTCCTCATGGCAAAGTCGCGATCGAGGATCGCCATCCGACACGGCTGCAATGCCCGCCACCTGCCGGTCCGTGGCAGGGTCCTGCCCGAGTCCTCCAGCTGCCAGGGACGAAGTAGGTCGCCGGTTCCGAGCAGCTCCGCGCCGTAGCGGCCCGCGACGCCGACCTGGCGGACCATCAGTCCATCGAGCATCAGCAAGCCGATGCCACCGGACATGTCCCCCTGGTCGATCGAGGGGGACCACAGGCCCGGCGGGAGTGTGAACACCTCGGCGGTACAGGTCTCGATCGCGGCCGCAAGACGCTCGCCGCGCATCGGCTGTGCGAGGTCCGGATCCTCGGCGAGAAGCTGCGTGGATGTCGTTACTTGAGTAAGCAACGTGCCAGGCTCAAGGTCCGCAATCTGACCATCCTTCTGCGGCTACCCTCGATGCACGGACGGGCAAACCCGGCCAGATGCGTCTGCCACAATGGAACCCGTGCCCAGTTCAAGCGGGAGCGATGGATCCACGATGGCCGGCAACGGAGCCTCCCTGCCATCCAGAGAACAGGTCACCGACGCGCTGCGCGCGGTGATCGATCCCGAGCTGCGGCGCGACATCGTCGAGCTCGAGATGGTTCGCTCGATCGAGGTCCACCCGAACGGGGTGGTGGACGTGATGGTTTCGCTGACGACGGCGGGCTGCCCGATCCGCACGCATTTTCAGACCGGCGTTGCCCAGGCGGTTCGCGAGGTCGAGGGCGTCACTCACGTCAACGTCGCGTTTGACGTTCTCTCCGACCAGGAGAAGGCGGCGCTCGGACGCAAGCTCGGGCGTGGCGCGCTGCCCGAGGGCGCGCTCGCGCAGGTGCGCAACGTGATCTGCATCGGCTCGGGGAAGGGCGGCGTTGGCAAGTCGAGCGTGACAGCCAACCTGGCTGCGGCGCTGGCCGCCGACGGCAAGCAGGTCGGCGTGCTGGACGCGGACGTGTGGGGCTACTCGCAGCCGCGGATGCTGGGCGTCGGCGCGCAGCGGCCGCATGTCAACGCGCAGCGCAAGATCGTGCCGCTGACTGCGCACGACGGCATCAGCGTGATGTCGATCGGCTTCTTCATCGAGCAGGACGCCGCTGTCGTGTGGCGCGGCCCGATGCTTCACAAAGCGCTCCAGCAGTTTCTGGAGGACGTCGATTGGGGCGAGCTCGATTACCTGCTGATCGACCTGCCGCCTGGGACCGGCGATGTCTCGATGACGCTGGCGCAGCTTCTGCCGCAGGCGAAGTTCGTGATCGTCACGACACCGCAGCCAGTCGCGCAGAAGGTGGCCCGCCGCTCTGCCGAGATGGCGACCAAGCTCAAGCTCGAGATCGCCGGCGTGATCGAGAACATGTCCGGCTTCGTGACGCCTTCCGGCGAGCGCTTCCAGATCTTCGGTGAGGGCGGCGGTCAGCTGCTCGCCGAAGAGCTCGAGGTGCCGCTGCTCGCCAAGGTGCCGCTGACGATGGCGCTGCGCGAGCAGTCGGACTCCGGACGGCCGGTCGTGCTCTCCGATCCAGATGATCCCGCGGCCCAGGCGCTGCTGCATGCCGCGCGAGGACTGATCGCGATCTCACCGGTCGAGCTGCCGGTGATGCAGGCACCCGCACCAGCGGCCGCGCCCAAGCCGGCGGGCATGTCGCTGCCGATGGCGTAGCTCGCGAGCGCCGCGTTGTCAGCGGGGAGTGCTGGGCGCATAATGGTCGTGAAATGGTCTGCGCGCGGTCGCTCGCTGCGCTCACCGCCACGACGGCGGTGCTGGCCGGGTGCGGCGGCTCTCACCGGTCTTCCTCCGGGAGTCACACGTCCCGGCCGGAATCTCCGGGCGCGGTCAGGCAACCGCCGCCGCCGATCCAGCCGGTGTACCTGCGGGCGCCGTTCGCGGCGTCGTCCGAGCCGACGACCTGCACGGTCTACATCCCTGGGTTCGCCACCCAGATCATCTTCGACTCAACCCATCTGGACGTCACCGCCGCCTGCCGGGAGTGGGCCGCGAACCAGCCCGGAACCGGCTACCTGCGGGGCTACGGCATCGCGGCGACGCCTTGGGGCACGCAGTTCTGCCGTCTCACCGATCCGGGACGCCACATGACCGCGTCAGTGATCGACGAGGCCGTGCCGGTAACCGCCCTCCAGCGAGCCACGGCCCTATCGGACTGCAGCACGATCGTGGCGTCCGGGTGGATCAGGGCGCGCCGGCACTAGCGCTGCGCGCCGGCGCTAACTCTTCGTGTAGTAGGCCGCGTTGATCTGCGTGTACTTCTGCCACTCCTCCGGGAGCTGGTCCTCGGCGAAGCAGGCGTCAACGGGGCAGGCCTCAACGCACGCGTCGCAGTCGATGCACTCCTCGGGATCGATGTAGAGCATCTCGACGTTGTCGTAGTCGGGCTCATCGGGAGTCGGATGGATGCAGTCGACCGGGCATACCTCCACGCACGAGTTGTCCTTCGTGCCAATGCAGGGCTCGGCGATGACGTAGGCCATGAGTGTCTGATTCCTGTCCTGTGTTGGTTGAGAGGACGGCCCATTTTACGGAGAGCGCCTCTCGGTAGCCTGCACCGCGTGCTTCTACTGACCGGCGCCACGGGCACGATCGGGCTGCCGCTGCTCCGACGACTGACCAACAGAGGAACGCCGGTCCGCTGCCTGGTGCGCGATCCGCGCAGGCTCGGAGCCGAGCGCGTCCGGGTCCAGATCGCGCTCGGCGACCTGTGTGATCACCTCTCGTTCCGCCATGCGCTGCGTGGTGTCGACACCGTCGTGCACCTCGCGTCGGTGATCCGCGACCAGCCGACCGGGTCGATCGAGGAGCTGGCCGGAGTCGCCACGTGGCGGCTGGTGCAGGCGGCGGAGCGGGCCGGTGTCGAGCGCTTCGTGTTCTTCTCGGTACTGGGCGCGTCGACGCGCAGCCGCGCGCGGCTGCTGCGGGCAAAGGCCGTCGCCGAACGCGCGATCGTCGAGTCATCGCTGGCCCACACGGTGTTCGCACCCTCGATCGTCTACTCCCCCAGCGACCCGTACCTGACGCTGCTGCAGCGGATGTCGCTTCTACCGGTGATGCCGATCCCAGGGTCGGGCCGGGCGGCCTTCCAGCCGATGTGGGCCGAGGACGTGGCCGACTGCGTGCTCAACGCGCTCCCCGGCGGGCCGATGGCGGCGGCCGCGGACGGTGCCCGGTATGAGCTGGCCGGGCCGCAGACGCTCACGCATCGCGAGATCGTCGAGATCGCGCTTCGCTCGTTTCACCGGCACCGCCCGATCCTGAAGGTGCCGACGCGCGTGGTTAGGCGCACGCTCAAGCTGGTCGAGCTGCTGATGGGGCCCGCCGCGTTCGCCACGTGGGATGAGGCGGAACTGCTCGAGATCTCCATGACCTCGCGGCATGGGACCGCGGACGCGGAGCGGCTGGGAGTCGTTCCCAAGCCGATGCGTGCGGTGCTGGGCGTCGGCTAGCAGCTACCGCTTCTAGCGCAACGCGTACGTCGACGATGCGACCGCCGCGTAGTGCGAGTGCACCCACTTCCCGTACTGGTGGTAGGGCGTGCCGTTGTAGTCGCTGATCAGCGCCTCGCAGCTGCCCCACGTGTCCCACGTCCACGCGGCGTAACCGACGTGGTGGGCATCCGCCCAGTCCATGAACGAGGAGATGTTCGATGAGCCGCAGCTGGAGGCGTCGTAGGTCTCGCCGGTCTCGCCGAAGATCAGCGGCACGTGGCGGGCGACCGGTGCCATCGTCGAGTTCAGGCACGTGACCGAGCCGCAGGTGTTCTTGCCGTACACGTGCGCCTCGGCGATCAGCTGGTGCAGCGGATCGTGTGGTTCGTGCGAGCGCCATTCGGTGAGGTCGTTGGCGTAGTCGATACCCGGGATCGAGATCACGCCGCGAAAGCCCGCCGCGCGCACCACGTTCACCGCCTGCTGCATGCCCGCGGTCCGGTAGGGCGTGTTCGAAGGGCCGTAGGTCGCCTCGCACACGCCACCGTGCAGGAAGCAGTTGGCGTCGACGATCGTCTCGCCCCACGGCGCCAGGATCACGTTGGGGTCGTGCTTGAAGCTCTGCGCCATGCTCGCCCACACGGCCGGCGAGTGGTCCTCGTCGGGCGCGCCGGACTGATAGGTGGCCTGGTAGCGGCCGGGCGCTGCCCAGATCAGCGACAGCTCGGCGTAGATCCCGTGCCGCTCGAGCTGGTGGACGAAGCCGGCGATCGCGCTGCGGTACGCCCGGCCACCGTATGCGGGCTTGACGCCGTTGATCCCAAGCCAGCAGTCCTCGTTGAGCAGCACCCGCACGAAGTTGGCGTGCCAGGAGGCGATCGCCTTGACCGAGACGGCGTCGCTCGGCCCGTCGAAGATCCCCCAGCCTTGGATGCAGGCGTACTCGGTGCCCGAGCGGTTGACACCCCGCAGCTCGAGCCGATGGCCTGTGCCATCGAGCAGGCGGTTCCCAGCGACATGGAGACCCGCCGCGGTCGCCGATCCGGGCCCGAGCAACGCCGCTACCAGCGCAAGGATCATGTGCCGGAGGCGCATCAGGTGTTTGATCGGCTACTCGGATGAGCGCTTGACTCGACGGCCTCGGGGCGCCGGCCGGCCCACGGCAGGGCGCGCTCGAGCTCGGACGCGAGCTGGAGCAGCAGGTCCTCGCGCGCGGGCCGCCCGATCAGCTGAACCGCCGCGGGAAGGCCATCCTCACCGTGGTACAGCGGCAGCGAGATCGCCGGCAGGCCGGTGACGTTGACGATCGCGGTGTATGGGGTGAAGTGTCCCGAGCGCTGGTAGTTGCCCCATGGGTCCGGCCCGCGCCCGTGGATCTCGCCGATCGGCACGGGCCGCTTCGCGAGCGCCGGCGTCAGGAGCGCGTCATACGGCGCCGAGAATGCGACGACCGCACGCGCGACCGACTCCAGCCGGCCGTGGGCGGCGAGGTAGCCAACCGCGTCCTGCTCGCGCGAGCGCTGCCAGATCGCCCAGGTCAGCGGCTCCACGTCCTCCTCGCGCGGCTCATGACGGGCAATCCGGCCCCCGATCATCGTCACCAGCGAGATCCCCGGGCCAAAGGCCCGGGTGAAGTCGGACAGCAAGTCGAGCCCCGACCACGGCGGCGTCGTCTCCTCGACGTGGTGACCGAGCGACTCCAGCAGCGCGGCCGCGTCGCGCGTGACGTGCTCGCACAGCGGGTCGAGCTCGGCGCCGTCGAGTGCGGGGTTGAATGCGACCCCGATGCGCATCCGCTCGGCGTCCTGCTGGGCGAGCTGCGCGAACGGCGCCGGGGGTGGCGGCGCCCAGTTGGCGTCCCCGAGCTCGTAGCCGGCCATGATGTCGAGCAGCTGAGCGGTCTCAGCGACCGTCCGGGTCAGCACGCCGTCGGTCGTAAGGAAGCTCTGGCCGGCGTCCGGTCCTGGCGAAATCCGCGCACGCGCCGGCTTTAACCCGACAAGCCCGCAGCACGAGGCCGGGATCCGGATCGAGCCGCCGCCGTCGTTGCCGTGCGCGACCGGCACCATGCCAGCCGCGACTGCGGCCGCAGAACCGCCGCTCGATCCTCCCGGGGTGCGCTCCAGGTTCCAGGGATTGCGCGTGGGCCCGAAGCGGCGGGACTCGGTCGTCGGCAGGATGCCCATCTCCGGCAGCGCGGTCTTGCCGACGATCACGAAGCCCGCGTCCCGCAGCCGCCGGACGAAGAACGCATCGTGGTTCGCGATGTGGTCGCCGAACAGGTCGCTGCACATCGTGATCGGCATCCCTCGCACGGGCTCGTTGTCCTTGATCGCGATTGGAACGCCGGCGAACGGCCGCGGGTCGCCCGATCCGATCTCGTCCGCTGCGGCCAGGGCCGCCTCGTGAGCGACGTGCGTGAACGCGTTGATCGTGGGGTCGAGTGCGTCGATTCGCTGCAGCGACGCCTCGACGAGCTCACGCGCGCTCAGTTCACCTGATCGCACGAGCTCCGCGAGCTCGCGCGCCGGGCGGAACATCAGCTCGTTCACGGGGCCGAGAGCCTACCCCAGCTAGCCTTTGGCGCCGCGCATCAGCCAGATATCGCCGCCAACCGGGAGCCACCACATGACCGCCACCGCCGAAGTCCAGTCAGGCCTCGAGGGCGTAGTCGCCTTCGCGACCGAGATCGCCGAGCCCGATCGTGCCGGAGGCGCGCTGCGCTACCGGGGCGTCGACATCGAGGAGCTCGTGGGCAGGGTGCCCTTCGAGCAGGTGTGGGGGCTGCTCGTCGACGGCAAGCTGCTGCCGGGGATGCCGCCGGCCGAGCCGCATCCGCTGACCGTTCGCTCCGGTGATCCGCGGGTGGACGTGCAGGCGGCTTTGGCGATGCTCAGCCCGCAATGGGGCTTTCGGGAACTGATCGACATCTCCGACGAGGAGGCCCGCGACAACCTGGCACGGGCGTCGGTGATGGCGCTGTCGTTCGTTGCGCAGTCGGCACGCGGGATCGGCAGGCCGCCGATTCCGCAGCTCGAAGTCGACAAGGCTCGCTCGATCCCTGAGCGGTTCCTGATCCGCTGGCGCGGCGAGGCCGACCCCAAGCACGTCGAGGCGATCGACGCATACTGGATCTCAGCGGCGGAGCACGGGATGAACGCCTCGACGTTCACCGCTCGGGTGGTCGCCTCGACCGGCGCCGACGTGGCGGCCGCGCTCAGCGCGGCGGTCGGAGCGTTGAGCGGTCCGTTGCACGGCGGCGCCCCCAGCCGGGTGCTGAAGATGCTCGACGACGTCGCGGCGATGGGAGACGCGCAGCGATACGTCACCGAGCTGCTGGACAGAGGCGAGCGGTTGATGGGCTTCGGTCACCGCATCTACCGCGCCGAGGATCCACGCGCGCGCGTGCTGCGCGAGACCGCCCGGCGGCTCGGCTCTCCGCGCGTGGAGGTGGCCGAGGCGCTCGAGAACGCGGCGCTCGCGGAGCTGCAGGCGCGCAAGCCCGACCGCGTGCTTGCGACCAACGTCGAGTTCTGGTCGGCAGTGGTGCTCGACTTTGCGGAGGTGCCACCGGAGCTGTTCACCCCGATGTTCACCTGCGCGCGCACCGCGGGCTGGTCGGCGCACATCATGGAGCAGAAACGGGAGGGCCGGTTGATCAGGCCGACAGCGAAGTACGTCGGGCCCGGGCCGCGTCCGCTGTCGGAGCTCCAAGCTTGACCGGCGGGCCGCGGGCGATGTCAGACTAGGCCGGTTGACAGGCGACCGTCAGCTCGATCCAGAAGCCCTCGGCGACCACATCGACCGGCTCTACCGCGCAGCGTGGGGTTTGTGCGGATCGCGCGAGGAGGCCGAGGACCTCGTGCAGGAGACGTTCGCGCGCGTGCTGCGCAAGCCGCGGATCCTCCACTCCGAGGACGACATCGGCTACCTGCTGCGGGTGCTGCGCAACACGTTCTTCTCCAGCCGGCGGACGGCTGCGCGGCGGCCGCAGACGACCGCGCTGCCCGACGACCTCGACCTGGTCGAGGATCGCAACGCGCCGCAGCCGGAGGCGCGGATCGAGTCCGCGGAGCTGTACGCGGTGATCGCGGCGCTGCCCGACGACTTCCGCGACGCGCTCGTCGCGATCGACGTGGTCGGTCTCTCCTACCGGGAGGCCGCTCGCGCGCTACGGGTGCGGGAGGCGACGATCACGACGCGCCTGCACCGGGCCCGACAGCGGGTCGCCGCGGAGCTGGTCAGCGACCGTCCCCAGGGACCTTCCACACCGCCAGCCTCTGCAACACGTCGGCCCTAACGCCGTTGCCGGACAGGATGCAGGTGTGGCCTGTCCGGCGCCAGGTCACCACCAGGCGACCGTTGAGCGTCAGCGTGCGAAGCAGCGTGCCGTTCAGCGTGGTGGTTTGGGCAGCCGGTGCCGACAGTGGGGGCGCCGCGACGATCGTGTAGGCGAGCTCCCTGCCTCGCCACGCGTAGTAGACGGTGACCGCCTGGCGGCCGCCGATCCGGTCGACCCGCTGCCCGACCGCCCGCCAGCCGAACCGCAGCCAGTTGGGGAAGTAGACCTCCTCGACGTCGCGTCTGAGCTTGGCGTCCGGCGAGCTCGGGTCGGGCGCCGGCGCCGGCGCGTTCGGACCGAGCCTCCCGAGGCTCGCAGCCTGGCTCAGCGACGGTCCGCCTGGCGTGCCGGCGGGCAGGATCAGCACGAGCGCCACCACGGCGAGGGCAAGCGCTCCCGCCAACGCACCGCCGTAGCCGAACCTGCGGCGCAGCTGCGCGCGCTCGCTCGGGCGGCTGGACTCGATCGCGGCGCGCAGCCGCCCAGGTGCACGATCGCGGGCGGCGGCCTCGTGGATCAGCCGCACGATCTCGTCGACTTGCGCCTCTGTCGGCTCGGGTGTCTCGGCTCCTGGGGACATTGTGGACGTTCAGATTAATGACGCCGGCGCGCCGCGAAAACTTCCCGGTGATGGAGTGCGGATAGGGGCAGTGCGCGGCTGCGAAGACGCCTACCCACAGTACGGCCCTTCCACGTATCCGCGCAGCATCCGCGTCGCCGAGAACCGGGGGCCGATCGTCTTCAGCGAACGCCGCATCCGCGTCAGCCAGGACTGCGGCAAGCCGCGTTCATCGCGCCCGTAGAAGGCCGGCAGGACCTCGTCCGCGAGCAGGCGGTGGAAGGTCTCCGAATCGCGCTCGTCCTGCGCCTGCGGGTCGGGATCGACTTCCCCCGACAGCGCCCAGCCGTTTTCGCCGTCGTAGGCCTCGGCCCACCACCCGTCGAGCACGCTCAGCTGTAGCCCGCCGTTGACCGCGGACTTCATGCCGCTCGTGCCGCTCGCCTCGAGCGGCGGCCTGGGAAGGTTCAACCACACGTCACAACCCCGTACGAGCCATGCCGCCGTGGCGAGGTCATAGTCGTCGAGGAACACGACCCGCTCCGCGATCACCCGCGCCCACTTCAGGCCGAACAGACTCTGCAGGACGCGCTTGGCCTCGTCGTCGCGCGGATGGGCCTTGCCGGCGAGCACGACCTGGACGGGACGCTCGCCGCCCAGCAGCGACAGCGTCTGCTCGGGGTTGCGGGTCAGCAGGCTGAGCCGCTTGTACGTGGCGACGCGCCGGGCGAAGCCAAGCGTCAGCGCCTCCGGGTCGAACCCGGCGGCGGCCTCCACGTACTCGCGCAGATCGCCGCGCCCGAGGCGGTCCTGCGTGCTGCGCTCGCGGGCGAACGCAACAAGCTCCGCGCGCTGGCGCTGGCGCGCCTGCCACAGCTCCTCGTCCGGGATCTCGTCGACTGCCGCCCAGCTTGCCGGGTCATCGGTCCGCGCAAGCCAATCCTCGCCGAGGTGGCGGTCGAACAGCGCACGCATCGGGTCGCCGACCCATGTCGGGACGTGCACGCCGTTGGTGACGTGGCCGATCGGAACGCGATCGACTGGACGATCGGGCCACAGCGCCGCCCACATCTCCCGCGCAACCTCCTCGTGGCGGCGGCTGACGCCGCCGGCGGCCCGGCTCATCCGCAGCGCTGCCTGCGTGACGCCGAATGGCTCCGCCGACTCGACCGGATGCGTGCGGCCGAGCGCCACGATCTCCGCGGTGCTGGTCTGGAGCTCCGTGGCGAGGCGCTCGATCGCGCGCCCGAGCTGCTCCGGCGGGTAGGAGTCGTTGCCGGCCGGGACGGGCGTGTGCGTCGTGAACACCGTGCGCTCGCGCGCGGAGTGCATGGCGTCGGTGATCAGTTCGCCCGCCTGAAGGATCCCCCGCGCCAGCTCCAGCGGCGCGAGCGCCGCGTGGCCCTCGTTGAGGTGGATGACGCCCGGCTCGAGTCCGAGTGCCCGCAGCGCGCGGATGCCGCCGACGCCGAGCAGGATGTACTGCGCAAGCCGCGTGTCCGGGTCGGCCTCATACAGCCGCCCGGTGATCCAGCGCTCGATCGGTCGGTTGACCGGGATGTCGGTGTCGAGCAGGTACAGCGGAACGCGGCCGACGTCGACGCGCCAGATCTGCGCGGCCACGTCGGAGGCGTAGATCGGCACCTCGATCGTCAGCGGCTCTCCGTTTGCCGCGGTTACCAGGGCCGCGGGCAGCCGCTCCGGGTCGGTGTCGAGCCAGTACTCGTGCTGCCAGCCGCCGGCGTCGACCCGCTGCCGGAAGTAGCCCTTGCGATACATCAGCCCGACGGCGACCATCGGCAGCGCCCTGTCTGAGGCCTCCTTGAGCAGGTCGCCCGCGAGCGCGCCGAGGCCGCCGGAGTAGATGGGCAGCGACACGTGCACGCCGTACTCCGCGCACAGGAACGCCACCGGCCGCGCCGGGTCGATCGCGGTCTGCGCCGGGGGCCGCTCCAGGTCGACCGTCAGCTGGGCGTCGAGCTCGGCCGCGCGATCAAGCAGCTCGCGGTCGGCTGCGACCCGCCGCAGCGTCCTGACCGAGGCTTCCTGGAGCAGCCGCACCGGGTTTTGACCGCAGGCGTCGAAGCGTGCTGGATCGATCGATCGCAGCAGCTCCGGACCGCCCGGCAGCCACGACCACCGGTAGTTGTAAGCGAGCCGCGCGAACGGCGCGAGCTCTCCGGGCAGGCGCTCGGCCAAATCGACCGCCGCTTGCTGCATGTCCTGAAGCCCGTTGCTGGTTGTCGTGACGGTGTGCAAGGGCGCGATTATTCTCCTACCCGTGCACGGAGGCTTGATCGCGAGAGTCACGGCGGCGCTGGTGGCGTCCGGCGCAGTCGCGGGCGGCGCCGTCGCGGGCGGGGCTGTGGGCCGCGCCACCGAGCCCAATTCGGGCATCGCCGGCCAGGTCCAGGAAGGCCCCACCTGCCCCGTCGAGCAATACCCGCCGTCCTCGCGGTGTGCGCCGCGACCGCTGTCGGCGCCGATCCGGATCCGGGCTGCCGCAGGCGGTTCACACGGGCTTGTCGTCCACTCGGGCTCCAACGGCCGGTTCCGCGTGAGGCTGCGCGCCGGACGGTACGTGGTCACGCCCGAGCGCACGAACAGCTCTGGATTCCCGCGCCCGCCCGCGCCGTTTCGCGTCGACGTGGCGCCTGGCCACTTCACGCACGTCACGATCACCTACGACACCGGCATCCGCTGAGTGGTGAACGGCGGCGCGCGCCCCGCATGCAAGCTCGGCGTGCTGGCGTTCGGCGACTCGATCACCAACGGCGGCGGCGAGCTTCAGTGGGGAGTGGCACTCCAGTCGTGGGCGCTATGGGTGGCGCGCGCGCTGGGATTGCCGTTCACGACTCACGCGTTCGACGGAGCGCGCGCGGTGGACGTCGTGCATCAGCAGATCCCCGCATTCCTGGAGCGCACGGCGCATCCGGACGGCCGATACGAGCTGGGATGCCTATACGTCGGCGTCAACGACGTCCGCGCGCCCGACTGGGACCCGGCCGACTACGAGGCACAGTTCCGCACGGCGCTGTCGTTCCTGGGCCAGCGGTGTGACCACGTGCTCACGGTCGCGGCGCCGCACGATCTCGCGCGCCCGCGCGCCGGGCGCAAGGTCCGCCAGATGAACGAGGTGGTCGAGCGCGTTGCGGCCGAGCGAGGCGCGCTGGTGCTCGACCTGAGCGAGTTCCGCGGACGCAACGTGATGATGGCCGACCACGTGCACCCGACGGCGTTCGGCCAGATCGCGATCGCCGAGCGGGCGCTCGCGGTGCTCGCATCGGCTGGTGTGCCGGTTCGCGTCCGTCCACGCTCGTTGATCTCCTATGAGACCACGTGGTGGGGGCGGCTGCGCGGCGACGCGACCTACACCTACCGGCACGCGAAGGAGAGCACACAGGCGCTGTGGCTATGGGTGCGGCCGGTCACGCTCTGACCGGCTATCGATCCGCGCAGCCTCGGCGGTGGCCTCGCGCAGCCTGTGCGCCAGCGCAGCAGTCAGCTGACCGCGCTCGAGCTGCCAGCGCCAGCTGCCGCGGGCCCGCGCCGGCCGATTCATACGGGCTTCGCTACCGAGCCCCAGCACATCCTGCGCCTGGACGATCGCGACTCGGGCGCGCGAGGCGAACGCCAGCCGGATCAGCGCCCACCATGGCTGACGACCCACCGCAATGCCGCGCGCAGCGAGCTCGGCGTCGAGCAGCCGTCTGCGCGGGGGATCGAGCGTCGTCCACCAGCCGCACGCGGTGTCGTGGTCGTGGGTGCCGGTATAGATCACGCGCCACTCGGCGTGGTTGGCAAAGCGGTGCGGGCTGGCGGGCTCGCCTGGCTCAAAGCCGAGCTGGAGCACGAGCATGCCCGGGAAGCCCAGCGCGTCGCGCAGCCGCTCGACGGGCGGCGTGATCACACCGAGATCCTCGGCGATCAGCGGCAGCTGCCCGCCCAGCGCGCGCGACGCCGCGGCGAACACGGCGCGGCCGGGACCGCGCCGCCAGCGGCCGCTGAGCGCGGTGCGCGACCCGGCCGGCACCACCCAGTACGCCACGAAGCCGCGGAAGTGGTCGATGCGGGCGGCGTCGAACAGCTCGAGCGTGCGCCGCAGCCGCGCAACCCACCAGCGGTAGCCACGGCGCTGTAGCGCCGGCCAGTCGTACAGCGGATTGCCCCACAGCTGGCCGGTCGCCGAAAACGAGTCCGGTGGCGTGCCGGCGACAACGCCTTCTCGAAAGAGCTCAGGGTGCATGCGGTGATCTGCGCTCCCGGGCGCGACGTAGATTGCGACGTCGCCCAGCAGCCGGACGGCGCGCTCTGCGCAGTAGCGACGCAGCGCCGCCCACTCGCGCTCGAAGCGCACCTGGTCGGCAACCGCGCCGCGGCCGGCGAAGCGCTCCCAACCCTCGATCCAGTCGCCGTGCCGCGCACGGAAGTCCGCCAGCTCGCCGGCCTTGACCGGGGCGCGGCGAGCCTCGCTCGAGAGCAAACCGGGCCACGCCGCGAACGCGGAACGCGCCTTGTACGGCGAGCGATAACGGTCCGGCGGTCCGACTGGAAGCACCTGCCACCACGACTGGCCCGCGGACGCGAGCCAGTCCGCGAAACGGTAGGCCTCGGGGCCCAGCGTCCCGCCCGGTAGGGAGGTGATGTGGAGCAGGACACCGCTCGAGCGGGGGAAGTTGTCCGGCGCCGGGGGCTGTGCGTTCACGACCCGCTTGTTTACCCAACCCGCCCCGCGCGGATACTGTCGATTTGTGCCGACCCTCGCGCCGTCAACGCGAATCGTGATCCAGTACCCCTCCCCCGCGGTCGACGACGGACGCTATCCGGCCAAGCGCTGCGTCGGCGACACCGTCCGCGTTGAGGCCGACGTATTTCGCGACGGCCACGAGCTTCTGCGCGCGGTCGTTCGGTTTCGCGGGCCGGGCGAGCGCCGCTGGCGGGAGTCGGAGATGGTCCGGATCGACGCCCACCTGGACGGCGTGCGGTGGGCGGGCGGCTTCGAGGTCGACCGCGTCGGACGCTGGGAGTACACGGTCGAGGCCTGGACCGACGTTTACGGGACCTGGCGCGACGAGCTCGAGCGCAAGCTCACCGCCGGCCAGCAGGAGCTCGCAGGCGAGATGTCGGAGGGAATCGTGCTGCTCACGGCCGCCGCGCAGACGGCCACGGCCGCCGCGCAGACGGCCACGGCCAAGCACGAGCGGGCGCTGATCGAGCACGCGCTGGCGGAGCTCTCCGACAAAGCCGTGCCCGAGTCGGCCAAGCACGACATCGCCCTCGGGCCGGAGCTGTTCGAGGCGGTCGAGCGCACCCAGGAGCGCCACGGCCGGATCGCACTTGAGCAGCCGCTGGCGATCGAGGTCGATCGCCCCAGGGCGAAGTTCGGGGCCTGGTACGAGCTGTTTCCGCGCTCGTGGGGAGGCCTCAACGGGGTCCAGAAGCAGCTTCCGCGGCTCGCCGAGCTCGGCTTCGACGTCGTGTACCTGCCACCGATCCACCCGATCGGCCACACCAACCGCAAGGGGCGCGATAACTCGCTCGTGGCGGGCCCGCGTGATCCGGGCTCGCCGTGGGCGATCGGTGACGAGAGCGGCGGCCATGATGCGGTGCATCCCGACCTCGGCACGCTCGCCGACCTCAAGCGTCTCTGCAAGGCGGCGGCGAAGCACGACATCGACATCGCGCTCGATTTCGCGATCCAGGCGTCCGCGGACCACCCGTGGCTGCGCGAGCACCCCGAGTGGTTTCACCGCCGGCCGGACGGCACGCTCAAGTATGCGGAGAATCCGCCCAAGCGCTACCAGGACATCTACAACTTCAACTGGGAGTCGCCGGACTGGCGCGGTCTCTGGGATGCGCTGCTGAAGATCGTGCTGCAGTGGGTCGAGTGCGGCGTCAAGGTGTTCCGCGTAGACAACCCGCACACGAAGCCGTTCGCGTTCTGGACGTGGCTGATCGAGGAGGTCCACAGCCGCGACCGCGAGGTGGTATTCCTGGCCGAGGCCTTCACCCGCCGCGCGGTCATGCGCCACCTCGCAAAGCTCGGCTTCAGCCAGTCCTACACGTACTTCACGTGGAAGAACTCCCGTTACGAGCTGACTGAGTACGTCAGCGAGCTGGCCTACTCGGGCGAGCAGGAGTACTTCCGCCCGAACTTCTTCGTGAACACGCCGGACATCCTGCACGCCTATCTCCAGCACGGGGGCCGGCCGGCGTTCGAGGCGCGGCTGATCCTCGCCGGCACGCTCAGCCCGAGCTACGGCATCTACTCGGGGTTTGAGCACTTCGAGAACGTTCCGGTGCGCGAGGGCTCCGAGGAGTACCTGCACTCGGAGAAGTACGAGATCAAGCGACGGGCGCTCGACGGCCCGCTGCTGGCGATGATCAAGCGGCTGAACGAGATCCGGCGCCAGAATCCCGCCCTGCACGAGCTCTCCAACGTGACCTTCCTGGAGACGGCCAACGAGGCGCTGATCGCGTACGCGAAGCACTCGGGTGCGAACACCGTGATCACGGTTGTCAGCATCGATCCGCACCAGGCGCAGGAGGGGGTGGCGGTGGTTCCGGCAAGCCTCGGCGTCGCGCCTTCGTTCGCGGTCTGCGACCTGCTCACCGACGAGCGCTTCAACTGGCGGATCGGTCCCAATTACGTCCGGCTCGAGCCCGGCGTGCGGCAGGCTCACGTGATGAAGGTCGAGTCCTGAGTGTCGCTTGGTCCGCCCACCCTCACGCACCTGCTGACAGCCGAGCGCGCGAGCGCGCTTGCCCAGGGCGACACGCCCGCCCAGCAGGCGCAGACGCGCCAGTGGTTCGAGGCCGAGCCCCTTTGGTTCAAGCACGCGGTCTTCTACGAGATCCACATCCGCGGCTTCTACGACGCCAACGGCGACGGCTCAGGCGACTTCCGGGGGCTGACCGAGAAGCTCGACTACCTGCAGTGGCTAGGGATCGACTGCATCTGGCTGTTGCCGTTCTACCCGTCGCCGATGCGCGACGGCGGCTACGACATCTCCGACTTCACCAACGTCAACTCCGAGTACGGCTCGGTCGAGGACGTCAAGCAGCTGATCGATGCCGCGCACGCGCGGCGCATCCGCGTGATCGCGGACCTCGTCATGAACCACACCTCGAGCGACCATCCTTGGTTCCAGGAGTCGCGCTCGAGCCCCGATAACCCCAAGCGCGACTGGTATGTGTGGTCGGAGACCGTTCACCGCTACGAGGACGCGCGGATCATCTTCGTCGATACCGAGTCATCGAACTGGACCTGGGACGACACTGCGGGCGCGTACTACTGGCACCGCTTCTTCTCCCACCAGCCGGACCTCAACTACGACAACCCCGAGGTCCGGGACGCGATGATCGGCGTGCTGCGCTTCTGGCTCGATCTCGGGCTCGACGGCTTCAGGCTGGACGCGGTGCCGTACCTGTACGAGCGCGAGGGCAGCAACTGCGAGAACCTCGCCGAGACGCACGCGTACCTGAAGCGGATCCGCACGGAGGTCGACGAGCACTATCCCGACCGGGTGCTGCTGGCAGAGGCCAACCAGTGGCCGGCGGACGTCGTCCAGTACTTCGGACGGGGCGACGAGTGCCACATGGCGTTCCACTTCCCGGTGATGCCGCGGATGTTCATGGCGATCCGGCGCGAGGAGGCGGTCCCGATCTACGAGATCCTGGAGCAGACGCCGACGATTCCCGACAGCTGCCAGTGGGGGCTGTTTCTCCGCAACCACGACGAGCTGACGCTCGAGATGGTCACCGACGAGGAGCGGGACTACATGTACCAGGAGTACGCGAAGGACCCGCGGATGAAGCTGAACCTCGGGATCCGCCGCCGGCTCGCGCCGCTGCTTGACAACGGTCGCGACGAGATCGAGCTGATGCACGCGATCCTGTTCTCGCTGCCAGGTTCGCCCGTCCTCTACTACGGTGACGAGATCGCGATGGGAGACAACGTGTTCCTAGGCGACCGCGACGGCGTCCGCACACCGATGCAGTGGACCGGCGATCGCAATGGCGGCTTCTCGCGCGCCGACTTCGCGCAGCTGTATGCGCCACCGCTGATGGATCCGGTGTACGGGTTCCAGGCGGTCAACGTCGAAGCCCAGCTGCGGACCGCGACCAGCCTGCTGCGGTGGGTCCACCGGTTCATCGCGCTGCGTAAGGAGCACCCGGTGTTCGGGTTCGGGACCTACGAGCCGATCGAGCCCTCGAACCCGCGGATCTTCGCTCACCTGCGCCGGTTCGAGGAGGACCTGGTCCTGTGCGTCCACAACGTCGCCCGCTCGGCGCAGGCGGTAGAGCTCGATCTGAGCGACTACGAGGGGCGCTACCCGGTCGAGCTGTTCGGCCGCTCTCGCTTCCCGCGGATCGGAGAGCTGCCATACCTGCTGACGCTCGGCCCGCGGGGCTTCTTCTGGTTCCAGCTGGTCGAGGCGGAGGCACGGGCGGATGAGTGAACCGCTGCTGAACGGCTCACAGCTCGTGGACCTGGAACAACTGCGCGACTGGGTCGTGCAGCAGCGCTGGTACGCGTCGAAGTCGCGGACCGTGTCCTCGATCGAGCTGGTCGAGAACCTGGCGCTCAGAGACGACCCGGCGCTGCTGCTGGCACTCGTGCAGACGCGCTTTGCGACCGGCACTCACGAGCTGTACCAGCTGCTGCTCGAGCCGGGAACGTTCGACGCGCTCGCCGAGCCGCGGCAGGCGCTCGAGCTGCTGCGGCGGATCGACGCCTGCGACGAGTTCGAGACCGCCGAGGGCCGCTTCAGCTTCCACCATGTCGACGGGACGGCGTCGCTGCCAGACGACGTCCCGGCGCGGTTGATGGGCGTCGAGCAGTCGAACTCGTCGGTCGTGTTCGACGAGCGCCTGGTGCTCAAGGTGTTCCGCAAGCTTGAGCCGGGGGTCAACCCCGAGCTCGAGATCCTGCGCTTCCTGACGCGTCGCGAGTACCCCAATATCGCGCCGCTCCACGGCTGGTATGAGTACGAGGGCCAGGCCCTGTCGACGACGCTCGGTGTCTCGCAGACGTTCTTCGCCGATGCAACCGGCGGCTGGGAGCTCGCGCTCGAGGAGATCCAGTTTGACGCGGACTCGTTCCTTGAGCGGGTCAGGGGCCTGGGCGCGGTCACCGCCGGGTTGCACAGCGTGCTCGCGTCCGACGCCGGGGATCCCGCGTTCTCGCCGGAGGAGCCGAGCCAGGAGGCGCTCTCACTGCTGACGGCCACCGTCGACGAGGACATCGAGCGGATCTTCGTGCGCCTGCCCGACGACCCGCGGCTTGCGCCGATCGTCGGCCGCGGGCAGGACGTGCGCGAGCGGCTGGCAGCACGCGCGCAGGTGGGAGGGGGCGGCCGCGTGATCCGCACACACGGCGATTACCACCTCGGGCAGACCCTGTACACGCCGCGCGGGTGGGTGATCATCGACTTCGAGGGAGAACCGGCGCGACCGTTGCCCGAGCGGCGTCAGAAGCGCTCGCCCTTACGCGATGTCGCGGGCATGATGCGCTCGTTCGCGTACGTCGCATCGGCCGTCGAGATCCTGCGCGGCGGTCAGGCGCCCGCTGACTTCGAGCAGCGCGCGCGGGACGTCTTCCTGGAGCAGTACCTGGCCAACGTCGAGTCCACCCTGCTGCCGGCCGGCGAGAACGCGATCCTCAGCCTGCTGTCGATCTTCGAGCTCGAGAAGGCCATCTACGAGCTTCGCTACGAGCTTGACAACCGACCTGACTGGGTATCGATTCCGGTGGCCGGGATCATCCGCCTGCTCGAAGCCGCATGACCGGCCTGCCCGAAAGCGCATGACCGTCGCCACGCAAGAACTCGACACGCTGGTCCGGCGCGAGCACTCCAACCCCCACAGCGTTCTCGGCGCCCACGAGGAAGAGCACGGCGTGCTGGTCCGGGTCCTGAGACCCTCGGCGTGTGCGGTCAGCGTTCTGCTCGGCGACGGAACCTCGGTCGAGCTCGAGCAGATCCACGCCGGTGGCGTGTTCGAAGGCGTGCTCGAGAACGAGTCGCTGCCGCTGCGCTACCAACTCGTCGTCGACTACGGCTCCGCGGGGACGTTCACGATCGACGACCCCTACGCGTTCCTGCCGACGATCGGCGAGCTTGACATGCACCTGATCGGCGAGGGCCGGCACGAGCAGCTCTACGACAAGCTCGGCGCGCACGTGATCGAGCACCAGGGAGTCCAGGGAACCGCGTTCGCGGTATGGGCGCCGAACGCCCGGGCGGTCAGCGTCGTCGGCGACTTCAACTCGTGGGACGGGCGCCTGCACGCGATGCGCTCACTCGGCGCCACCGGGATCTGGGAGCTGTTCCTGCCCGGAATCGAGGCCGGGGCCCGCTACAAGTACGAGATCCTCGCGCCCGACGGGGAGCTGCGGCTGAAGGCCGACCCGTACGCGTTTGAGACCGAGCCCCCGCCGAAGACGGCGTCGGTGGTGTTCCGCTCGCGCCACGAATGGGGTGCGGCGGACGGGGAATGGCTGCGCGCTCGCCAGGAGCGGACGCCGCTGACGCGTCCGATCTCGATCTACGAGGTGCATCTCGGCTCCTGGCGGCTGAACACGCTCGAGGGCAACCGGCCGCTCAGCTACCTCGAGATGGCCGACGAGCTGTGCGCCTACGTCAAGGACATGGGCTTCACGCACGTCGAGCTGCTGCCGGTGATGTCGCACCCGTTCCTCGGCTCGTGGGGCTACCAGGTCACCGGCTACTTCGCGCCGACGCCGCGGTACGGCCCGCCGGATGACTTCCGCACGTTCGTCGAGCGCCTGCACTCCAACGGAATCGGCGTGATCCTCGACTGGGTCCCGGCCCACTTCCCGCGCGACGACTTCGCGCTCGCGCGGTTCGACGGAACGGCGCTGTACGAGCACGCGGACCCGCGACGCGGGGCCCATCCGGATTGGGGCACGCTCGTGTTCAACTTCGGCCGCCACGAGGTGCGCAACTTCCTGATCTCCAATGCCCTGTTCTGGCTGCAGGAGTACCACGTGGACGGGATCCGCGTCGATGCCGTGGCCTCGATGCTGTACCTCGACTACTCGCGACGGGAGGGCGAGTGGGTCCCGAACCCGTTCGGCGGGCGCGAGGACCTCGATGCGGTCGAGTTCCTCAAGGAGCTCAACGTCGTGATCCACGGCCGCGAGCCCGGCGTGATCTCGGCCGCCGAGGAGTCGACCGCCTGGCCAGGGGTGTCGCGACCCACGTACCTCGGCGGGCTCGGGTTCGGCTTCAAGTGGAACATGGGCTGGATGCACGACACGCTCGCCTACTTCCAGCACGATCCCATCTACCGCCGCTACCACCACCACGAGCTGACGTTCAGCCTGATGTACGCGTTCAGCGAGAACTTCATCCTGCCGCTGTCGCACGACGAGGTCGTGCACGGCAAGGGGTCGCTGTACTCGAAGATGGCGGGCGACCGCTGGCAGAAGCTCGCCAACCTGCGGGCGCTGTACGCATACATGTGGGCGCACCCGGGCAAGAAGCTGCTGTTCATGGGCTCGGAGCTGGCACAGGAATCGGAGTGGAGTCACGAGCGCTCGCTGGACTGGCACCTGCTCGAGCGCCCCGAGCACGCCGGCATCCAGGCACTGGTGCGTGACCTCAACCACCTGTACAAGCAGGAACCGGCGCTGTGGGAAGTCGACTCCGATCCGACGGGCTTCTGGTGGCTGGAGCCAAACGACTCGGACAGCAACGTGGTCGCGTTCGCCCGTGCTTCGCGCGACGCGGAGCGGGTGCTGGTGTTCGTGGCGAACCTCTCCCCGGCGCCGCGGCCGGGCTACCGCCTGGGGCTGCCACGCGCGTGCCGCTGGCGCGAGGCGCTCAACACCGATTCGACGTTCTACGGCGGCTCCGACATGGGCAACCTGGGGGCCGTCGAGCCGCAGCCGATTCCGTGGCACGGCCAGCCCGTGTCGTGTGAGGTGACGCTGCCGCCGCTCGCAGCCGTGTGGCTGGTACCAGAGGCCGAATAGCTTGAGCGACGTCGACCGCTGGGAGCGCCCGTTCGGCGCGCGGCCGCTCGGGGAGGGCCGGTGCGAATTTCGCGTGTGGGCGCCGCAAGCGCGGGCGGTCACGCTGCGCCTCGGCAGCGGCGAGGTCGACCTGCGGGGTGCCGGTTCGGGCGTTTACGAGTGCATCGTCGAGGCCTCTGCGGGCGAGCGCTATTGGTTCCTGGTCGATGGCACCCAGCTGCCCGACCCGTGCTCGCGCTCGCAGCCCGAGGGACTGCGCGGCCCGTCGCAGGTGGTAGAGGTAAGCGCGCCCGCGCGGTTCGCGACGCCATCGCCTGCGGACCTGGTCATCCACGAGCTCCACGTCGGGGCGTTCACCCCCGAGGGGACATTCGACGGCGCGATCCCCCACCTCCAGTCGCTCGCCGAGCTGGGGATCACCGCGATCGAGATCATGCCGATCGCGGAGTTTCCCGGCAAGCGGGGCTGGGGCTACGACGGCGTCTACATCTCCTCCGCGTACTCGGCTTACGGCGGCCCCGCCGGGCTCCAGCGGCTCGTCGAGGGTGCGCACGAGGCAGGCCTCGCGGTGGTCCTCGACGTCGTCTACAACCACGTCGGCGCGTCCGGCGTGGAGGCGCTGAGGGCGTTCGGGCCCTACTTCACCGACGCGCACGAAACGTTGTGGGGCCCGGCGATCGACTTCACGCAGCCAGCCGTTCGAGCGTGGGTGGCCCAGAGCGCGGTCGGCTGGATCCGCGACTTCGGGATCGACGGCCTGCGTCTCGACGCTGTGCACGCGATCTTCGATCCGAGCCCCGAGCACATCGTCGCCGAGGTCGCGCGGCGCGTGCATGCCGCCCGGCCGGGGGCGCTGGTGATCGCGGAGGCGGGGATGACCGATCCCGATGACAACGGCGGCTATGCCTGCGACGCGGCGTGGGTCGATCAGTTTCACCACTCGCTGCACGTGCTGCTGACGGGCGAGCGAGACGGCTACTACGCCGACTTCGGGCGCGTCGCGGACCTGGCGCAGGCGCTAGAGCAGATCCCGCCGGAGCGCTTCGTGATCTATTCACAGAACCACGACCAGGTCGGCAACCGCGCGTTCGGCGACCGGCTGCCGGTGGCGGTTCGTCCGCTGGCCGCCTTCTGCACACTGCTTGCGCAGTTCGTGCCGCTGCTGTTCATGGGCGAGGAGTACGGGGAGCCCGCGCCGTTTCAGTTCTTCAGCGACCACATCGACAAGGAGATCGCGGACGCCACGCGCGCGGGGCGGCGCGAGGAGTTCGCGTCTTTCACCCAGTTCACCGAGGAGATTCCCGACCCGCAGGCGCGAGAGACCTTTCTACGCTCGAAGCTGACACGCCAGCGCGACCCGGCGCTGGCTGAGCTGTACCGGGAGCTGCTCGCGGTGCGGCGCGAGCTGCCGCCCGGCCCGGCCGATGTGATTGAGTTCGACGAGGACGCGCGCCGGCTGCGCGTACGCCGCGGACCGTTCGAGCTCGTTTGCAACTTCTCGTCGCAGCCTGCGCGGCTGCCCAGTGCCCGCGATCGTGTCCGTCTCGCCACCGAACCCCAGACGCAGTTGAAAGACGGCCACCTGGATCTGCCGCCGATGGCCGCCGCGCTTCTCAGCTGATGGAGTCCTGGCCCGGCCAGCCATTCCCGCTCGGGGCGAGATGGGACGGGAGCGGGACGAACTTCTCGCTGTTCTCGGAGCACGCCGAGCGGGTGGAGTTGTGCCTGTTCGACCGCGACGGCCAGGAGACGCGGATCGAGCTGCGCGGGCGACGCGCGCTGAACTGGCACTGCTACCTGCCGGGGGTGGGGCCGGGCCAGCGCTACGGCTACCGCGTCTACGGTCCGTACGCGCCGCACGAGGGCGATCGCTTCAACCCGTCGAAGCTCTTGATCGACCCGTACGCGAAGGCGATCGACGGGATGGTCGACTGGCGGGCCGACGTCAGCGTGCTCCCATACGTGCCAAGCGGCGGCGACGACGACGACCTCGAGCCCGACGACGACGACGACGCAGCCGCGATGCCGAAGTCGGTCGTGATCGACGACGCGTTCGATTGGGAAGGTGACCGGCGCCCGCAGATCCCGTTCGCGGACACGATCATCTATGAGGCGCACGTGAAGGGATTCACGATGCGCCACCCCGACGTGCGCGAGGACCTGCGCGGGACGTTCGCGGGACTGGCGTCCGAGCCGGCGGTGGATTACCTGCGCACGCTCGGGGTGACCGCGGTGGAGCTGCTACCCGTTCACCACATCTCGGATGAGTCGTTCCTGGTCGAGAAGGGGCTCACGAACTACTGGGGTTACAGCACGATCGGCTACTTCGCGCCCCACGCCGCCTACGCCGCCACCGGGCAGTGCGGCGAGCAGGTACGCGAATTCAAGGGGATGGTCAAGGCGCTGCACCGCGCGGGCATTGAGGTGATCCTCGATGTCGTCTACAACCACACCGCCGAGGGCAACCATCTGGGCCCGATGCTCGCGTTCAAGGGCGTCGACAACCGCTCCTACTACCGCCTGGTGCCCGACGAACCGCGCTTCTACATGGACTTCACGGGCACCGGCAACTCGCTGAACCCGATCCACCCAAGCGTCCTGCGGCTGATCATGGACTCGCTGCGCTACTGGGTGATCGAGTGCCACGTCGACGGCTTTCGGTTCGACCTGGCTGCCGCACTGGCGCGCGAATTCTTCGATGTCGATCGACTGTCCGCGTTCTTCGACGTGATCCACCAGGACCCGGTGCTCTCGCAGGTGAAGCTGATCGCCGAGCCGTGGGACGTGGGGCCGGGCGGCTATCAGGTCGGCAACTTCCCGGTGCTGTGGTCGGAATGGAACGGGGTCTATCGCGACACCGTCCGCGATTTTTGGCGCGGATACGCCAGCCGCGGCGATTTTGCCTCGCGCCTGTCCGGTTCCTCCGACCTCTACGAGGCCGACGGGCGCGAGCCGTTTGCGTCGATCAACTTCTTCACCGCACACGACGGGTTCACGCTGGCCGACCTCGTCTCCTTCGAGCAGAAGCACAACGAGGCGAATCTCGAGAACAACAACGACGGCTCCGATGACAACCGCTCGTGGAACTGCGGGGCCGAGGGCGCCACCGACGACCCCCACATCCTGGCGCTCCGCGCTCGTCAGCAGCGCAACTTCATCGCGACGCTGCTCGTCTCACAGGGCACCCCGATGGTGCTCGGCGGCGATGAGATGAGCCGCACGCAGCACGGCAACAACAACGCCTGGTGCCAGGACAACGAGGTGTCCTGGTACGACTGGCAGCCGACTGACCACGCCGCGAAGCTGATGCAGTTCACACGCCGGGTGATCGAGCTGCGGCGCAGCCACCCGGTGTTTCGTCGCCAGAGCTTCCTGCGCGGGCGCGAGATGATGGACTCGGGCCTTCCGGACGTCTACTGGTTCCGTCTGGACGGCCGCAGGATGACGCGACGTGACTGGCAGGAGGGCGAGCCCGTGCTGGGGATGTTCCTCAACGGCGAGGAGATCCCGACGCCGGGTCCGCACGGGGAGGAAATCAAGGACGACTCGTTCGTGGTCCTGTTCAACGCCCACGGCGAGGACCGCTCGTTCATGCTGCCGCCGCGGCGCTTCGGCGCGCGCTGGGCGGTCGAGCTTTCGACCGCCGAGCCGGGGCCGGCTCCGGGGAGCTCCGAGCATGGAGCGCACACCCAGATGCGGGTCCCCGCCCACTCGCTCGTGATTCTCAAGCGCCTTCGGTGACGGCGCTGCGAGCCACCTACCGCCTCCAGCTCACCGCGCAGCAGGGATTTCGGGAGGCCGAGGCGCTCGTCCCGTACCTCCGCGACCTGGGCGTGTCGCATCTGTACCTGTCGCCGTCGTTGCAGGCCCGCCCGGAGTCGACGCACGGCTACGACGTGATCGACCCGCGACGGCTCTCACAAGCCCTTGGTGGCGAGGCCGCATTCCGCTCCCTGGCCGGCGCAGCCCGTCAGAGGGGAATGGGAATCATTCTCGACGTCGTCCCCAACCACATGGCCGCCTCGGATCAGAACCGATATTGGGCCGATCCCCAATTGCGGGCGAAGTTCTTCGACATCGATCCGGTCTCCGGCCGCCACCGTCGCTTCTTCGACATCGACGATCTCGCGGGCGTGCGAATGGAGGATCCGGCGGTCTTCGAGGAGACACACGAGCTGGTCCTGTCGCTGGCCGGCGAGGAGCTGATCGACGGTCTGCGGGTCGACCACCCTGACGGGCTCGCGAACCCGCGGGCCTACCTGCAGGCGCTACGTGACCGAGGGGTCCCTCGTGTGTGGGTGGAGAAGATCCTCGACCCCGGCGAGCACCTGCGCGACTGGCCGGTCTCGGGCACGGTGGGCTACGAGTTTCTCAACGACGCTTGCGCGCTGTTCGTGGATCCCGCCGGCGAGGATCCGATGACGGCACTGTGGCAGGAGGTCTCCGGGGACGGGCGGTCGTTCGGCGAGGTGGCGCACGCAGCCAAGCTCGAGCAGATCCGGGGAACGTTTGCACCCGAGGTGGAGCGGCTCGAGCGGGAGCTGGGCCGGGAGCTCGCCGGCGGCCGCGAGGTGCTCGAGCAGGCGCTGGCCTCGCTCCCGGTCTACCGAACGTACGTCGAGCCGGACGCCGGCGCGGTCGTCGAGGAGGATCGCCGGGCGGTCGCGGGGCTGGATCCGCAGATCCAGCGGCTGCTGCTGCTCGAGGACCCGGCGCCAGGCGGGTTCGTCACCCGCTTTCAGCAGACGACGCCAGCGGTGATGGCGAAGGGCGTCGAGGACACCGCCTTCTACCGCTACGGGCGGCTGCTGGCGCTCAACGATGTCGGCGGCGATCCCTCGCGGTTCGGGATCACCGTCGAGCGCTTCCACGCCGGCTGCGCCGAGCGCGGGGCCCGCTTTCCGCAGAACCTCCTGACCACGCAGACACACGATGCGAAGCGCTCGGGCGATGTGCGGGCGCGGGTCGGCGCCCTGGCCTCGATCCCCGACGAGTGGGCGAGGTACGTGCGCCGCTGGCTGGACTGCGCCTCGGCGCCCGTCGACGGCGCGCCGGACCGGATCGAGCGCTACTTCATCTTCCAGACACTGATCGGAGCGTGGCCGATCTCGATCGAGCGGGTCACCGAATACATGGTCAAGGCGTTGCGGGAGGCCAAGCGCAACACCAACTGGATCGAGCCGAACGTCGAGTGGGAGGAGTCGGTGAGCGGCTACTGCCGCGCGCTGGTGGCCGATAAGCGGTTCGTGGCGGAGCTCGAGCAGTTGCTCGCGCTGATCGCGCCGCTTGCGACCCGCGCGGCGTTGGGCCAGCTCGCGCTGAAGCTCACGGCCCCGGGCGTGCCCGACGTCTACCAGGGGGACGAGCTCACCTACCGCGCGCTGGTCGACCCCGACAACCGCCGGCCGGTTGACTGGGAGCAGCGACGGCGCCTGCTCGCCGGTGACGCTGCGCGCTGCCCGAAGCTGTGGCTCACCTCGCAGCTGCTGGCGCTGCGGGCGCGGCGTGCGGCGGCTTTCTCCGATGGCAGCTACGAGCCGCTCGATGCAGGCGGGGATGCGTGCGTGTACATGCGCGGCGGCGAGGTCGTCGTGTTCGTCGCGATCCGTGATGGCGCTGCGTTGGCGGACGCTCCCGGCGGCCGATGGCGCGAGGTGCTGAGCGGGCAGGAGCGGTCGTTCGATCGGCGCCAGCCGATCGCGGACGTGCTGGCGGAGTCGCAGGTGGCGGTGTTCGAGCGGGTGTGAGCGCTGGTCAGCGCTCCGACCTCCGCAACCGTCTCCTGATGCGCCTCATTCCAGTACGCTGCGGGCCTGTGGAGTCTCGGCGTCGTGCTGGCAGGGGGCTGTCGCTCACCCTTCGAACCCGCGTGTTGGCGGTGTTCGGGGCGCTTGCTGCGGCGGCGCTGCTCGCGATCGTGCTCCTGGGCTCCGCCGGCCAGACCCGACTGCGAAGCGCGCGGTTAGTCGAACGCTGCCGGCCGGGAACGGTGCAGGCCGACGGCGACGTTGCCGGTGGCGTCGCCGATCAGCATCGAGCATGCGTCCCGCTGGGCGAACCGGAGACGTTCAGCGACCTTGCGCAAAGCAACTCCGAGCTGGCCTCGCGGGATACGGCGCCGTTCTCCTCTCAGGCGCCGGGCGCGTATCTGCACGCCCTCGCGCAGAGCCGGAACCTCCCCACAACCGCCGGCGTGTGGAAGCTCGCGGGGAAGCCTCCGGAATGCGCTGCGCAGACCAGCGGTAGCTCGAGCTGCCCTGCCCCGAACTCCGATAACGGCCTGTACGGCTACACCGGCTCGCTGGGCTTCCGGACGCTGTCGGGTCGCATCTCGAGCTACGCCTACGATCCCTCCACACAGGGCCGCTACTTCGCCTCACCCGTGGTCGGGGGAGTGTGGGAATCGCGCAACGGCGGCACCACGTGGCGCTCGATCGGCGACGGACTGCCGACCCAGGCCGTCGGCGCGATCGCATACGACGCACCGCTGCACCGGCTCCTGGTGGGAACCGGGGACAACTCGTTCGGCCAGGACGGCATCGCCGGCCACGGCCTCTACTACAGCTCCAACGATGGTGCCACCTGGCGCCTGGCGCGCGGCATCCCCGACCTGTCGCTCACCTTCAAGATCGCCGTATCCGGCGCTGATCACAGCGGCAGGACGATCTACGCCGCCACCAGCAAGGGGCTGTTCCGCTCGGTCAACGGCGGCGCGTCGTTCATCAACGAGGACCTTCCGACCTCGCCGTCCGGCTACACGCCCAACTGCAAGGGCAACACGACCGCCAGGCTGTGCTTCTTCGCGAACGTCGTCACCGACGTCCTCGTCAAGCCGACCACGACCGCCAACGGGCACGCAGGCGCGGTGATCGCCGCGGTTGGGTGGCGCGCGGGGCAGAAGCCCGATCTCGCGCCGAACGGCAACTCGGAGCCCGGCTGCAAGATGAACGGAAGCCCCACCACCTGCCTGCAGGCCCCCCAGAACGGGCTATACACCTCGGGCAGCGGCGCGCCCGGCTCTTTCCACCACATCCCCGGCGGCAACGGCCTGCCGACCTCGTTCGCGCCGACCAACGTGGTCGGCCGCACGGCGCTGGCGGAAGCCCATGGCGCCGGCCAGAACAGTGATGCGGTGTACGCGCTGGTCGAGGACGCGCAGAAGTTCAACGGCTGTCCCGACATCCTCGACACCCCGCCACCGAAGCCCGGGTGCAACGCGACGGTCAACGGTGAGGCGGTCGCCACGGTGCTCGACGGGATGTACGCGTCGTATGACTTCGGCCGCACCTGGACCAAGGTCATGGACTGGAAGCAGCTCCGCCAGCCCGGGACCAACAGCTCGCTGACGGCCGAGGCCGGCTACAGCCCCGGAGTTCAGGCCTGGTACAACCTGTGGGTCGAGCCCGACCCGACACGGACCGACGCGTCGACAAAGGATCCGACGCGCCTGCTGTTCGGACTCGAAGAGGTGTGGGAGAACAATCCCGCGCTGCCGTCGGCCGGTGCCGGGGGCGTGCTCGCGACGCCGTACCCGGCGTATCCGGGTGGAACGGCTGCGACCGATCCGTGGGTCGTGATCGGCCGTTACTGGAATGCGTGCGGTGGCTTCAACACGCCCGTCGGCCCGTGTAACCCGAACCCGTTCACCGGTGGTGTGATCCCTGGCAGCACGGTCCATCCCGACCAGCACGCCTACGCGATGATTCCCGACCATAAGGGCGGCGGCGTGACGCTGCTGATCGGCAGCGACGGGGGCGCCTACAAGCAGCACGTCGCGGCCGGGCAGAACTTCAGCAACGACAACTGGGGTAACGGCCTCAACGCGACGCTGCCAACGGTCCAGCCCTACGACGCCGAGATGTCGAAGGACGGAACGATCGTCTCCGGGCTACAGGACAACGGGGAGCTGAAGATCGCGCGTGATGGGCGGGAGGCGGAGATATACGGCGGCGACGCGTTCTACACGACAATCGATCCCAAGCACAGCAACAACATCATTGAGGAGTACACCTACGCGGAGCAGGTCAACCTGAGCAAGGACGGTGGCGCCACCTGGTACCCGATCCAGCCCTCGCAATGCGGCTCTTCTAGCACCGCGCTGTTCTCGACCCCGATCGAGCAGGATCCGACGATGGACGGCCATGTGCTGATCGGCTGCACGCAGATCCAGGAAGGCACGAACGTCTACGCGAACCCATGCGCGGCGCCCGCGGGCGCCAGCGCCTCCAACTGCCAGGCGACCAACGTCCCCTTCACGACCGTGTACGACCTGAGCACCGCGCCCTCGCCCAACGGCGCTCCGAACATCCCGTCGGCGCTCGCGGTCCGCGGGAAATACGAGTACGCCGCCTACTGCGGCTACTGCGATCCCGCGACACAATCCTTGCCGTTCGCGAACGGGATTGCGACCAACGTAGGGGGGAAGGTCAAGCCTAAGATCGGCACCTCCAACGGCTGGCATCTGGCGGCGCTGCACTGCGCTGGATGCGGGACCGCCAACGGCAAGCTGCCCGAGCGCTACATCACATCAATCCAGGAGGACCCGAAGGATCCGAACACGGTGTACGTGACGCTCGGCGGCTATGGGAGGCGCTGGATCCCGCCGGGGTCCTTCGGCGAGAGCACGCGCAACGTCGGCGTGGGGCACCTGTTCGTCTCCCACGACCACGGCAACCACTTCACGAACATCAGCGGCAACCTGCCGGACATCCCGGCCAACTGGACCGCGGTGCACGACGGCCAGCTGATCGTCGCGACCGACCTCGGCGTCTACATCCAGCTGCCGGGGGGCGGCCACCGCTACGCGGTGCTCGGGCGCGGCCTGCCAAGGCTGCCCGTGTTCACCGTTCGCGTCAGCCCGGCCGACCCGAACGTGCTGCTGGTCGCCACCTACGGACGCGGTGACTTCCTGTACCGGTTCGGAGGCAGTTCGGCGAAGCTGACGCTCTCGGACCTGCGGGTGATCCCACAGGCGTTCACAGCCGGCGGGAGTCCTCGGGTCCGGTACGTCGACAGTCGCGCGGCGAGCACGACCTTCACGGTGTTCCGGCGCCACGGACGAGGGCTGGTCAAGGTCGGCTCGTTCTCGCATCGTGACCACGCCGGTATCAACAACTTCGACTGGACCGGGAAGCTGAACGGAAAGCTGCTGTCCGCCGGAAGCTATGTGTTGCGCGCCACGGCCCGGCTCGGTCGACTCGTGAGCAACACCGCGAGCACCACGTTCACGGTCAAGCGCAGCTGAGGGTGGCGCGGCTGCGCCAGGCAGTGCTCGCCGCGCGCGAGCTCGAGCCGGTCGCCGCGCGGCTTCGCGCCGAATTGGACTTGGGGGAGCCGTTCGCCGACCCGGGCGTCTCGTACTTCGGCTTGCGCAACGTCGTGTTCGCGCTCGCCGACACGTTCGTTGAGGTCGTCTCGCCGGTCCGCGACAGCACTTCGGCCGGCCGGCTGCTCGAGCGCCGGGGGCGCGACTGCGGCTACATGCTGATGTTTGCAGTGGAGGACCTCGACGGAGCTCGCTCGCGCGCACGGCAGCTCGGTATCCGTGAGGTGTTCGAGGTCTCGCTTGAGGACATCTCCGAGGTTCACCTGCACCCGGCCGACATCCGCGGCGCGATCGTCTCGTTGAGCACCCCCCGGCCGCCCGAGTCCTGGCGCTGGGGCGGCCCAGGCTGGTCAGATCGCAGCGCTCCCGTGCGCCTGGTGGGTGCGACCATCGCCGTGCGCGAGCCGCGGGAGGTCGCGAAGCGGTGGCGGACGGTGCTGGGAGAGATCGGGGATATCCGGTTCGTCGAGGACGAGGCGGAGCGCGGCTTGGTTGAGGTTCGGCTCGCGCGTGACGGCGGCCCACGCGATGCGTTCGAGATCGGCGGCGTACGCTTCGCCTTCGTGAACGGCGGTTCTGAGAGCGAGGAGGATGTGCGTTGACCGAGGTCGTGCTGCACGAGATCGAAGGTGGCGTCGCGGTCCTGACGCTGAACCGGCCCGATCGGCTCAACGCCTGGACGGCCGACATGCAACTCGCCTACTTCGACCTGCTCGAGGAGTGCGCGCGCAGCGACGAGGTGCGCTCGATCGTCGTGACCGGCGCTGGACGCGGATTCTGCGCCGGGGCCGACATGGACAACCTCCAGGCGCTGTCGGCAGGCGACGGCCACCCGACGAGCGCCCGCGAGTCGCGCCCGGTCACCTTCCCCCTGACGATCCCAAAGCCGATCATCGCGGCCATCAACGGCCCGTGTGCCGGCCTCGGACTGGTGATGGCCCTGATGTGCGACCTGCGCTTTGCTGCCGCCGACGCGAAGATCACCACCGCCTTCGTACGCCGTGGGCTGATCGCGGAGCATGGCATCTCGTGGGTGCTGCCACGGCTCGTCGGCCCCGCCCGCGCCCTTGACCTGCTGCTGTCCGGCAGGATCGTGCTCGGCGAGGAGGCCGCGCAGCTCGGGCTGGTCAACCGCGCGGTCGAGGACGCGCGAGGCGAGGCGATCGCCTATGCGCGGACGCTGGCGAGCGACTGCTCGCCGGCGAGCATGGCTGCAATGAAACGACAGGTGTACGCCGACTACTCGCGCTCGTTGGACGATGCGCTCGAGGAGGCGAACCGGCTGATGCTCGAGTCCTTTGCGCGGCCCGACTTCGCCGAGGGTGTGCAGAGCTTCGTCGAACGGCGGTCGCCCAGCTTCGCGCCGCTGTCGCTGAGCCCAGGCCCATAGCGCCTGTCCCGATAGGGTTGCGCGCTCAGATGCGCGTGCTGCTCATCTCGTGGGAGTACCCGCCGGTGATCGAGGGCGGTCTCGCGCGCCACGTCCGAAAGCTCTCCGAGCACCTGCTGAGCATCGGCGTCGAGGTGCACGTGCTGACGCGCGGTGGAGGCCATCTGCAGGCGCGGGAGGAACGGCACGGCGTGGTCGTCCACCGCGTCCGAGAGCCGCCGTTCCCGAAGGACGTCAGCGCCTTCGTCCGCTGGGTCGAGCGGATGAACGCCGACATGCGGAGGGCCGGCACCGAGCTTGCAGCTCAGCTCGAGTTCGACCTGGTCCACTCGCACGACTGGCTCGTATCGCGTGCAGCGGAGTTGATCGCGCGGCGGTACGGGCTGCCGTGGCTCGTCACGGTTCACGCAACCGAGTTCGGGCGCCACCAGGGCTGGGTTCAGAACCATCCGCAGTCGCACATCCACGCCGCCGAACGCCGGATGGTCCGCAGCGCCGACCGCGTGATCACCTGCTCGCAGTACATGCGAGGGCACGTCGCCTCGGTGTTCGGGGTGGCGCCGGGCCGGATCACGGTCGTGCCGAACGCGATCGACCCGCGCGACCTCGAGCCCGTGGTCGAGGACCTGCCCGCGCTTCGACGCCGGTTCGCCGAGCCTGAGGACCGGCTGGTCCTGCTGGTCGGGCGGCTGGTGTACGAGAAGGGCTTTCACCTCGCGCTCGACGCGCTCGCACCGGTGATCCGCCGGCGGCGGCGGGTGCGGTTCGTGGTGGCCGGGTCGGGGACCGCCGAGGTCGAGCTCAAGCGGCAGGCGCGCCGGCTCGGCCTGACGAGGTATGGGTCGTTCCTGGGCTGGGTGGGCGACGACATGCTCCATTCGCTTTATCGCGTGGCGGATCTGTGCATCGTCCCCTCGATCTACGAGCCGTTCGGGCTGGTGGCGCTCGAGGCGATGGCCTCCGGCTGCCTGTGCGTGGTCGCCGACACTGGCGGCTTGCGCGAGGTCGTGCCCGCCGGCGGCACGGTCGGGCATCGCTTCCCCTCCCGTGACTCCGCGGCGCTGGAGGAGCTTCTCGAGCAGGTGCTGACCGACGACGAGGCGCGCGCCCAGGTCGTGGCCGAAGCACGCGAGCACGTGCTGCGCTTCGACTGGGCCGAGGTGGCGCGGCGAACGCTCGCGGTGTACGAGGAGCTCACGCCAGACGTCGCGCACGCGATCGGCTGAGCGCGAACGCCTCGACCCGGCCTCCTTAAGCGCGAGGGACCCGGCATCGCTGCCGGGTCCCTCGAAGACACTCGCCTGTTGCGAGAAGGGTACCTCCGCGCTTCGGCTCCTACATCATCCCGCTCATGTCGGGCATGCCGCCGCCGCCCCCGGTCTCCTTCTCGGGCATCTCGGCGACGATCGCCTCGGTCGTGAGGATGTTCTTCGCGATCGAGGCGGCGTTCTGCAGCGCCGAGCGCGTCACCATCGCGGGGTCGATGATGCCCGCCTGGACGAGGTCGACGATCTCGCCCGTCGCCGCGTTGAGGCCCTGGCCCTTCTTCGCGTGGCGGACATCGTTGACGATCACCGAGCCCTCGTGGCCGGCGTTGTCCGCGATCTGACGCAGCGGCTCCTCCAGAGCGCGGCGCACGATCTGGGCGCCGGTCCGCTCATCCGGATCCTCCAGCGCGTCCACCTTGATCGCCTCCTGCGCCGACAGCAGCGCCACGCCGCCACCCGGCACGATGCCCTCCTCGAGCGCCGCCCGTGTGGCCTGCAGCGCGTCCTCGACGCGGTGCTTCTTCTCCTTCATCTCGGTCTCGGTCGCGGCACCGACCTTCACGACCGCGACACCGCCCGACAGCTTCGCCAGCCGCTCCTGGAGCTTCTCCCGATCGAAGTCCGAGTCGGTGTTCTCGATCTCGGTCTTGATCTGGTTGATGCGGCCCTTGATCCCCTCGCTGTCGCCAGCGCCGTCGACGATCGTGGTGGTGTCCTTGGCGACGACCACGCGACGAGCACGCCCGAGCTGCGAGAGCTGGGTGTTCTCGAGCTTCAGGCCCATCTCCTCGGTGATCACCTCACCGCCGGTCAGGATCGCGATGTCCTCGAGCATCCGCTTGCGGCGGTCGCCGAAGCCGGGCGCCTTGACCGCGACGCCGGTGAACGTGCCGCGGAGCTTGTTGACCACGAGCGTCGCGAGCGACTCGCCCTCGACGTCCTCGGCGATCACGAGCAGCGGCTTGCCCGACTGGATCGTCTGCTCCAGCACGGGCAGCAGGTCGCGGACCGACCCGATCTTCTGGTTGGCGATCAGGATGTAGGGATCCTCCAGAGTCGCCTCCATGCGGTCCTGGTCGGTGACCATGTACGGCGAGATGTAGCCCTTGTCGAACTGCATGCCCTCGGTGAACTCGAGGTCCATGCCGAACGTCTGGCCCTCCTCGACGTTCACGACGCCGTCCTTGCCGACCTTCTCGATCGCATCCGCGATCACGTCGCCGATCTCCTCGTCGCCGGCGGAGATCGTTGCGACGCGGGCGATCTGCTCCTTGCCCGAGATCTCGACCGACTGCGCCTCGATGTTGGAGACGACGTCGTCGACCGCCTTCTCGATGCCGCGCTTGAGCGCCAGCGGGTTCGCGCCGGCCGCGACGTTCTTCAGGCCCTGGCGAACGATCGCCTGGGCGAGGACCGTAGCGGTCGTGGTGCCGTCGCCCGCGACGTCATTGGTGGCGGTCGCCACCTCGCGGACGAGCTGCGCGCCCTGATTCTGGAATACATCCTCGACCTCGATCTCGCGCGCGATCGTCACACCATCGTTGGTGATCGTCGGAGCGCCGAACTTCTTGTCGAGGACGACGTAGCGGCCCTTCGGGCCGAGTGTGACCTTGACGGCGTTCGCCACCGCATCGACGCCCTGCTCGAGCGCCTTGCGGGCCTCCGCCTCGTACTTCAGTTCCTTATGTGCCATATCTGCTTAGTTCTCCGTTCTCGTTAGTCCCGGACTAGGACTGGACCTTCGCCAGCACGTCGGACTCGCGGAGGACGAGCAGCTCCTCGCCATCCACCTTGATCTCAGTGCCGCCGTACTTGCTGTACAGGACCTCGTCGCCTTCGGCGACGTCGAGCGGCGTGCGCTTGCCGGTGTCCTCGTTGACCTTTCCGTCGCCTACCGCAAGAACCTTGCCCTTCTGGGGCTTCTCCTTGGCGGTATCGGGCAGGACGATGCCACTAGCCGTGGTCTCCTCCTCCTCGATTGCCCGCACGATCAAACGATCGCCAAGGGGCTTGAGCTTCATATGAACCTCCGCTTGAAGTGATGCCGGTGTCCGTTGGCACTCTCTGCCCGAGAGTGCCAAGGAACACCAACTATAGCTCGTTGCTGGCCCTATTCAAGGATTTTGTTGGCACTCGTGGGTGAGGAGTGCCAGTGGGGCGTGGCCGGGCGCTGTGGCGCCTCCGGGTCCTTCGCCGCGAGCGCGAGCAATTGGGCGCCCCCGGGCGCGAGCGGGTTGGGACGTAACTTCGGCCACGGCATAGTTTCTTCCCACCCGGGCGGGGCCGGCGCCGGCCGAGGCCCCCTCGCCGGCCGAGGCCCCTCGCCGGCCGAGGCCCCTCGCCGGCCGAGGCCCCTCGCCGGCCGAGGCCCCTCGCCGGCCGAGGCCCCCCTAGCCGGCCGAAGCCCCTCCCCGGCCGAAGCCGCCTAGCCGGCCGAGCCCCCTAACAACCACTTAATGGTGCATCATGGGGGGAGCCGGGTACCTTCGAATCCGGCGAAGCTTGGTACCTCTTCGCGTCTGGTCTAGATCTTGGGAGGCGTGCCGTGCGCAGACTTCTAACTACCGCGATCCTTGGAGCTGCGGGGGCGGGGGTAATTGCTCTCACCGCTCCGCTGAGCTCCGCCTCGCCCGGAGCCGTACGCGGGACCGTCTCACAGGCAGCCGGAACCAGCCGCGCGGCCGGCCGGATCGCGTTCTCGGTCCCCACGATCGTCGACCCGATCCATGCCTGGGGTGAGCCGAGCATCAGCGTCGACCTGCCCAGGGGCGAGGTGTTCGCCAGCGGCCCCACCGGCACGGGGACGCAGCGGAGCATGTGGGAGGGGTCGTTCGACGGGGGACGCACCTTCCGGATCATCACGCCCGGGCCTGTACCCACCGCCCAGCAGAGCGAGGAGGATCCGCCAGGCGGTGGAGACACCGACCTGAACTACGACCACACGGGCAGGGAGTTCTTCGTCGACCTGTACGCGCTCGTGTGCAACCGTTCCGCAACGACGACCAACGGCGGCGCGACCGTCAGCCAGAGCTTCGACGCCTGCGGACTGAACCCGGGCGCCGACCGCCCGTGGCTGGCCGTTTACGACCCGCCGCGAGGCACCCCACACCTCTCCAAGTACAAGGGCCGCACGCCGCTCATCTACCTGGAGTACAACAACCTGAACGGCCCTGGACCGAACAGCGGCGCGGAATGGAACAAGAGCACCGACGGTCTGAACTGGACGAACGCGGACAATGGCGTGTCGCCCGTGACCGAGGCCATCTACAGCCCGTTCGGTCCTGACGGCTATCCCGCGATCGACCAGGAGACCGGCAAGATCTTCCAGGCCGCTGGCTACCCGAGCGGGAACACCTACGACCTCGACCTCAATATCGGGACCCCCGATGCCCAGGGCAACCTCACGTTCCTCGACGCACCGAAGTCACCGGGGGGCGGCCCTAACACGGCCGGACTGATCCACATCGTGCGCGGCCTGCCTGGGTCACCGGACACGCTGTTCTCGGTCGCCTCGATGGACAGCGCCCGCAACCTGTTCGTCGCCTACGGCGTGAATGACACCAACAAGCCGTCCGTCGACCAGGTCTACGTGGTGGCCGCCTCGGCAGCTTCGGGCTGGCGCAAATGGACCAGGCCGGTGGAGGTGTCCGACGGCTCGACCAGGACCGGTGACGCCGTGAACGTGTTCCCGTGGATCAAGGCCGGGGGGCCGGGCCGAGTGGACGTCGTCTGGTACGGCTCCAACAAGCGGGTCGACCCGAGCAGCCAGAACCACCAGGCCTGGAACGTCTTCATGGATCAGGCGGTCTTCCCGGTCAACTCCAAGGGCGCGATCACCGGCAAGGCACCGGCCAAGACACTGGTGAGGGTGTCGCCACATCCGGCCCACTACAACGACGTCTGCCTGCTCGGATCGGATTGCATCACCGCACAGGGCAACCGCAATCTGGCGGACTTCTTCACGGTCACGATCGACCGCAGCGGGGCCGCGGAGGTGATCTACGACGACACTTCGAACGGGCTCGCACAGCCGGGCTTCACCCCGAGCGGCAACCAAACGCTCGACCACGCGGGCGCCGCGCTCGTCACGATCGCCCGGCAGGATTCGGGGATGGGGCTGTTCGGCCATCCCGTGCACGGCTCATCGAATGCCCCGGTGGGCGGCATCAGCGACCCGTCCGGCGACGCCCGCTACCCGGTCATCGGTGGCCACAACGTCGCGGGCATGGACATCCTCGGCAGCTCGTTGCACCTGGACCGCGACCACGGCCGGCTGGTGGTCACGACCAGGGTCGCGGACCTGAGCAAGCCGGCCGCGACCGCGTCGACGATCCCCGGCACGCAGCTCCTCGAGTACGTCACTCGCTGGCAGATGGGCAACATCCTCTACTACGCGGGGATGTCGACGACATCATCCGGGCAGAGGTCGTTCTACGCCGGCAAGACCGCCAGCGTGGACCTCTGCTCGGTGAGCGCCTGCGACCCGCACGTGCTGACCTATCCCGAATCAGGCTCGGGCGGCACGACCGAACGTGGTACGGAGTCGTGCCCGCGCAAGCCGTCGGCTCGCAATCCCTGCACGATCACGATCATGGTCAAGGTCGGTGATGTGGGGCGCCCGTCGCCCAGGAGCCTGCTCGAGGAAGTCGGCGCCTATGCCTTTGCCGCCTCGCATGCCCAGGGCCAGACGACAAACGGCCAAGCCCAGGCCGACAACGTGCCGCTCGAGGTCGACGGTGCCTGCTGCTTTGACTTCGAGGGTTTCCTGCAGCCGCCGACTTCCAAGCACCACGGCAAGCGCGATTCCGACGGCGACTACGACCGCAACTAGTCAGTATGGACGCGAGGGGGCTGGCCCTCGCGTGTCGCAGGCTCGCGGGTTAGCGTCCGGCGGTGTTAGGGCCACCTCGGCCAGAGCCGCATACAACCGGAGGACCAGCCATGCCTGACGTTAGCTCCAACCAGCCTGCTGATGTGCGTCTTTGGGTCTCGCTTGACGTGCACAAGCTCTCGATCGTTG
>Ga0209810_1000706_pt1 | contig 65052 bp, 70 predicted proteins | sample Coa_R1_7_FD_187159 | JGI IMG/M metagenome (GOLD analysis project Ga0209810, IMG submission 187159) | Surface soil microbial communities from Centralia Pennsylvania, which are recovering from an underground coalmine fire - Coalmine... | ecosystem: Environmental > Terrestrial > Soil > Unclassified...
CATGCGCCGCGAGCGCCGCGCGCCACATCGCGTCGTAGGTCAGCCCGTGGCGCCGCGGCTTGACCAGCGGGTCGCCCTCGGCCCGCTGCGCGTCGTAGCCCGGCCCGACCGACGGCGCGCAGGCGAGGTGCAGGCGGTGCGCCTCGGCGCAGTAGCGGCCGAGGAAGGCGGCCTTGTAGGTGACGATGTCGTAGGTGTAGACGCCGTCGAAGTGGCCGGCCGCCGCGAGCCCGACGAGGCCCGTCTGGGCGAAGGTCGTGATCCCCTCGGCGTGGAGCGCGTCGTTCGCCGGCGCCCAGTCGGCGGGCGAGAGGTCGAACGCCTGGTAGACGTAGAGCGTGCGGACGCCGAGCCCCGCGAGGTAGCCGGCGTCGGCGAGGACGCTCGCCACCGTCCGCCCGGCGTACGGCTCGACCTGGACCGCGACCGCGATGCCCGCCTGCCGCGCGGCGGCGATCACGTCGGGGAGCCGCTTGTCCTCGTCGGATCCCCGCCCCCACCAGGAGACGGCGATCTCGTCGACCCCCGCGCGCACGAGCTCCTGCATCTGGGTGGCGAGGACGGCCCCGTTGCCCGAGTCGTAGGGGCCGTAGGCCGGGTAGTAGTTCGAGTCGATGTCGACGGGCGGCGCGTGCCCGTTCTGCGCCCAGTGGGCGTAGCCGCCGTCCTCGCTCGTCCCGAACCAGGGGTAGTAGAAGGCCGAGACGACCGGGCCGGCGAGCGCCCGTCCCGGGAGCGCGAGCGCCAGGGCGGCGCCCGCCACGCCGCACAGGCGGCGGGCGGGCCGGGCCCGGCCGCGGGCGCGGCCGAGCGCGAGGGCGACTCGGAGGCGCGTCAAGGGGGAGCCGGATCATCTCACCCGCGCGGCGCCGCTCCAACTGCGTGCGGCGCCGCGAGGCTCCTCTCCGCCCCTCCGCCCCGGGCCGCTTCGGCCCCGCCGCGGCGACGCCGCCGGGCGCGGCGCCGGCAGTCGGGGCGGGGAGATTCGAACTCCCGGCCTCTTGGCCCCCAGCCAAGCGCGCTAACCAGGCTGCGCCACGCCCCGCTCTCCCCGCATCGTAGCGAGACGAACCGGAAGGAGCCCCTGCCCCCCAAGCCGAATCACCGGGACCCCTTCCGGTTTCTCGTTGAGACGGACGCTCCCCGGAAAGGTTGGCGGGCGGCCCGCCGGCGGCGGCACTCAGCCGAGCCGCTTGTAGAGGCGGTCGACGAGCTCGGGCATGCGCTCGAGCTTCTCGGTGATCACCCGCAGCCGGTACTCGCGGAAGTGCTCCGGCTCGACGTCGAGCGCGCTCGCGAGCCGCTTGATCACGGCGTTCGACGGGACGGGCCGGTTGCCGTGGACGAGGTGGTTGAGGTAGCCGGCGGAGAGGTCCGTCTTCGCGGCGAGGCCGCGGTAGGTGATGCCGTTCTCGTTCATCAGGCGCTCGACCGCGGGGCCGAAGGCTTCTGAGCTGAACCTGCGTCGCTTCGCCATCTCTCAGTGCTCCCCCCTGCCCAACTCGGGTATCCGGACTCGACGCTCGACGCCGGTGCGCCGGTCGCGCACGTCCACCATGCCGTCTTCGAGCGTCTTCCGCCCGACTGTAACGCGCCGGGGCACGCCGATGAGGTCGGCATCGGCGAACTTCTCGCCCGCCCGCAGCTCGCGGTCGTCGAGCAGCACCTCCGCCCCCGCCGCGGAGAGGACCCCGGCGGCCTCCTCCGCCTGCTCCTCGAGCCCGGGCAAGACGACGACGTGCACGTCGTACGGGGCGATCGCCGGCGGCCAGACGATCCCGGCCGCGTCGTGGTGCTGCTCGACGGCCGCCGCCATCACCCGGCCGGGGCCGATCCCGTAGCTCCCGCCGAGGAGCGGCTTCTCCTTGCCGTCCTCGTCGAGGAAGGTCGCCTGCAGCGGCCCGGAGTAGAAGGCGCCGAAGTTGAAGATGTGCCCCACCTCGACCGCGACCTGGAACCGGAGCGCGCCGCCGCACGCGGGACACCGGTCCCCCTCCTTCGGCTCGCGCAGGTCGGCGAAGCGGGGCGCGTAGTCGCGGCCGGCCTCGACGCCGCGGAGGTGGTAGCCGTCCCGGTTCGCGCCGGCGACGAACTGGCCCTCGCGGAGCGCGTGGTCGGCGATCACCTCGCCGGCGAACCCGACCGGGCCGAGCGAGCCGCCGCCGGCGCCGAAGGCGGCGCGGATCTCCTCCTCGGTCGCGGGCCGGGTCTCGCCGGGGACGGCGTCGAACAGCTTCGTCTCGCTCAGCCGGTCGTCGCCGCGGACGAGCGCGAGCACGACCGTCCCGTCCGGCTTCGTCACCGGCATCGCCTTCGAGGTCGCGGCGAGGTCGACGCCGAGGAGCTCGGCGAGCGCCTCGCAGGTCGTCACCCCGGGGGTCGCGACCTCGACCGGCGCCGGGAGGGGGTCGGGGAAGACGGGCGCGCGGGGCACCGCTCGCGCGATGTCGCCGTCGGCGGCGTAGTCGCCGTTCTCGCAGGTGACGAGGACGTTCTCGCCCGAGCCGGAGGGCGCGAGGAAGTCGATGCTGAACTTCCCCCCCATGATCCCGCTCTCGGCCTGGACGTCGTAGGTCTCGAGGCCGCAGCGGGCGAAGATCTTCCGGTACGCCTCGCGGTTCGCCTCGAACGACCGCCGCACCCCCTCCTCGTCGCGGTCGAACGAGTAGGCGTCCTTCATCACGAACTCGCGCACCCGCAGGAGCCCGCCGCGCGGGCGCGGCTCGTCGCGGTTCTTGACCGAGAAGTGGTACCAGAGCTGCGGAAGCTGCTTGTACGACTGGATCTCGCGGGCGTGGAACGTGACGGTCTCCTCGTGGGTCACCGGCAGGACGAACCGGCGGCCGCCGCGGTCCTCGACGTGGAAGATCTCCGGGATCCCGATCCGGCCGGTCGCCTCCCAGAGCTCGGCGGGCGTCAGCAGCGGCATCAGCATCTCCTGGCCGCCGATCGCGTCCATCTCCTCGCGGATGATCTGCTCGACCTTGCGGTGGACGCGCCAGCCGAGCGGCAGCAGCGTCCACACGCCGGCGCTGAGCTGGCGGATGAAGCCGCCGCGAACGAGCAGCCTGTGGCTGACGGCCTCGGCGTCGGCCGGGTCCTCGCGCAGGGTCGGGAGGAAGAGCTTCGAGGCGCGGGCGATCATCCGTTGCCCGTAGAGGCTACTCGAGCGGGAGCGGGCGCGGGCCCGCACCGCTCCGGGAGCCGGACGACGCGCCCGACCGCACCGCGCGCTACTCCAGGGGGATGGCGGACGCCTCCGCCATCGCGAGGGCGGCGGGCTTCGCGTGCCTGCGGCGCGCCGGGCGCTGCATCCCGGCGGCGATCCAGGCGTCGATCTCGCGGAAGAGCTCGTCGACGAGGACGGCCGCGTCGACCTTCTTCAGCACCTTGCCGTGCGCGTAGATGAAGCCGGTCTCGCGCCCGCCGGCGATCCCGAAGTCCGCGTCGCCGGACTCGCCCGGCCCGTTCACCGCGCAGCCGAGGACGGCGACCTCGAAGTGCTCGGGATACGCCCGCAGCCGCTCCTCGACCGCCTCGGCGAGCGTCTGGACGCCGACGTTGTCGCGGCCGCACGACGGGCAGGCGATCAGGACCGGGCCGCGCTCGCGGAGGCCGAGCGCCTTCAGGATCTCCCAGGCGACCCGCACCTCCTCGACCGGGTCGGCGGTGAGGCTGACCCGGATCGTGTCGCCGATCCCGTCGGCGAGGAGCGCGCCGAGGCCGATCGCGCTCTTGATCGCGCCGGTCGACGGCGGCCCCGCCTCGGTGACCCCGAGGTGCAGCGGGTACGGGACCCGCTCCGCGAGCATCCGGTAGGCGCGGATCATCGTCGGCACGTGGCTCGACTTGACCGAGATCTTGAAGGTGCGGTAGTCGAGCCGCTCGAGCAGCCGCACCTCCTCGAGCGCCGCCTCGACGAGGGCCGCCGCCTGGTCGCGCTGGGCGAGCGGCTCGAGGTGCTTGGGGAGCGAGCCGGAGTTGGCGCCGATCCGCATCGGGATGCCCGCCCTCTTCGCTGCCCTGACCACCGCCTCGACCTTGTCGGGGCCGCCGATGTTGCCGGGGTTGATCCGGACGGCGGCCACGCCGGCGTCGATCGCCTTCAGGGCGAGGCTCGCGTTGAAGTGGATGTCGGCGATCACCGGGATCGGCGAGAGCCGGATGATCTTCGGCAGCGCCTCGGCGTCATCGACCTTCGGCACCGCGACCCGCACGACCTCGCACCCGGCGCTCGCGAGGGCGGCGATCTGCGCGGTCGTCGCCGCGACGTCGTGGGTCTTCGTCAGCGTCATCGACTGGACGACGACGGGCGCGCCGCCGCCGATCCGGACGCCCCCGACGCTCACGGCGAGCTTGCTGGCCATCGCCCCCTAGGTTAGCCGTGCGGGCCGGCGAAGTCGTTCCGCAACCCGAGGTAGAGCAGGACGGTGAACAGCGCGATCCCGACCGCCGAGTAGCGCAGGTAGGCGATCTGCGAGAAGGCGCGCCCGCGCACCCGCTCGAGGATCGACATGACGATGTGCCCGCCGTCCAGGGGCAGCACGGGCAGGAGGTTCAGGAGCCCGAGGGCGAGGCTGACGAGGCCGACGGTGCCGAGGAAGTCCTGCAGCGACTGGCGGAACGCCTGCGAGGTGACGCGCACGACGCCGACCGCGCTCGAGATGTCGTGGGTGCCGGTGCCGACGAAGAGGCCCGCGACCGACCTCACCGTCGCCGAGGTCACGATCCCGATCACCCGGACCGCGCTCCAGAGCGCCTGCGGGAACGACTGGCCGGGGCCGACCTCGCCGCGGATCTCGAACCCGACCCGCCAGAAGCCCTGCTCGAGCCGCGCCCGGAGCGGGCCGACCACGACCCGGCGGCCGGCCCGCTCGACCACGATCGTGAACGGCCGCCCGCGGGTGGCGTCGATCGCCTTCGAGATCCCGTCCGGCGCCACCGGCCGCCCGGCCACGTCGAGCACGCGGTCGCCGGCCCGCAGCCCCGCGACCGCGGCCGGATGCCCGGGGAGCACGCGCTCGACGGTGCGCGTCACCCGCACCTGGCCGAGCATGAACAGGGCGAGGAAGAGGACGACGGCGATCGCCACGTTCGCAAGCGGGCCGGCGGCGATCACCGCGACCTTCTTCCACGCCCGCTGGCGCCAGTAGGCGTCCGGCGCGAGCGACCACTCGAGCTCCTGGAGCAGCCGGTTCTCCCCGAGCCGCGGCTCGAGCGAGCGCGCGGCGGCGCGCGCGGCCGCCTCGTCGCCGCGCTCGAGGGCCGCGTCGAGCGCGTCGAGCTGCGGCCCGAGCGCCGCCTGCTCGGCGGGCGCGAGCGTCCGGCGGAGGTCGCCCGGCGCCGGGCGGTGCATCCCCGGGATCTTCACGTAGCCGCCGAGCGGCAGCACGGCGATCCCGTACTCGACCCCGTGCCGGACCCGCTTGAGGAGCGGCGGCCCGAAGCCGAGGTAGAACTTCCGCGGCGTCATCCCGACCGCGCGGGCGACGACGAAGTGCCCGGCCTCGTGCAAGAGCACGAGCACCGCGAGGGCGAGGATGGCGACGCCGACGCTCACGGCCGCCCCGCTCGCCCGCCCCGCCCCCGGACGGGCCTCGCCGGCGCCGCCGGCCTCATGTCGGCACGGCGACGAGCGCGCGCGCGCGGCGGTCGGCCTCGCGCAGCTCGTCGAGGTCGCGCGCCGGGGAGCCGTCGACGCGGCCGAGCACGTCCTCGACCGCCGCCGCGATGTCGAGGAAGCCGATCCGGCCCTCGAGGAACGCCTGCACCGCCACCTCGTTGGCGGCGTTGTACGCGCACGGGTACGTCCCGCCCTTCATGCCCGCCTCGCGGCCGAGCGCGAGCATCCGGAAGGTCTCGAGGTCGGGCTCGTGGAACTCGAGCGTCCGCAGCTCGAGCGGCGGGACCGGCGTCGCCGCCCGCTCCGGGAAGGTGAGCGCGTACGAGATCGGGACGCGCATGTCGGGATGGCCGAGGTGCGCGATCGCCGCGCCGTCGCGGAAGCGCACGAGGCCGTGCACGATCGACGGCGGGTGGACGACCACCTCGATCCGGTCGTACGGAACCCCGAAGAGGAAGTGCGCCTCGACGATCTCGAGCCCCTTGTTCGCGAGCGTCGCCGAGTCGACCGTGATCTTCGGCCCCATCGACCAGGTCGGATGCGCGAGCGCCTGTGCCGGGGTGACGTCGCGGAGCTCCGTCCGCGTCTTGCCGCGGAACGGCCCCCCGCTCGCGGTCAGCACCAGGCTCTCCGGCTCGCCGAGCTGGGCGCACTGGAACAGCGCCGAGTGCTCGCTGTCGACCGGGATCAGCAGCCCGCCGCCGCGCCTGCGGGCCGCGAGCGCGAGCTCGCCCGCCGCCACCAGGCTCTCCTTGTTCGCGAGGGCGAGCGTGACCCCGTTCTCGAGCGCCCACATCGTCGGCTCGAGCCCGGCGAAGCCGACCACGGCGTTCAGGACGACGTCGGGCTGGGCGCGCTCGAGCAGCTCGGTCGGGTCGCCGCCGACCTGGGTCAGCGGCGCCAGCCCGTCGATCGGCGTCGACCCCGACGAGGCCGCGACGAGCTCGAGCTCCGGGCTCGCCTCGATCACCTCGATCGCCTGGCGGCCGATCGAGCCGGTGGCCCCGAGCAGCGCGACTCGCTTCACGTCGTCAACCCGAGGATGGTGAAGTACGCCGCCGGGGCGGCGAAGAGGATGGCGTCGAGGCGGTCGAGCATCCCGCCGTGGCCGCCGAGCAGCCGGCCGGTGTCCTTGACGCCCGCGTCGCGCTTCAGCATCGACTCGAAGAGGTCGCCGAGCGGCCCCGCGACCGCGATCACCGCCCCGAGCGCGACCACCTCGCCGATCGAGAGGTACGTCCGGCGCGCGTCGTAGAGGGAGAAGAACGCGCCCGCGACGGTCGCGAGGGTGCCGAACGCGAGCCCCTCCCAGGTCTTCCCGGGCGAGGTGGAGGGCGCCAGCCGGTGCCGGCCGAGGAGCCGCCCGCCGGCGTAGGCGAAGGTGTCGCCGGCCCACACCGCGATCAGGACGGCGAACGCCGCGAGCCGGCCGCGCTCGAGCCCGTCCCGGATCAGCAGCAGGAACCCGAGACCGCAGCCGATCCAGAGCGCCCCCATCACGGTCGCGGAGATCGAGGCCGTCGGGGCCGGCCGCGTCGCCGAGATCCCCTTGAGCGCGTACGCGAGCGGGAACGCGGTCAGCGCCCCGCCGACCATCCAGCCGACGCCGCCGAGCTCGGCGCCGGCGAGCGCGAGCAACCCACCGACGTACCCGGCCGGGGTCAGCGGGTACAGCGGGCGAGCGAGCAGCCAGAACTCGTGCAGCGCGACGGCCGCACCGGCCGCCGCGATCGCGAACAGCCACCAGCCGCCGAGGTAGACGGCGCCGAGCACCACCGGCACCGCCGCGACCGCGACGAGCACGCGGGAGAGGGCGTTCGTCATCTGCCGCCGAACCGGCGGCGGCGCTGCGCGTACTCGGCGAGCGCCCGGCGCAGGTGGCGCCCGTCGAAGTCGGGCCAGAGCGTGTCGACGAAGACGAGCTCCGCGTACGCGAGCTGCCACAGCATGAAGTTCGAGATGCGGACCTCGCCGCTCGTCCGGATCAGCAGGTCGGGGTCGGGTAGCTCGGGCGCGTGGAGGTTCGCGGCCACGACGTTCTCGTCGATCTCGCTCGGGTCGACGCCGCTCTCGGCGATCCGGCGCGCCGCCTGGACGAGCTCCGCCCGGCCGCCGTAGTCGAAGGCGATCCAGAGCCCGAGCCGCGAGTTCAGCTCGGTGCGGTCCTCCATCGCCTCCATCCGCAGGCGGAGCCCGGCGGGGGCGCGGTCGCGGCGGCCGATGAACCGGACGCGCACGCCCTGCTCGGCGAGGTCGGGGAGCTCGCGCTCGATCGTCTCCGCGAAGATCTCCATCAGCGCGTCCACCTCGTCCTGCGGCCGTGACCAGTTCTCGGTCGAGAACGCGTAGACGACGAGGTGGTGGATCCCGACCTCGATCGCCGCCTCCACCGTGCGGCGCAGCGCTCGCGTCCCGGCGCGATGGCCGGCCGCGACGGGCAGCCCGCGGCGGCGCGCCCAGCGGCCGTTGCCGTCCATGATGATCGCCACCGTCTGGGCGACCTCCGGCAGGTCGCGCTCCGGTACCGGCCGGACGCGCGCGAGCGTGCGGATGCGCGAGATCAACCTCAGCGCTCAGACCTCCATGATCTCGGCCTCTTTGTGCTTCAGGAGGTCGTCGATCCGCGCCACGTGCTCGTCCGTCAGCTTCTGCACGCGCGCCTCGGCGGCCCGCTCCTCGTCGTCGCCGACATCCCCGTTGCGCACGAGCTCCTCGAGGTGGCGCATGACATCTCGCCGGACGTTGCGGACCGCGACCCGGCCCTCCTCCGCCATGCTGCGCACGAGCTTCACGTACTCCTTGCGCCGCTCCTCGGTGAGCTGCGGGATCGGCAGGCGGATGATCTTGCCGTCGTTCGAGGGCGTGAGACCGAGATCGGACTCCATGATCGCGCGCTCGATCTGCCGCATCGACGACGGATCGAACGGCTGGATCGTCAGCAGGCGCGGCTCGGGCACGTTGATCGTGGCGATGTTCTTCAGGGGCGTCGGCGTCCCGTAGTAGTCGATGTGGATCCGGTCGAGCAGGGCGGCGGACGCGCGCCCCGTGCGGACCGAGTTGAAGTGGTCGTGCGTCGCCTGCACCGACTTGTCCATCCGTTGCGTCGCGTCGGCGAGGAGGTCGTCGATCGCGGTCACCGGGTCTCCTCCTTCGCTGGGGTCGAGATCGTGGTGCCGACGCTCTCGCCCGCGACCACGCGCCCGATGTTCCCGGGGGCGAGCTCGAACACGTGGATCGGCAGGTGGTTGTCCATGCAGAGGGAGAGCGCCGTCGTGTCCATCACCTTCAAGCCGCGCTCGATCGCCTGGAGATGCGTCAGCGAGGGCAGGAACTCCGCCTTCGGGTCGCTGCGCGGGTCGCCGTCGAACACGCCGCGGACGGCGTTCTTCGCCATCAGGATCGCCTCCGCCCCGACCTCGAGCGCGCGCAGGGCGGCGGCGGTGTCGGTGGTGAAGTACGGGTTGCCGGTCCCGGCGGCGAAGATCACGACGCGACCCTTCTCCAGGTGGCGCACGGCGCGGCGGCGGATGTACGGCTCCGCCACCTCGCGGACGTCGAGCGCCGACATCACCCGCGTGTGCGCGCCGTGCCGCTCGAGCGCGTCCTGCACCGCGAGGGAGTTGAAGATCGTCGCGAGCATCCCCATGTAGTCGCCCGTCGCGCGGTCCATCCCCGCCGCCGCCGCCTTCATCCCCCGGTAGATGTTGCCGCCGCCGATCACGAGCGCGAGCTCGACTCCCTCCCGCTGCACCTCGACGAGCTCGCGCGCGAGCGCGTCGACGGTGGCCGCGTCGAGGCCGTACTCGGCGCTCCCCATCAGCGCCTCGCCCGAGAGCTTCAGCAGCACCCGCCGCAGCGCGGGGGCGGCCGCCCGGCGGGGCTTGGGCGCCGTCGCCATCAGCCGAGCGCGAACCAGGCGTACTCGACGAGCTCGAGCCCGCCTCGCTCGAGGGCCTCGGAGACGGTGAGGCTCTGGTCGTGGATCCAGACCTGCTCGCCGAGCACGGCCTCGCCGAAGAAGCGCTTGTCCAGCATCCCCTCGACGATCTTCGCACGGACGTGCTCGGGCTTCGAGCGCACCTCGTCCGAGCGCTCGAGGATCTCGCGCTCCGCCGCCACGAGCTCGGCGGGCACCTCGTCCCGGGTCGTGTAGGTCGGCCGCTTCCAGGCGATGTGCATCGCGAGCTCGCGCGCCAGCCCGGGCAAGCCCCCCTTCACCTTGAGGAGGACGCCGATCTTGCGCGCGGGCGGGTGGACGTAGGAGACGAACCGCTCGCCGTCCTCGGCGACCATCCGCCGCGCCCCCGCCACCTGGACGTTCTCCCCGAGCCGCGCCGAGAGCTCGACCCGCCGCTCCTCGAGGAGCGAGACCGCCTCCTCGCCGCGGTCGTGCACCTCCCGCAGCACGTCGCGCGCGAACGCGGCGAAGTCCTCGTTCCGCGCCACGGGTTCGGTCTCGCAGCCGACGGCGACGATCGTGCCGAAGCGCTCGTCGCTCTCGACGAGCACGATCCCTTCGGTCGTCGCCCGCTCCGCCCGCTTCGCCGCCGACGCCATCCCCCGCTCGCGCAGGATCCGCACCGCCGCGTCGAAGTCGCCGCCGGCCTCCTGGAGCGCCCGCTTCGCGTCCATCATCCCCGCCGCGGTCGCATCGCGAAGCTCCTTCACCATCGCCGCCGTGATCTCGGTCATCCCTCCTCCTCCTCGAGCAGCATCTCCGTGACCGCCGCCGGCTCGGGCTCGGGCTCGGGCCCGGCCGCCGGCGTGGGCTCGGCCGCCGGCTCGGGCTCGGGCCCGCTCGCGCCGCCTGCGCCGGCCGGCGGCGCCAGCTCCGCCAGGGTCACCTGCTCGCGTCCGGCCGCGACCGCGTCGGCGATCACCCGGGTGACGAGCGAGCAGGACCGGATCGCGTCGTCGTTTCCGGGGATCACGTAGTCGGCCTCGTCCGGGTCGCAGTTCGTGTCGACGAGCGCGATCACCGGCAGCCCGAGGCGGCGAGCCTCGCGCACCGCGAGCTGCTCCTTGCGCAGGTCGACGATGAAGACGGCGTCGGGCTGGCGGCGCATGTCGGCGACGCCGCCGAGGTTCGCCTCGAGCTTCTCGAGCTCCGCCTCCATCGAGAGCCGCTCCTTCGCCGGCAGCAGGTCGAGCTGCGCCTCCTGCTTCAGCGCGCGCAGCTCGTGGAGGCGCTGGATCCGGTCGGAGATCGTCCGCCAGTTCGTCAGGAGGCCGCCGAGCCAGCGGTGGTTGACGTACGGCATGCCGACGCGCGTCGCCTCGGCGGCCACCGCCTCCTGGGCCTGCTTCTTCGTCCCGACGAACAGGATCGAGCCGCGACGCTCGGCCACCGCGCGCGCGAACGCGTAGGCCTCGTCGAGCAGCCGCTGGGTCTGCTGGAGGTCGATGATGTAGATGCCGCTGCGCTCGGTGAAGATGAAGCGCTTCATCTTCGGATTCCAGCGGCGCGTCTGGTGGCCGAAGTGGACGCCGGCCTCCAGCAGCTCCTTCATGGAGACGACGGGCATCGGGAGCCCCTTTCCGATCGGTTGGCGTTGACGGTGCGCCGGCGGGGTCTCGGCGGGGACCGGCATCGCCGGCCACCGTCCACCTCGAGCCGTCCGCCGGGTCGAAGGGTCTAGAGCCCGCTCATCGTAGCGAGATACGCCTCGAGCTCCGCCGGCAGCGGCGACTCGAGCTCGAGGAGCTCGCCGGTGAACGGGTGGACGAAGGCCAGTCGGGCCGCGTGGAGGAACTGGCGGCCGAGGGCCGGCTCGGGGACGCCGTAGACCGGGTCGCCGACCACCGGCAGCCCGATCGCGGCGAGGTGGACGCGGATCTGGTGCATCCGGCCCGTCTCCAGGCGCACGCGGAGGAGCGCGTGGCCGTCGAGCAGCCGCTCGACCTCGAAGTGGGTCACAGCCGGCCGGGGCGTGCCGGTGTCGAGCGAGACGCGGGTCGGGTCGGCCCGGTCGCGGCCGATCGCCGCCTCGATCCGCCCGGCGCGCGACCGCGGCCGGCCCCGGACGAGCGCGAGGTAGACCCGCTCGAGCCGGCGCCGGCGGACGAGCCGGGCGAGCCGCCGGTGCGCCTCCTCCGAGCGCGCGACGACGAGGAGCCCGGAGGTGTCGCGGTCGAGGCGGTGGACGATCCCCGCCCGGCCGGGCTCCCCGCCGGCGACGAGACCCGCGAGCGCGTCGACGAGCGTGCCGCCCGGCCGGCCCGCGCCCGGGTGGACGACGAGGCCCGCCGGCTTGTCGACGACGGCGAGGTGCTCGTCCTGCCACACGAGCCGCGGTGCCGCCGGCACGGGCGGTCGCGCGACCGGCGGCGGCTCGGGCAGGCGCAGGCGCTCGCCCCCCCGCAGCCGGTAGCCCTTCGGCCGGCGCCGCCCGTCGACGAGCACCCCGGCCGCGACCGCGCGCTCGGCGGCCGTGCGGCCGCCGACGTGCCCGGCGAGGAACCGGTCGAGCCGCTCGCCCGCCGCCGCGGCGGGCACCGAGAGCTCGCGTCCGCTCAGCGGGCGGCGACGTCGAGGCGCCGGCGCGCCGGGCGCCGCCCGCGATCCGCCGCGACGAGCGTGACGAGCAGGATCGCGACGCCGACGCAGATGAAGCTGTCGGCGAGGTTGAACGCCGGCCACCAGCGGACGTCGAGGAAGTCGGTGACGTGCCCGAGGCGCACGCGGTCGGCGAGGTTCGAGACGCTGCCGCCGATCAGGAGGCCGAGCGCCGCGGGCAGGACCGGGTGGCGCGCGCCGTCGCGGGCGAAGAACACGAGCATCCAGCCGACCGCGAGCGCGGTGAGCGCGGTGACGACGACGGTCGCCGAGGAGAAGAGGCCGAACGCGATCCCGGAGTTCTGCACGCGGTGGATGGTGAGCGGCCCGATCACCCGCACCGACTGCCCGAGGGCGAGGTCGGTCCGCACGATCTGCTTCGTCACCTGGTCGCCGGCGATCGCCGCGACGGCGACGGCGGCGAGCCCCGCCCACTGCCACGGGCCCGCGCCCACGCGCCGCTCCGCCACGGAGATCGGGACGAGCGCGTTCGTCGCCGAGCCGACGCGGACGTCGGGCTGGCGGTTACCCTCGGCCTGCACGCCGCTGGTCGTCGATGCAGAGCGTGGCCCAGGGGCGCGCCCGCAGCCGCTCCTCGGCGATCGGCTTGCCGCAGCGCTCGCACGTGCCGTAGGTGCCGTCCTCGATCTTCTGCAGCGCACGCTCGATCTGCGCGAGCGTCTGCTGCGCGCCCTCCTCGAGGCCCTCGTCGAGCTCCCGGTCGAAGGTGATCGTCGCCATGTCGCCGAGGTGGTTGTCGCTGCCGCGCCCGGCCAGCTCGCCGACCTCGTCCTCGAGGTTCCGCGGGCTCTCCTCGTGGAGGTACGCGATCGCGTCGAGGATCCGCGCGCGCTCCTGCTCGAGGAGCGCCCGGAACTCGGAGGTGTCGATCGTGCTCATGCGCCCTCCGCTCCGCCCTCCGCGGCGGACGAGAGCCGGCGCTCGACCTCGGCGGGGGCGAGCCCGGCGAGCGCGACGACCTTGTCGCGCCCGCCGTGCCCGGCGACGATCGCGACGTCGCGCGGCGCGACCCCGAGCGCCGCCGCGAGCAGGCGGACCAGGGCGGCGTTCGCCCGGCCGTCGGCCGGCGGCGCGCCGACCCGCACCTTCCAGGCGCCGTCCGTGCGGCCGGCGATCCCCGGCCGGGGCGATCCGGGCGTGACCCGGAGGGTGATCCGCGTGGAGGGCTCCACAGGCGGCAGTGTACGCCCGAGGGCGCGCGCGGGGAGGCGCGCGGCGGCCGTCGAGCGGCGCCGCGGGCGCGCCGCTCGCGGTCACTGCGCCCGGTCGAGCCCCCCGGAGACGGTGCGGAGCTGCGGCGGAGCACCCGGCGGCGACGAGAGGTCCTCGAACTCCTCCGGCGCCGCGAGCGCCTCCGGCGCCGCGGGCCGCTCGAACTCGCGGGTCTCCTCGCGCTGCGGCCAGCCGGGGGCCTGCTCGCCCGAAGCCGCGCCGCCCGTCCCCTCCTCGACCATCCCGAGCGCGGCGCGCAGCAGCGCCTCGATCCGGCGGGTCTCCGCGAACAGGCGCTGCCGCTCGCCCTGGGCGGCGCGCACGATCGAGCGCGCCTCGCCGTGGGCCTCCGCGACGATCCGCTCGGCCTCCCGCTTCGCGTGCTCCCGCACCTCCGCCGCGGTGCGCTCGGCGGCGACGAGCGTCTCGGTCAGCAGCCGCTCCCGCTCGCGGAGCCCGGCGAGCTCGCGCTCGAGCGCCTCCAGCCGGTCGGCGAGCTCGCCCCGCTCGCGCCACACGGCCTCGAAGCTGTCGGCGACCTCCGTGAGCAGCTCGTCGACCGCGTCGCGCTCGTACCCGAGCAGGCGCCGCCCGATCCGAACGTGCCTGAGCTCGACCGGTGTGTACGGCATCACGTCACCTCCTGGCTAGTGGAGCCGGCCCAGCAGACCGACGATGATCTGCTCGAGGACGACGAGCGCGACGATCCCGACCATCGGCGAGAGGTCGAGCGGCCCGATCGACGGCAGGACGCGCCGCCAGAGCCGCAGGTAGGGCTCGCACACGTCGTAGAGGAATCGCTGAACCGGGTTGAGGGAGTAGGGCAACCGGATCCACGACGTCAGCACGTAGAGGAAGACGACGAGCGTGTAGACGAAGATGAAGACTTGGACGAAGAGCTGGATCTCGGTGACCGCGTCGTAGACCACGCGGACCCCGTTCGGGCTCCCCGCCGCGATTCCTACGCTTGGTTGAAGAAGCCGCCCCGCTCGAGGAGCTGCGCGCGCTGCTCGGCGCTGACCTCCACGTTTCGCGGCGTGAGCAGGAACACCTTGTCGGCGACGCGCTGCATCCCGCCGTTCAGCGCGTACGTCAGCCCGCTCGCGAAGTCGATCAGCCGCTTCGAGAGCTCCGCGTCCGCGCTCTGCAGGTTGAGGATGACGGGGATCGACTGCTTGAACCGGTCGGCGATCTGCTGCGCGTCGTTGAAGCTCCGCGGGAGGACGAGGTGCACGCGCACGGCGGCCGGGTCCTGCACCGCCTCGAGCCGCGGCGTGCGCGTCGCGCGGCCACGGAAGCTCCGCTCGGCCTCGGACGACTCGGTCCAGTCGTCGAGCTCCGGCACCCGCCGCCGCGGCGTCAGCCGCCGTACGTTCGGCCGGTCGCGGTAGCTCTGCTCCAGCGACTCCTCGGCCGCGTAGGTGTCGTCCTCGTCGTAGCCGTCCTCGTCCTCCTCCGCGATCCCGAAGTAGACGAGGGTCCGCGCCCACAGGTCCCCGAGGCTCATCGGGGGAATGCTAACCCCGGGCGCGCCGCCGCACCGGCGAGCGGGCGAGGCCGGGCGCCGCCCGGCGCGCCGCCTCAGGGCTCGAAGAGGACGCTGCCGACGCGGACGTAGGTCGCCCCCTCCTCGGCCGCCACCCGGTAGTCCTGGGTTGTCCCCATCGAGAGCTCGGTCAGGCCGTGCTCGGCGGCGAGCTCGGCCAGCCGGCGGAACCAGCCCCGCGACTGCTCGGCGTCGGTCACGGGCGGCGGCATGGCCGAGAGGCCGCGGATCCCGTAGCGGAGGTAGTCGGCGATCTCGCCCGGGTCCACCCCGCCTTTCGAGCGCTCCCCGGCGAGGTTCACCTGGAGGAGGGCCGGGACCCGGAGCCGCGCGGCCGCGGAGTGCGAGTCGAGCGAGTGGACGAGCTCGCACAGCCGGTTGACCGCCTTCACCTTGTTCGACTGCAGCCGGCCGATGAAGTGCCAGCGGAACGCGTCGCCGTAGACGGCGTGCTTCGCCTGCAGGTCCTGCACGCGGTTCTCGCCGACGACCTCGATGCCGGCTTCGACCAGCACGGCCATGTCGGGCAGGCTGACGTACTTCGTCGCGGCGACGACGGTGACCGCCGGGCCGACCTCGGCCCGCACGGCCTCGTAGCGCGCGCGCACCTCAGCCGGCGACAGCACCGATCACGCCCTGGACGCCGCGCGCGGGGCCGCTGCGGCGGTGGGAGAAGAAGAGCCCCGGGTGGCAGCGGGTACAGAGGTCGACCCGCTCGACCCGCGCGACCCCGGCCCGGCGGAGCGCGCGCTCGGCCGCCGACCAGAGGTCGAGGATCCCGCCGCGGACGAGGTCGGGGTCGAACCGCTCGGCGACCTCCGGACCGACCTCGTAGCAGCACGGCCCGATCGCCGGGCCGACGACCGCGGCCTTCGCCCCCGCCCCGAGCGCGCGCACGCCCGCCTCGACGACGCCGCCGGCGAGCCCGCGCCAGCCCGCGTGCAGGACGGCGAGCCGCGGCGGGCCGTCGAGCGCGGCGATCGCGATCGGCAGGCAGTCGGCCGCGAGCGCGAGCATCGGCTGGCCGGGCTCGTCGCTCCACAGCCCGTCGCCCGGCGCGTCCTGCACGCCGGGCACGGCGCGGCGCACCGCCGGCGAGTGGCGCTGCCGGTTGACGGCGAGCCGGGCCGGGTCGAGCCCGAGCGCCGCGCAGGCGATCCGCCGGTTCTCGGCGACGCGCGCGGGGTCGTCGCCGCGGGCGCCGAGGTTCAGGGACGCGTACGGGCCCTCGCTGACGCCACCGAGCCGCGTGGTGAACGCGACCGTGTACGGGCCGGGCGCCTGCCAGCGGATCACAGCAGCTCCTGCGCGCGCCGGAGCAGCGTCTCCCGCCGGTTGAGCGACGGGTCCTCGACGACGAGCTCGAGGAGCCGGTCGAGCGCCGCCCCGAGCGCCGGGCCCTGCCGGTAGCCGAGCGCGATCAGGTCGGTGCCGTCGACGGCGAGGTCGGCGAGCCGGTGGGGGCTCTCGCGCTCCGCGTCGACGACGCGGCGGAAACGCTCGATCCACGCGAGCTTCGCCTCCCGGTCGGCGTCCGCCGGGCCGCCGCGGACGTCGGCCTCCCAGTGGTCGAGCAGGTCGAGCACGAGCCCGTCGCCGTGACGGGCGAGCAGCCTGCGCGCCTCGAGCGCGTCCCCGGCGCCGGGGCGGAAGGGGTGGAAGCGGACGATCCGGACGACCCGCTCCCGCAGCTCGTTCGGATAGCGGAGCCGGCGGAGCTCCCGGTCGGCAATCCTCGCCCCGGCCTCGGCGTGCTCGGGCGCGCACCCGTGCGCGGGCCGGCCGAGGTCGTGGAGGAGCGCCGCGAGGCGGACGCGCAGGGGGAAGCCGGCGTCGGCCGCCGCCTGGACGGCCGCGAAGGCGTGCTCGTCGAGGGTCGGGTCGTCGTCCGCCCCGGTGCGGACGCCGAGGGCCGGCCCGAACGCGGGCAGGAGCGCCGTCAGCACCCCCGTGTCGCGCGCGAGCCGGAGCGCCTCGCGCGGCTCCCGGCCGAGCAGGAGCTTCGAGAGCTCGCCCATGCCGTCGGCGGCGAGCCCGCCGCCGAGCCGCTCGCCCGACACGAGCGCGACCGCGCCCGCCTCCTCGCGCATCTGCCGCAGCGTGTCCTCGTCCGGCCGGAAGCCGAGCTGGGAGACGAGCCGGAGGCCGCGGACGACGCGCAGCGGGTCCTCGGCGAAGCTGCGCTCCCGCACCGTCCGCAGCACGCGGCGCTCGAGGTCGGCGCGGCCGCCGTACGGGTCGACCAGCGCGCCGTCGCCGAGGTGGCGCGCCATCGCGTTCACCGTGAAGTCGCGCCGGCCGAGGTCGACCTCCACGCTCGCCGACGGGTCGACGACGATCTCGAAGTCGTGGCGGCCGGGCCCGGTCGACCGCTCGCGCCGGGGCGGCGCGAGCTCGATCCCGGCGGGCGCGAGCGAGCGGATCTCCGGTGCGCGCGGGTAGAGGCGGACGCCGACCGGCCGCCCCGCCACGACGAGGTCCTCCACCGTGCCGTGCGGCGCGAGCAGGGCGCGCAGCGCCGGGATGTCGACGCCCGGGACGAGGAAGTCCGCGTCCTTCGACTCGAGGCCGAGCAGCTCGTCGCGCACGGCGCCGCCGACGAGGTACGCGTCGATCCCGAGGCTCCGGACGTAGTCCTCGACGGCCTTCACGCGGCCATTCTCGCGCGCCTCCGGCCGTCGCCGGCCCGCCGACTGCCGCGGGGCTCCGGGTGCCCGCTACGCGAGCGCGATCGCCTCGATCTCGACGAGCGCGCCGGACGGCAGTCGCGCCACCTCGACCGTCGAGCGCGCCGGCGGGGCCGCGCCGAGGTGGCGGGCGTAGACCTCGTTCATCGCCGCGAAGTCGTCGAGGCTCTGCAGGAAGACGGTCGTCTGCACCACGCGGTCGAGCGAGCTCCCGGCCGCCTCGAGGATCGCCCGCAGGTTCGCGAGCACCTGCTCGGTCTGCTCGGCGATCCCGCCGGCGACGAGCTCCGTCTCGCCGGGCCGGAGCGCGAGCTGCCCGGACACGAACACGAGCCCGCCGGCCTTGATCGCCTGCGCGTAGGGCGCGCCCCGGAACGGGGCCGGCGCCTCCTCGGTGCGGATTGTCTCCTTCACGGGCGCGGGCGGCAGGCGAGCCCGAGCGCAGCGCCGAGCGCCTTGAAGATCGCGACGAGGACGTGTCCCGGGTCGTCGCCCTCGAGCACGCGGATGTGGACGTTGAGCCCGGCGCCGGCCGCGAGCTCCCCGAGGAAGCGGGCGACGACGTCGCGGGCGAGGCCGCCGACGAGCTCGCCGGAGAAGTCGACGTTCGAGGCCACCCGCGGCCGCTCGGCGACCTCGAGCACCACGCCCGCGAGCGCCTCCTCGGCCGGCAGCCACGCCCAGCCGCTCCCGGCCGCGCCCACCGACCGCAGCGGGCCGGCGAGCGCGTCGCCGAGCGCGCGCCCGGCGGCGGCGACCTCCTCGTCGGCGCTCCCCGGCGCGACCTCGAGCGCGACGCGCATCCGCGCGCTGCGGGCGAGCTCGCCGACGAGGTGGTCGAGGACGGGCAGGCCGGTCGCCACGGCCGCGCTCCCCTCGGCGGCGAGCTCGACCCGGACGCCGGTCTGCGTCGTGTTCGCGGCCATCGGGGGTGGAGCCTACAGACCGCCCTGCGCACCCGGAAGCCGCCGGGCCGCGCCGGTGGCGCGGCGGCCGGCCGTCGCACCGGGTCTAGATGCGCTCGATCGCGGCGCCGAGCGCGCGCAGGCGCTCGTCGATCCGCTCGTAGCCGCGGTCGATCTCGCCCGCGTTCCCGATCAGCGACCGCCCCTCGGCGCAGAGGCTCGCGATCAGCAGGGCCATGCCCGCCCGGATGTCCGGGCTCGACATCCGCTGGCCGTAGAGCGGTGCCGGTCCGTTGACGATCACGCGGTGGGGGTCGCAGAGGATGATCCTGGCGCCCATCGAGACCAGCTTGTCGACGAAGAACAGCCGGTTCTCGAACATCTTCTCGAAGATCAGGATCGTGCCGTGCGCCTGCGTCGCGAGCGCCACCGCGATCGAGGTCAGGTCGGCGGGGAACGCCGGCCACGGCCCGTCCTCGAGCTTCGGGATCTGGCCGCCGACGTCGTCCTGGACGACGAGCTCCTGGTTCGGCGGCACGCGGACCGAGGTTCCCTCCACCTCCACGCGCACGCCGAGCCGCTCGAAGGCCGGCAGGATCGAGACGAGGTCGGCCGGGTTCGTCCCCTCGATCGTGATCTCGCCGCCGGTCGCGGCTGCGAGGCCGATGAAGCTGCCGACCTCGATGTGCTCGGGCCCGATCGCGTGCGCGCCCCCGCCGAGCCGGTCGACTCCCGCGATCCGGATCGTGTTCGAGCCGATCCCCTCGATCCGCGCCCCGAGCGAGACGAGGAACCGGCAGAGGTCCTGCACGTGCGGCTCGCAGGCGGCGTTCGTGATCGTCGTCTCGCCCGCGGCGAGCACGGCGGCCATCACCGCGTTCTCCGTGCCCATCACCGACGCCTCGTCGAGGAAGATGCTGGCGCCGGTGAGGGCGTCCGCCTGCAGCTCGTAGCGGTCGTCGACGGCGACATCGGCGCCGAGGCTCGCGAAGGCGTGCAGGTGCGGGTCGAGCCGCCTCCGGCCGATCACGTCGCCCCCGGGCGGCGGCAGGCTCGCCCGGCCGAGCCGGGCGAGCAGCGGCCCGGCGAGCAGGAACGAGGCCCGGATCCGCTCGGCGAGGAGCGCGTCCACCTCCGGCCGCGCGACGTCGGCCGCGTGGACGCGCACCTCGTTCGGGCCGGTCCAGTCGGCGTCGACGCCGAGGCCGCGCAGCAGCTCGAGCATCGTCTCGACGTCGCGGATGCGGGGCACGTTCGCGAGCGCGACCGGCTCGTCGGTGAGCAGGCACGCGGCGAGGATCGGCAGCGCGGCGTTCTTGTTGCCGGCAGCACGAACGCGGCCGCTGAGCGGACGCCCGCCCTCGATCACGAAGGACTCGGTGGTCGCCTCCCTGAGGGCGGTGGTCGACAAGGCGGGCGGTATCCTACCCGCCGCCTTGACGCCGACCCGCGAGCAGGCCTGGGAGACGCTGACGCGCTACACGAAGAGCGAGGCGCTGCTCCGGCACGCGCTCGCCGTCGAGGCCTCGACGGCCTCGTACGCCGCCCGCTTCGGGGGCGACGAGGAGCTCTGGCGCGTGGCCGCGCTCCTGCACGACTTCGACTACGAGCTGCATCCGACGCTCGACCGGCACCCCCAGGACGGGGCGCCCATCCTGCGGCGCGAGGGCTACCCGGAGGAGGTGGTCGAGGCGGTGCTCTCCCACGCCGAGCACCTCGGGCTCCCGCGGGACACGCCGCTGAAGAAGGCGCTCTTCGCCTGCGACGAGCTGTCGGGCTTCATCCACGCCTGCGGACTCGTGCGGCCGACGGGGCTCGACGGGCTCGAGCCGAGGTCGGTGCGCAAGAAGCTGCGGCAGCCGTCGTTCGCCGCCGGCGTCCACCGCGACGAGGTCTACAAGGGCGCGGAGCTGCTCGAGCTCGACCTCGACGAGCACATCGCGAACGTGATCGCCGCGCTGCGGCCGATCGCGCCGCGGCTCGGCCTTCGCACCGCCTGATCGGCCGGCGGCGCTGGAGCCGAGGGCCCGCGGCCCTCAGACGCGGATCTCGACCTCGACCGGCGCGTGGTCGGAGAGGAGCTTGCCCCCGAGGCGGCGCTCGTCGTCCGGCCAGACCCGCGCCGAGGTCACCGCCGCCCCGCGGACGAGCACGTGGTCGACGGACGCGCTCGTCCCGGCCCAGGTGTCCTCGGGGTGCACGTGCGTCAGGTCGTGGATCGTCTGCGAGCGCTCGCGCGTGACGTTGAAGTCGCCCGCGATCACGAGCACCTCCTTCAGGTCCGACTGGCGCGTGACGAAGCTCGTCGCGCGCCGAAGCTCGGCGTCGGGGAGGCGCGGGTCGCGGTCGTAGCTCGTCGCGTGGAGGTTCGCGACGAGCATGCGCGTCCGGTTCGGAAGCTCGATCTTCACCGTGTGGCAGATCCGCCGCTCGGCCTCCCACCAGCGGGTGAGCTTCTCGTCGAGGCCGAGCCGGCGCCCCTGCTCCTCGCAGAAGACGTTCGTGTTCAGCGTGATCACCTTCCGCTCGCGCACGGTCACGTCGGGCTGAAGGAGGATCACGTTCCCCTGTCCGTGCAGCCCGGAGCGGAAGAGCCCGGCGTGGAGCGACGTGATCCGCCGGCCGAGGACGGGCAGCCGCGGGCGACGCGTCCGGTCGCCGACGGCGCGCATGCCCGCCCACGTCCCCACCTCGTCGAGCGCCCAGGCCGGCACCTCCTGCAGGCACACGATCCCGGGCCGGTCGGCGGTGACGAGCTCGACCATCTCGCGCAGGTACGCCCTCCGCCCCGGCGGCGAGGTGTTGCCGTGGAAGAGGTTCCAGGTGCGCACGATCATCGTCTCGGCCCGCTCTACTGTAGGTGCGTGCGCGTCGCGATCGCGGACCCGCCCGCCTACACACCCTGGTACGACCACGAGCTCGCCGCCGCGCTCGCGCGGTCCGGCCTCGACGTCGAGGTGGCGACCGCGCGCTTCCGCTTCGGCGAGCTGCCGCCGGCGGCGGGCTACCGCCGCCGGGTGCTCTTCTACCCGCTCTCGTCGCGCATCCGCGGCCGGTCGCGCGCCCGGCTCCCGCTCCGCGCGCTCGAGCACGCAGGCGTGCTCGCGTGGCTCGCGGCGACGCGGCCGGACGTCCTGCACGTGCAGTGGCTCGCAGCGCCGCAGGTCGACGCGGTCCTCCGCTTCCGCGCGCCCTCGGTCTTCACCGCCCACGACCTCCTGCCCCGGCGGACGGCCGCGCGCCGCGGGCTCTGGCGGCGCCTGCTCGCGCGTTTCGACCGGGTCGTCGTGCACAGCGCGCGGGGAGCGGCGGCGCTGCGCGAGCTCGGCGCCGAGGCGCGGGTGATCCCGCATCCGGTCTACCCGAGCGCGGCCGTGCGCGCCGACGACGGCGCGACGATCCTCGCGCTCGGCGTCATCCGGCCCTACAAGGGTCTCGGCGACGCGGTCGAGGTCGTGCGCCGGCTCCGCGACGCGCGTCTGCTCGTCGCGGGCGACCCGGCGATGCCCCTCGGGGCGCTCCGCGACGCGCCGCGCACCGAGTGGCGGCTCGGCTACCTGCCGCAGCCGGAGCTCGACCGTGCGCTCGGCGAGGCGACGGTGGCGGTGTTCCCCTACCGCGCGGAGCTCGACCAGTCGGGCGCGATGCTCCAGGCGCTCGGCGCCGGCGTGCCGGTCGTCGCCTACGACGTCGGCGGCCTCGCCGAGCCGATCGAGCGCTTCGGCTGCGGTCGCGTCGTCCCCGCCGGGGACGTCGACGCGCTCACCGACGCGGTGCGCGCGGTCCTCGCCTGCCCCGCGCCGTTCCGGGCCGGCGCCGAGCGTGCGCGCGCGGAGCTGACGTGGGAGGCGGCCGCCGCCGCCCACCTCGCCCTCTACCGGGAGCTCACCTCCTGACCGGGGCCGCGCCGCCCGGGCGAGGCGCCGCGGTCGGCGGGGCGCTGCTCAGCCGCGCCGGCGCGAGGCGGCGGCCGCCGTGCGGGCGCGCGCCCGGCCGCCGCGGGGGCCCGCGCCCGGGCGGTGCGGACGCCGCGGCACGAACCGGCGCCGTCTCGGCTCGGGCTCGTCGAGCTCGTTCCGCGAGTTGCGCGCGAGCCAGATCACGACCGCGACGAGCCAGAGGAGCGCGACCGGGAAGAGGACCACCTCGGGAGCGTAGCGCGGGTCACCGGCGGCCGAAGTGGTGGGCGCGCGGGAGCGCGCTCCCGACCTCGGCCTCGCCCGCCACCCGGCGGGCGAGCGGGCCGAGGGTCTCGAGCGTCTCCACGACCAGGTGCTCGTTCCGGTCGACGCGCTCGAAGCGCCCGCGGGCGAGGAGAAGCGGCTCGCCGCGGACGAGCGCGCGGTGGGCCTCGTACACCGGCGGCGGCAGGATCAGGTTCGTCTGGCCGGTCTCGTCCTCGAGCAGGACGAAGACGACGCCGTTCGCCGTCGCGGGGCGCTGCCGCGCGACGGTCATCCCCGCCAGGGCGATGCGCGCGCCGTGCGCAACTCCGGCGAGGTCCTCGCTCGCGAGGCACGAGGCCGGCAGGTGCGGTCGGAGCAGCGCGAGCGGATGGACGCCGACGGAGAGCGACGTGTGCGCGTAGTCGGCGAGCATGCGCTCCCAGTCGCTCAGGGCCGGCAGCTCGGGCGTCTCGGCGGTCGGCCCGATCGGGAGCGCGAGCTGGCCCCCCGCCCCCCGCGGCACCAGCCCGAGCCGCCACAGGAGCGCGCGCCGCTCGCCCCAGGCGTCGCACGCGCCGGCGGCGACGAGCGCCGCGAGCGCGTCGCGACCGACGGGCGCCCGGCGCGCGAGGTCGCCGATGTCCGCGTAGGGGCGCGCCGCCGCGATCGCCTTCGCCTCCCGCTCGCCGACCGAGCGCACGTAGCCGATCCCGATCCGGACCGCGCCGCCTTCGACCGTGCACCGCGCCTCGCTCGCGTTGACGTCCGGCGGACGGACCTCGAGCCCGCGCCGCTGCGCGTCGCGGACGAGCGACGCGGGCGGGTAGAAGCCCATCGGCTGCGCATTGAGGAGCGCGCAGAGGAACTCGGCCGGGTAGTGGTGGCGCAGCCACGCCGACTGGTAGGCGAGCAGCGCGAACGCGGCGGCGTGCGACTTCGGGAAGCCGAAGCCGGAGAAGGCGACCAGCTTGTCGTAGAGCGCGTGCGCGGTCCGCTCGTCGATCCCGTTGCCGAGCGCACCGGCGACGAACCGCTCCCGCCACGCCTCGAGCGCGTCGCGGGAGCGCCTGCGGCTCATCGCGCGGCGCAGCCCCTCCGCCTCCCCCGCGCCGAAGCCGGCGGCGGCCATCGCGACGTCGAGCACCTGGTCCTGGAAGACGACGACGCCGAGCGTCTCGCGGAGCGGCTCGCGCAGGCACTCGTGCTCGACCTCGTAGACGAACGACGGGTCCTCGCGCAGCCGCCGCCGGCGCTCGATGTACGGATGCACCGCCTTCCCCTGGATCGGGCCCGGCCGGACGAGCGCGACCTGCACCGTCAGGTCGTCGAGGTTCTCGGGCCGCGTCCGCAGGAGGCTCTGCATCTGCGCCCGGCTCTCGATCTGGAACACGCCGGCGGTGTCGGCGGCCTGGATCTCCGCGTAGACCGCGGGGTCGTCGAGCGGGATCCGCGAGAGGTCGATCGGCTCGCCGCGCAGGCGGGCGATCTGGTCGACGGCATCCTCGACCGCCGACAGCATCCCGAGCCCGAGCAGGTCGATCTTCAGGAACCCGGCGTCGGCGCAGGAGTCCTTGTCCCACTGGCAGATGCGGCGGCCGGCCATCGCCGCCGGCATCACCGGCACGAGCTCGACGAGCGGACGCCTGGAGATCACCATCCCGCCGGGGTGCTGCGAGACGTGGCGCGGCAGGCCGGCGATCTCGCGCGTCAGCTCGCGGAAGGCGTCCCACCGCGGGCCGGCGTGCTCGCCGGGCAGCGCGGCGAGCTCGTCGGCGACGCGCGTCGCGTCCCAGCCGTCGCTCGTCCGCGCGAGCCGCTCGAGCTCGACGGGTGGAAGGCCGAGCGCCTTGCCGACGTCGCGGATCGCGCTCCTGCTCCGGTAGGTGGCGAAGCTCGCGACGAGCGCGGCGTGCTCCGCGCCGTAGCGCTCGATCACCGCGACGATCAGCCGCTCGCGGATGTCGCGCGGAAAGTCGAGGTCGATGTCGGGCACCGAGGCGAGCTCGTCGTTCAGGAAGCGCCCGAGCGAGAGGTTCGCCGCGACGGGGTCGACGTGGGAGAGGCCCGTGAGGTAGCAGACGAGCGAGCCGACGCTCGACCCGCGTCCCCGTCCCGGCGGGAGCGCATGCCGGGGCGAGCCCGGTCCGCGCACCGCGCGCGCGCACGCGCGCGCGAGCTCGAGCACCTCCCGGTGGAGCAGGAAGAAGCCGGCGAGGCCGAGCCGTGCGATCAGCGCGAGCTCCTCCTCCAGCCGCTCGCGGGCGCGCGCCCGCGCCGTCCCGCCGGCCGACCGGTACCGCTCCGCGAAGGCCTCCCGGCAGACGCGCTCGAGCTGCCGCTCGGCCGGGTCGGGGCCGCCGGAGAAGTCCGGGTACCGGTAGCCGAGCTCCCGCGTCAGGTCGAACGCGCACCGCTCCGCCACCTCGCGCGTCCGCGCGACCGCGTCCCGGGGCAGGCGCTCGGCCGCCGCGGCCGGGGCGAGCAGGACGCCCTCGTGGTTGCCGCGCCGCTCGCGCTCGCTCCCGTCGAGCGAGGCGCGGCTCCGGATCGCCACGAGCGCGTCCTGGAGCCGGGCCCGGCGCCGGCGGTGGGCGTGCACGTCGCCGGTCGCGACCGTCGGGACGCCGAGCGCGGCGGCGAGCTCGGCGAGCCGCGCGTTGCGGCGCGCGTCGCCGCGGGCGTACGGCCGCTGGAGCTCGACGTAGAACGCGCCGGGGAACGCGCGCGCGAGCCGCTCGGCCCGGGCCGGCGCGAGCACGCCGAGCCCCTGCCGCGCGCACCCCGAGAGGCACACGAGGCCCTCGGCGTGGGCCGCGACGAGCTCGTCGGTCGTCTCCGCCGGCAGGAGCTCGCGCTCCCGGCCCGGCCGTCGCGTCCGCGCGTGGGCGTCGGTGAGGATCCGGCAGAGGTTCGCGTAGCCGCGCGCGCTCTCGCAGAGGAGCGTGACGTGCACGCCTCCGCTCAGCGTCACCTCGGCGCCGGTGATCGCCCGCACGCCGAGGTGCTTGCAGGCGTGCGCGAACTCGAGCGAGCCGTACACGCCGTCGTGGTCGGTGAGCGCGAGCGCCTCGTACCCGAGCTCGGCGGCGCGCGCGGCGAGCTCCTCCGGCAGGGAGGCGCCGTCGAGGAACGAGTAGGCGGAGTGGGCGTGCAGCTCGACGTACCCCATCGGCCGCCCCACGACCGACCGCGCCCCGCGCGCAGGCGCCGCCGCCGGCCGTAGCCGGCGCCCGACCGCCCCGCCTCGGCCCCGCCCACGGCCCCGCCGACGGCCCCGGCCCCGGCCCTCGGCGCTCTCCCGGTCAGGCCCGCTGCGTGAACCATCCGCCGGTCTTCCCGTCCCGGTAGACGACCGCGTTCTCGCCGGTCTCCAGCACGAGCTCGAAGTAGCGCCGGTCGACCGGCTCGTCGGTCCACCAGCGGTCGACGACCCGCCACTCCTCGCGGACGGCGACGACGGCCCGCCGGTTGACCCGGCGCGGCGTCCCGTCGGCATGCCCCTCGACGAGCGCCGGCCGGGGCGCGTTCACTCGTCGCGGGGAACGAGCAGCGCGCGCGCCTCCGGAATGCGCGACCAGGGCGCCACCTCCACGATCGTCGAGACTCCGCCGGCGCCGACCGCCGCCCGGACCTGGCGCAGGCCGTCCTGCAGCCGGCGTCGCAGCCCCTCGCCCTCTGCCCGGACGAGCTCGAGCTGCTCGCCCGGGCACTCGGCGAGCACCGCCACCTCGAGCCGGAGCTCCGTCACCGGCGCGGGCAGCTCGGCGAGCTTCGGCCCGAGCGCGGCGCGCAGCCGGGCCGGGTCGGCGCTCGGCGTCCGCAGCGTCACCGTCCGGCGCCACGAGGCGCCGCCGACGAGCCGGGCCCCGAGGGCGAGCTTCCGCGGCGGCCGCCCCGCGCGCTCCGGGCGGGCGAGCAGACGGTCGACGAGCACGCCCAGCCCGCGCCGGAGCGTCAGCTCCTGGCCGACCGCCTCGGGGAACGCGAGCATCTCGCGGAGCGGCTCGGCCGCCCGTCTCGGCGCGACCCGCCCGTCGTGCTCACCTCTTGCCAGGGCCCAGGCGCGCCGTCCGTCCGGCCCCAGCCGCTCGGCGACGGCCCCGCCGGGCAGCTCGGCGAGCTGCCCGATCGTGCGCACCCCCAGCGCCTCGAGCTCGGCGGAGCGCGCCCGCTCGAGCGGCAGCAGCGAGAGCGGGAGCGGGGCGAGGAACCGCCGGACGCGGTCGTCGGCGACGATCAGCGCCTGCCCCGGCCGCGCCGCGGTCGCGGCTGCGAGCGCGGCGAGGCGCCGCCCGGCCGCGCCGGCGCGCGCGTCCCAGGCGGGCCCGACGGCCGCGAGCGCCCGCTCGAGCGCCGGCTCGAGGCCGCCGTAGAGCCGCTCGACCCCGCGCGCGTCGAAGTAGACCGTCCCCGCCTCCACCGGCTCGACCGCGAAGCCCGCGTCCTCGAGGCGGCGCAGCAGCGCCTCCCATGCCTGCTCGACCAGGGCCGGGTCGCGCCCGAGGAGGCGGAGCCGCGGGCAGAGCGCGAGCGCCTCGCCGAGGCGCATCCCGGGCCGGACGCCCTCCGCCGCGGCCGCCGCGGTCACCGAGCCGACGAGCGGCTCGGCCCCCGGACGGGGCGCGAGCGCCACCGGCTCGAGCTCGAGCCCGGGCTGGCGGCGGAGCGCCGCCTGCAGGTCGAAGGCCGGGAGGACGACGACGGCGATCATGCGAACGTCTGTTCTACACGAACAGACGTTCGCCGTCAAGGGCGCGGCGCCGCGCGGCCCCGGGCGCCGCGCCCCGGCGACGCCACGATCTCGGCGGCCGGGCCGACCATGCGCGCGAAGCGCGGCACCGTCCGAAGCAGGTTCTCCCGGGCGCACCAGGCGATGTCCGCCTCGAGCCCCGGCGGGCCGTACGTGCGCGCACTGAGCCCTGCGAGCGCGTCCGGGAACGACCGCGCGAGCAGCGCGGCGGCAACGGCGGCGTCCGTCCGCTCCCCGCCGAGCGCGGCGACGATCCGCCCCGCGCAGTAGGCGTCGTCGAGGGCGAAGGCGCCCTTGAACCCGGCGCAGGAGACGGTGACGTCGCCGCCGGCGGCGCGCGCGGCCGCGGCCACCGCGTCGAGGTTCAGCAACGAGCCGACGAGCACCGTCTCGCACCGGGCCACGGCCTCGAGGATCGCCGCGGTCCCGTTCGTGGTCGAGAGCACGAGCGTCCGGGCGCGCGCGCCGGCGGCGAGCTCGCGCGGGGAGGCGCCGACGTCGAAGCCCTCCACGACGACGCCGTTCCGCTCGCCGCCCACCACCGCCTCGTCGCCGAGCGCGGCCCGGAGCTCCCGCGCCTCGTCGAGCTCGCGGCAGCACAGGACCCGCTCGTAGCCGGAGGCGAGCGCCTGGGCGATCGAGGAGCTCGCGCGGACGACGTCGACGACGACCCCGACCCGGGCGGCGACCCCCTCGGCGGGTGTGTAGGCGACGTGCACGCGCACGCGGATACCGTAGTGCGATGGCCTACGCGCCCCGCTTCTGCTACCGCCACCCCGACCGCGAGACCGGCCTCTCCTGCTCGGAGTGCGGCCGGCCGATCTGCTACGAGTGCATGACGCCGGCGGCGGTCGGGCTGCGCTGCCCCGAGCACTCCGGCAAGCCGCAGGGCGTCCGGCGCGTCACCGCGGCCGCGACCCGCACGACGACCGGGCTCGGCGCCCGCCGGGCGAACGCGGTCACGATGGCGCTGATCGGCCTCAACGTCGCCGTCTACCTCGCCGAGCTCCTCGCCGGCGGGTCGGCGAGCGGGACGGGCAACTGGATCTACGACCACGGCGTCCTCGTCGCGAACGGCGCCTACCGCGGCAGCGCGCTCGTCGCGGTCGGCCCTCCGGGCGCGACGATCCCCCCGGGCCTCACCCCGGCGGGGGTGACGCACGGCGAGTGGTGGCGCCTGCTCACCTCGGCGTTCCTCCACTACGGGCCGCTGCACCTCGGGATGAACATGCTCAGCCTCTACTTCGTCGGCTCGATCCTCGAGCAGGTGATCGGACGCTGGCGCTACGTCCTCCTCTACCTCGCCGCCGGCGTGGCCGGCTCGGCCGGGGCCCTCATCGTCACCCCCGACTCGGCGAGCGCCGGCGCCTCGGGCGCGATCTTCGGGGTGCTCGGCGCGCTGCTCGTGCTCGAGCGCCGGGGGAACATCGCGACCGGGGGGCAGGTGCTGGGGCTGATCGTGCTCAACCTCGTGCTCACGTTCGCGATCCCCGGGATCTCGATCGGAGGCCACCTCGGCGGCCTCGTCGCCGGGCTCGCGCTCATGCTCGCCTACGTCCGCTTCCGCCGCGACTGGCACCTGAGCATGGCTGCGGCGGCGGCGGTCGCCGCCGCAGCCGTCGTGGTCGCCTACGCGGTCGTCTAGGCCGGGGTCGGCGCGGCTTCCGTCACCTCGGCCGGCTGCCACAGCAGGAGGGCGAGGTGCAGCAGCCAGGCGAGGAAGGCGATCGACCCGACGATGGCGAGGGCGCCGCTGCCGGCCTCGAGCACCCCCTCGCCCTTCACCGAGATGCCGCCGAGGAGCAGGAGGACGGCGACGGCGCCGTTCGCGAGCGCGAGCCACGGCCCGAACCTGCGGCTCCGCGCGGCGACGGCGACGCACGCCACGAGCACGAGCGTCACCCAGAACCAGCCGGTCTGGAGGAACGCGGTCAGGCGGTAGAGCGGCGCGATCGCGCCCGCCTCGGGGCCGAAGGTGGCGAGCTGCGCGAACCCGGCGAAGAGCCCGAAGATCACCGCGAGCATCCCCGTCGAGGCGGCGCCCGCGATCCCCGTGACCGCGGCGAGCGCCCGATGGCCCCCGTCGCGGAGGACGACGGCGAGCCGGGCGACGACGCCGATCATCACGGCGACGCCCGCCTCGCCGAGCACGGCGGCGGAAAGGAGCCGCCGGTGGTGGTCGTGGAAGTAGGCGACGATCTTCCCGCTCGCGGCGTCGAACGCCGGCGACGACCCGAACAGGGCGAACGCGACGACGAACAGCACGGTCGCGACGACCGCGCCGATGGCAGCCAGCTGCCGGTCGGACCAGGTACCCATCGAACCTCCCGTGCTCGAGAACATGAGCCTGCGGCGCGATCATCCGCCGCAGGGCGGCTCGATGCAACCCGTCCGTCAGCCGCCGGCGGCGACGTAGCGGGCGGCGCCGGTCTCGGCGAGCGCGGCCTGGGCGGCGGCGAGCCGTGCGAGCGGCACGCGGTAGGGCGAGCAGGAGACGTAGTCCAGCCCGAGCCGGTGGCAGAAGCCGACCGAGCGCGGCTCCCCGCCGTGCTCGCCGCAGATCCCGAGCTTCAGCTCCGCCTTCACTCCCCGGCCGCGCTCGACGGCGAGCCGCATCAGCTCGCCGACGCCGTCCTCGTCGAGCACCTCGAACGGGTTGCGCTCGAGCACGCCCTCCTCGAGGTAGCGCGTCAGGAACTTGCCCTCGGCGTCGTCGCGCGAGAGCCCGAGCGTCGTCTGGGTGAGGTCGTTCGTGCCGAACGAGAAGAAGTCGGCCTCCGCGGCGATCTCGTCCGCGCGCACGCACGCGCGCGGCAGCTCGACCATCGTGCCGATCGTCCGCTCGTGCTCCGGCGCCTCCTCCGCCCAGACGCGCTCGGTCAGCTCGCGCAGCCGCCGCAGCTCCTCGGCGAAGCCGACGAGCGGGTGCATGATCTCCACGACGGCGCCGGCGCCGACCGCCGCCGCGGCGCGCGCGATCGCGCGGACCTGCATCTCGTAGATCTCCGGGAAGACGAGGCCGAGGCGGCAGCCGCGCGTGCCGAGCATCGGGTTCGCCTCGCGCAGCGCGCGGATGCGCGCGCGCATCTTCTCGTCGGTCGCCTGCTCCTCGCTCGGCAGGAACTCGTGCAGCGGCGGGTCGAGCAGGCGGATCGTCACCGGCAGGCCCGCCATCGCCTCGAAGATCCCCTCGAAGTCGGACTGCTGGAACGGCAGCAGGCGGTCGAGCGCGGCGCGGCGGCCCGCCTCGTCGTCGGCGAGGATCATCTCCTGCACGACCGGCAGGCGCTCCTCGCCGAAGAACATGTGCTCGGTTCGGCAGAGCCCGATCCCCTCGGCGCCGAACGCGCGGGCCCGCGCGGCGTCCTCGGGCGTGTCCGCGTTCGCGCGCACGCGCAGCCGGCGCACCGCGTCGGCCCAGCCGAGGACGGTCTCGAAGTCCTCGTTGAGCCGAGGCGGGACGAGCGGGACGGCGCCGACGTAGACGTCGCCGGTGCCGCCGTCGATCGTGATCACGTCGCCCTCCGCGAGCTCCCGGCCGCCGATCCGCGCCGTGCCGTCGCCGAGCTCGAGGCCCTCGCAGCCGGCGACGCACGGCTTCCCCATCCCCCGGGCGACGACCGCGGCGTGCGAGGTCATCCCCCCGTGGACGGTGAGGATCCCCTGCGCGGCGATCATCCCGTGGATGTCGTCCGGCGTCGTCTCGAAGCGGACGAGGATGACCGGCTCCGACGCGCCCCGGGCGACGGCCGTCTCGGCGTCGAACACGATCGCGCCGCTCGCGGCGCCGGGGCTCGCGTTGAGGCCGCGCGCCGCCGGCGGCGGCGCCTGCTCGCGGTCGATCATCGGATGGAGGAGCTGGTCGAGCTGCGCCGGGTCGATCCGGGCGACCGCCTCCTCGCGGGAGAGCAGGCCTTCCTCGACCATGTCGACGGCGGCCCGGAGCGCGGCGGCGGCGGTGCGCTTCGCCGAGCGCGTCTGGAGCATGTAGAGCGTGTCGTCCTCGACCGTGAACTCGACGTCCTGGACGTCGCGGTAGTGCTCCTCGAGCTTCTGCATCGTCTCGAGGAGCTGCTCGTACGCGCGCGGGAGCGTCTCCGCCATCGCCTCGACCGGTTGCGGCGTGCGGATGCCGGCGACGACGTCCTCCCCCTGTGCGTTGGCGAGGAACTCGCCGTAGACCTCCTTCGCCCCGGTCGACGGGTTGCGGGTGAACGCGACGCCGGTGCCGGACCGCTCGCCCTTGTTCCCGAACACCATCTGGACGACGTTGACGGCGGTGCCGAGGTCGTCCGGGATGTCGTTCGCGCGCCGGTAGACCTTCGCGCGCGGGGTGTCCCAGGAGTCGAAGACGGCGCGCACCGCGCGCATGAGCTGCTCCTTCGCCTGCTGCGGGAAGTCCCGGCCGGTCTCCTCCCGGTAGGTCCGCTTGAAGCTCTCGACCGCGGCCTCCGGATCGTCGACCTCGCGCTCGAACCGCTCGTGGGCGATCCCGTCGACCGTCTCGCCGTACATCTGGATCAGGCGCCGGTAGGAGTCGAAGGCGAACCGGCGGTTGCCGGTGCGGGCCGCGAGCCCCTCCACCGCCTCGTCGTTCAGGCCGAGGTTGAGGATCGTGTCCATCATCCCGGGCATCGAGATCGCCGCGCCCGAGCGGACCGAGACGAGGAGCGGATCGGCCGGATCGCCGAACCGCTTGCCGGTCTTCTCCTCGAGGCGCCGCAGGTGCTCGGCGACCTCCTCCTCGAGCCCCGCCGGGAGGTCGCCCTCGCGCCGGTAGGCGCGGCAGGCGTCGGTCGTGATCGTGAAGCCGGCCGGCACCGGGAGGCCCATGCGCGTCATCTCGGCCAGCCCGACCCCCTTGCCGCCGAGGAGCTCGCGCCCGCCGGGGGCCTCCTCGTCGAAGTCGTAGACGTACCGCGTCATCGGCGGGAGACTACCGCCGCCGCCGCGCCCGGTACTCGGCGAGCCACGCGACCGAGCGCAGCCCGAACCAGACGGGCGTCAGCAGCCCGTAGAAGACGACGAGCGCGACCGCGAGGAGCGCGAGCCAGAGCGCCCAGCGCCAGAGCGGGACCCTCGGCTTCGGCTTCACGGCGCCGCCCCCGCGTGCCGCCGCCGCTCCACCGTGCGCAGGATCCGCTGTGCGATCTCCTCGATCGAGAGCTCCGACACGTCGATCACCGGGCAGCCGAGCCGCCGGTGGACGCCGGAGGCGTAGTGGAGCTCGTCGTAGATCGCGTTCAGGTCGGCGTAGCGCCGGTCGCCGCCCATGAGCTGGATCCGCTCGGCGCGGATCTCCTGCAGCCGGTGGGCGTCGATCGTCAGGCCGACGATCTTCGCAGGCTCGACCGCGAACAGCTCCGGCGGCGGCTCGATCCCGTTCACGATCGGCACGTTCGCGACCTTCCAGCCGAGGTAGCCGAGGTACATCGAGAGCGGCGTCTTCGACGTCCGCGAGACGCCGACGAGCACGATGTCGGCGTCGGGCAGGGCGCGGCCGAGGCCGTCGTCGGCCCTGACCGCGTACTCGATCGCGGCGATGCGCCGGAAGTACGTCTCGTCGAGCGGCGGCTGGGCGCGCGGCTTCATCCGCGCCGCCTTGCCGGTCGCCTTCGCCACCGCCGCGAGCGGCTGCGCGAGCAGGTCGCAGTAGCCGACGCCCGCCTCCCGGCAGAGCTTCCGCATCGCCGCCCGCAGCGTCGGCTCGACGATCGTGAAGATCACCACAGACGGCTTGCCGGAGGTCTTCGCGAGCGCGAGCTGCAGGTCGGCGACCGTCTCGACGCGCGGGTGCCGCACGACCTCGAACGGGTAGCCCGGGAACTGCGCCTCGACCGCCAGCACGACGCGCGTCGCCGTCTCCCCGGTGGAGTCGGAGACGACGTGGAGCTCGACGGTCGGGCCGGGCGGGTCGTTCACTGCGGTAGTTTCACCATGTGGGTCAGCTCGAGGCATACCAGGGCGTGGCGACGATCGAGAAGGTGGCGGCGCTCTGCCGGCGGCGGGCGTTCGTCTTCCCGTCCTCGGACATCTACGGCGGCCTCGGCTCCGCGTACGACTACGGCCACTACGGGGTGCTGCTGAAGCAGAACGTGAAGGCGGAGTGGCAGCGCGCCATGGTGCAGGAGCGCGAGGACGTGGTGCTGCTCGACTCGGCGATCATCCTCCACCCGAAGGTGTGGGAGGCATCCGGCCACCTCGCCGGCTTCTCCGACCCCCTCGTCGACTGCCGCACGTGCAAGCTGCGCTTCCGCGCCGACAAGCTCGACGACGCCCGGTGCGGGCGCAAGCCGTCGAGGCACCCGGGCGAGACCCCCGACTGCGACCTGACCGAGGCGCGGCAGTTCAACCTGATGTTCGAGACGTCGATCGGGCCCGTCCGCGACGAGGGGTCGACCGCGTACCTGCGGCCGGAGACGGCGCAGGGCATCTTCGTCAACTTCAAGAACGTCACGTCGTCGATGCGCGTGCGGCCGCCGTTCGGGATCGCGCAGATCGGCAAGAGCTTCCGCAACGAGATCACGCCCGGCAACTTCCTCTTCCGCATGCGCGAGTTCGAGCAGATGGAGATGGAGTTCTTCGTCCCGCCGGGCGAGGCTCCGCGCTGGCACCGCTACTGGGTCGAGGAGCGGCGGCGCTGGTACGTCGAGCTCGGCATCCGCGAGTCGCACCTGCGCGAGCGCGTCCACGAGTCGGGGGAGCTCTCGCACTACTCGAGCGCGACGAGCGACATCGAGTACCTCTTCCCGATCGGCTGGTCGGAGCTCGAGGGGATCGCCAACCGCGGCGACTTCGACCTCTCCCGGCACGCGGCGTACTCCGGGACGAAGCTCGAGTGGGTCGGCCACGACGAGCGCTACGTCCCGCACGTCGTCGAGCCGGCGGCCGGCGCGGACCGCGCCGCGCTCGCGTTCCTCGTCGACGCCTACGACGAGGACGAGGCGGGCGGCGAGACGCGCACCGTCCTGCGCCTGCACCCCCGGCTCGCGCCGGTGAAGGTCGCGGTGCTGCCGCTCGTCGGCAAGGACGCCGCGATGGCCGAGAAGGCGCGTGCGCTCTACGAGGACCTGCGCCGCGTGATGCAGAGCGAGTACGACGACTCGGCGTCGATCGGCAAGCGGTACCGGCGCCAGGACGAGATCGGGACGCCGTGGGCGCTCACGATCGACCGCCAGACGCTCGAGGACGGCACGGTCACCGTCCGCGACCGCGACACCCTCGCGCAGGAGCGGGTCCCGATCGACGGCGCGCGCGCGCTCCTGCTCGACCGGCTGAACGCGCCGTGGTCCCCCCGGGGCTGAGCGGCCGCTGGCAGGCGCTCTCGTACGAGAGCGAGGCGCTGAGGCGGAACCCGCTCGGCGACCCGCACGTGCGGCCCGTCTACGTGTGGGCGCCGGACGGCGACGGGCCCTACCCGGTGATCTTCTGCCTGCAGGGGTTCACCGGGAGCGCCCCGGCGTGGTTCAACGTCCGGCCGTGGGAGCGCTCGTTCCCGCAGGAGGTCGAGGCGCTCGCCCCCGAGGCGATCGTCGTGCTCGTGGACGCCTTCACGGCCGTCGGCGGCTCGCAGTACCTCGACTCGCCGGCGATCGGCGACTACCACACCTACCTCTGCGACGAGCTCGTCCCGTGGATCGACTCGCGGTTCCCGACGAGCGGCGTGCGCGGGCTCCAAGGGAAGTCGTCGGGCGGGTACGGGGCGATGGTGAACGCGATGCTCCGCCCCGACCTCTTCGCCGGGTTCGCGAGCCACGCGGGCGACGCGCTGTTCGACGCGACCTACAGGCGGGGCTTCGTCGAGGTGGCGCGCGCGCTCCGCGACTCCTACGAGGGCTCGTACGAGCGCTTCCTCGAGGACTTCCGCTCGCGACGCCCGCTCTCGAAGCCGACCGACCACGTGCTGATCGAGACGTGGGCCATGGCGGCCGCCTACTCCGGCGGCGAGCTGCCGTTCGACCTCGAGACGGGCGAGGTGGTCGCCGAGGTGTGGGCCGACTGGCTCGCGTGGGACCCGGTCGAGATGGCGCGGCGGGACCGCTTCGCCGCCGCCCTGCGCGGGATGCGCGCGATCTGGATCGACGCCGGCTCACGCGACGAGTTCTTCCTCGACCTGGCCGCCGCCGCCTTCCGGCGCGCGCTCGCGGCCGCCGGGGTGCCCGACGAGGTCGTGCGCTTCGAGCTGCACGAGGGCGGCCACTTCTCGACTGCCTGGCGCTACCCGCTCGCGCTCGCCTGGCTCGTCGAGCGGCTCGCCGGCCCGTGAGGGCGTCGCTAGGCCCGGAGCACCCGCCGGCGCGCGGGCGGCGGCGCGGCGGGAAGCCGACCTGGCGCCCGTCCTCGTAGCGGCCGGCGAGCCGGGCCCCTCGCCCACGAGCGCCTCGCCGGCCGCGAGCGAGCGGCCGCGGGCCCAGGACGACCGCTCCGAGCGGAAGCGGGACACGGCCTCGACGTCGACCCGCGCGCGGTCGTCGTCGAGCCCGGAGCGCTCGCCGGGCGCGCACCTCACGCCGACAGCGTCCGCAGGCGGAAGCCGCCGTGCTCCTCGTACGAGGAGGTCACGACCGTGAGCGCCTCGCGGCGTGCCCGCTCGCCGAGGCCGGCGGCGTGCGCCTCGGCGAGCGGCGTCGAGAGCAGGCGCTCGATCCCGGCGAGGCCCTCCGGCGAGACCGGGGCAGAGCCGGCGGCGTGCGCGCGGCAGACCGCTCCGCCGGCTCGGGGCGAGAAGCCGGCGAGCCCCTCCCGCGCCCCGCACTCGACGCACGCCGTCACGTGCGGCAGGTAGCCCGAGAGCCAGAGCAGCTTGAGCTGGAAGGCGAGGCCGAGCGGGTCGCGCTCGGCGCGCCCGCCGACGGGCGTGCCGTCGAGCGCGTCGAGGAAGCGCACGAGCGCGGTGAACGCGCGCGGGTTCGCCTCCGGCTCGCTGAAGAGCCGGAGCATCGCCTCGGCGCCGATCGAGGCCACGCGCAGCCGGTCCGGCGCCTCGCGCACCGCCGCGTGCGAGCGGACGAGATCGACGCTCGTCACCGTGTGCAGCTCGCCGGCGCCCCGGTGCAGGACGAGCGCGACGTGCGAGAACGGCTCGAGCCGGCCGCCGACCCGGGAACGCATCTTGCGGATCCCCTTCGCGATCGCGCCGACCCGCCCGCGCTCGGCCGTGTAGAGGTGGAGGATCCGGTCGGCCTCGCCGTAGCGGAGCGAGCGCAGGACGACCGCCTCGGTCTTGTAGCTGCGGCCGGGCATCACGACGAGTTTGCCTGACACGCCGGGCACCACCAGGTCCCCCGGCCGCCGACGCGCGCCCGCACGATCGGCGTGCCGCAGCGCTCGCAGGGCTCGTCGGCGCGCCCGTACGCCTTGAACCGCTCCTGCATCCGCCCCCCGGCGTACGCGCCGTCGCCGAGGTCCGCCCCCCGGTAGCGGATCCCGAGCCTGAGCGCCGTGCGGATCGCGGCGCGGAGCGCGGTCACCTCCTCGCCCGAGAGCGAGCCGGCGGCTCGGCGCGGACCGATCCGGGCGTGCCACAGCGCCTCGTCGGCGTAGATGTTCCCGAGCCCGGCGACGGTGCGCTGGTCGAGGATCGCCGCCTTCACCGGCGCCCGCCGGCCGGCGAGCCGGCCGGCGAGGAAGGCCGTCGTGAAGCCGCGGCCGAGCGGCTCCGGGCCGAGCCGCACGGCGAGATGCTCGTCCGCCTCGGCGGGCTCGAGCAGCGCCCAGGTGCCGAAGCGCCGCGGGTCGCGGTAGACGACCAGGCCGCCGTCGTCGAGCGCGAGGACAGCCCGCGCGTGGGAGGCCCGCCCGAGGCGGAAGCCGCCGGTCATCCGCAGGTGCACGAGCAGGACGCGCGCGCGCTCGAGCCGGACGAGCAGGTACTTGCCGCGCCGGTCGACGCCGGTCACCCGGTCGCCCTCGAGCAGGGCCGCGACCGCCGCCGGGTCGGCCGGCCGCGTCAGCCGCGCGTCGTCGATCCGCACCGCGACGAGCCGCCGCCCGCGCAGGCGCGCCTCGAGCCGGCGCCGCTCCGACTCGACCTCGGGCAGCTCAGGCATCCCCGCCCTCCTGCCCGCCGCGGCACCCGGCTCGGCCCGAGGAGCGCGGGGCGGGGCGCAGCCGCTCAGGCAACGACCTCGAGCACGACCGGGCGCGGGGGCGGCGGCTCGTCGCCGAGCTCGTACGCGGCCGCCACCTCCCGCACCGCCTCGGCCGCGGTCACCTCGTCGCGGGCGTGCACCTCGGCGAGGACGTCCCCCGCGGCGACCTCGTCGCCGCGCTTGCGCAGGCAGACGACGCCGACGGCGTGGTCGACCGTGTCGGCCTTCGTCCGCCGCCCGGCGCCGAGGTGGAGCGCCGCGGTGCCCACCGCCACCGCGCCGAGCCGGCGCACCGCCCCGGCCCGCGCGGCGCGCACCTCGCGCACGACCGGCGCGCGCGGCAGCGCCGACTCGTCCGGGGTGCCGCCCTGCGCCTCGAGCCAGCGCCGCCACGCCGCCTCGGCGGCGCCGTCGCGGATCGCCGTCTGCGCGCGGCGGCGCCCCTCCGCGAGGTCGACACCGAGGTCGGAGAGCGCGAGGAGGCGCGCGGCGGCGTCGAGCACGAGCTCGGTGAAGTCGGCGGGCCCGCGCCCGCGCACCGTCTCGAGCGCCTCCCGCACCTCGAGCGCGTTCCCGACCGCCGCCCCGAGCGGCTGGTCCATGTCGGTGAGGAGGCACACGACCTCGCGGCCCGCGTCGGCGCCGAGCGTGCGCATCGCCTCTGCGAGCCGGCGCGCGTCGTCGAGGGACTTCATGAACGCCCCGTCGCCGACCTTGACGTCGAGCACGATCGCCCGCGCCCCGGCGGCGATCTTCTTCGACATGATCGAGGCCGCGATCAGGGAGATCTCGTCCACGGTCGCGGTCACGTCGCGCAGGCCGTAGAGCGCCCGGTCGGCCGGGACGAGCTCGGCCGTCTGGCCGACGATCGCGAGGCCGACCGTCCGCACCTGCTCGACGAGCTCGTCGATCGTCAGCTCGACGCGGAAGCCGGGGATCGACTCGAGCTTGTCGAGCGTCCCCCCGGTGTGCCCGAGCCCGCGCCCGCTCATCTTCCCGAACGGCACGCCGCAGGCGGCGACGATCGGCCCGACCGCGAGCGAGGTCTTGTCGCCGACGCCGCCGGTCGAGTGCTTGTCGACCACCTTCCGGCCGACCGCGGCCGAGAGGTCGACCGTCTCGCCGCTCGCGATCAGCGCCCGCGTCAGCGCGTAGGTCTCGCGGGGGGTCAGCCCGCGGAAGTAGACGGCCATGCAGAAGGCCGCGAGCTGGTAGTCGGGGATCTCGCCGCGGGCGTAGCCGAGCACGAGCTCGGCGAGCTCGTCCGCCTCGAGCTCCTCGCCGTCGCGCTTGCGCCGGATCAGCTCGGCCGGGCGGATCACGCGGCCACGATCACCCGGCCGGGAGCGCCCCTCCCCGCCTTGCCGCCGAGCCACGCGTTCACCGTCGCGCCCACGTCGGCGAACTCGCCGCCCTCGTGGACGCGCCCCTCCGCGTTCCACCCTTCGACGTAGGCGAGCAGCAGCGCGTGCTCGCGGGAGTGGTCGGTCGACGGGGTGGTCGGGTCGCAGCCGTGGTCGGAGGTGAGGATGAGCAGGTCGCCCTTCCGCAGCGCGGCAAGCAGGTCGGGCAGGCGCCGGTCGAAGTCCTGCAGGCAGCGGTGGAAGTTCACCGGGTCGTTCCGGTGCCCCCAGAGCATGTCGGTCTCGACGAGGTTCACGAAGACGAGACCGTCGTCGACCCGGCGCAGGAGCTCCTCCGTGCGCTGGATCCCCTCGACGTTCGACTTCGTCGGGAACGACTCGTCGATGTCGCAGCCGGCGAAGATGTCGCCGATCTTGCCGACCCCGTACACGGTGCGGCCCGCCTCGCGCACGCGCGTCAGGTAGTTCGGCCTCGCGGGCTCGAGCGAGAAGTCGCGCCGGTTCGCGGTCCGCCGGTAGCTCCCGGGTTCGCCGACGAACGGCCGCGCGATCACCCGCCCGACCGCGTGCTTGCCGGTGAGGATCTCGCGCGCGACCCGGCAGGCGGCGTAGAGCTCCTCGAGCGGGATCGTCTCCTCGTGCGCGGCGACCTGGAAGACCGAGTCGGCGCTCGTGTAGACGATCCACTTCCCGGTGCGCTGGTGCTCCTCGCCCAGCTCCTCGATGATCTCCGTCCCGCTCGCAGGGTAGTTGCCGAGCACACCGCGGCCGGTGCGGTTCATGAACGGGTCGATCACCTCGTCGGGGAACCCGTGCGGGTACGTCGGCATCGCCTGCGGCGTGATCACGCCCATCAGCTCCCAGTGCCCGGTCGTCGTGTCCTTGCCGCGCGAGCGCTCGACGAGCCGGCCGGCGACCGCCGGCGCGCCCGGCTGCGGCGGGCAGCCCTCGAGCGGCTCGACGTTGCCGAGCCCGAGCGCCTCGAGCGTCGGCAGGTCGAGGCCGCCGACCGCCTTCGCCACGTTGCCGAGCGTGTCCGACCCCTCGTCGCCGAACTCGGCCGCGTCCGGGAGCTCGCCCGCGCCGACGGCGTCGAGGACGATGACGCATGCGCGGCTCACCCGGCTATCCTAGGCGCGCATGGCCACCGCGCTCGGACTCCTCGGCGTCGTCGCGTTCATCGCCTGCGTGGTCGCGCTCGCGGCCGGCGTCACCTGGGTGGTGGTCAAGCTCTCGCCGGCGCCCGGGAGCAAGCCGAAGGCCTCCTGAGCCGCGCGCGCCCGCGCCGGGATCAGCGGGCCCACGCCGCGGCGAGCGGCGTGTACTCGAGTCCGTGCGCCTGCGCCACCGCCTCGTACGTGACCTTCCCTCCGAGCACGTTCACGCCCTTCGCGAGCGCGGGGTCGGCGTCGCAAGCCGCCCGGAGCCCGTGCGCGGCGATCGCCTCCACGTACGGCAGCGTCGCGTTCGTGAGCGCCTTCGTCGCCGTGATCGGCACGCCACCGGGCATGTTGGCGACGCAGTAGTGCGTGATCCCGTCGACCACGTACACGGGGTCGGAGTGGGTCGTCGGCCGCGAGGTCTCGAAGCAGCCTCCCTGGTCGATCGCGACGTCGACGACCACCGCCCCCGCCTTCATCCCCGCGATCATCTCGCGGGTGACGAGCTTCGGCGCGAGCGCGCCCGGGATGAGGACGGCGCCGATCACGAGGTCGGCCTCCTCGACGGAGGACGCGATCTGGAGGCTCGAGGACATGAGCAGCGAGACGCGCCCGGAGAGCACCTCCTCCAGGTGGCGCATCCGGTCGATCGAGCGCTCGAGGATCGTCACCTGCGCGCCCAGCCCGAGCGCGATCACCGCCGCGTTGTACCCGACGATCCCGCCGCCGATGATCAGCACGCGACCGGGGGCGACGCCGGGAACGCCGCCGAGCAGCAGGCCGCGCCCGCCGAAGGGCTTCTCGAGGAAGTACGCACCGGCCTGGGCCGCGAGCCGCCCCGCGATCTCCGACATCGGCGCGAGCAGCGGCAGCGCCCCGCTCGGGGTCTCGACCGTCTCGTAGGCGACCGCCGAGACGCCGGCGTCGACGAGCGCGCGCGTGAGCGCCTCGTCCGCCGCCACGTGCAGGTAGGTGAAGAGGATCAGCCCTTCGCGGAGGCGGTGGTACTCCGCCGCGACCGGCTCCTTCACCTTCAGCACCATCTCGCTCTGCTCCCACACCTCGTCCACCGAGACGATGCGGGCGCCGACCGCCGCGTACGCGGCGTCCGGGAAGGCGCTGCCCTCGCCGGCGCCGCTCTCGACGAGCACGTCGTGGCCGGCGCGGCGCAGCTCGAGCGCCCCGGCCGGCGTGAGCGCGACGCGGTACTCGTCCGACTTGACCTCTCTCGCCACCCCGATCCGCACGGCCGGGAACTCTACGCGGCGGCCGCCTCGACCAGGGCGAGCGTCACCTCGACCATCGCCTCCAAGTCGGCGACGGCGATGTGCTCGTCGGGCGTGTGGATCTCCGCCATCCCGTTCGCGAGGTTGACGCACTGGAGCCCGCGCTCGTTGAAGACGTTCGCGTCGGCGGCGCCGCCGGAGAGCGAGAAGCTCGGCTCGAAGCCGCAGCGCTCGAGCGCCCGCGCCGCGAGCGAGACCGCCCGGTCGCCGCGCGCGAAGCGGTAGGCCCGGTACTGGCGGCGGATGCGCGTCTCGACCTCGCACTCGGCGACGCCCGCCGCGAACGTCACCGCGTCCTGGAGCTCCTGGACGAGGTCGGCGAGCTTCGCCTCGTCGTGCGAGCGCGCCTCGGCCACGACCCGGCACCACTCGGGGACGATGTTCGCCGCGACCCCGCCGGCGATCTCGCCGACGTTCGCGGTCGTCTCGTCGTCGATCCGGCCGAGCCGCATCTCCGCGATCGCGCGCGCGGCGGCCGCGATCGCCGACCGCCCCTCCTCCGGCTCCATCCCCGCGTGCGCGGCCCGGCCGTGGAAGGTGAGCTCGAGGAGCTGGCCGGCGGGCGCGCCGAGGATGACGCCGCCGATCGGCGCCGCCTGATCGTACACGTAGCCGACGCGGGCGACGAGACGCGACTGGTCGAACGCGTACGCGCCGAGCAGCCCGACCTCCTCCTTCGGGGTGAAGACGAGCTCGACGCCGCCGTGCCGGCGACGCTCGGCCAGCAGCCGCCGGACCGCCTCGAGCATCACCGCGACCGCCGCCTTGTTGTCGGCGCCGAGCACGGTCGCGCGGGCGTTGCGGACGATCCCGTCCTCGACGACCGGCTCGATCGCGTCGGCCGGGGGGACGGTGTCGAGGTGCGCGCAGAGAAACAGGGGCTCGCCGGCGCCGGTCGGCTCGAGGCGCGCGTAGAGGTTGCCGGCGCTCGAGCCGATCGCCGGCCCCGCCGCGTCCTCCGCGGGCTCGAGGCCCAAGTCGCGCAGGTACCGGCCGACGCGGTCCGCGACCTCGCGCTCCTCGCCCGGCGGGCTCGGGACCGCGGCGAGGTCGAGGAAGAGGTCGAGCACCTCCGACACGGAGGCGATGCTACGCGCCCGCAGCCGCGACGGGCGCGCCGCGCCGCTCGCGGGCGCGATCGAGCGCGGCGCGGACGAACTCGCGGAAGAGCGGCGCCGGCCGCGTCGGCCGCGACTTGAACTCGGGGTGGAACTGGGAGGCGACGAACCACGGATGGTCGGGCAGCTCGACGATCTCGACCAGCCGACCCTCCTGGAACGTCCCCGACACCACGAGGCCCGCGTCGACGAGCCGCTGGCGGTAGGCGTTGTTCAGCTCGTAGCGGTGACGGTGCCGCTCGGCGATCACCGGCTCGCCGCCGTAGGCCTCCCGCGCCCGCGTGCCCTCGGCGAGCTCGACCGCCTGCGCCCCGAGGCGCATCGTCCCGCCGAGGTCCTCGACCTCCTTCTGCTCCGGGAGCAGGTCGATCACCGGGTAGGGCGTCTCGGGGTCCATCTCCGTCGAGTTCGCGCCCTCGAGCGCGCACACGTGCCGTGCGTACTCGGAGACCGCGACGTGCATGCCGAGGCAGATCCCGAGGTACGGGATGCGGTCCTCGCGCGCGACCCGGCAGGCGAGGATCTTCCCCTCCCAGCCGCGGGAGCCGAAGCCGCCCGGCACGAGCACCCCGTCGACGCCGGCGAGCTCCGTGCGCGCCTCCGCGAGGGTCATGTGCTCCGCGTCGACCCAGCGGACGCCGACGTGGCAGCCGGCGGCGATCCCCGCGTGCCGCAGCGCCTCGTGCACCGACAGGTACGCGTCGTGCAGCTTCACGTACTTGCCGACGAGCGCGATCTCGATCGTCTCGTCGCGCTCGGCCAGCCGCTCGACGAGCGTGTCCCACTCGCCGAGGTCCGCCTCGCCGCAGTCGAGCCGGAGCTTGTCGCAGACGAGCCGGTCGAGACCCTGCTCCTGCAGCGCCTTCGGGACGAGGTAGACGTCGGGGACGTCCATCGCGGAGATCACCGCCTCCGCGTCGACGTCGGCGAAGAGCGCGATCTTGTCGCGGATCTCCCGCGTCAGCGGCTCGGTCGACCGGCAGACGAGGACGTCCGGGTGGATACCGATGCGGCGCAGCTCGTTGACCGAGTGCTGCGTCGGCTTCGTCTTCAGCTCGCCGGCGCTCGGGATGAACGGGACCAGCGTGACGTGCACGTACAGCACGTTCTCCGGCCCCGCCTCGCGGCGGAACTGGCGGATCGCCTCGAGGAAGGGCAGCGACTCGATGTCGCCGACGGTGCCTCCGATCTCGGAGATGACGACGTCCGTGCTCGTCGCCTCGGCGACCGAGCGGATGCGGGCCTTGATCTCGTTCGTGATGTGGGGGATCACCTGCACGGTCGAGCCGAGGTACTCGCCCTTCCGCTCCCGGCGGAGCACGCGGTCCCAGACCGCGCCGGCGGTGTGGTTGGCCGAGCGGGAGAGGTTCTCGTCGATGAAGCGCTCGTAGTGGCCGATGTCGAGGTCGGTCTCGGCGCCGTCCTCGGTGACGAACACCTCGCCGTGCTGGAACGGGCTCATGGTGCCCGGGTCGACGTTGATGTACGGATCGAACTTCTGCACCTGCACCTTCAGCCCGCGCGCCTTCAGCAGCCGCCCGAGCGACGCCGCGGTGATGCCCTTGCCGAGAGAGGAGACGACCCCGCCCGTGACGAAGACGTAGCGAGCCACGGGATGCCACCTTAGCGGTCCCGCCCGACGTCAGCGCTCGGCCGCCGTCTGGACGAGGTCGTAGAGGCGCCGCAGGGCGACGTCGGGCAGCCGGCGCCGGCCGCTCGTCGTGCAGGTGACGAGGGTGCGGTCGCCGCGCGCCCGCAGGCAGAGCTCGACGTCGAGCGCTCCGCGCAGCAGGTGCCAGGTCCAGCGCTCGTACGGCTCGACCTCGCGGACGAGCAGCGTCGACTCGCGCTCGGCCCGCCCGGTGAAGACGTTGCGGGTCACCACGCGCACGGTCCAGCGTGCGCCGGGGGCGAGCCCGCGGCGGTCGGGCACGACGCCGACGATCCCCGGCCACCAATCGGCGAGGTGGTACGGCTCGGCCAGGAACCGCCAGACGTCCTCTCGCGGCGCGAGCAGCTCCCGGGTCGCGCTCCTAGCCATCCTCGCCGGCGGCGACGACGGCGAGGAAGGCGGCGCCGCCGAGCATCCGCTCGAGCTCGGCGCGGCGCTCGCCGCCCTCGAGCGCCTCGATGCACGTCCGGGTCGGGTCGCCGGCGACCTTGTCGACCCGGAAGTGCCGGTCGGCGACGCTCGCGACCTGCGGCAGGTGGGTGATCGCCACCACCTGCGCGCGCTCGGCGAGCCGGCGGAGCGCCGCCGCGACCCCGTGGGCGGTCGTGCCGCCGACCCCGGCGTCGATCTCGTCGAACACCATCGTCTCGCCGCCGCCGACCGCGGCGATCGCGAGCGCGATCCGCGAGAGCTCGCCCCCCGAGGCCGTCTCGGCCACCGGCGCGAACGGGAGCCCGGGGTTCGGGCGGACGAGGAAGGCGACCTGGTCGGCGCCGGACGGCCCGGGCGCCGCCTCGCCGAGCTCCACCCGGAACTCGCCGTCCCCGAGGCCGACGCCCCGCAGCTCGCGCGCCACCGCCTCGGCGAACGCCGGGGCCGCCGCCGCGCGCGCCGCGCGGAGGGCGGCGTGGAGGCGCGCGACCTCCGCCTGGGCGGCCGCGAGCGCCTCCCCGGCCGCCCGCGCCGGGTCGCGCCCGGCGGCGGCGGCCGCGAGCTCCTCGCGGGCGGCGGCGGCCCGCGCGAGCAGCTCCTCGGAGCTCCCGGCGCGGTAGCGGCGCCGCAGGTCGGCCAGCGCCTCGAGCTCGGCCTCGACCTGCTCGAGCCGCCCCGGCTCGGCCTCGAGCCCCTCGAGGAAGCGGCGGAGGTCGGAGGCGGTCTCGCGCAGCGCGAGCTCGGCGGCGCGCAGCGACTCGCCGGCGGCGGCGAGCTCGGGCGCGAGCGGCTCGAGCGGCGCCACCGCCCGCTCGGCGAGCGCGGCCAGGTCGGCCGCGCCGCCGCCGTCCTCGGCGGCGAGCGCCGCGACCGCCGCCGCCGCAGCGTCGGCGAGCTCGCGTTGGTGCCGCAGCCGCTCGCGCTCGCCGCGCAGCGCCTCCTCCCGGCCGGGCTCGAGCCCCTCCGTGTCGGCGGCGAGGGCCGCGAGCTCGTCGAGGCGGGCCCGGACGGCCGCGGCGTCCCGGGCGAGCTCCTCGAAGGCTCGCTGCGCGGCCTGCAGCTCTCGCCAGGCCCGCCGCGCCGCGCGCACCGTCTCGCCGGTGTCGGCGAACGCGTCCAGCCGCTCGAGCCGGTAGCTCGGGCGGGCGAGCCGCCGGCTCTCGAACTGGCCGCTCATCGCGACGAGCGCCTCGGCCACTGCGGCCACGTCCTCGCGCGCGGCCGCCCTCCCCCACGCGTAGGCGCGCGTGCGGCCGTCGGCGAAGATCCGCCGGGCGAGCACGAGCGAGCCCTCGCCGGCCGGCCGCAGCTCGGCGAGCGGGCCGAGGGTCTCGTCGTCGGGGAGGTCGAGCTCGGCCTCGACGTACGCCTCGTCCGCCGCCGGGCCGATCGCGGCCGCGCTGCCGGGCGTGCCGAGCAGGAGGCCGATCGCGTTCGAGAGGATCGTCTTGCCGGCGCCGGTCTCGCCGGTGATCGCGTTCAGCCCGGGCGCGAGCTCGAGCTCGGCCTCGCGGATGAGGACGAGGTTCTCGATCCGGAGCCGGCGGAGCATCGCCCCCATCGTACGGCGGCCGCCTGATCGCGCCAGTGTCCGGGCCGGGCACCCGGTGCCAGAGCCGGGCCTCTGGCACCGGCGCGGTCAACCGGGCGCGAACACCTGCCCGTAGCGGGTGAAGAAGGTCTGCTCGGGAAGGATCGCGAGCCGGCTCCGCTCGGGGGCGAGGCGGACGGTCACGGCCTCGCCCGGGGCGAGGTCGCTCTGCCGGTGGCCATCGACGAGCACGCCCGCCGGCACCTCGGCGCTTCGGTTTGCGACCACGACGTCCACGTCCCGGCCGACGACGAGCGGACGCGCGTGCAGCGTGTGCGGGGCGACGAAGGTGACCACCATCGCGTCGAGCCCCCACACGAGCACCGGGCCGCCGTTCGAGAGGTTGTAGGCGGTCGACCCGGGCGGCGTCGCGCAGATCAGCCCGTCGCAGGGCTGCACGCCGAGGTCCTCGCCGCCGATCGCGTACCCGAGCTCCATCATCCGCCCGAGCGACGCGCTCGCGACGACCGCGTCGTTGACGGCGACCCGCCGCTCGCCGTCGAGCACGACCTCGAGCGTGGGCAGCTCGATCGTCCGGTACTCGCCGGCGAAGACACGCGCGATCCCCGCCTCCAGCTCCTCGCCCGCGATCGCGGTCAGGAAGCCGACGCGGCCGAAGTTGACGCCGACGACTGGGACGCCCGTCCCGAGGAAGCGCGCGAGCGCCCGCAGCATCGTCCCGTCGCCGCCGAGCACGACCGCGACGTCCGGATCCGCCGCGCCGTCGCCCTCGCCCTCGACGAGCAGCTCGACGCCGGCGCGCTCCGCCACCGTCCGCAGGCGCTCGACCGCGCCGCTGACGTCGCGGGTGTGGCCGTGCGTGACGACGGCGGCACGCTCAACGCGCGGCATCGTCGAGGAGGTAGAGGAAGAACTCGCGGTTTCCCTTCGCACCCGGCAGCCCCGAGTCTACGACCCCGCCGACGCGCGCTCCGAGGGCGCGGGCGGCGGCGGCGACCTCGTCCACCACGCGCCGCTGCACCTCGGGGTCGCGGACGACCCCCTTCGGCGCCTCCCGGCGCGCGGCCTCGAACTGCGGCTTGACGAGGACGAGCGCCTGCCACCCCGGCGCCGCGAGCGCGAGCGCGGGCGGCAGGACGAGGCGGACCGAGATGAACGACACGTCGCAGGTGACGAGCTGCGGCGGAAACGGCAGCGCCGTCAGCGCGCGCGCGTTCACCCGCTCGAGCACGAGCACGCGCGGGTCGGCCCGGAGGCGCGGATGGAGCTGGCCGTGCCCGACGTCGAGCGCGATCACCCGCGCGGCGCCGCGTTGCAGGAGCACGTCGGTGAAGCCGCCGGTCGAGGCGCCGAGGTCGAGGCAGTCGAGCCCGGCCGGGTCGACGCCGAAGGCATCGAGCGCGTTCGCGAGCTTCCGGCCCGCCCGCGAGACGTACGGCGACGGGCTCGCGAGCTCGAGCGGCTCGTCCTCGGCCACCTGCTCGCCGGGCTTCGAGTGACCGCGGACGAGGCCGGCGAGCACGAGCGCCTGCGCCTGCGCGCGGCTCGCCGCGAGCCCGCGCTCGACGAGGAGCACGTCGAGCCGCTTCCTCACGCCGTGCGGGAGGCGAGCCCGGCGACGATCTCGGCGAGCACCGCGGTGTCGGCGGCGATCTCCGCGAGCCGCGCCTGCGCGCGCGCCGCCGCCTCGTCGGCGAGGCGGCGCGCGGCGTCGGCGCCCACCTCCCGCACGTACCCGTCGCCGTCGAGGATGTCGTCGACGACCTGGAACAGCAGCCCGAGCTCGCCCGCGAACGCCCGCCACGGCGGGTGCTCGGCGGGCGGCAGGCCCGCCGCCCAGATCCCGCACATCACCGAGGCGGTGAAGAGCGCGCCGGTCTTCAGCCGGTGCAGCTCGCCGAGGTCGTGCCCCCCCTCCAGGTCGCGCTGCTGCCCGCCGATCATCGCGAGCGCCGCCTCGGTCAGCTCGCGCGCGACCGCCCCGCCGTCGTAGGTGAGCGCGAGCCGGAACGCCTCCGCGAGCAGCGCGTCGCCGGCGAGGATCGCCGTCGCCTCGCCGTAGGCCGCCCACACGCTCGGACGCCCGCGCCGCTCGGCGTCGTTGTCGAGCGCCGGCAGGTCGTCGTGCACGAGCGAGAAGGAGTGGACGAGCTCGACCGCCGCCGCCGCCGGGAGCACGCGCGCGACCTCGGCCCCGGCGGCCTCGCCGGCGGCGAGGCAGAGCACGGGCCGGACGCGCTTGCCCCCGCCGGAGAGCGCGTGGCGCATCGGCGCCTCGAGCGTCCCGAGCTCGGGCAGGAGCGCGAGGTCGGCGAGGTAGGCCTCGACCGCGCCGCGCAGCTCGTCAGGCGTCCGCGGCATCCGCCTCGGCCGCGCGCCGCGCGCGCTGCAGCTCCGCCTCGATCTCCCGAGCGAGCTCGGCGAGCTCCTGCAGCACCTCGATCGCCTGCTCCGGGTCGTCCACCCGCTCGAGCTGCGCGCGGGCCGCCTCGAGCCGCTCGAGCAGCTCCTCCGCACGGGCGAGCGCCTCCTCCGCGCTCACGCCGCCCTGCCCGCCTCGCGCTGGATCCGTCCGAGGATGCCGTTGACGAGCCGCGCCGCGTCCTCGGAGGCGTAGCGCTTGACGAAGGCGACCGCCTCGTCGATCGCGACCTCCGGCGGCACCTCGCCGCGCTCGAGCTCGCGGATCGCGACCCGGAGGGCGTTCCGCTCCACGGCGCCGAGGCGGTCGGCGCTCCAGTCGTCGGCGGCGGCGGTGATCCGCCGGTCGAGCTCCGCCGCGTGCCGGGCGGTGTCCTCGGCGAGCTCCCGCGCCCACGGATCGAGCTCCTCGCCGAGCTGGGAGCCGATCTCCTGCCCCGAGAGGTCCCACTGGTAGAGGACGAACAGCGCCTGGCGACGCGCCTGCCGCCGCGACCTCATGCCGGCACCGTCAGCTCGGCGAGCGTCGAGGTCGAGTAGCGGCCGGTCGCGAACTCCTCGCTCCGGAGCACCGCCATCGCCACCTCGCGGGTCGTCGGCACACCCTCGACGACCGTCTCCTCGAGCGCGCGGAGCGCGCGGGCGACCGCCGCCTCCCGGTCGGCGTCCCAGACGACGAGCTTCGCGAGCAGCGAGTCGTAGTGAGGCGTGATCGCGGTTCCGTCCTCGACGAAGGTGTCGACGCGGACACCGGGGCCGAGCGGCGGGCGGAAGCGCGTGACCGTCCCGGGCGCCGGCAGGAAGTCCCGCGCGGGGTCCTCGGCGTTCAGCCTGATCTCGATCGCGTGCCCCTTCCGCGGCGCCCGCCCGCCGAGGGCGAGCCGCTCGCCGGCGGCGACCGCGAGCTGCGCGCGCACGAGGTCGATCCCGGTCACGAGCTCGGTCACCGGGTGCTCGACCTGGAGGCGCGCGTTCAGCTCGATGAACGAGAAGCGGCCGTCCGGCCCGACGAGGAACTCGAACGTCCCGGCGTTCACGTAGCCGACCGCCCGGCACGCGCGCGCCGCCGCCGCCTCCATCTCCTCGCGCAGCTCGGGGGTGAGCGCCGCCGACGGCGTCTCCTCGACGAGCTTCTGGTGGCGCCGCTGGATCGAGCACTCGCGCTCGCCGAGCGTCAGCACCTCCCCGTGCGCGTCGCAGAGGACCTGGATCTCGACGTGGCGCGCCGGGGTCACCACCTGCTCGACGTAGAGCGTCGGGTCGCCGAAGCTCGCCTCCGCCTCGGCGGCCGCCGTCCCGAACGCGTCCTCGAGCTCGTCGGGCCCCTCCACGCGCCGCATCCCCTTGCCGCCGCCGCCGGCGGCCGCCTTGAGCAGGATCGGGTAGCCGATCGCCTCCGCCGCCTCCCGCGCCTCGCCGAGGCTCGTCGCGCCGTCGGTACCGGCCAGGGTCGGGACCCCGGCGGCGCGCATCGCCCGGCGCGCGGCGATCTTGTCGCCCATCTCCCGCAGCACGCGCGCAGGCGGCCCGACGAAGACGAGGTCGTTGTCGGCGCACGCCTCCGCGAACGCCGCGTTCTCCGCGAGGAAGCCGTACCCGGGATGCACCGCCTCGCACCCCGTCGTGGTCGCGGCGGCGACGACCGACGGGATGCAGAGGTAGCTCGCGGCCGCCGGCGCCGGGCCGACGCGGACGGCGTGGTCGGCGAGGCGGACGTGCTGCGCGTCCTCGTCCGCGGTCGAGTACACGGCGACCGCCTCGATCCCGAGCTCGTGCAGCGCGCGGATCACGCGGACGGCGATCTCGCCGCGGTTCGCCACGAGCACCCGCGCGAACATCAGACGCCGAGCGGCCGCCCGTTCAGCGGCTCGAGCTCGAAGAGGAGCTGGCCGTACTCGACCGGCTCGGCGTTGGCGACGTGGATCTTCCGGACGATCGCGTCGATCTCGGCCTTGACCTCGTTCATCAGCTTCATCGCCTCGAGGATGCAGAGCGTCTGCCCCGGGGAGACCGGGTCGCCCTCCTCGACGAACGCCGGCGCGCCCGGGCGCGGCGAGCGGAAGAACGTCCCGACCATCGGGCTCTCGACGCGCACGAGCCCGTGCCGCGCGGGCGGCGCGGGGGGCTCGAGCTCCTCGGCCGGCGAGGCCGTCTCGGCGACCGCGAGCTCGGGCGTGCGGCGCACCGACACGCGCATGCCCTGCTCCTCGATCGTGATCTCCCCCACCCCGCTCTCCTCGACGATGCGGACGATCTCCCGGATCCGCTCCTCCCGCGCCCGGTCGACCCCGTGCGCCGCGAGCGGCTCCTCCCCGGTCGAGCGCAGCCGGATCGCGCGCAGGAGCCGCTCGGCGTCGTCGGGGAAGAGCGCGAGCAGGAGCAGCTCCTCGTCGCTCGCCGCGAGCCCCTTGGCGCTCTCCCGCAGCTTCTCGAGGTCGACCGGCGCCTCGCCGCCGGCCTCGCGGGAGAACCGCTCGATCGCGCGGGCGAGCGCGGGGTCGACCGGCCCGGGCGTGCGCCCGAAGCGGCCGAGCACGAGGTCGCGGAACTCGTCGACGACGGTCGCGTAGCGGCTCGCCCCGAGCACGTTGACGAGCGACTGCGACGCGACGATCGAGCCGACCGGGGCGGCGAGCGGCACCGAGCCGGCCTCGACCCGGACGCGCTCGATCTCCGCGAGCACCTCGTCGAGCCGGTCGCCCGCCCGGCTCGCGCGAAGCTGCTCGTCGACGGCGGCGACGAGCCCGGTCGGGATCTTGCGCTGGAAGGCGCGGACGGCGAGCCGTGGCGGGAGCGGCGGGACGGGCGCGTCGCCGATGTACTCGTCGACGAGGTCGGCGCCGCGCCAGAGCACCTCGAGGTCGACGCCGGGGTCGAGGCCGATCCCGGCGAGCGCCTGCGCGGCCGCCTCCGCCGACACGCGGAGCAGCGTCAGCGCGACCGGGTAGAGCGCGCACGCGATCCGGTCGGCCCCCGCGCGCGCCGCCTCGAGCGAGGCCGCGAGCGCGCTGCCGCCCGCGCCCTGGCAGTAGATCGCGACCGGGAGCCCGGACGCCTTCCCGAGCTCCTCGACGAGCGCGCGGGCCCGGTGCGGCTGGAGCAGGCCGGCCGGGTCGTGGAGCGCGACGCGGGCGGCGCCGAGCTCGGGCAGCCGGCTCGCCGCCTCGAGCAGCGCGTCGTGCCGCTGGCTCCCGTAGAGGAGGCCGCCGTCGAACTCGCAGCCGGCCTCCCGGATCGCCTCCGCGGCCACGCGCAGGTTATCGACGTCGTTCAGCGGGTCGGAGAGGCGGAAGACGCTGATCCCGTTCGCGGCGGCGCTGCGGATGAACCGGCGCACGACCTCGTCCGGGAGCGGCCGTGGCCCGACGAGGAACCGGCCGCGGACGGCGAGCGCGAGCGGCGTGTCGACGCGGGCCTTCAGCGCGCGGATGCGCTCCCACGGGCTCTCGACGCCGCGCCGGACGAGGCTGTCGAAGACGCCGCCGCCGGACACCTCGAGGTACGCGAAGCCCGCCTCGTCGAGGATCTCCGCCAGCCGCAGGAGCGGCGCGGCCGGGAACGACTCGGCGAGCGGCTCCTGCGAGAGCACGCGGATCGTCGTGTCGACGAGCCTCGGCATCGACGGGACCTTAGCGGGAGGCTACGCGCGCGAGATGTAGCGCCGCTCGCGCGGGTCGACCTTGATCCTGTCGCCCACGTTGACGAAGAGCGGCACCTGGACGACCGCGCCCGTCTCGAGCGTCGCCGGCTTGGTCACGTTCGAGACGGTGTCGCCCTTCACCCCGGGCTCGGTCTCCGTGACCTCGAGCACCACCGACCCCGGCAGGTCGACGGCCGACGGCCGGCCGTCGACGAACAGGACTTGCCACGACGAGGACGGCTGCATGAACGGCAGCGCGTCCTCGACCGCCTCGCGCGGCAGCGAGACCTGCTCGTAGGTCTCCTCGTCCATGAAGACGACCTCGTCGCCCGCGTCGTAGAGGTACTGCATGTCCTTCGTCTCGGTGTGGACGCGCTCGAACTTCTCGCCCGCGCGGAAGGTGCGGTCGACGACCGAGCCGGAGTCGAGCGACTTCAGCTTCGTGCGCACGAAGGCGCCGCCCTTACCGGGCTTCACGTGCTGGAACTCGACGATCCGCCAGGTCTGGCCGTCGAGCTCGATGTGCATGCCGTTCCTGAACTCGTTGGTGCTGACCGGAGGCACGGGGCGGAATGGTAGACCGTCGGCTCACCCGACGAGCGTCAGCTCCTTGGGGAACGAGGTCAGGAGCTGGACGCCGTCCTCGCGCACGACGGCGAGGTCCTCGATGCGCACGCCACCGACCCCCGGGAGGTAGATCCCCGGCTCGATCGTGATCACGTTGCCGGGCTCGAGCAGGTCCCTCGAGTCCTCCGCGAGCCGGGGCGCCTCGTGGACCTCGAGCCCGACGCCGTGGCCGAGGCCGTGCCCGAACCGCTCGCCGAAGCCCGCCCCGGCGACGACACGCCGGGCGATCGCGTCCGCCTCGGCGCCCGTCATCCCGGCGCGGATCCCCTCGACCGCGGCGAGCTGGGCCTCGAGGCACACCTCGTAGGCGCGGCGCAGCTCCTTCGGCAGGCCGTCGCCCGTCGCGACCGTGCGGGTGCAGTCGGAGCAGTACCCGTCGAGGCGCGCGCCGAAGTCGCAGACGACGAGGGTGTCCTCCGGCACGATCGTCTCGCCCGGCGCCGCATGCGGCCGCGCCCCGTTCGGGCCGGCGGCGACGACCGACTCGAACGCCTCGCGGTCGACGCCGTGGGCGTGCAGGAGCTGGCGCAGCCGCCACACGAGCTCGCGCTCGCTGCGGCCGACCCACGTCTCCGCGGTCAGCGCCTCGAACGCGCGGTCGGCCGCCGTCGCCGCGCGCCGGATCGCCTCGATCTCCCCCTCGTCCTTGACGGCTCGGAGCGACTCGACGATCCCGCTCGTCGGCAGGAGGCGGAGCTGGCCCGCGCCCAGCACCTCGTACTGGGTGTACGGGAGCACGTCCGCCTCGAACTGGATCCGCCCCCTGAGCCCCCGGGCGAGGTCCGCGAGCACCGCCCGCCTCGTCTGCTCGGCCTCGACGCCGGGGACCTCCCGCGCCGCCTCGATGTAGCGGAAGTCGGTGTAGAGGCGCGCCGGCCCCTCCGGGTCGACGAGCAGCGCGGCGTTCGAGGCCTCGAAGCCCGTGAGGTAGCGGATGTTGACGAGGCTCGTGACGAGCAGCCGCTCGTCGAGCTGTGAGCGCAGCGCGTCGAGGCGGCTCATCCCGCGCCCTGCGCGAGCAGCTCGAGCGCCTCGCGGTAGCCCTCGGGGCCCTTGCCGATCACCCGGTAGGTGGCGAGCTCGGCGATCACGGAGTGGCGGCGCCACGCCTCGCGCTCCTCGATGTTCGAGAGGTGCACCTCGACGATCGGCGCGTCCAGCAGCTCGAGCGCGTCGTAGATCGCGTAGCTGTAGTGCGACCAGGCGCCCGGGTTGACGACCACCCCGTCCGCCTCGCCGTAGGCGTCGTGGATCCAGCCGACGTACTCCCCCTCGCTGTTCGTCTGGCGGCAGCGGACGGTCACCTTCAGCTCGTGCGCCCACTCGTAGATGCGCGTCTCGAGCTCGTTGAGCGAGAGGCCCCCGTAGAGCTTCGGGTCGCGCCGGCCGAGGACGTCGAGGTTGACGCCGTTCAGGACGAGGATCTGCATTCAGCGGATCAATCGTTCCAGTTCCCGGCGCACCTCGGCGGCGGAACGCGCCTCGACCACCGGTCCGTCGTCGCCGAGCAGGACGACGTTGATCGCGTCGCCGGCCCGCTTCTTGTCGCGGAGGAGCGCCTGCCAGGCCCGCTCGCGGTCGACCCGCACCGGCGCGGGCGCGAGCGCGCGCTCGACGCGCTCGGTGTCCCGGCCGGAGAGGCGGAGGGCCGCGAGCAGCCCGAGGGCGACCGCCTCGCCGTGCGGCAGGTCGAAGTCGGCGCCCGCCTCGAGCGCGTGCGCGAAGGTGTGGCCGAGGTTGAGCCAGCGGCGGGGGCCCAGGTCGTGCGGGTCCCGGAGGCAGATCGCCGTCTTGTACGCCGCCGCCCCGCGGACGTCGAGGTCGCGGCCCGCGAGCAGCTCCGTCTTCACGAGCTCCGCTCGCCCCTGCCGGCGCTCGCGCTCGGGCAGGGTCTCGAGCAGCGTCTCGTCGACGACGACCCGCGCCGGCCAGTGGAAGGCGCCGACGAGGTTCTTGCCTTCGGGGAGGTCGATCCCGGTCTTGCCGCCGATCGCGGCGTCCACCTGCCCGACGAGGGTCGTCGGCACCGCCGCCCAGGCCACCCCCCGGAGGTAGGTGGCGGCGACGAAGCCGGCGACGTCGGTCGTGCAGCCGCCGCCGAGGGCGACCACCGTCCCGCCCCGGTCGAGGCGGAGCTCGCGCCAGAGCCGCGCCGCCACCGCCACGTCCTTCGCCGGCTCCCCGACGGGAAGCTCGTGCGCCGTCTGCAGCCGGGCGCCGAGCGCCTCCTGCGCGCGCGCCCCGTAGATCCCCATGACGTTCGCGTCGGCGACGAGTGCGACCGGGCCGTCGCCCGGCACGAGCTCGCCGAGCCGGTCGAGCGCGCCGCGCTCGCAGTGGACGCCGCCGGCGGCGAGGACGACGCCGTCGGCGTCGGTCGCGACCGCGTCGGCGACCTCGCGGTAGAGCGGCTGCCGCTCCGCGTAGCGGCGCCGGAACTCCGCCTCGTCCCGGGCGAGCGGCCGGCGGCTCCCCTGCACGCGCGCCCACGCCGTGTCGAGCTCCACCGCGAGGTGGACGACGAAGGCGTCGAGGCTCCGCAGCAGCCCGCGCGTCTCCACCGCGCCGCCGCCGACGGCGACGACGCTCGGCTCGCGCGCGCCGCAGGCGGCGCGGACGAACTCGGCCTCGATCGTCCGGAAGGCCGCCTCGCCCCGCTGCGCGAACAGGTCGGAGATCGATCCGTGCGCCGCCTCGATCTCCTCGTCCACGTCGCGGAACGGCCGCCCGAGGCGGGCCGCGACCTCGCGCCCGACCGTCGACTTGCCCGCGCCCATGAAGCCGACGAGGACGAGGTGACGACCGAGCGCGTTCAGGACCACCGGATGCGCTCCAGGTACGCGCGCCAGGCGGCGACGAAGTCGCCGATCGCGTCGCCGCCGAACTTCTCCCGGGCCGCGCGGGCGAGCTCCCACGCGACCGCGGACTCCGCGACGACGGCGAGCGCCTCCACGGCCGCGACGTCGGAGCGCTCGACGAGCGCCTCCGCCGGCTCGCCGCTCGCGAGGTCGACGGACCGAAGCGGCTTCATCAGCGTCGGCAGCGGCTTCATCGCCGCGCGGACGACGATCTCCTCGCCGTTCGAGACGCCGGCCTCGATGCCGCCGGCGCGGTTCGTGTCGCGCCGCCGGTCGGGCCGGATCTCGTCGTGCGCCTCCGACCCGAGCTTCCCCGCGAGCGCGAAGCCCTCGCCGATCTCGACCCCCTTGACCGCCTGGATCCCCATCACCGCGGCGGCGATCCGGGCGTCGAGCCGGTCCTCCGTGCTCGCGTAGGAGCCGAGGCCCGGCGGCACGCCCCGGGCGCGCACCTCGACGAGGCCGCCGACGGTGTCGCGCTCCTTGCGCGCCCGGTCGATGCGGGCCCGCAGCCCCGCCTCGTCCACGACCGACCCCTCCACCTCGATCGCGATCGCGCCGAGGAGCGCCTTGGCGACGGCGCCGGCGGCGACGTGCACCGCCGTGTGCCGCGCCGACGCGCGCTCGAGCGCGTCGCGGACGTCGTCGAGGCCGTACTTGAGGACGCCGGCGAGGTCGGCGTGCCCCGGTCGCGGCAGGGTCACCGGCTTCGTGCCCTTGCCGGCCGGGTCGCCCTCCGGCGGCCACGGGCTCATCCCCCACGCCCAGTTGCGGTGGTCGGCGTTGCGGACGACGAGGGCGAGCGGCGTCCCGAGCGTGCGCCCGTGGCGGAGCCCGGCGAGCACCTCGACCGCGTCCTGCTCGATCCGCTGCCGGGGGGAGCGGCCGTAGCCGGCCTGCCGCCGGCGGAGGTCGGCGTCGATCGCCTCCCGGTCGAGGAGGAGGCCGGCCGGCAGGCCGGTGACGATCGCGACGAGCGCGGGCCCGTGCGACTCGCCGGCGGTGGCGATGCGGAGGCTCACTCCAAAACCCTACGCACGCACGGCGGCGCGCATCACCTCGACCGGCGCCGGCAGCCCGGTCCAGAGCTCGAAGCTCTTCGCGCCCTGGCGCACGAGCGCCTCCCGCCCGTCGACGACCTCGCACCCGGCGGCGCGGGCGGCCGCGACGAGCGCCGTGTCGCCGCGGTCCTCGATCGAGTAGGCGAGGTCGACCACCACCTGCCCGGCACGCGGCTCGACGAGGAGCTCGTCGCGGACCGGCGTCGCGTTCACGATCAGGTCGCAGCCCTCGGCGTCCGGCGGCCAGGCGCCGGAGCGGGTGAACGTCCGGGTGTCCGCGGGGAGGGCGGGAGCGAGGGCGCGCGCGGCGCCGCCGCCGCCGATGACGCAGGCACGCCGGGCGTGGATCCCGGCGAGGATCTCCTTGTCGGTGTTGAAGCCGAGCACGCGCCCGTCGCGGAAGACGAGCGTGTTCACCGACTCGTCCTCGGCCTCGTCGCAGAGCCGCGCCGCCGCGAGCTTGTGGGGGATGGTGACGTTCGCGCCCGCGAAGCCGAGCGTCCGCAGCGCGGCGACCGCGGCCTCGACGTCCTCGACGTCGAACGCCGAGTACTGCCAGTCGAGACGCGCGGCGGCGAACGCCGCCTCGTGCATCAGCGGCGAGAGCGAGTGCGCGACGGGATGGCCGAGGAGGGCGACGTGCGTCGTCATCTCAGTGGGGGCCGTACCCGTGCGCGGCCAGGTACCGGTCGTACGCGGTCGCGCTCTCGAAGAACCGGTGCCGCTTCGTCCCCGGGACGCGGGCGTAGTAGAGGTACCCGAGCCTCGCAGGATGCGCGGCCGCCTCGATCGAGGCGAGGCCCGGGTTGTCGATCGGGGTCGGGGGCAGCCCGTAGTGGAGCCGCGTGTTGTACGGGGTCGGGTCGTGCAGCTCCGACTCGGTGATCGACTGCGTCGGCGGGATGTGTAGGCCGTAGCGCAGCGTCGCGTCGATGCCGAGCTGCATGCCCGCGCGCAGGCGGTTGTAGATCACCGCGGCGACGAGCGCCCGGTCGCCCGGCACCGCCGCCTCCGCCTCCACCATCGAGGCGATCTTCAGGACGTCGTAGGGCGTCAGGTTCCTCGAAGCCGCGTAGGCGAGGTCGACCGAGCGCCACTCGCGACAGAAGGCGGCGATCTGCGCGGCGACGAGGGCGCGCGCGGTCGTCTCGGGCAGGAAGTCGTAGGTGGCCGGGAAGAGGAACCCCTCGAGGTCGCGCCGCTCGGCCCGGCTGAAGCAGGGGACCCGGCCCCGCTGCGAGGCGAGGAGGTAGGCCCGCTCGCCGAGCCGCACCGGCTCGTGGCGCTCCCGCTCGGCAATCCGCGCCACCACCCGCACGCGCTCGGCCATCTGCAGCCGGGTGAAGCCCTCCGGGAACACGATCCGGAACGGCCGCGGCGCCGGCGGCGCCGTCGTCGCCGGCGCCGAGCGCGCGCTGCCGCAGCCCGAGGAGACGAGCGCGGCCAGCGCGGCGGCGGCGCTCGCGACCCCGGTCGAGCAGCGCCCGAGCCTCGTCCGCCCCCGGCTCATCCGCCGCGCCGGTCGAGGTAGCTCGCCAGGAGGTGGGCCGCGGCCTTCGCGTCGTCGCCGCCCCCGAGCACGGAGGTGAAGCGCTCGTCCCACGCCTCGACGCGCGTGTCGAGGGCGGCGCGCAGCCGCTCGACGAACGCGGCCGTCTCCCGCGCCTGCTCGCCGTGCTCCCCGCGCAGGGTGAGCGGCAGGCCGACGACGACGAGGTCGGGCGCGTGCTCGCGGATCACGCGCAGGAGCTCGTCGAAGCCGCGCGGCTCGCCGACGCGCGCGACCACGCCGACGGGGCGCGCGATCGTGCCGGTCGGGTCGGAGACGGCGACGCCGGTCCGCGCCGAGCCGTAGTCGAGCGCCAGCACCTTCACCGCGCCCGCGCCTCACCCGTTGACGGCCGCGAGCAGCCGGTCCCGGCCCGCCTCGAGCGCGTCGCGGAGCGCGTCGACCTTCTTCCCGCCCGCCTCGGCGAGCGTCGGCCGGCCGCCGCCGCCGCCGCCGATGATCGGCCCGAGCTCGCGCACCACCTGGACGGCGTCGACCGCCGCGCGCGAGCGGTCGAGGTTGACGACGAGCGCGACCTTCCCCCCCTCGGCCGAGGCGACCACGACCGCGACGGCGCCCTCCCGCCGGCGGAGCTCGTCGGAGAAGTCGCGGAGCGCGCTCCCGCGCGCGCCCTTCACCTCCGCGACGACGACGCCGTCCCGCTTGTCCTGCCAGACGACGTCGGGGCCGGGCTCGGCCCGTTCCGGCCTGCGCGCCTCGCGGCGCGCCTGCTCGAGCCGGCCGAGCACCTCGTCGAGCTCGCGCGAGCGGCCGTGGAGGTACGCCCACGCCTCGCCCGAGGTGACCGCCTCGATCCGCCGCGTGCCGGCGCCGACCGAGCCCTCGGCCAGGATCGCGAACGGCCCGATCTCGGCGGTCGAGCGGACGTGCGTGCCGCCGCAGAGCTCGCGGGAGAAGTCGTCGATCTCCACCACCCGCACCTCGGCCCCGTACTTCTCGCCGAACAGCATCGTCGCGCCGAGCCTCCGCGCCTCCTCGATCGGGGTCACGAACGTCCGCACCGGGATCGCCTCGAAGACCTTCTCGTTGACGAGCCGCTCGACCCGCTCGCGCTCCTCCGGCGTCAGCGCCTGCGGGTGGGTGAAGTCGAAGCGGAGCTTGTCCGGCCGGACCGCCGAGCCCGCCTGCTTGACGTGGTCGCCGAGCACCCGGCGAAGCGCCGCGTGGAGCAGGTGGGTGGCGGTGTGGTTCGCCATCGTCGGGAAGCGGACCGTCCACGGGACGACGGCCCGCACGCGGTCGCCCGCGGCGAAGCCGTCGCCCGCGAAGAGCAGCACCTGGTCGTCCTCGAAGCGGAACGCGGCCCGGAGCGTCGCGACCGCCCCGGTCTCCTCGTGGACGAGCTCGCCGGCGTCGGTCACCTGCCCGCCGCCCTCCGGGTAGAAGGGCGACTCGCGCAGCTTCGCGAGGAACGTGCCGTCGGCGAGCGCCTCGACCGCCCCGAGCTCCGTCAGCACCTCCGTCTTCTCGTAGCCGACGAAGGCGGTGCGGAAGCCCGCCGTCCGCGCGAACTCGGCCGCGCGCTGCAGGTCCGTCTTCTCCCCGCCCGCCCGCGACACCTCGCGGTGGCGCTCCATCAGCGCGCGGAACCGGTCGACGTCGACCGGCTGGCCGCGCTCCTGCGCGAGCTCGACCGTCAGCTCGATCGGGAAGCCGAAGGTGGCCGCGAGCGTGAACGCGGCCTCGCCCGAGATCGCCTCCTCCCCCGCGAGCTCCTCGAACTCCTTCAGGCCGCGCGCGAGCGTCTCCCGGAACCGCTCCTCCTCGAGCCGGACGACGCGCTCGATCTCGGGCGCGCGCGCGCGCAGCTCCGGATACGCCTCCCCCATCTGCTCGACGACGACGCCGCCGAGCCGGTAGACGCGGTCGAGGCCGATCCGCTGCCCGTACTGGACCGCCCGCCGGATGATGCGCCGGCAGACGTAGCCGCGGCCCTCGTTCGAGGGCGTGACGCCGTCGGCGATCAGGAACGACATCGCGCGCGCGTGGTCGGCGAGCACCCGGTGCGCCTTCGTCGCCACCTCGCTCTCGCCGTAGGCGGTGCCGGACTCCGACGCGACCCAGTCCATGATCAGCCGGAAGCCGTCCGTGTCGAACACCGAGCCGACGCCCTGGACGACGCACGCCCCCCGCTCGAGGCCGAGGCCGGTGTCGACGTTCTCGGCCGGAAGCGGGGCGAGCGTCCGGTCCGGCTTCAGGTCGTACTGCATGAACACGAGGTTGTAGAACTCCATGTAGCGGTCGCACTCGCACCCGGGCCGGCAGTCGGCGCGACCGCAGCCGTGCTCGGGGCCGCGGTCGTAGAAGATCTCCGAGCACGGCCCGCAGGGGCCGGTCTCGGCCGCCTGCCAGAAGTTGTCCTTGCCGAGGCGCACGATCCGCTCCGGCGGGATCCCGACCCGCTCCCACGCGGCGATCGCGACCCGGTCCTCGTCGAGGCCGAGCGCCGGGTCGCCCTCGTGGACGCTCGCCCACAGGCGCGCCGGGTCGAGCCTCATCCATTCGGTCACGAACTCCCAGGCGAGCTCGACCGCCCCGTCCTTGAAGTAGTCCCCGAACGAGAAGTTGCCGAGCATCTCGAAGAACGAGCAGTGCCGGTCGGTGCGGCCGACGTCCTCGAGGTCGGTGTCCTTGCCGCCGGCGCGCAGCACCTTCTGCACCGTCACCACGCGCTTCGCCGGCGGCTCCCGCAGCCCGAGGAAGTACGGCTTGAACTGCTGCATCCCGGCGACGACGAAGAGCGTCGAGGGGTCGTCGGCGGGCGGGATCAACGGATGGGAGGGCAGGCGGAGGTGCCCGCGCTCCTCGAAGAAGCGCTGGAAGCCCTCGCGGAGCTCCGCGGTCGTGCGCATGGTGACAGTCTAGGGACGGCTAGCGGCCACGCTCGGCGGCGCGCCTCGGCTCCTCCCCGGCGGCGATCTCGTCGCGGATCTTCTCGAGCGCCCGCCGGATCAGGCGGGACACGTGCATCTGCGAGATCCCGACCCGCTGCGCGATCTGCGACTGCGTCAGCCCCTCGAAGAAGCGGAGGTGGAGGATCCTCCGCTCGCGCGCGTCGAGCACGCGGAACCCCGGCGCGAGGACGGCGCGGTCCTCCGACACCTCGTACCGGTGCTCGACCTCGCCGAGCAGCTCGAGCGGATCGAGCTCCTCGCCGTCGTCCTGCCCGGTCCCCTGCGAGAGCGAGAGCGAGGCGTACGCGCGCCCGGACTCGAGCGCCTCGAGCACCTCCTCCTCCCCGACGCCGGCCGCCTTCGCGAGCTCCGCGATCGTCGGCGAGCGGCCGAGCTGCACCGTGAGCTGCTCGACGAGCTTCGAGAGCTGGACGTTCAGCTCCTGGAGCCCGCGGGGGACCCGCACCGCCCAGCCGCGGTCGCGGAAGTGCCGCTTGATCTCGCCGATGATGTTCGGGGTGGCGTAGGTGGTGAGCTCGACCCCGCGCGAGAGGTCGAACCGGTCGATCGCCTTGATCAGCCCGATCGCACCGATCTGGACGAGGTCGTCGAGCTGCTCCCCGCGGTAGCAGTAGCGGCGCGCGAGCGAGCGGACGAGCGAGAGGTGCTGCTCGATGAGCCGCTCCCGCGCCTGCAGGTCGCCGTCCTCGTGGTACCTGCGCAGGAGGGCCCGGTCGCTCTCATCCACGGCGCGACACCCGCTTCGTCAGGCGGACGTAGTCGCCGTCGAGGGCGACGTCGTCGGCGACCGTCCAGAGGACGCGGCGGAGGCCGAGCGCGGCGCCGTCGTCCCGTCCGAGCTCCTCGCGGAGGTCGAGCGGCCCCACGCTCGTCTCGAGCGAGCCGTCGACGACGGTCATCGCCACGGTCACCTCGGCGGCCGGGCCGGCGGCCTCGAGGACGGCGGCGAGCGCGAGCTGCAGGTCCTCCAGGGTCTCAATCGTCAGCTCGTGCCTGAGCGCGAGTCCGCCGAGGACGAGGTGCGCGACGCGATGGAAGTCGCGGTCGCACGGCAGCGTGAGCCTGATCTCGTCGCGGGTCGGCATCGCTCAGCCCCTCGCGTGCCGCAGCTCCTCCTCGAGGTCGTCCTGGCGCCGCCGCGCCGCCTCCCGCCCCTGCGCGACCGCCTCGCCGACGCTCCGCCGCGCCCGCAGCGCCGCGAGCCCGTGCGCCAGCCCGGCCGCGAGCCCGGCCGCCTTCTTCACCGGCGTCGCGACCGCGTAGCCGACCGCCCGCACCGCCTCGTCGACCGCCTCGACGGCGTCGACGGCGTGGTCCGTCGCCTGGTCGAGCTTGTCGAGCTGCGCGTTCACCCGGTCGACCGAGCCCCCGACCTTCGCGAGGATCGGCAGGAGCTCCCGCTCCGTCCCCCTGATCAGCGCGGAGAGCCGCCCGAGGGCCGCGCCCAGGCGCAGGAAGGCGTAGCCGAGCCCGAGACCGACCGCGAGCAGGAAGACCGCCAGGGCCGCGTCCGCGGCGTCGGTGGTCGAGAACGCGAGCAAGACCACAGGTTATCGGCCCCGGCCGGGCGCGAGGCTCGGGCCGGGCGCCGGCGGCTCAGCCGGCCGCGGCACCCGTGATCACGCCGGCGCCGACGACGGCGTCGCGCTCGTAGAGCACCGCGGTCTGCCCGGGCGCGACGCCGTAGGCCGGCTCGTCGAGGCGGAGCTCGAAGCCGGCCGGCGTCGGCTCGACGGAGGCTGGCACGGCCGCCGAGCGATGCCGGAGCTGGGCGTCGACCCGCGTGACCGCCCGCTCGACCCGGCCGCGGACCGACACGCGCCGCCGGGCGAGCGCGCGGCGCGGGCCGACGACGACCCGGTTGGCGACGGCGTCGGTCGCGAGCGCGTACAGCGGCTCGCGCGCCGAGACCCCGAGGCCGCGGCGCTGGCCGGGGGTGAACCGCCAGAACCCCTCGTGCGCGCCGAGCCGCGCGCCGGCCTCGTCGACGAGCTCCCCCGGCGCCGACCGGAGCCCGGCGCGGGCGAGGAAGGCCCGGTAGTCGCCGCCGCCGAGGAAGCACGCCTCCTGGCTCTCGGGCCTCCCGGCCGCGGCGAGGCCGGCGGCGGCCGCCCGGGCGCGCGTCTCGGCCTTCGTCTGGTCGCCGAGCGGGAACCAGAGGCGGGCGAGCGCCGCCCGGTCGAGCGTCGCGAGCATGTAGCTCTGGTCCTTCGCCCGGTCGGCCGCGCGGGCGAGGTAGAGCTCGCCGTCGCGCCTGACGATGCGCGCGTAGTGCCCCGTCGCGAGCCGCGCCGCCCCGATCCGGTCGGCGAACGCGAGCAGCGCGTCGAACCGGAACGCGCCGTTGCAGCGGACGCACGGGTTCGGCGTCTCGCCGCTCGCGTAGCCCTGCACGAACGGCTCGACGACCGCGCGGCGGAACTCCTCGCGGAGGTCGAGGGTGACGTGCGGACGTCCGAGCGCGTGGCACGTCGCGCGGGCCTCGATCACCGCCGCGGGCGAGCAGCAGGCCCGCTCGGCCCGCGGCGCCTGCGGGTCGACCCAGAGGCGGAGCGTCACCCCGACGGCGTGCGGGCCGGCGGCGAGGAGCGCGACCGCGCTGTCCACGCCGCCGCTCATCGCGACCGCGACGCGCCGCTCGTCCGGCGGGGCGGCGACCGCCGGCCCGATCGCGCTCGCGAGCGCCTCGACCGCGAGCGTCTCCCCGCCGACCGCGGCCGCCTCGAGCAGCGTGAGGCCGGCGAGGTCGCGCGCGAGCCCGGGGGCGTCGGCGCGGACGATCCGCTGGCCGTCCACGAGCAGCCGCACGGCGGCCCACGCGCCTCCGCGCGTCGCGTCTCCGAAGAGCTCCCTCATCGTCCGAGTATGCCGCGGGAGGGGCCGGCGCCGGCCGCACCCGGGGAAGCGGCGAGGCCCGCCGGCCGCACCGCGCGCACGAGGCGCCCTGACCCCGCCGTCTCGCCGGCGCCCGTGTGAACCTGGCAAGCCAGGTGGGTGCCGTTGGGCGGCCGGGACGCAACCCTGCCGCCGCGCGGGCCCCTTTCACGTCGCGTTGGTTCGACATGATGCGCCGACATGCGAACGGGGTCGGGCGCCCTCCAGTATGCCCGCCGAGCGCCGGGCTCGTCGCGGGCGCTACCGGGCGCCCGCGTAGCTCCAGCGGATCCGCGTCCTCCCTGCGAGCCCGAGCCGCCGGGCGAGCGCCCGCGTCAGCTCGAACGCCGGGCCGGGCACGGACGGGGCCCGGCCGATCACCGCGGCGAGCACGGTGCGGCCGCGGTAGCCGAGGTAGAGCTTCGCCCCGCAGGGGAGCACCGGGTGCACGATCCCCTCGGTCGCGGGGCCGAGGACGACGCCGCACGCGGTCCGCGTCCCGTCCGCCGCGGCGCCGACCGTGCCGGCGAGCGCCGTGTACGAGCCGACGGCGGGCGGGAGGCTCGGCCGCGGCCGCCGGTCGTGGGCGAAGACCGCGAGCGCGACCGCGCCGGCGAGGAGCGCGAGACCGGCGAGCGCCGCCGTGCGCTGCACCGGCCGAAGCGCGGTCACGGGGCCTCCGGCGGGCCCGGGAGCGGCCAGGCCCCGGCCGGGCGGGCGGGCACCTCGACCTCGGCCGGCCCCGGCGGGCTGCGCCGGCGAAGGCGGCGGCGGGGCGGCTCCTCGAAGGGGTCGAGGCGATGCCGCTCGCGGCGGGCAGAGGCGGCGGGGCCGGCGGGCGCCGGCGCGGGCTCCGGGGGCGGCGTCCGGCCCGCCCCGGGCGGGGCGTGGGCGGCGGTCGCCTCCGCTGCCACCGGCCAGCGCGCGCGGAGCGCCGGCGAGGCG